>Ga0123357_10005182_pt1 | contig 15556 bp, 13 predicted proteins | sample TergutEmb28metaG_FD_89873 | JGI IMG/M metagenome (GOLD analysis project Ga0123357, IMG submission 89873) | Embiratermes neotenicus P4 segment gut microbial communities from Petit-Saut dam, French Guiana - Emb289 P4 | ecosystem: Host-associated > Arthropoda: Insects > Digestive system > Gut ... | reverse complement strand
TAGTAGTAGTAGTGGTGGTGGTGGTGGTGGTGGTGGTGGTGGTGGTGGTGGTGGTGGTAGTAGTAGTAGTAGTAGTAGTAGTAGTAGTAGTAGTAGTAGTAGTAGTAGTACCTGCTGTTACGTGTTTCATAATATTCTCAAGTTAACAGCAATGAATTTCGTAAAAATATTAACAGACTGGTTTTTAAAAAAGAAACGCGGAAATTTATTTGTTGTGTGTTAAGGTGCGTTACTTGTATAAGGTTGCAGACGCTTTCATATAAATTAATATACATTTCACGTATTTGGATGCTACTACAGGTTACAGAATTTTTTTTAAGTAGATCGCTAAAGAAATTAACAAATTGTCACCGAGCCACAAACAAGTCATAACTTCGGTACGAAGGTTCATGGATATCTACAAAACAGATCATCAATAGAACAGAACAGAACAGAATAGAATATACGTAATCAGGCATTATCAGTAGTCTAATACTCGTACATCTGGAAATCTTTTTGAAAAACGTTACATACCCTCTCATCAGATTGACACATCACAGGTGGTTCTTATTATTTATTAAGAACAGCCATTATAACTGCGTTGTAACAGGGTGAGAGTTTCGACGTTTCAGCTTATCACAGCGGTGAGTGCTCAGATTGCACTCTTCTGGTGTTTCGACGCCACATTGGCTTTTAGATAAGTACAGCTGTTCTGAATGACATATAACATCGATTTTCTCCCAGAACTATCGTACATACCAATTAAACCATACGGTGTCACATCCCAGAATTCCACGAACTTATTCATTCGTAGCATGAAACACAATGTGAATTTACTTGTGTACTGTAGCCTTATATTTTTGGTATATTTATATATTAGGTTGAGCGATTGCTGGCCACCTGGCCACCGCTATCGTTTATAAATTTAAACTACCAACTTACATTCAAGAGCCGTTGGTGACGGGTAGGAGGGGTTACCTACAGAGAGATTTAAACGGGGAAACGGTTAGCAGCTGATAACGGAAGTGGGTGACTAACGCTGGCAGTCGAATACGACAGCGGTGTGAGTGAGGTGGTGGAGAGTGTGATAACCTGAAACAACATGTTACAGGTTCGGGAATGAATTGACTGTTGGTTTTCCTTCAGTTAGAACATTATTATTTGATTAACTGACAACACTCAGACGTTGCATCTCAAATACTAATAAATACATAAGCATAGTGAAGACTATGTGTTTGGATCCGATGAACCCCACCCGTATCCCGAAAGAAGTTCTCCTACGATACTGAGCACGTCGGGACACGCACGTTACAAAGGGGGATCGTGTAAAGTACCAAGTACAACGCCATATCGGAAGGTCATTCAAGGTTCCTAGGTTCCCACCTCTCGTCTTTCTTTTCAAGATGATAATGAGTACGGAGCATTAGTGGAATGAATGACAGAGGAAAACCCGCTGTTCTCGGAGGAAAACTCTCCCCCGTGCCACTTTATCCGCCACACAGCTGACACGGACTACGCGGATCAGAGGGTCCTTCGCGTTGAGAAATGGCGACCAACTGCCTAAGCCTTAAAGCCTGTAGTTCGTCTAAGTAAAGGTAAAGTGATCCCGTTACAGGCCAGGTGTGGCCCAGAGGGTGCGTAGAGGCATAGCCCTACTCTTCTATGACGGCGGCACTAGAAGGGGGGTGAGTGGTCAGCAACACGCCCCGGCCGCACTTTACCCCCGGGAAAGACCCGGTACCCATTTTGCAGGAGGCTGGGTGGGCCCCAGAGCCGGTCTGGACGGGCGGAAAATCTCGCCCCCACCGGGTTTCGATTCCCGGACCGTCCAGCCCATAGTCAGCCGCTATACAGACTGAGCTACCCGGCTCATGAGTTCGTCTAAGTATGTTTCAAAACTCACTTCGTACCTCACAGAAAACACTGCATCTCCTTATAAATACCCAATCGTCAGATGTTTATTGAAATAATCACAGTATATTTTAAGGGTCATAGTAAACAAATACAATAAATGGACAAGTTTCTAGGAGTAGGAGCAAATGATAGAGAAACCACTGTACTCTGAAGGATTAGTGTAATGAATTGTGCTCATTTTGTCCTCGTCACGTGCTCACATAAGAACACATCCCTGAACTCTATTGTCGCCTATGTCCTCATAACATGAAAGACGATATTTGATTCTTTCCACGATTTTCCACAACATCCCTTTGTAAGAACCACGATTTCTTCTGCCACCGCCAAAGCATTTGTAATCTTCCGGCCTACAAGCGCTGAAGCACTGTTTGACTGACTACAGGATGTTTAAGAATATTAGCTTCGATGCCTTCGCCCTTCTTGGATGTTACGCAGCATTGACTGGTAGTTATTAACCAAAGTTTCGGCACAGCCTGTCCCGAATTTTCTTTGACTATGAATCAACGCCGTTGAACATCACCGACGAGCCAAGACCTCATTTACTCCGTGGCGGAAGCCTGAAATCGCGGAACGTTAACCTTGAAGCAATAAACTTAATGCAAGATGAATGAAGTTTTCAAAACGGTGTAGCCGAGTATGCCGTTCTTTTCGGGTGTGACGCCGCACCACTGAGTAATTGGTTCGCGACTTTCAAAGCAGCGCTGTGGTCACTTTTCAAGCACTGAAATGTCCAGTAATTTTTGGACATTTCCACCCTTGAAAATGAGTCCATTACGTTACCTCGAAACGTCGGGAAGCAGATTTTTCAGTGGCGTATCTTCGATTCCTAGAACAGTGTTTCTCAAACTGGTTTCCGCGGAACCCCGGGGTTCCGCAAAGGGGAGTTACGGGTTCCGAGAGACGAAAGTGTATAATGGCGGAAGAGTTTTATTGGCGGTCCTAAATTTGTATGTACGAATTAAAGTTCGTGTGACGCCATTCGACGCTAATCATTCCGTCACTGACAGCAATCAATGAATGAATGAATCAATAAATTGATCAGTCGATCAATCGTTGCTTCGATGCACAAGCTTCCTGATTCTGTAGTCACGTCAGTTAGCAGAGCTCGCCGTAAGCATTCGATGTGTCAGGCGAAACGATCAGGTTATCGGTCAGTATGAGTTTAGTCGTTGATTCTTTACAGGCAATTTACATAAAAGATAGACGAATGCTGGTATTTAATTTCATATTTTACTGACTGTGGACAGGTAGGAGTTCTTCACTAAGTTCTGTGGCTTGTTTGGGCTTCCCGAGCTAAAATAGATTGAGAAGCATAGTCATAGAAGAACGGAATTCTTTTACAGTAAGAAGGTAAAAGGCTGGAGACTGATCTGCATGTAGGCGTGTATCTATGCTTTTTGCAACACATGTAGTCACTATGTCCTATACAACTCATGAACTCACTATGTCCTCTACAACATATATAATCACTGTGTCCTATACAACAAATGTAGTGACTAATGTCCAATAAAACACATGTAGTCCCTGTGTCCTATAAAATATATGTAGTCACTATGTGCTATACAATACATGTAGTCTCTGTGTCCTATAAAATATATGTAGTCACTATGTGCTATACAACACATGTAGTCACTGTGTCCTATACAATACATGTAGTCACTATGTCCTATCACCTGCCCTGGAAATTCTAAATTATTCTTCTTCTTCTTCTTGCCCACATTCTACTGCTGTATCTTTTTATTTTCAAAACAAACATTTATAATTTTCTAAATGGTATTACGCAGTAGATCATTCTAACCGAGGTGCAGTGTTTTCTCTGAAATATAAACAAAATATTTATATCATATTTAACTAAATTTCATGCCCCACAAGGTTAACCTCTGCACAAAGGGAAGTTGACAGTTTAGCGTACCGAGAGCTGTACATCTAGATCCAGTCTGGACGCGGCGGTGAGCAGGTAAATCCCCCCCCCAGGAATCGCACCGCCAGGTTCCCGATATATGGTGCTACATTCAACAGATAGCGGTTGCTATTGACCTTGTTACTGTCACTAGCTTTCGTGATATGAAGAAGGTATTTGTGCTATGCATTTGTAATTACAACGAACACCCAAAGTTGTATACGAGATAGAGACAGCGCTATGGGCTGGACGAACCGGCATTCGATTCCCGGAGGGAGCAGAATATGATTCTCTTCTCCAAAACGTCCAGACTGTCTCTGATGACCATTCAGCCTCCTACGCCAAGGGTACCCTGGGTTCTATCTGCGAGGGTAAAACGGCCGCGCAATAAGGCTTACCACTCACCCTCACAGATTGCCGATATTAAGAACGGATAGAGCTATACCTAAACTCCCCCTGCACGTCTTTAGTGCGTTAACAGTGGCAGTTTCACCTTCTTAACTGCCACGAATGGAGTAATTATACATACAGCTTTGGTGGGGCAGGGAAACCTACAGGTCTTCATTGGGTTGTTATTGGGTCCGACAGGAGACACAGAAATACATACGCACTTTTGATGAGGGAAATCTCTCGGAAAACATCGATTTCGGGAAAGGAATAAAATATTACTTGCTTACTTACTTACTCCATGGTGCAGAGTCCTTCTTGAGAAGCTAACTGGTTTTCAGCTAGTCAAGAAATTCCCCGCATTTCACGGAACTCGAAGGTTCATTACCGCACTCACAAGCTTCCGCCACCTGTCTCTATCCTGGACCAGCCCAATCCAGTCCATATACCCACATCCCACTTCCTGGAGATCCGTCCTAATATTAATCACCCATCTACACCTAGGTCTCCCCAGTGATCTCTTTCCCTCCGGTATCCCCACCAAGACCCTATACGGCCCCATCTCCTCACCCATACGTGCCACATGCCCAGCCCATCTCATTCTTCTCGATTTTATCACCCTCACAATACTGGGTGAGGGGTACAAATCATTTAGCTCCTCGTTATGCAGTCTCCTCCACTCCCCCGTTACCTCGCCCTTCCTAGGTCCAAATATTCTCCTCAACACCATGTCCTCTAACACCCTCAGCTTCCTTTCCTCCCGCAATGTCAGCGACAAAGTTTCACACCCATAAAAAACAGCAGACAAATTTATAGAATATTAAATGATAAAATTAAGACGAACTAGGAAAATGGGTCGTAAATGCGACCAAGATAGGGTGGGCCGTGCCTTTTTTTTTTTTAATTTGTAGTGTTGGAACACGTGGTTATACTAACGAACTGTATAGTTTCCTTTTTTTTCCACTTTCTTATAGAATTATCTTCCTGTGAACGTCTGCTTTATGTCACCACACGCGATTTGAACACCCTCCATTAAACGACACCAGAAGCAACTCAATTATTCAGATCTCTTGTGGATTTTGTGTTCACGAATTCTGATCACAGTACGCAGTATGTACGCCACTCCACACATCAGGCGCGGACAGAGAGCCACATACATGCAATCCGCCCACCTCTTTTCCGAAATCAGAACTCTTCCTACAAAACCTCAACGTTTCTTCATATTTCACTGTACACAAGAGGAGTATCGCCTGAGTAATAAAATTCCAAGCACTGTTTCACTTCCATTCGAATACGAGGACACAGTGAGGGTCCGTGACACCGAACGTGACAGAATATAAACAGACACAACGAGTACAATGATATCAGGAAGCTCAGGTTACCACGCCATTGTCTTCAAGCGGGATAAACTGGAAGCCAAAGGCTCGTCGGCTTATCTGGCGGGCAGTGGAAATTTCTCCGTTAATATTCTAAGTGTGTCTTTGAAAGGATGGCATAACTCAGCTAATTTACATGCTTAGGCACATCCAACACAATAGGACCAAATCTAAAAGGCTTTATGATGGTATGTCACACTTACAATTGCTAATTTCTTGTATTTCTTCGTAGCTTTGTACACTGTGCTCTCTTCACAATACCGCATGATTGTGGACAACGTCTAAAAACCCAGTCATCCTATGACGATGTTTTTCGACTCGGAATTTCGATCTCTCTTAGTGGGGAAAATATCCGATTGGAAGAGAGAGAATAAGATGTGTGGAAAATATTAATACAGATCTTCAGAAATTGTAAAGTAACGATGGGAGGTGGACAGAAATGGCCAATGTGCATGTCGATTACGGTCTTGTTATTGGGAATGCTGACCCTCCAGTTTCTGCTAGCAGACAGCTAGTTCTTTAATCAGGTGGGTTTTAGTGAAATAGGCTTTGATGGTGGAAGATGAAAAAACTACCTCAGGAAAGTGTCTCTTGGCAGGTTTTCTTGCTAATAATGGTGAACTTTCGAGTTCTGGAACCAGATAGTTTCTTAATTAGTGAAATCAGTCGTTATAAAATGAGTTTTCTTAGCGTTCTCCTTTGGATTTACAAAGTCAGATGGATCTTGAGGGAAGTAACTTGTGGGAATGGAAGGTGGCAGAACTAGCTCAGAGTCGTGTCTAACGGTAGTAGTTGGCGTAATAATGTTGAATCTTCGGCTTTTGCTACCAGAGTTAACAACTTAACAAAGCGTATATTACAGACGTAGTTTAGAGGATGGGTTGCGGCCCACACTGGATTACTGTGGTCTCTGAAGACTGACATTATAAATAAAAGTTTTGGACCATCGGATTCTACTAACAGAGACTTAGCGAAATACACATAGTAGGACAGGGCTGAGGAAGACAGAAAGTAGAGATGGGAAGTGAATGCAGCTGGTGGAATTGTTAATTAGCAGCGCTGAGTCTTGACGGCCGTACGTCGAGGTTTTCTGATTTATGTTCAGAAGGTACCGGGTTCAATTTTAACCACGGAGGCAGGCCATCCTGACGTGCCTTTTATAACTTTCCATAGCCCCTGTGTCCCAAATTGGGTTCTGATCACTGCCTTCCACCTCCTTCAAATTTATTGTGTATATTTACTGACTATTCTGTCACCCCACGCAATATAATCCGAGTTACTAACAGCACCATTACATAAACACAGAATAAATTTTAGTTTTCGTAATGTTTTCTACATTCATTATTCATTTTTTGTCAGTGAAGTCCTTGCTCATTCTCAAGTACGGCTAATTGTCTCACTCGACACACAACGGTACCGCTGTTGAGTCTAACGTTCCGGTGATTCAGGTGCTTTTAAAGGAGGCATGGATTCAGTTCTTATTTACTGAAAGTGAGCAGCCGGCTTGCATTTATGAACGTTTGTTCAGAGAGTAAGATAAGCAATTCTGGACGTGAGAGTTGGTCGACGATTAGTTGACGAATTAAATTTGCGGAAATGACGGAGCAGAGCTCAGTGGCAAATCGCGTAGTGGTCGCCCTTGCACGACAGTATTGCCTGACAGCATCCGCCAGTACGGTGAACCGATATGAAGCGAATGTCCCATAAAGACAGAAGAATTTGTTTCCACTCTTTCCATCGGTAATAGCAGCGTAATGCTGATTATGGAAGAACTTGAGAAGAGAACTGCTCTCGTCTTGGTTATTACGCAGCGAGTAGTTGTAATTTCTTACCGACGTTTCGGGACAACCTATCGGCCCCATCTTCGAGGTTCAAGAATCCGACAAAAAAAGCTGGTAAGTAATTACCACTAGTCGCTAAATAATAAACCAGAAGAGGGCACTTCTCACCTACTTCGCGGCGGAAGCCTGGAATCATTCATTCAAGAGCTTGGCTATTGCAATTTATGTATTCTTGGTGTACCACAAATGCTGACTGGTGCATGCAAAGAGGAAAGGAAATCATTTCCCACTGATCTTTCGCACTGATATGACAGTGGAGGAGAGGTCTTCCTATCGACAACTGTCAGAGTGGCTGAAAACTAGGTTCAAACTCTGAACCCGAATCCAAATGGCAATCGACGTAATGGCGCCATACGATGCCCCCAAGGAGGAAAAACTACAGATTGCTTCGCGATTCCTAGCTACAGTCTTTTGGGATGAGAAAAATATTGATATTATGAACTTCTTTCCTAGGGAACAGTAATAAAATTCAGCAGCTATATTGCAACAAGCAGAAGTCTGAATACTCGCCTGCGTGTATAGTTTGTCCCACAAGAGGAGCGTCGCTAAGTGTTGCTCCCCCACGACAGGGCCTGGCCACACAGATCTGTGCGCACTGCAGAAGCCGTTACAGTATTTGGCTCGACAGTGTTGGCAGACGCACCCCACAGCCATGACACTGCGCCATCAGATTCTCACATATTTGAAAGCAAGAAAGACAGTCTGCGACGGTGCCATCACGCGAACAACGAGGCACTACATAACGCCGTGCGTTACTTGCTGCCGAGAAAATACAGCAACGCTTACCGGGCGCGAATACGTGCCCTTGTTCAAAGGTGGAAGACTGCTGACAATGGGGGAGACTATACTGACAAACAAGAGTGCCTGCAGCAATACTGTAGTGAAATCCTGTGAAATTTTCAGGCATCTAAATTACATATCCGACCAGCCTCGTGATCTAGTGGTCAGAGTCTCTGCCTACTAATCGTGAGGTCCCGGGTTCGATTCCCGGTTCTACCGTGGGAATTTTCCTTGAAGGGGAGGATTCCCGCGGTGACCATGGTCTGGGTAGGTTAGTAGAATTTAGGTTTAAGGGACCTCCTGTCACTAAATCCTCCTATATCACCACTCACAACATCGGGACAACGTAACCGCGCCTCATGGGCGTCCCAACCTCAGAAGTCGGTTACACTTCTGCCATGTCAAGGAGGGAAGACCACGAAGTCCACAAGGACATGTGGGGGCATTGGGGGGGGGGGATTACATATCCTGAAACTCAATACAGGACACCTTATTTGCTGACTAATGTGCATATCATAGATGTAGTTAAGTGGCTGTTGACAGCTAATTGGTATGGCTTGTGTGTAAGTCACCTAGTCAAGTGATTGTTCCAAGCGCCGCTGACAACATGTTTTCTTGCGACGACCAGCTGCCGTCGTGACTAATCACCTGAGTTCATTTGTTGAAAACTTCGAGAAGAATTTTGTTTCGTTCTTTCAGTAATTTCGTGGACTATTTCTGACCGTGTGATGTGGAGCTGTACTACGCGGCTGCAAACCTTCGCCTTGGAATGTGTGTATATTCTTTTGAACTGCCACCTATGTAGTATTGCTCTTGTTCTCTTCCATTATGTATGAAAGAATGTTCCTATTTAGCAGGCAACTGAAAATTTAGATAATTACATATACCCCACACTTCCATCTAAATTGTAAATTACTTCACTGTTTTTACGTGATCTGAGCAGAATATAAAAGCAACGTGTTTAATGTGAGGTGGCGACAAAACATGTTTAGGTCTATAAATTCTACAGACGACAAGGCAGATTTACTTCTTGACAACCAATGCCTTCTTCCATCCACTCTCTTTTCACTTAGCCTCTCGCTTAGTTACACTCGTCGGTTGGTATCACAAGTAAACTGAGCCTACGGAAAAGAACAGGAAGTCCTCAAATGAAACCAGTGCAGAACTGGAACTTTCTTTATACATGTAAACACGTGACGTCCTTCAATATATTACACGCACAAACTGAAATCAATAATAACGAATAAAGCAACACACTGAGAAACACAAATAAAAGAATCGGAAAAATGTATTGGATCACCTCTTCTCTGAAATATGTCAGTTGTATTATTTTGTTTGTTCTCGTTTGAAATAACTCAATTACTGAGTTTGCAGGTTATCAGAAGGCTGTTGTTGAGTGAGACACACATATTTGTATTGAATGTTACACTAAAACTTTTCCAACAGATTCTAGGCTTCAAGTCTATCTATGCCTCTGTATTTTTAAACTTGCCCTCTCCCTATTGCTGTGAATCCCAAATTGAATCCCACATCAGTTACCTAAAATGTGACGGCGTGGCATAAGTCAGTTTAATCAGTACACTTTCTTGTGTGGACACGTGCAGAAGTCAGTACGCTTTAAAATCGGCATGAAAAATTAAATTTCCACTGTCATTAAAACCCACTCAAAAGCGAGACACAGAGCCTACAGAATTTAACGATGCAATAGGCTGTAAAACGTCGCGACACCGAGTACTTTGACCCATACGTGTAAAAGGGAATTTCTTGGCCAAATGCGAGACTCTCAGATTCTCAACAAAACTCTATCCTGTGCAGAAAGCGAGAGAGTGAATAAGTTGTGCATAATAACGTCTAGCGACACACAACATTTATTGTAAACAAATTACAGTAAACGCAGTTTCAAGGTCAAGTGAGTTTAAGGCCTCATCACTATGGCCACGTGGGCATGTCATTTCTTACGTCTCTTCAAAACGTCTCCTTCCCATAGGCTTGGATGCTATAATATTTTGATATTCCGTAATTTGAATTTCTTGTAAAATACTTTACTTGAAGGGCACAGTGCCTGTTCTGTTTTTCTGTAGGGTAATTAAATAGGCCGTAATACCACGAAACAACTTACGCTAATGGATACCACACAGCCAGTTCTTTCAGAAAACTTCATTTTCCAACTAATGTCAACGAGTGATTAGACATCAAGAGAATGAACAGATGAGTTTTCCATTACCGAACTTCATAGCGGTGTGGGGCAGAGGGGGAATACCGATGGCAGTGATTACCTTGTTCAAACAAAGTTCATTTGATAAAGCGGTGTAACTTTTGTAATTGATTCTTCACCCTCCCGCAGAGCGGCGCTGATGCTTCTACCACCAGCTGTCCTGTACTGAAAATTGAAACTGAGGTCCAAGCCCCCATCAGATGAAACTCCGTACTTAATTAATGACTGGTGAAGCAACTTTTAATGAAGTTCTTAATGTTTTAGTTTAAAACTTTGATAATTAAAAAAAGTGCACCAATAAAGAGGCCAGTCGCCACTCACCTGTACACTTGTCGAGTTATTGCTTCCTGGGTACCCAGTTTAGTAGCCGCATTAAACTCCAGAAAAGTTAAGTTATATAAAAACGGCATCTTCTGTTCATGAACCACAGACAGTTTCCACTAATACCAAACGGTTAATGATATTATTCTGTTTGGGGAAAAGTCAAGGCAGCTTGTGAGAATATGCGGAACACATAAATGTCTCCTCTGGGCAAGACGCAGAGTCGTAGATTAAACAAATGGCACGTATACTTACCACTGTGCTGTACTATATTAAATAGGTAATAGTCGTGTCCTTCTTCCCCCCCCCCCCCCCCCCCGTTCAATATCCCTTCGTTTTCAGCTGAGAAATCTTCTTCGAATAAACCAAAAATCAGTCTAAGTTCCAGCGAGCTGAAGTAATTGTTGGTGTAGAATTGTGTCGTTAAGTTTCACAAGCGACGTTGGGTAAAGGCTTCCGGTTTTGAAGCTGGGAACATGTGAGCATCAGGCTGTACTGCGATGCACCCACACTGGTACACACACACACACACACACACACACACACACATAGGCGCGCGCAAAAGTACCAAGAGCAAAATGTAATCCTTTAGCCTTTGGAATCCCAGCGGTTAGTTTACCCACAACCTTCTGCAACGTTAAGAAGCTCTTCATTTTGCACACACATTGTACTTATTTGTTTCCTGTGATTTTCACAATAAACTTAAATTATTATCCTCGACAATCTTGATGGATTTTTAAACGGTCACAAATTGTGTTATGGGTGAGGAAGGAAATGAATTTTTATAACATTTTATAATTTATTTATAATTTGGACGAACATCAATCTTCAGGAGGCTAGCAGTAGATCCACTGGATACGTATCTACCGTAGTTGTCACTGAAATTTAAGGGTTAACAGGATAATTTGTTGAGGTAAAACCAGTTAACAAGAATAATTTTCATGTAGACCCAGGATGATATGGAAAATGAAATGACAGAATCACGCAAGATATTTTCTTCATAATGATAAGATGATTTTGATTGATAAATCTCATTAGAAAATACACATATCAAATTTCATAGAAATCCGTCCAGTGGGAGCAGAGTTGTTCCATGCGGAGAGACAGACGGACAGACATGACGAAGCTAATAATCGCTTTTCGCAATTTTTCGACAAAGCCTAGAAACAATCTGTTGGGAAGGCCGCATAAGGAAATAATGACTGTTCGTTGTGAGATTGATATGGAACACACAAATACACTGTGTAGAAAAACGTAGTTGCCTGTTTTTTACAATGGCTGGTACACAAGACACCACTGGACATTAAAGGTCAAAATTAAGCACCGTCTTCCTTGAACAGCTTGTGGGCCGGGTAGTGTAGTCGGTATGGCGACTGGCTATGGGCTGGACGGTCCGGGGATCGAATCCCGGTGGGGGCAAGATTTTCCATACCTGTCCAGGCCGGCCCTGGGCCCACCCAGTCTCCTGTACAATGGGTACCGGGTCTTTCCCGGGGTAAAGAGCAGCCGGGGCTTGACGCTGACCCCTCACCCCCTTCTCGTGCCGTGGTCAAGAGAGAGTAGAGCTATACCTCTACTCCCCCTATGGGCCGAACGGTCTGTACAGAGCCTCAGTGCCTGTACAAGGGTGCACTTTACCTTACCTTTACCTCCTTGAACAGCTGACATTCCTTCGGCCCGATCTTTACACGCCCAAAAAACACACAAAGTGGGTACTATGCTTCTCCGAAACGTCGATAACTATCACTCGACACAGAGTTAAGTCCAGCGAGACTTGAACTTTCATCAAAAGCACTGTAAGAACCTGAGCCTGTCACAGTGGAATGTGATTCACACACTCATACGTCTCATACATTATTTCTTACTATAACATACTTACTCCATGGCGCAGAGTCCTTCTTGAGAAACTAACTGGTTTGCAGCTAGTCAAGAAATTCCCCGCATTTCACGGAACCCGAAGGTTCATTACCGCAATCACAAGCGTCCGCCACATGTCTCTATCCTGGACCAGCCCAATCAAGTCCATATACCCACATTCCACCTCCTGGAGATCCGTATTAATATTATCCACCCATCTACGCCTAGGTCTCCCAAATGTTTCCTTCCCTCCGGTTTCCCCACCAAGACCCTATACACCCCTCTCCTCACCCATACGCGCCACATGCCCAGCCCATCTCATTCTTCTCGATTTTGTGTATGAACGTGTACACACCGTATATGTCCTACGTGTTTCGGCCACTCATGTGGCCATCTTCAGGGAGGTGTATTACAAAGGTAAGAAAAAAATGAGATTTTAAAAGTAATGTTTTTATTATTTTTAAAATTTAATATTTTATATATGTGCACTGGTTCAAAAACTTCGTCATATTTCGATCTGTCTATCTTTGTAATGCAGCTCCCTGAAGATGGACAATTGAGTGACCGAAACCTTTAGGAAGTATACAGTATGTATAATTTACTTTCATACACTTCTATTCGGGTTTTTTTTTTTGGTTCTGATATATCTTTCCGTGATTTTCTTCGTAGCATAGAAATAGTGTGTTTTCTGTGAGGTAGAAACTGAGTTCTAGAAATTATTTACATTAGTTCCAGATTGCCGAGGGTTAAGATCCATCTTTCCACCTACTCCAACGTCTTCTAAATTATCTCTTCCCTTAACGTTTTCGGACTAAAATTTCGTAAAGATCTACGGTTGACCCCATGCGTGATATATGTATATATATATGTATATATGTATATACCGCGCCCACCTCATCCTCCTCGGTATGATAGCCCTGGTAATAATGGCGTGTTTTATACAACGTACTAACCACGCAAATTCAGTGCAGTGATGTTCGTTTACTATTCCGTATTTTCCTCAGCCCCTAAGCGAATTGTCCACTGACGCATCTCAATTGTGGCAGCTGTGAAATGGCAGACTGAACCATATTCTAGGGGGGGGGGGGGCAGAATTGTAAAAGAGCATCAGTAGCTATACTTGTTTGCCAAGTTATACCATTGTCTCGCCATATTTCCCATTGCTCCCCCATCATCATCAATAAAAGGAGGGGCTGAAGGGATTGAATAAACCATATGTAATATCGAACCCACACTCTTCCCCCCCAGTGCTGGTCGAAAAAATGTTGGACGCTCCATTTACTGCCTCCGGCGATTTGTCGCTAGACTCAAACCCACTCAACATCTGGTTATTGTCGGAACTAAGAATGCTCAATCATCACCACGTCCCCCAACTGCGATAATGAAGGAATCACAACAGTGGAAGGATACACAGCCTGGCCGCACTGCTGATGGCTGTCACTGCGCCGGCAACACTACTTGTGGATCATACCGTCCAGAAGAGGTCATCCACTTTTGCAACCAAACGACACTACTGAATTGCTAGAATTCCTTCTTATTCAGGAGATCGGGCCGTTCATACAAATCGACAGAAAGCACCTCAAATTACGCACTCTTGCGGTATTTCCACATAGTTCCCACTTCAGTTTTTCCTAAGTATCCTACTATTCAACACTACAGTCTGAGCTACTGGCAGTTTCTGTAAATACACCGAAAATACAATTAAAAACTTGCATCTCCAAGAAATTTAACTTCCTACAGACCTACTCCTTACATGTTTGTTAACCGCTGACACGCTTCAAGTTTATTAACACAACAGAAAAGGCATTGCAATGACACGTAATTTATCTGCTAACGAAGCACGACTGTTAACTAAATATCTCTGCGTTTTGGCCGCATAATTATTTAAGGGATTCATATGATTTGCAGAATTAAAAAGTGACCCTCAACCTAAACCTCAATAAAATAGAGACCCATTGTTTTCTGTGAGGTAGAAATCCAGTTTTACATTTACTTTAGATTAAGTAAACTCTTCATATTGATAATGTTCTTTGTTGCACGTGAACAGTGTAGTCGAACCACCGTACGTATCCCACCTCAAGTACGACCTGCAAGATTAATGTACTTGAGATGTTTTTGATAAAGGATGGAAAAAAAAGAAGTTGGTGTTGCGTTTAGAGAAAATTCGGACCAAAACTAAATTCTTCCTACAGACACCAAATACCAAATTTTACTAAAATGTCCGGCTATCTCAGAAACTAAAACATGAATATGGTCAGACACACAAACTGACTCCTATAATGCATTCATATGATAAATAAAGCAAAACAAAGCGTTAAATTGATAGAATTACAAGTTGAATTCGCGTCCTTTACTGTTGTGAAAATCTGATTGACTAGAAGTAAGAAAATAAACCGAATGACACTGTGTAGAACATTTAAAGCTGACAAATGACTGCAGAAAATTGCGTGATGAAGAGCTTTATAACTTGCATACTTCAACCATATATCGCATGAATTTGATATTCAAGGATAACGAGATGAGTAAGACATGACAGGCATGTAGAAGGCTGTTTGATAAATAAGCGGACAGTGTGTATTGTCGTGCTATGTATACTGTAATGTTAACCATTTTTCGTGAAACTATGGGATGCCTGTCTCAACGTATGCGGAATACTGTGGTCGTCACGCTGTGCGATGCGTTTAGTTCGCTTATATATCAAGCATCGCGAATGCATACATTTCGCTTATGTATCAAACACCGTGGATGCATACAGTTCGCTTATGTATCAAACACCGCGGCTGCATACAGTCCGCTCATTTATCAAACACCGCGGCTGCATACAGTCCGTTCATTCATCAAACACTGCGGCTGCATACAGTCCGCTCATTTATCAAACACCGCGGCTGCATACAGTCCGTTCATTCATCAAACACCGCGGCTGCATACAGTCCGCTCATTCATCAAATACCGCGGCTGCATACAGTCCGCTCATTCATCAAACACC
>Ga0123357_10005181_pt1 | contig 15558 bp, 7 predicted proteins | sample TergutEmb28metaG_FD_89873 | JGI IMG/M metagenome (GOLD analysis project Ga0123357, IMG submission 89873) | Embiratermes neotenicus P4 segment gut microbial communities from Petit-Saut dam, French Guiana - Emb289 P4 | ecosystem: Host-associated > Arthropoda: Insects > Digestive system > Gut ... | reverse complement strand
TCCTGTTTATGTGTGTGTGTGTGTGTATATATATATATATATATATATATATATATATATATAAAAGAATGTTTGGAAACGGAAAAGGGGTGGGAAAAACTCTTCTTTCTTTGCATGAATGCAAGGTTCCGCCGCGACGCAGGAGAGAAATCTTCTTTCTTTCTTTTTCAGTCGGGCCTCTTCAACCTACTCACCGTGAATGTAGGGCAGACTTTCTTAACCTGGGGTCCATGTTTGGATACTGGAGGGTCCGTGAACTTGGATGGGAAAAACATCACAACTGTATATTCCCTAACCTAACCTAACGGAAACGTAGCTGTTCATTCAGTCATCCGTTTGCCCTGCTTAGTCCGTCTTCGACTGATCCGTCCAGCTTTACCTCGTTAAGTTTTGTTAGCATATGGCTTTTTTTTAATATGGAGAGGCTGGTGGCCCATCGCATAACCCGTACTTTAGTCCGGTTCCTCTCCTTCGACCTGCTCGGTAGGGCAGACCCTGCCAGTGGCTACGCTAACGCCGGCATTGCTCTTAGGGTCATCGGAACAGGCAAGTAACCCCGCCACTTCAAAGTAAGTGAAACTCTGTGGCACTGAAAGGTAAAATGAAGAAAATGCTGTGGAAAGTAGTGATTGTGGAACGTTTTGAGTTAATGTCCCTGTAACTCCCTAACACGAACGATTAAACCGCGTAAAACTTACTTACATAGTTACTCCATGGAGCAGATACCTTCTTGAGAAGCTAACCGGTTTTCAGTTAGTCAAGAAATTCTCCGCATTTTCTGCAACCCGAAGGTTCATTACGGCATTCACAAGTGCCTACCACTTGTCCCTATCCTCAGCCAGCTCGATCCAGTCCATACCCACACATCCCACTTCCTGAAGATCCATATCCATCTTAATATTATCCTCCCAACTGCGCCTGGGCCTCCCAAGTGGCCTCTTTCCCTCAGGTTTCCCCACCAACACACTGTATACGCCTCTCCTCGCCACCATACGTGCTACATGCCCCGCCCATCTCATTTTTCTCTATTTTGTCCCCCGAAAAATACTGATTGAGGAGCACAGATCACGAAGCTCCTCATTATGTAGTTTTCTCCACTCCTTTGTTATCTCGTCCCTATTAGACCCAAATATTCTCTCCAACATCCTATTCTCAAAACCTTCAGCCTACGTTCCTCCCTTAATATGAGCGACCAAGTTTCACACCCATATGAAACAACAGGCAAAACTATAGTTCTGGGTAAAACAGTGCATGAATTTTGTTCGCAGGTGTCCGCGACCTGTACGAGCTGCTTCTACAGAAGGAGGCTTTGGAAAACCGATTGCAGCAGCAGCAGCAGCTGCAAGGCCAGCACGAAATCGTGAGGAAGGCAAACCGTTCGCCCTCGCTGAGACTGCGCTTCGGGCGTCGGGCTGATCCTATGCTCACGGTAAGGGCTCTGCGTGCTTCAATTTCCCGCACTTGACCTCTCTTCTGAAAACACTTGCCGTCGGATCAGAGCTACCACAGTACACAGTAACCTTATCACTTGCTGCTCAAACTCTAGTGTAATTAAATTACTGCTATTTCCCTCACAAGTTTCTACCTTTCACATTCAGACACAAAGTGTCTGTACCACTGCGGATTCAGCTGTGTCGCTGGGTTAATGCTTCCCGACGTTTCGAAGGAACGTACTGTTTTCATCTTCAAAGGATGGGGCCCAAGAAGAAGAATTCTTGTGCCCCTCAAACCAGCGACACGGCATCATATCCCAGAAGACCCGAATCCTAGACAACACCGCTGTCAGAACCACACATCTCGCTTTCTCTTACGTTTCTACAACGCTGGCGGCGACTCGAAGTGGATACCTCCAAAATATGGCACTGTGTCTCACATACAGCGCTAGTACAGAAAGGCTACAAATACTGGTGACTCCTACATGTTCTTCCAATAGATGTTATCAGCCCGCTGTGTTACAATGCCACGTCAATAGCCGCACAACAAAATAAGACATTTTGATTGACATCAGTAAGCCCAAACCCTGTAATCTACACAAGTGCATATTCCGCGCAGCGTACCGACTATAATGACGTCGCTGCAAGTTTGCAGCACTGCTGTTTCGTGTCTGGGAAACCCCCCAGTTCAGATCTCGGCGCCGTAGCCAAGTTGTTAGTGCCCCCTACAGCCTCTTCCGGAAAATTCGAATACGCCATTTCCAATTACGTCACGAAAACTTTATTCCTTATCCTTTCTAGTTCATTATTCACTTTTATCGTACCAGTTGCAGTAAGCGCTCCATATATATACGACATTAGTAGGCTAAGGGTTAAATGAACTGGACATAAATAATCGAATAAATAAGGCTCTATCTCCCCAATTGTCACTTGTCGGGTTTCCGAACCACATTTGTGTATGCGTTACTTTTTTCGTTTCCGATACAAACCGCACACTTCGACCTTCATAATGCCAACATTCAGAGAAAGGCGATATTTACGAAGCTGTCTGCAGTGCAGCGTGTCATTCCGTCTAGACCATTATGCACTTTGTTGTAATCTCTAACAGGAGACGAGACGGGCTGCCGAAAATTCTAGTGACCAAGTCGCAGATAATGCTATCAGTGCATAACTGATGGCACATACCAAATGTTGGTGAAGCTATCCAACAAACCCAGGAAGCTAACAGATACTCAGCTAGTCAATAAATTCGTCTCTTTGGGAACCGTTAAGTTCCTCAGTATGTTCACAAGATAAAGCCATTAGGCCTTGTCCTGAACCAGCTGAATCCAAAGCCCACCTTCTCGTCGCATGCCTTTAAGATCACCTTACTAGCTCTGTTTGCTGAACACCGGTAGAGCGGGTAACACCGCTGCACAAATCCAGCATACCAGCCCATCAACACTGTCAGCGTAACACAACGTTTATGTGTTTTGTCATGTGACAGTGACCCTGTTCTTGAATCACGCCACTAATACATCCTCAGAGGAGGAACTTTTGTTCCACACATCGTTAACCACGGTACTATAAACTTAACCTCAGCGCTAGATGGGGGTGGGTGGTCAACGCCACGCCCCGGCCGCTTTACCCCCGGGGTAGACCATGTTCTCATTGTATAGGAGGCTGGATGGGCCCCAGGGCCGGTCTGGATGGGTGCGGAAAATCTCGCCCCCCACCGGGATTCGATCCCCGGACCGTCCAGCCCGTAGCGAGTCGCCATACCGACTGAGCTGTCCCGGCCCACAACCACGGTACTATACGGATACAAATGATCAGTTTCACACCCTGGCCACATGCACTTCAGATAAAAATGGGTATATTAATTATATGTTTGTAATCTGCTGTGGCCTTTTTGGATTCAAATGTATCCAGAGTGTTTGTTAGTGCCTCCGTTTTGGTGGTCCCCAGAACAAATTTCATAGCCCCACCTCACTTCCAGAAATGTTGTACACGCAAATATTTAACCACAATTTAATTTTGTTGTTGCAGGGCACGCCCTTCTCTGAACATTCTTCAGTGGAAAGTTCTGTGGTAGAGAATTAAGTGACACTTCATCATTTCCATCACATCACCTTCTGTCAACAAGAAGACTCGCCACAATGTCGCTTGGTCAGAGCTGATCCTTTAAACAACTTTGTTCAAACTGTCTTCAAAACTTAATTTTCCACTATTAAAAACGAAACCTGCCTCAAATGTCTTTTGCAAATAAAATGGTTCTGTTCAAGGGAAGAAAACAAAACTTTGGTACAGAGTTAACTGGCCTGTAAAACATACCCACATAGGGAAAGTTCTAAAACTCTCTGAATGTTCCACTGTACACAGTCCTCAATTTAAAATGTTTTAGTAAAAGAACACACACAAACAGTCAATTTGCTAGAAATTCACTCAAATTTAATAAAGTTTGAAAGTAATATGAAACAGGTACATGTATGTTCTCAACACATTTAAACTATGTAACATACAATGTTCTTATTCCAGCCTACTGCAGCTGCTTATCTTCCATTTTTCTTTTCCCCCACAATAACAATTACAGCCAGAGGATCTGTATATGATGCATGTCCACAAATGCCAAAAACTCCAGTCAAAGTTACATACACACTGTTACTTTGGTACAAATTACTGGTAACTGCCTTTACAGCTCAGTCAGCATACAGATGACCAGGGAAAAGTGTCCGATTCGCAGTAGGGACAGAAACTTCATTGCTCTCCACGGCATCCAAACCAGTTACACGTCTCACCCAGCTTCTTAAGAGTGAATACAGAGACCGTTAGCTCAGAGATTAAATGGCCAGTGTGTGAAGCTCACTGCTTATCTCCAACCACTTTAAAGGTTAAGAATATGTAGACCTCCTGTCCTCCTACGTCTTGACAGCTTTATGCATAACTACACACAGGGTCACCTTCTTAGGTAAATCTGATGTGGCAGCCTAAGTATAAGAGGCAGTTCCCAGTATGTCTAAATATTGCTTTCCTTTAACTCACCTAGACCCTTCAGACAAATTAATATCAGATGTCATATCAAACAGCAAGCATAACCTCCTACAAATAAATTTTAATTTTTGACATTGTGGCAGAATTCGGCTTACGTTTCCCGTAAGTTAATTGTTCTTATACTGTTAAGACATATTTACTAATCTTAAGAGCTTTAAGACAACTTCTTGACTTGCAAATACAATACAAATAAAATGAAAGATGAAAGAACATGACGTGATTTACACAAACATGTAATTTTTGTTACAAAAAAGGAAATTCAGCTGAAACTGGATTTGAATTCATCCTTTACAATGAAACAGATATCTGCCCAATTCCAGCAGCGTAGTCATGGAAAAAAATTACTCTCATAGAGGATACAGCTGCAAGTAGATATGGAACCATAACCTATTATAAAGTAATTACTTCATGAATTGTGTACTATGCTACTGGAGTAATAAATTTATACACAGATTATTACAAATTTGTTGGTTCTTCTTGTACTAACCTGTACTGATATTCTGGATGTAAAACACCAATAAAGAGATGATGTGGCACACTAGTGTTGTGTTCAGTCCATATGTCCTTGATAATACCTAAAAAGAAAATCAAAAGAAACAAAAGAATAAAATGGTGATTATGTATTTCCACTGTGACACAAAAATAGCCTGCTTCTTGAAGGATACCTACAAAATAATAAATCAAAATGCTTGATCAATAACTGTATAAACTTACCTGCAACACTCTCAGTACAAGTAACAGAAGGTACAGTAGCATACAGTAGCTTCAAAATGTTCCCAGAATCACTTTATTTCTAAAAAATACAAAACAGTACAATCATCTAAGCTACATTTCCTTCAAAATGGTCCCTTTGTGCAACTGTACACTTCTGCCAGTGACTTTAAAGGTATTGACAACATTCTTGGAAGCCATCTTGTGCGATCCTTTTCAGCTCTTTCTTAATGATGTCATTAGCATCACTAAAGCGCCTTGCCTTCATTGCTAATTTCAGTCTAGGCAACAGTTAAAAATCTGCTGGAGCCAGGTTGGGAGAGTGTGAGGGTGCTGCAGTGTTGTCATATAGTTCTTTACTAAGAAATCCTTGACCAAAACTGACCGGTGTGCTGGGGCATTGTCATGAAGGAGAAACCAACTGTTGGTTCTCAATTTTTGGGGGTGTTTCCTTCTGACTGCATCCCTAAGGTGACAAAAAATGTCAGTGTGCATTTCTTCATTCACAGTAGCAATTCCTGTAAATTATATCAGCGAATTCTGGGAAGTTTTTCAAACTACTATATACTTTATTTTATTAATGATTCCTTGAACAATGCTGTCAGTAGCTACACTACAAGGTGATGAAATATATGGGATGGTGAATAAAGAATTTGAAGGGATGTGGAAGGAAGTGTGAAATGCTATCCCACATTTGCATGTAGAAACTGTAGATATGCATGAATACTTAATTCAGGGCAGACTTTGTCCCACAGGAGGTTCACAAATCAAAAGTCCTACTACCTGACCCAACTTTCTCAGCAGCAGTCACACAAACCATGCTATTACAATGTGCATGAGCTTCATACCTTCAATACTTGCATATGTACTATTGCTTTGTGCAATAAACAAGTCACTGTGAAGGTCATCGTAATCTTATTCCAACAGTATTGCAGCAGGTATGAAAAGGTCATTTGTTTAGAAAAAATAAACTACGTTTTTAAAAGAACTCAAAATAATACAATTTCCAAGACTTCCCCCCACAATAAAGATGATTTAATCTAACATCTGTAGGTAAAATAGCTCACTCATGAAAAGAAAGTAATTAAAGCACTGCATATGCAGAGAATAAACATGATTGGTCACGATTCTCCAAACATTATAATCAAGTGCGTGTTACATGTGGTGTGACTAACATTTCGTAACTGAAGCTGTCCTGGCCAAACCAGTTTCATTATCAAATTTTGCAATTAAATGTAAACAATAAGATAAAGTGATGATGTTTCCTAACTGCTAAAGTTCATCTTTCTCTTTAGAATTTCTCTCACATTACTACTAAAAGCATATGGACATGTAAGAACTGAAGAAAGCATTAAAGGAATTAAACTGGAGTTCCTATGGGCTTTTGAAGACTTTTATCTACAACAGAAGTTTTAACGGGACACATGGCCAAAATTCTCAGCTTTCATATGACCTCAAATAGTCTTATGATTTTCATGTAACTGTAACAACATGGTCCCATTCATTTGCTTCTACTTCCCATGTCCCAACTGCTGTCTTCACAGTCACAACACACCTTTTCAAAACAGTTTTTGTGAGTAGTCAAAAACTGTAGTTCATTGCCCTTCTGATTCCTATACAACTTATAGACAGACAGTAAACATGTTAAATTTGACAGAAATAAACCAAGACCTCAGATTCTAACAGTGTCCTGCTGAAGAGTCAAGCCTTATGGAATGTGATGCTGCATCACAAAGCCTCTCCTTGATGATCAAGGAGTGACTGGAATGTCCATTAGCAGATGCAAACATGATGGTAATCTTGCAGCAGTGGCCGTAATGTGAGCAGTGAATGTATTCTGCATGTCCTCTCCCTGTCCATGTGACATAACATGACTTGCAAAATAACAATGCTGTGGTGCTTTTCTTCTTTACCCTCCCACAACTTACACCCATCCTTCTAAGCAGCAGTACTGGCTCATGTGGCTTCACTCTTCCCTTTGAACATTTTTCATATGGAAACTAGGCTGCCTGCATATTTTCAGTCCTTTGTTAAAAACCCATAAGAGTAACTATGTCATGTGCCATTTAGTTATTAACCACAAAGGCCGGACCCTAATTATCGGTGTTAGTTTGCCCTCAAATTATTACCAAACACCTGTTTTTGCTGCCTATACCCAAGAGCTGACATTGACTTCTGGTGATGCATGATAACATCCACAGAAGACATATAACATCAACTATTTGTGCTCATCTGTTTAAATAAAAAAGAATTACTGACTGCATGTGGTATGTTTGCAGAGAATATCAGTTTCCTACAAAACACACAGAAAATGAAAGCCACACAGGCACATTAAAATGTCTGATGTAAACATGCCACCACATTCATGCTCAATAATAAAAAGATGCAACAGGCTCATAAAATGTAATCTATGTACCTAGCAGCAGCAGCAACAAGGAGGAAAAGGAGGAGGAAGAGGAGTAGGAGTAGGAGGAGAAGAAGATGGAGGAGGAGGGAGGAGGAGGGAGGAGGAGGAGGAGGAGGAAGTGGGGGGGGGGGGTGAATGTCTTTTCCACCAGTATCTTACCACACTAACTTAAGGTCCACTTCCCTATGTGCAGCTTACTTACAAGCTTTTAATTATGATTCTAATAGAGGAAGATGACAGTGGACATGCAACATGGATGAATGGGATCAAGTGTGTATAAGTCTGAACACATCCACAAGAATCAGAACCAGTGAGTATGACATGTGGAAAAGTAAGTAAACAATTTATTTTATCACACAGGACAAGACAATTTAAAAACTTGGCACCAAAAGTAACATGCATACACAAAAATGTACTGTAGTACATGTCATATATAAAAGAGAACATTAAAAAATGTATGATGTTTAACAGTTGGAACATGTCAGTAATTCTGCAATGCTGATGCTGATGACAGCAACCTCAGAAATATGGTCACCAACTGACCTTTGATTGTGTAAGCAGTTCAGTGACTCAAATATTAATCATTTGCAGTGCTGTAAGCTTCAGTATTCATATTATTTTTCCACCTGGTTATCTATTAATTACTTTTAGTATCTGAGTCTTTCTTCTTATCAACCAGAGTGACCAGACAGACAGAAATAAAAATGGGTCAAATTTGTAAAATGACTAAACTCAAAATGACAAAGATAGAACACAGTAAGAATTACACTCTTGACCCTTCTCTGGCATTCTGCCTTTTAACACGCATAGCAGCAAAGACAATCTGGCAACAGTAACAAGAATTGTTATATTAATGAATAAATCAAGGTGGAATACAGCACCTGTGGGCAGTCTACTAACAGGATTAAATTTATAGTCTTATGGTACATGCACTTGTGTGTGGATTGGTGCTTATGTTCTGATGTTTTTGAGGAAGCCACTGCCTTCACCTACAGCAAAGAAAAGAATGGGGAGCAGCTGGTTCCTACAAAACCTTAGTATCATCTACTAAACTGCACTGCTTTGCATCCCAGACGACAGTAGTCTTGATGTTCATGTAACTGTTTCTTCTTAGACAACTATACATACCAGCTGTGAGATACCAACCCTACCAAAATCACCAAGCCAACCTCTGTATTAGAGCAAACATAGCCCTGTTTTCAGTGACAACATATTTACAGCCACAAATTATAAATATGGGTTAATGCAATGCTGAAGCTGGTCACTATTTCTGGTCCCAAGAACACATGAAAAGTAATACAGGCACTTTCAACCTCTGAGTCTCTCTCTCTTGGTACCACTTCGTACTACCCATGCCTTGAACATGTTGCAGCTGACGGAAATGTGGAATGTAATAATCATGCACACCAACTGCACACACATGCACACCATGGATGGTGTGCATGTGTGTGTATCCATTTGGTTCCATAAACTGTGAAAATGTATTCTAATGCAATAGCTTCACAAATTTTCTATTTATGTCCACTTTAACAAACAAAAGTGTGAAAAATGTCAGGGTTTAAAACAAGATGGGAAACGTACACATAACCTAACAATGTGGCAGGGCTGTTCCATGGCTGTGGCTGTTGTTACCGGGCTCTCTCCACGGAAGCCCTGATTCAACACTAGACCGGTCCCTGTGGGATCTGTGATGGGCAAAGTGGCAATGAGAATGGTTTTCATCCACATACTTTGGTTTTCCCTTATCGGTATCATTCCACCAATGCTTCAGGCTCTTTCACTCACCTACCACTGACACTATAATTCAGCAACTGACAGCGCCGTTGAATAACATATTCTAAAGCAAAAGTAACATTCAGGAGCATTTAAACTTCGTCATATTCGTGAAAATCGGTCAACTCGTATGTGTTTTGGATACTCTCCAATGGCATAACGTCCATACCAAATTTCGTGAAAATCGTTCACCTAGTTCAAAATTCCCATCGCGGAACACACAAACAGCATCGAGATCTCCCAAGCCGACGTTCCTTTCCCACCGACAATGAAATTACTATAATCATAACAAATTCCTCAAAACTAAAGGCAAATGTTATTTTTCCCCAGAACCATTACAGTAACTAAATAACATGCTGTCGCCAAACTCACCGAAAATAAAAGGAAGCTTATGCAGTACGGTTATTCCCACACCTCTGTTCACTTGCAACTTTAATTGCGCAAATTATACGAGCATTTAGAAAGAAATTTATGTTCGAACTAATTCACAACTCTTCACACATTCACGGAATATAAATCACAGATAAGTTGTTGCGTAATTTCTCAGCCGTCTAAACGCAAAACTTTCATTTCCCACGGCCGTCAGAATTTCACATACACGACGGAATAAATATTAAACATAATGTGTTCTGTAGCTTCTGTTATCTGTGGTTCGTACAGCTGCCTTAACTACCCGGCATGCATATCAAAATATTTGTGCCGAAAGTGAATATTTGAATTGTCAACTGTTTCTTGTATGTCACTGTCTAGTTAAGGGCACGATTGTCCGACAAATGTTTGACATAAAATGCGAGTATATAATCAATCAAAACCATACAAGATATATTTGAGCTTGAACCTCCTATTTATAGTTTGTGTCAAGGCGGTTACAAACGACGCTGTAAAGGGTACAGGATTTGCGACTGTCACAAGTTAGATGAAGGTGCATTTTTGCACAGAATATTGGATTACAAGTACTTCATTATGGCATATGCAAAACACATGATAGCTTTCACATTCAGATCCAATATTGTCAGTTACCTACGTCCAGGGAAAATATAATAGCCTGCCTGCAAAAAACGTTATTCGAACAAGGCCAGATGCTGTGCTGCAGAAATAAGCTAGAACCACTGGCTGTTAATGTAGACAAGCCTTTTGATTTTTACCGTTTATTTGCAACAAACCCTCCCAGCATCAAAACTCACTCCTTCTGCTGGTCATGCATGAAACGGAATGCAGTTCTTTCAGATGCTATGCAGTTCACATTTAATATCTCCCTATCATTTGCACTGTTTGTTAAACATCTAACGAATTTTTTTTAACACAACTGATGTCAGGTAAACAGATGCTGTGCTTTCAACAAAACATGTAGACTCAAATTGATTCAAAGAGACTGGTATTTGGGATGTTCTGCTCCATATCCTATCAACACAACATGCCTGGTGCCTACAACTGGTGTGATGATGACTACAACAGCCCACAAATAAGGTCAATATAAAGTGTCTTCCTATGTATGAGAGGCCCACCTTGTATGTTGGCATGCAGTTTCAATTACCTGCGGAATTACCATGACCACTCTCATGTACCCTTGTTCACAATCATGCTGCCATAGTATCATGTAAGATGCCTTTTGTGCATTTCTTGGTAGCTACCAACATGTGATATGATACAGAATGTACTGTGGCTGTCCTTTTCACAATTTCTCAAACTAATTGTTGCCCTCATGTTTTGAATCTGTATAGAAAGGTTGACATTTGTGCCTAAGGATAAAAAAAGAAAGTGATGCCTCTGTTAGAGAAAGTGGGGATGTCAGATAAGGTGGACAGGGGAACGAGAACTGGTGTGATCAGACACCATTATGGTGTAAATGAATCAAAATTTGTATTACCAATATCAGGGGAAACCAGTGTTCCATCAAGTGCAAAATTTCTTGTGTAAGTCGTCACAACCCATTCTTCCAAAAGATGGAATAAGCCTCTTTGTGTATGGCTGGAAGATGAGGCATGAGCAGGGTTGTCAGTCAGTGGTGTTGTGATGAGTGAGTAGGCCACGTGATTATACAACTAAGCACAGTCTCAGGCTGAGGGTACAGGCAGCTTCAATGCCAATAAAGGGCAATTTGTAAATTTTAAAAAGTGGACAAGCACTCACAACACGAACAGAATGAGAGAAACTGCATTTCTTGATCATGTCGCTAGCATTATGTATGCAGAGCATGTAACAAAGGAAATTGAAGAGTACATACTACATCAAATCTTGAAACTAACAGTGGCAAGCCTGAAATTTAAGCACAAGACACAGGCTGTCATGACACCATGTACGAAAGGGTGAGGACGTGTTAGCTGAAGACAGAGCAAACACAGAGCAGCTCTTTGTTCCCTTCTGCCATGAACTCTATCATTCTGTCACTGTAAAAACTTTCAGCCATAAACACCAACACCATTCCAATATATGCCAACACAGTATTTTTTGTTCACTTTTTGTATCATGTTTCATGTGTCTTTAGTTCCTTTAACTCTATTTTTCTTGTAAGGCTTTAACTTCAAGTATTGCAGCCTTACCATTCACAGGTTCCTTCAGGCACATAACCCCACAACAGTAAGAATTTCCTGTACCATATTATTTTAACACTGCGTTAATAGAAGTCCTTAGGCCATGGGCACATCACGCCTTACCTCCAACTGCCACACACCATCAGGTCCCTAAATAACCCTGTTTCACTCACCCCTGAAGATGGCAACTGCAACCTTTGCCAGAACAATGGATAACCTTCATTTCTCTATGAATCTAATGCCACAAGTCACCTCCACAGTAATTCAGACAACAATGTCAAAAACAAATTTCAAGTTCTGTAACAACTGCCACGCAGCAAAGATACTGTGCACAGCTGTAGTTCACACATTCATGTATTAAATACAGTAGTCAATAAAACTCCACAACAAACTGCGCAATTTATGGATATTTTAAACTGCAAGTGCTCTCCTGAAAAAGTGACAGCATGTCGCTTCAAATTACACTACCCTGAGCCAATGTGTAAGGATTTACTACAAAATTATTCAAATGTTTTAACTTCACTCTCACTTGTGGTACAATGCAAAATAAAAAAAGGCATACTTTTTTTGTGCCAGACTTTCACAGCCTCTCTGCTATCCCTTCATACTCCAACCTTGCCACGAGATATATGAACATACTATTATGTGAAGAGTTGTAGTGGAGGTCTACATGTTACATTCTGCACAGCTGTTGATGCTGCAGCTAGCACAGCACAGTCTGCACAGTGAGAAGGCTAGAGGCTGCACTGTCTCGCGTTCGAGTGCCAGCAAGGACACAGAATGTTTCTCCTCTCAAGAACGTACAGACCAGCTTTGAAGCCCAACCAGCCTCCCACTATATGGTTACTGGTGGTTCTGCCTCCAGTAAAGGGACCAAAGCAGGAAGTGGACCACTTACCTCCATCTAGTGCTGATGTTAAGAATGTGTGGAGCTATACTTCTACACCCTCTACATGCCATCATGGCATGCACAGGGCAAACTTCACACCTGCTGACATATAAATGAGTGCATGTTGCCCATGAATAATGTGTGGCATTTGCAAGTCAAATTCCTGCAAGTTTCATGGTAGAATATGCTTAACATTACTAGAAAGAACATTTTGATGTTAGTTTCCACTTTGTTTCCAGAATCCCTCCTTTTCTTTGTAAAATTAATACATGAAAACCAACAATTAATTGACAACACAACAGGAGTTGATCATGAAGCTTTTGAGATCAGTGGTACTGTACTATACATTCCACGCACCCAAGCCTCATTTCAACACCAAACTGCACTAAATTTTATCTACATGTGACAACATAATACATACAGCCCCAAATAGCATACCATCAACAACTTTTATTAATGAAAACATTCTTCACCTGTTTGCACACTCATAGGGTGTCAAACTGGAGGAAAATAAAAAATATTAACCTCTGCTATGTGATGCTCTGTTGTTTGGAATATAGTACCAGTATCTGAGGAACAGGGTGTCAACACATGCAGGAGGCAGCATCTCAACAAAATATTGCTGTCTATCTACCACACTGCATGGCATCACACAGCAGATGTCAGTAATCTTCACAGTAACTGCCTCATATCTGAAGACATAACGCGGTGTGACTATGTGTCTTTGGGCAGGTTATTCCTGACAACTGAAAGGATTCTAGTGCCTTCAAAATGAGAACTACTTGCCCATCAACACACTGTCACATGCCTTGAGACCTGCATCTACAGCAACATTGCTGTAAGAACCTCAAATCTCACGCACAGGGAATTCGTAGGCTTCTGACTTCTTCATGCTGTCTCACATTACAGACTCAGTACAACTGTAATATAGAGATGGACACAGTGCAGCTATATATACTGCTGGGTTCAAGATAGGTAGACAGTATCACCAACTCCTGTCCTTGGCACAGACTTCTAAAGCTTCAGCAGTAACGAATGGTCACCACTAGTGAGCAAATTGACTGCTTCAGAGTTCATCCTTATCACCACTGACAGACGGTGGTGATTTCATGAAGGTTTTGATATCCTCTGCACTTCGCTTTCTGTCATAATCTGACACAAATTTTCCATTGTTAAAGTATTTCAAAGTTGGGAATCCCACAATGTTAAATCTGTCGGACAATTTAGGGTTTCCTGTGGCATCCACTGCAGCAAGCACACCCTGTATATGTTCCTGCTTCATCTGAAGTGCGGCGAGACTGTATGAGGGCTTCATCAGTTTGCAGTGGCCACACCCTGTAACAAACAAAGATCTCATACTGCTACCATAATCACAGCAGTTTGCTGACCTGTCACAGCATGGTGTGCCTCCTCTTATACTTACTTCATTATTTACTTACTTTCTTAATGGACTACTTAGCAATTCTGTCAGCAGTTCACATTACACCATTCAATGATGAGAAATTACTGAATACTTAAGTGGTAAGGATGCAGAAAAGCAGCCATGGTGCAAGATAAAGCACTGTCCCACCATGCACCTTAGAGACAATGAGGAAAACCATAAAACCCGTCATATTTAGTCTCTAGGCCAAAAATGTCGCAGTATGCAGCACGAATCCTTCTGACTCATAAGTGACATTTGGCATTTTACGGTATGGAGCTTACGCAATTAGCAACACCTGACCTAAACAACGTTAACACAAAATTATAACAAATATAATATTCAAACCAGTGTACTGCTCCTGATCTTCAAGAGCATACCAAGAATACAACTTCAAATATACCAGTGAAGACAGAAAAGATAAACTATGCATTCCAAATTATAGAATTTCAAGTCTTTCCAAATTTATTCCAAAAGCAACTGCTTTTGATTATGAGCTTCCAATTAAAATATGGTAGTGGTATGTCCATAACAAGGTGTACCACCTTATTCCTTAACAAAATACATTTAACTAGAGTTATAGCACTACTACCAGTAACTTACATATCTCCAGCAATTACCACTATTCACAATCTTAATAGTTATATTTTCATACCAGCTGCCTAGAGACGCAATGTGTCTTGCATGAGGTAGGAAATGGAAAGCAAACTTCAAAGCAACACAAGGTCAGTCTGGATATTTCCCAGATACTTACAAGGAGCATAAAACATGACTAATACTGGTTGTCCTATGCTGACGAAGGCATCAAAATTGTCATCTGAAAGGTGAACCAGATTTTCTGCACCTTCATAATCACCCCAATCATCTTTGTCCATCTTCTCAGGTGTTACAGTGGCACTTACAGTGGGACTAAGTGGATTCTTCATAAAATTCACAAAGTCTGCCTCCTGAAAGCATAAACTGTGATATGAGTTTTAACACTTACTTCACCCGTATCAATGTCATACTCAGAAAGGTTTAATACAGAATGTCCAACCTTCTTTGATGAAGGGCCACAACCATTACTGTGGGTTGGTTCATGGGTTGCACATGTGAAAATCACAATGAGTGATATACCTAACTGCCTGAATTAATGTGTTACAGTAAGTACATAAATTTGATGTGTGGTTGACTGTGCATCGTAGTTCAATGTGGAATAAGAAACCAACTAGATGTCACTTAGTATTATATTTATTTCTCCATTATAAGTTGCTCTTTATAAGTTGCTCAACATGTTTCGGGCCACCTTGTGCCCATCTTCAGGAGCTGATGACTTAGTGGTATTTTTTCACGTGTGGTGTAGTGCCGTGGCTGTGTAGGCAGTC
>Ga0123357_10005180_pt1 | contig 15558 bp, 6 predicted proteins | sample TergutEmb28metaG_FD_89873 | JGI IMG/M metagenome (GOLD analysis project Ga0123357, IMG submission 89873) | Embiratermes neotenicus P4 segment gut microbial communities from Petit-Saut dam, French Guiana - Emb289 P4 | ecosystem: Host-associated > Arthropoda: Insects > Digestive system > Gut ... | reverse complement strand
CTAAAATTAACGTTCCGTCAATTTTCGAGACGCTCGCTTTGTCGGGCGATCCTACGGCCTCCTCCCCAAATCAAAATCGCCCTACCGCTTTCTCCGCTCCTATCTACCCCAAAAAATAACCCGGTACAGAAAACAGAACGCCTGCGGCGCCCTGTTTTTAAAAATAATCGCGCCGCTGGCGCTCGTGGCAAACGCCTCGGAGGGCGTTTGCCACCTTGGTACTGGGCAATGAGCCCCAACTCATGTGTAGCGCGTGCCGACCCGGCGCGCGTTGCCCGGAGCGGCAGGATGCCGCGGCGTCAGCCGCCCCGCCACTCCGCGCCCCGCTGCCGAGTGCTGTTCAGCATAACAATGCGGCGACAGTCAGCCTGGCCCGTATATAATGAGAAGGGCAAGAGTGCCTCTAACCGAAAGGACCAGATATCATGGCAGAACTAAAACAGATCACAGACGCAACTTTTTCTGCGGATGTTGAACAAAGTACCGGTACGGTTGTGTTGGACTTCTGGGCGCCGTGGTGCGGACCCTGTCGCGGTATGGAGCCGATTCTGAAGAAGATCGCCGACGACCATCCAGAGCTGTGCGTCGCGCAACTCAACGTCGATGAGAATCCGCAGACCGCGCAGAAGTTTGACGTCATGTCGATCCCGACCTATGTGGTCTTCAAGGACGGCAAAGCCGCGAAGCGTTTCGTGGGCGGCATGCCGGAAGCTCGCTTCCTCTCAGAAGTCCAGTCCGCCTAGCAGCAAGAGAGGGGGACGGTTCTTCTTTATCACATTAATGCGACAAAGAAGAACCGTCCCCCTCGACACCCCCAACCGTCCCCCTAACAAGAAAGGTATCCCAACAATGTGTACTGATGGAGTAAACCACAACCAACTGCAAATGATGCTTGAGATGTGCCAGGCCGAGGTCGAACTGATCGAGGACTGGGTCAAAGAGCTGGCGCACCTGGCCGGTCATGCGGGCCTTGAGGCGGAGAGCAGCTTAAGCGACGCGATCACCGAGCTCAAAAGCGTGCGTCGTCGCCTGGACCGCGCAACAGAAGAGGTCGAGAACACCTCGAACTTCCCCGAGGCGACCATCACCGCGGTCTGACCCCAAAACAAAGCACGGGAGCGGGGGTCTGCCCGCCAGCACACCAAAAAAATTTTAAAAAAATTTTCAATAGGGGGTAAGTTTTGCCCTGTTTCTTCGCCTGTATAATAGGTGCGGTTTGAAAACGGGCATCAAAAGACGCCTGAAAACGGGCGTAACAAGGTACCCAAAAAAGAACCGCGTGGGCGATTTTCCGGCAAGCGCATGAGTCAAAAACTGTGCGCAACGTACGCAGACGCAAGGGAGGCTGCAAATTGCCGGAAAGAAACAGAGGGAGGTGTTGGCAGTATATGCCAGAGGAAGAGGCAAGCGGGCGCATAGTTGCGACCGTACGGCAGGCGCAACAGGGTTCAAAACAGGCATTCGGCGACTTGTATGAGGCCTACCGGCAACCGCTCTTTTATTACGCGCGAAAGCGTCTTGGTTGTGATGACGCCGCAAGCGACATTGTGCAGGAAACTTTTCTTTACGTGCTGCTCAAGATTGAGGAGCTGCGTAATCCCGCCAGTTTTAACGCCTGGATCTATCGCATTACCAGCAATTATATCTACACGGCGCTGCGCAACCAGCGCCGCGAGGTCCAGATGCCCGAGTGGCAGGATTACGAGAGTATGCAGATGGAGGACGACATCAGCCAGCCCTCCGTCAAAGAAGCGCAGGTGACCACCGAGGAATTCCTGCCTGAGGCCGCGCTTGAGAACAAAGAGGACCGCGCGCTCCTGCTGCGCCTGGTCGACACCCTGACTGATCCCCAAAAAGAAGTGATCGTACTCTGTTATTACGCGGGCTTTACCCCGCGCGAGATTGCCGATGTTCTGGCAATCAAGGTCAATACGGTCGATAAGCGCCTGCACGACGCGCGCCGTGCGCTGCAGGCTGCCTATAAGGCCGGCAGCAATCACGGCGCCGATACCGATATGAAGGTCGCGAAGTCCACCGGGCAGACGCCGGTCCTGACCCGCCTGCTGCGCGAGGAGAGCGCGACGGCGCAAGCGCCGCAGGCAGAGCTCTCGATGGCCGCGGGCCTGATGGCTGCCATCCCGCGCCTTCTGTCTACCGGCATGGCAAACCCGCAGGCGATTGCCCGGGCAGACTACTTCCTGGGCCAGGCAGGCGCCAGAGCGGCCGGACAGGCGGCTGCGTCAGCCAGCCGTCTGGGCCAGGTTCTTCCCACGGTGATCACCGCCAAAACCAGGCGCAAGATTCCAACGTCTGCAAAAGTCGGCGCCCTTATTCTTGTCATAGCCCTGCTGGCCGGTGTTGCGGCCTATGGATCAGGATTCATCAGGGCGCACAACAGGACGCATCGCCCCGCCACGCCGCCTGGCGCCGCAACCGCCGCACAGCAGCACGCGGCGCCCGCGACTGCCGCGGCAAAGCCTGCGCCACCTGCGCCCTCGGTCGAAGCAACGTCATCTGTCGAGGCAACGTCGACGCCGCCTGCGCCGCAACCAACCCCGCAACCGGCGACGCCAGAGCCCACACTCACGCCTGAGCCCCGTCCGCTTCCGGCGCGCGCCCCGGCCTGCCCCGTGATCACGGTCGCCTTCCCTCGTCTGACCTATCCGGCAGGGATGGAACTGACGCCATCCCAGATTTTGCGGGATGCAGGCGTAAGCGCCCGCGACAGCGCGGGCACTACGATCCCGGTGACGGTGATCGGGCTGGATCACATCGACCCCAACGAGCTGGGTACGGCCCTTGTGTTCATCCAGGCAAAAGACAGCGCGGGCCTTCAGGCAAAGACCAAAACGATCGAAATAACAATAACAGGTGAGGGGGGCGCACAATGAGCAAGCCCGGACTCATGAACAAGACACGAGGCCTGGCCCCGTGCCATGAAACAGCAACGACAGCAAGACCGAAAAATGGAGGGGAGCGGACTGCCCATCTCTCCGCTTCTCAGAGGGAGGAACAAAGATGAAGGCAACAACAGTAAAGCGAGCAAGCACCCGGCGTCGCGTTCTGATGCTGGTGCTGTCAGCGGCGATGGCCTTGCAGCTGATCGCCCCCATAGCAGCCCCGCAGACCGCGAGTGCGACAGGCGAGCAAAATGGACACGGGACAACCCTGCAGACTCGCGTAGGGACAGTGTCGTTGAACGCGCACCAAAGCATTGCGGCGCCACCTGCTGCTTATGTTGATGCTGACAAGCTGCCTACGTATGACAACGGCATCGACTTTGCCTGCCAACCAGGACAGATTACAAAACAAAACAAGCTGGACACCGTTTATCTGCAAACGCTGATTACCTGGGGTGCAGGCGAGCCGACTAATCCTGCTACTGCGCCGACTTTGACTTTTGATAAGCCAGCGGGCGCTACGTTTGCACTGAATGGAGACTCCAGTACTCAGGGCTATATAGGTAGCGTTAGTGGCGACCAGGGTACGACGACTGCTCAGATTACGGCTTCAACCCAGATCACTTTGAACTTTAAGACGGGTCTTAGTTATAGCGGTCTGTTCAATGTTGATTACTCCTATACCTATAACATAACAACGACTCCTGATCAGTTGATGACAGATGTCACTCCGACTCTAAACATCCCAGGTAGCCCTGTGGCGATTGGTGACAGCCTCAAGATTACGGTGGCCTGTGAAACTGATCCCTATCCAGGAATGACCGTTAATGCAAGTCCAGCGAAACTTAACGGCTCAAACAATAATAATAACTATACAAATTTCGACAATAGTATCGGTGCTTACACAAGTCCTTCATTATCCCAGCTGGCACGTGTTGGCTCAGCCTTTGCATACAGTCTTTACCCCTGTGTGCAAACCAAGCTGCCTAATTACCCCTATGCCACTTCGACTGCGGTGGGTAATGGCAATATTCCTCGGTCAGCTACTTTCACTTTGACGCTTCCTGCTGAAGCGCGGTTGGTCAATGGGACGCCGCCAACAGGCTGGACTGCCTCAACAGCTGGAGGACGTACGGTACTAACGACATCAACGTGGAATCCCCTCAATTATTATTCAAGCACCTACTATGTAGCACAACCTGCCAACACAGGAGGTGCTCTGCAAGTCTATTACACTGATCGTCCGGCTGCTGAGGAAGCTGGTGGAACAGCTTATGTCTACTCAGCAAAAGTTGAAGGCACTTGGTATGATGGGACAACTTTTTCTGCAGAAAAAACTACTATTACCCATCTCTATGATGATACAATACCTTCACTTAATTTTCGACTAACGGTTCTTCAACAGGCTGCCTCCTACCAAGGTGGCGGCATCTGCAATAATGGCTTCGGCAATTTTTCCAGCACTAATAGTTATCTCGCATTAGGCGATCATGAAGATTTTTCTTATAACATTTCCAATAATCTTACCCGAACTCCAACTCAACAACCATCAGAAGTCCCGCTCACAGACTTCACGGTTACGGTTCCTTTTGAGGGTGATCTGTGGGATATTGACTTTTTCTATTACGTGACATCAAATCGCTTTGATAAGATGACGGTAACTTACAGTGATAGTAGCACTGAAGATTTTTATGTTGATGATGCAACAAAATTTGGCCCTGTACCTGGGGGAATGACGACATTTACCGGTCCGAATGCGATGTCCTGGTTGATGGAAGGCAAGGCTGCGGGAGTCTACATTACGCAACTCTCTTTTCATGCAGCGCCTGGTTTTACCATTCCGGTGGGACTGAATAATGCTACCCTACTTGGTGTCGAGGTAGCCCTGCACTCACAGCGTCCTGATGGTACTGAAATCAAGACGACACCTGCTGGGCAGACTACTGTAGCAGATGGCGCCGATGTAGGCAAAACCTCAGTTTCGATGACGGCAAATGCACCGGCAGGACTGACGTCTGACCCGATGTCACTTACGGTAACGCAGAGTTCATCCAGTATCCCCATCTATAAAACTCCGGAAGACCGGCCTGCTGCATGGGGTGGTACAGCTTCATCTCTTACCGTTGGGGCTGCAAGTGCAGGCCCTGGAATGAGTTTTCCAATTAAGGCGACCTTTCAATTTTATGGTCCAGATGTTGCATATAATCGCCTTGTCCCAAATCCAATGTTAACCTTAAAATTGCCCGAGTCGTTGTCGTTTGATTACAGTAATGCACAGCTATTCTTGGGCTATGGACCAACCTCTGGTGTTGGTAACGGTAACCCTGCTACTACCCGGCTCATCCCGCCTGCGGACTACACAGTAAACGTAACTTCGCCTGGTGACGGCTTTACGTATTATGCATTCAGTTATATAGGGGACACTGGTTCCGGTAGCGGCAACACGGGCGTTCTTAGTTTGGGGGGAGATCACTCCTTTATTCTGGCGGGTGCAGTAACGATTGCAGATGATGCAGCGTCTGAAACGGCCGTACCGATACAAGTCAACACGACTAGCCCGGCGATTGCCACAGCATCGCCGATGAATAACTCAATCAACATTGTGACTCCGACTATCATGTCGGCTGCGCTTGCTTCTCAAGGCGACTTGGTTCCCGGCGTTTGGATGAAGGATACCGATGGATCTACGGCTACTCCTTTTGATGATGCTAATTTGGCAAAGGTCAGTACTTCAGGAACTTTGCGCTATCAGGTAATCAATAATGCTGCAGATTCCTATTCTGGCGATGTCTACGTCAAGGCGCCTGTCGGGACACTTGCTCCCAATTTAGAGTTGCAGAGTGTCAGCGCAGACTTGGTCAATGGGGCAAACAGCAATCCTGCGTCTGTGACCTGGTACTACAGTCTGGCTGCGCCCGTCACAAATGATGACCTGACCACGATTCCCGCTGCAAGTTGGACGGCTTTCACATTTGCGAATCTTACTGATCCCACTACGCTTCCTTCAGGGGTTACGGCCTTTAAACTTGCCGGCGCTTCCACTGATCCAGGGGATCGTCTTAATATCACGTTAAATTACAACGTATCATCCTCTGCCGTGAGTGGGCAGACAGCTCGTTCGGTAGCGCAAGCAGCCATGGGCGCCTTTGGCTACACCACACTGTATGCTGGCTTTAAAGTAGTGCATTCCAGTTATCAGGTTAACTACTATAAAGACTCGGTTGACTCCTCTAATCTCATTGGGCATTCTGATGCGGTTGACGCTGACTATGGCACTGAGATCACTCTGGATAGGGGTACAGCAAACGGTCAGCTTAATGCTAAGCAGCCGACCGGCTATAATGAGGGCGTCCAACAAGACCCGGTGCCTTACGTGATGCAGGACGGTGATGAGACCGTCAATATCATCAACGTGCTTTACACCAAAAAGACCGACCTGTCTTATACGGTCAACTACTACATAGATTCGACTGCCGGGGGAACATCCGGGGCTAATTATCTGGGTTCGGCTACGGTTAACAATCAGACTTTTGGTGATCCTGTTACCTTAGCCGGTGGAACCGACCCTGGTCAGCTTAACTACAAGCTGGCAGATGCAGGCGCAGGCTACGGCGACGGACAGCAGCAGGGTAGCGTCCCGTACCTGATAACAGACGGAGATAACACCATAGATGTCGTCTACCTCCTTGCCGCTAATATTGACGTTACGATCTATTACTACAAAGACACTGTCACCGGCGCCACCTCGGGTCCGGAATACCTGGGGACCGATACCATCACGGGAAAGTCCCTGGGCAACTTTATTACTCTCGAAGGAAATCAATTGACCAAGTACCAACCAGATGGCTATCAGACTGGTATGCAAACAGGCACAACTCCTTATATCGTCTTAGCCTCCGGAAACATCATAAACGTCCTCTATCTTCCCAGAACAGACTTGTCCTACAGCATCGTCTACTGGAAAGATGCCGTAGGCACCGGTGGCACTCAGGTAGGAACCGCGGGCCCGGTGACTGATCAGACCTATGGCGACACGATCACACTTGATACCACCGAGAAGAACGCTTTTCTGCCGACCGGCTACAACGATGGCGTCCAGCAGGCTCCGGTCCCGTATACGATTGACGTCGGGACCAACACGATCAACGTGCTCTATACCAAAAAGACCAATCTAAGCTATACCGTTAACTATTACATTGATTCAACTGCCGGTGGCACCACGGGCGCTAACTTCCTGGGCGCGTCTGCGCCTGTGACTGGCCAGACCTTTGGGGCCAATATCGTCCTGGCTTCGGGTGCGGGTAACGCGCAGTTAGACGCCTATCTGTCAAGTGCCCCTGCTGGCTATGCGTCTCCGGGTATTCAGACTCCGTCCTCGTATACGATCGTAGACGGCACCAACACCATCGATGTCATCTATCACAAGGCAACTGACATTGTAGTTACGGTTAACTACTATCAGGATTCCGTAACCACCCCGGCAGACACCGACACTTATCTGGGTTCTGACACCTTGAACGGGCACAGCATTACTGATGAGATCACCCTTACCGCCACTCAGCTTAATGCCTTCCAGCCCACTGGGTATCAGGCGGGCACTCAGCAGGGGACCAGCCCTTATGTGGTAGTTGCTTCTGGCAATGTCATAAACGTATTGTATTTACCCCGGACCGACCTGTCTTATACGGTGGCCTACTGGAAAGACGCTGTGGGGGCTGGCGGTACCTCGCTGGGCTCTTCTGCGGCCGTGACCAACCAGACCTACGGGGCCGGGATCACGTTGGGCACAGGAATTGACAACGGGCAGCTCAACTTCATGCTTCCTGTTGGTTATAACGCCGGCGTACAGCAGTTGCCTGTTCCTTATGTTATCGACTTGGGCACTAATACCATCAACGTGCTCTATACCAAGAAAACCAATCTATCTTATACCGTTAACTATTACATTGATTCAACAGATGGTGGCACCACGGGCGCTAACTTCCTGGGCGCGTCTGATCCTGTTACGGGCCAGACCTTTGGGGCCAATATCGTCCTGAGCGCAGGCGCGGGTAACGCACAGCTGAACGCCTATCTGTCAAGTGCCCCGGCAGGCTATGCGTCTCCGGGTATTCAGACTCCGTCCTCGTATACGATCGTAGACGGTGCCAACATCATCGATGTCATCTATCACAAGGCAACTGACATTGTGGTCACGGTTAACTACTACAAGGACTCGGTAACTACTCCGGCAGACACCGACACCTATCTGGGTTCTGACACCTTAAACGGGCACAGCATTACTGATGAGATCGCCTTAAGCGCCACTCAGCTTAATGCCTTCCAGCCCACTGGGTATCAGGCGGGCACTCAGCAGGGGACCAGCCCTTATGTGGTAGTTGCTGCCGATAACGTCATCAATGTGCTCTATCTGCCCAGAGATGACCTGAGTTACAGCATCATTTACTGGAAAGATGCCGTAGGAGCCGGAGGTACTCAAATAGAGACCGCAGGTCCTGTGACTGGCCAGACCTTCGGGGCTTCGATAACCCTGGGCGCAGGCACAGCTGACGGTCAGCTTAACTTCAAGCGACCAGTAGGCTATGGCAACGGCGCCCAGCAAGCTCCGGTTCCCTACACAATCGGTGTGGGGACTAACACGATCAACGTGCTCTATCTTGCTAAGACCTACAGCGTTGCCTACAACCTGGGCTACAGTGGCGCTCCCACGCCTCCGCCAACGATGACCGACGTGTTGTGGACAGACTACAATCTGCTTCCGGCCCGGCCCACACGGGATGGTTACACCCTGGACGGCTGGAATGTGACTACCGGCGGCTCTAAGGCAGGCGTGCTTTCGACCGATAAGTACGCAGACCTTGCTACCGATGAGGATACGTCCTCTATTACGCTGACGGCGCAGTGGAACGCTAACCTTAACACGGGCTATACGGTGCAGCACTACTACGTGGATGCAAGCGGAACTGCTGCTGCTACTCCGTTTGCTACCGATACCCCTGTCGGCAAGACTGATACGCTGGCTACGGCAGAACCTCTGACTGGGGTTACGGGCTATACTTACGACTCGACCTTCCCGGCAACTGTTCTCAGCGGCAACATCGCTGGTGACGGATCGCTGGTACTCAAGCTCTATTACCGGATCAACAAGTATTCGGTGAGCTACAGCTACACCGGCACCGTTCCTGGCGGCGCCCCGGCAGCACCCGGCGCAGAGGCAAACGTGGCCTACGGTGCGGCAAAGACCGTCTCGACTGATCCGGCGGCTTCAACCTGGCCTGCTGGCTACAGCTTCAGTGGCTGGAGCACCACAGATGCCTCGGTGACTGGCGGCGCCTACAGCATGCCCGATCACGCCGTGGCCTTCAGTGGCTCATGGATACCAGGAACCGCTACCCCTTATAGCGTGGAGCACTACTACGTAGACGCCTTTGGCATGGCCCAGGCGCTTCCCTTTGCAACCGATGAGCTTCATGGCACTACCGATACAGAGGCGGTAGCCATTCCAAAGACTGGTCTTATAGGCTATACCTACGATGCAAGCTTCCCCGATACGATCGCCTCAGGAAACATTAAAGGAGACGGCTCTTTAGTACTGAAGCTTTACTACCGTATCAATGTCCATGACATTACCTACAGCTATACCAACACGCCAGCTGGCGCCCCTGATCCTTCTGTCAACGACCAGACTTCTGTTGCCTATAACTCTGCTTTGATGGTAGCTGACGATCCGACGCTTACGGGCTGGACCTTCAGCGGCTGGAACTCGCGTGAAGTCTCAGCTCTCGCGCGAAGCTTTACCATGCCAGATACCGATGTGGTCTTTACGGGCTCCTGGACCAGGAATAACTACCCTGTCACCATCACCTACTACCTCAGCGATAATCCCGGAACTCCTTTGCACAGCACAACTACCGATATGCCCTATGAGTCGGTTATAGACGTCTCCTCAATACTGAATGCCTATAAGCCTGCTCACGGTTACAGCGACGGTAACTCTGCTGAGGCGCCCAGCTATACGGTTACAGACAGCGCCAATACGATCGATATCATCTATACTCCGATCAAATTTGACATTACCATTCTCTACCACACGTTCAGTGCAGAAGGTACCGTTATTGCCCAGGAAGACGTTGACCCCTTCTATGGGCAAGTGATCGATCCTGCCCCGTATCTTGACTTGCACAGGCCCGCTGGTTTTGCGGCGGGTAGTGCGGCTGGCGCCCCCTGGACGGTAACTGATAGCGCAGGCGGTAACGTCTTTGACGTCTACTACCCCGATACTGCCCCGACCATCAATGTTGCCCGTCCCGTGATCTATGTGCGCCAGCCCGTCAAGCTGACTATCGCAGACATCCTGCGTATTGCTGGCGTCAGTATCACCGACCCCGAAGAGAGCATTCCGCTCTCTAAGCTTCAGGTGGCTGGTTACTCTGGCGTTACGTGGTCGACCGTGAACTATCCCGGCGGCGTAGGCTATCTTATCCGTCTGGACGTCAAGGACACGCCGGGTCTGGCTGCTCCCTATAAAGAGATAGCGGTCTTTGTTCTTGACAAGTCTGAGTCGATCCGCAAGCCAAAAGCGGGCGAGACTCCGCCGTCAGACTATACTCCCAAAGGCACAAAGTGGGGTCTTGATGAGGACGGCGATTGGGTCATCTATATTCCCCTGAAGACGCCCGTGGTTCCGCTGAAGATGAAGACCCCCGCAGGTTCTTCAGGTTTGCCTGCGACAGGCGATTACATCGCTCTTGTCGCTCCGCTTCCCCTGGCAGCAATCGCCGCTGCGGTGCTGCTGATTGTGTTCAGGCGGTGGCGGCAGACTGATTAACTTTGGTGATCAGAGGCTTTTGTTTTCACCTCTATCACATATCTCCCAGAGCAGCCCGTATCCTCCCCCATTGCGGGCTGCTCATCCGGTGTGTGACGCCAGCGATCCTGGTGATGAGAGGTCTACTGTTACCGCCTCTATCATATATCCTCTGGAGCAGCCCGCGCCTTCCCCCTTTAGCGGGCTGCTCACCCATCCATCCAATTGTCATTCTGCGCGAAGTCGCAGAATCCAGACCCTGCCTGAGTAGATACCCGCAGTCTCTGCTCCCCTGATTGTCATTCTGCGTACTGCGACTGCGCGCAGCACAGGCTCCGTCGCAGAATCCAGGTCCTGCCTGCGTTGACACCCCCCAGCTCTGCTCCCCTGATTGTCATTCTGCGTACTGCGACTGCGCGCAGCACAGGCTCCGTCGCAGAATCCAGGTCCTGCCTGAGTTGATACTCCGCAGTCTCTGCTCCCTGATTGTCATTCTGCGCGTAGTCGCAGAATCCAGGTCTGCCCGAGTTAATACCCGCAGTCTCTGTTGCGGAGAGTGGCTTCATAGCTTTGTTGGTGTGATGTTTGCGCCTATTTGGTGATTAGAGGCGCCCCTCGCGCCTCTAACACATATTCCCCTTGAGCAGCCTGCGTTTCCCGTTGGTCGCTCCGCAGGTGGCGACGTATTGATGCCGCCATCCACCCGCGTCCATACTATTGCTTCGGTGGCCAATCCCTCCTGCTTGCTTGCGCAGCACCCCAGGCCACGTTTTGTGAAGCGAATAGCATGACGTAATAATGATAGCATTTAATGCATGGTTCGTCCTGCGACACATACGGCGCGCGCTACTTTGAGCTACCACCTGGGGCATCCGGCGGTGCGTGCCCTGATGCAACAGGACGAAGATATGCGCGATTTGATCGAGCAGGTTGGCGAGGTCAGCGTCGATATCGACGCTGATGGCTACCTGGCGCTGGCGCGCGCGATCTGCGATCAGCAGATCTCCGGGGCGGTGGCCGCAGCCATCTGGCGGCGTTTTGAGGCGCTGTGCGGCGGCGAGGTGACGCCAGAGGCCACGGTGGCGCTTGACGAGGATGCGCTGCGCTCAGTTGGGTTCTCGCGCATGAAAGCGCGTTACCAGCTTGACCTTGCGCACCATGTCACCGAGGGACTTCTTGATTTCGAGGAGCTGGCCACGTTAGATGACGAGGAGGTCATCGAGCGCCTGACCGCGGTCAAGGGAGTGGGGCGCTGGACCGCGCAGATGTACCTGATCTTCTCGTTGGAGCGCGAGGATGTGTTTGCCGTGGCTGACGGCGGCCTGCGTCGCAGCGTGGCGCTGCTCAAGGGCGTTGACGCGGACGCTCCTGCCGCGCTGATCGAGGCGCTGGCAGAAGACTGGGCGCCCTATCGCACCGTAGCCTCCCTCTACCTATGGCGCGCCCTCGGCCAAGGCGCCCTCCAGTCACTGTAAGGGCGGAACACACAGGGGGTCGGGTACACTGCTTGACGCAGGGGGTCGGGTACACTGTGTTCGTCTGCGAACACAGTGTACCCGACCCTCTGTGTTCGGAAATGTGATAAAGTTGATATGTATGTATAGTGAGATTGAGAGGGGCACGTATGACACATGATGTATGTGTGCGAAGAATTATGAAATTGCGGATCAAACAGATAATAACTTTTACGCTTGTTGCGACGTTGTCGCTTGCGGTATTCGTGGTGAATCCCGCCCCGTCCCATGCGGCGACCAAGCCCACGATCCAGTCTGCGATCAACAAAGTAAAAGCAGTCTATCCGGACGGTTCATACTTCACAACAGACGGAAAGCCATGTCCGAGCAACACAGCGGACGCGAATTCCCTGAAGTACCGACTCTTCAACCGCTGCATCGGTTTTACCAGGTATGCAACAGCTCAGATGTTTGGAACCAACACCGTAGGCTATAACTACCTGTGGGGCAATACCCTCTACTTCACAAAAATAGGATCTGCGTCAGCTACTAATGCTACGGCAGTCGCGGCATTACTCCAGAAAGCGAAGCCGGGTGACGTTGTCGAGGTCATCAGGACCACCAGCCCCACCTATCAGCACGCCATGATCTTCCTCTCCGCCCAGGGCACGGATCTCTACGTATATCATGCCAACTGGCAAAAAAACTGCAATATTGCCTATAACCAAAAGGTGAATTTTTCCAATTATACTAATGCGACGATGTCGATCTATCATTCCAAGAATTATGAGTATCGTTACGGCACAAATGGTGACGGTGTTGGTGGGCCTGTTACAGCGCCCCGTATCAAGCTGAACACCACCGTCACTATCGCGCAGGTCGACAAACCTCTTATGAATTCTATCGGCGTCAGGGTAAACATTTCAAATCCTCTCGACCTGTATGTGGGTGCTATGACGGTGCAGTATCGGGCATTCGGTACAACCACGTTCAAGAACTTCAGCACAAAGGCTATTAATACCTACGGTACTTCCCGCACAAACCTCTTCACAAGGGTGACGGGGTTGGCTAACAATAAGAACTATGAGTTCAGAGTAGCCTTGAAAGTTGACGGGCAGACCTTGTACAGCGACATCGTGGGGCCCTATCTTACCCACCACCTCGCAGATATCCCTTATACCGTTACCGGCGGTAAGATCTACTATTGCCCGACCAGCCACTCCATTGTCGACGCTGATGCCTCGGTAACCTCAGTAGGGGTTCCCACTACCGTTTCCGGCAAGCCGGTAGTGGCGATCAATTCAGGGGCGTTTTATCGCTGCACGAAACTGAAGAGCGTGACGCTTCCCACAAAGCTCACGACGATCAGAACCAAGGCATTTTCCCAGTGTACGAGTTTGCAGAGTGTGACAATACCCAAGGCGACGACCCTGGTTGGAAGCGGCGCCTTTGAGGGTTGTACCAATCTGCAGACGATCAAGGTTGCAATCGGAAACACCTCCTACGTGGCATCTTATGGTGTCCTATACAATGCGAAAAAGACAGCCATCATCTCTTATCCCATGGCAAAAACAACGTTCACTGTTCCCAACACGATCACAGCGATCAATGGCACTACATTTTACAAGTGCACAAAACTCACCAGCATCAAGCTGCCGAGCTCAGTGAAAACCATCGCGGCTAACGCTTTCTCCGGCTGTACAGGACTGACCAGTATCACCATTCCAGGCAGCGTGGCCTCCATCGGCTCGGGAGCTTTTACGGGCTGCACCAAATTGACGGGTATCACAATTCCGAACAGTGTGACCAGTTTGGGGACGTCTGCGTTTTCTGGATGTAAGAGTCTGACCAGTGCGACGTTATCAAAATCTCTTACTACTGTTGAGCAGTATACGTTTGAGTCATGCAGCAAATTGAATAACGTCGTCATACCAGACAAGGTGACAATCATAAGAATTGGGGCGTTCCAGGACTGCATCGGACTCAAGACCGTCACCATTCCTAGCAGCGTTACCATAATCGGAGACTATGCGTTCGAGCGGTGCCCGCTCACGACGGTGTATGGGGTAGCTGGCTCTGTCGCGGAAACTTATGCGAGCGAGCGCAACATTCGTTTTGTTGAGCTGACCAGCTGATCTTGCTCATGCTTCTGTAACATGGGAGTAACACGGGGGATGGGTACGCCGTGTTCGTGGATATTGGCACTCCGGGCAGAGGCACGTCGGGGTCGACGTGCCCTACAAAGCCATTGCCAGTCGAGTCGATGTGCCCTACAGGGATTTTGCATTGGACACAGTGTATCCGACCCCCTGTGATATTACTCGTCTAATCCTTCGAATTGCATGTTGTAGTAGTGGGCGTAGAGGCCGCCTGCGGCCAGTAGCGTGGCGTGCGAACCCTGCTCGCGCACTTCGCCGTTGGTGATCACGAGGATGTGATCGGCGGCCCGGATCGTGGAGAGGCGATGGGCGATCACGAGTGTGGTACGGCCGTGCGACAGGCGCTCAAGGGAGTGCTGCACGTAGCGCTCGCTCTCGTTGTCCAGCGCGCTGGTGGCCTCATCGAGGATCAGTATCGGGGGGTTCTTCAAAAACACGCGTGCGATGGCGATGCGTTGCTTCTGGCCGCCGCTCAGGCGCACGCCGCGCTCGCCCACATAGGTGTCGTAGCCGTCAGGCAGGCCGCAGATGAACTCGTGGATGTTTGCGTCGCGGGCCGCTTGCTCGACCTCGGCGATCGTGGCGCCGGGCTTGCCGTAGGCGATGTTCTCGCCGACCGAGCCTGCAAACAGGTAGACATCCTGCTGCACGATGCCGATCGTGCCGCGCAGGGACTCCAGCGTGACGTCGCGCACATCCTGCCCGTCGATGGCCACGCTCCCGCCGCGCACCTCGTAGAAGCGGGGCAGCAGCGAGCAAAGCGTGGTCTTGCCACCGCCCGACGGCCCCACCAGCGCGATGGTCTTGCCGGCAGGGATCTCGAAGTCGATGTCGTGGATCACATCGCCCTCGTTGCCGTAGCCAAAGGATACGCCGCGATACGCGATGCGGTCGCGCAAGCCACCGGTGGCAGCGCTCAGCGCCACGGCGTCGGGTTTCTCAGTGATGCCGGGGTCTTCTCCCAACACTTCCAGCAGGCGGCGGAACCCCGCGTAGCCCTGCTGGAAGAGCTCCGTGAACTCCACCAGCAGCTTGACGGGACTCATGAACATGCCGATGTAGAGGGCATAGATCGCCAGATCGGTGATGGTCAGCTGTCCGCGCGCGATGAAGAAGCCGCCGCAGACGAGCACCGCCGCATACAGCAGCCCCTTGGACAGCGTGTTGAGCGAGGTGAGGTCGGCCATCGTGTGATACGCGCGCGACTTCGATTCGAGGAACAGCACGTTGCCCTCGCT
>Ga0123357_10005179_pt1 | contig 15559 bp, 18 predicted proteins | sample TergutEmb28metaG_FD_89873 | JGI IMG/M metagenome (GOLD analysis project Ga0123357, IMG submission 89873) | Embiratermes neotenicus P4 segment gut microbial communities from Petit-Saut dam, French Guiana - Emb289 P4 | ecosystem: Host-associated > Arthropoda: Insects > Digestive system > Gut ... | reverse complement strand
CGCCCAACCGCCTTGCGTGATCTTCGTCCCAAGCCATACTTCGATGATGTCTTTTTGGCACGGTTTACACCAGACTGCACGGCGCACATGGTATACCGTGATAGGTTTAGCGTGCTACAGTTTGAGCTTTGGAACATCGGACTCGGGTCGAGAGATGTCTACGACTGTTGGAAGGAACCCGATGGCAACTGACAGCTTGGGTGCAGCGAGGGCAGCGAAGAACGACGAGTTCTACACGCAATGGCCCGATATTGAGCGCGAGATGAACGCCTATCTCGACTATGACCCTGACGTCTTCCGGGGCAAGACGATCCTGCTGCCGTGTGACGACCCGGAGTGGAGCAACTTCACCAAGTTCTTCGCCCTGCACTTCACCGAATACGGCTTGAAGAAGCTCATCTCAACCAGCTACGCACCCGACGCCAACCGCAGCGGGGCCTACTACGCGCCCACCCTGTTTGAGACCGACGCGCCACAGTTCGACTCGTCCCGCGACATGGCCAATGGCAAGCTGTTCGTCCTTGAAGCCAAGGACATCAGTGGTGACGGCAAGATCGACATCGACGACCTTCAGTGGAGCTACCTCAAGGGGGACGGCGACTTCCGTAGCGCTGAGGTGACGGTTCTTCGTGACCAGGCCGATATCATCATCACCAACCCACCGTTCAGCCTGTTCCGCGAGTTCGTCGCATGGCTTGGAGCCGGCAGCACACGATTTTCAGTCATTGGCAATATGAATGCGATCACCTACAAAGAGGTGTTCCCGCTGATAATGGCCAACCGACTCTGGAAAGGCGCCACCGCAAACAGCACTGACATGGTGTTCGGTGTACCCAAGGGTGCCGATGTCGCCGAGGCAGACCGGCTGAAGGCCGAGCGCTTGGGCTATCCCCCCGACAGCAGTTTCGACTACACGCGCTTGGGCAACTCGTGTTGGTTCACGAACATCGAGCATGGCCGACGCCATGAGCGATTGACGTTGATGACCATGGACGAGAACATCAGATTCAACAAGAAGCTGAAAGGTCAGCCCTACCGGCGCTATGACAACTACGACGCGATTGAGGTGCCCTTCACCGACGCCATACCTAGCGATTATGACGGAGTGATGGGCGTGCCGATCACCTTTCTCGACAAATACAACCCCGACCAATTCGAGATCGTCGCATTCCGAAAGGGTGTCGACGGCAAAGACTTGATCTATACCGAGAGAGAGAGAGAGAGAGAGAGAGACGGGTGCAGCCGTACTTCCGGATTCTCATACGCCACAGCAATCCCGGGACTCATCAAGAACGCTGAGGGGAGCATTGATGGACGCATCACATATGCCAGAATCACGATCAGAGCCAAGAGCCGATTTGTTGCGACCCTGGGGTGATCCTTCCGTTGCTGGACGACCTATGTTCAAGCGTCTCTTCATTAGGAGGTTTTCGTGATAACCCAACTCAAGCACTACACCGTCGCTGAAATCGTTGAGGGCTTCGTCTACAACGAACTGGAGTCCAAGGGCCTGTACGGCCTAGGCGGCAGGCTGACTATCCAGCCGGAGTACCAGCGTAACTACATCTACAACAACGGAAAGAAGGATGTTGCCGTCATTGAGTCCCTGCTGAAGGGCTACCCGCTTGGCTTGATCTACTTCAATGTCGCCGACTATGGCCAACTTGAAGTGCTTGACGGGCAGCAGCGCATCACCAGCGTGGGACGGTTCGTCACGGGCAAGTTCGCCATCAAGGTGGACGGCCGGGAGCAGTCATTCTCGTCGCTGCCGACGGATCAGCAAGCCAAGATCATGGGCAGTGATCTTCTGGTGTTCCACTGCCAAGGCACCGAGTCCGACATCAAAGCCTGGTTCGAGACCATCAACATCGCCGGTGTGCCGCTGTCGCGCCAGGAGTTGTTGAACGCGATCTTCTCCGGCCCGTTCGTCACCGCCGCGAAGGCGGAGTTCTCGAACTCTGGCAACGCGAACATGATGAAGTGGAAAACCTATGTGCGCGGCGAGGCGAACCGTCAGCAGGTTTTGGAGGTGGCGCTGAGTTGGGTGTCAGCCTCCCACAATCTCACCATCGACGGCTACATGAAGGACCACCGTCATGACCCAGGAATCACCGAACTGAAAACCTACTTCACATCCGTCATCGACTGGGTGTCCACCGTGTTCCCTGGGGCACCGGCCAAGGAAATGTGCGGCCTTGACTGGGGACGCCTGTACGAGGCGTACCACACCAGGCCTTACACCCCGTCCGTCATGGAAGCTGACGTCCAAACCCTTCGCGCCGATTCCGCCGTGACCGACAAGAAAGGCATCTACGAGTACCTTCTTGGCGGCAAACAGGACACCCGCCTGTTGAATGTGCGGGTGTTCTCCGACCCCGTCAAGGCCACGGTGTATGAGCGCCAGACCGCCCAGGCGAAAGACAACGACGAATCCAACTGCCCGCTGTGCGCGCTGCGCGACAACCCGAACCAGAAACGCATCTACCGTCTGGAAGAAATGGACGCCGACCATGTCGCCGCCTGGTCACACGGCGGCGACACTACCGAAGTCAACTGCGAAATGCTCTGCTCAACCCACAACCGGGCCAAGGGCAACCGCTAGCTCGCCGGAGGTTCCTCCAGGGTCGCTTCCGGCTGCTCGTCCGTGACATCTGGGGCTTCCGCAGCGGCCGGTGGCTGCGGCTGAGCCGGAGGCTCCGGCTCTGACGACGTAATGTCGACTGGCGTGGCGGTGACGGTAGACGGCTCAGCGACAATCGTCTGGTCCGCGAACCACTTAGCGAACAAGCCCTTCATGTCGAGACCTGTCGCAGCTTTCACGATGGCCGGCAACTGCACCAACACGTCCGTGCTGATCTTCGGAATGCCGGACGCGCTGGACGCGTCCCCCAGCACCGTGATGTTGTCGATGTCGCCGATTGGCGCGGCCACTGCCGTCAGCATGTCGGGCAGGGACGTCAACACGCGGTCGATGACGGCCTGCTGGCCGTACTTGGAGTAAGCCGAAGCCAACAGCTCCTTGACGGACGCCTCGGCCTGGCCCTTGGCCTGAATGGCCTGAGCCTCGGCGATACCGGCTGCCTTGATGGCGGCGGCGCGGCCTTCGCCCTCTTGGGTCAGGCGCTTGTTCTCGGCCTCTGCGGCGGCCGTCACCAACACCGCCTGGGCCTTGGCGCGCTGCTCGGCCGTGTAGAGGTCGGCATCGGCCGACTTCTGGGCGGCGTACAGGCTGGCGTCAGCCTTGGCGCGGACATCCGAGTCCAACTGCAGCTTCGTCAGCGTCGCCACCTGCTGGGCGTTGGTCTGCTGGGCCTGGGTGATCAGGGCGTCCTGGGCGGCCTGCGTACGCGGCCCGACGGCGGCGGCCTCGGCCTCTGCCTCAGCGGTCTCCTTCAGGAAGCCGGCCTCCTTCAGCTGCGCCTCTTTGTTGGCGTTGGCAATCTGGATGCGCGCCTGCGCCTTGGCCTGCGCCGACTCCTGCTCGTTCTGAGCCTCGGCGACCTCGGCGTTCTTGCGCACCTGGGCGGCCTGGGGACGTCCCAAGTTGGTGATGTAGTCGGCCGGGTCGGTGGCGATGCCGTTGATCTGCAGCGTATCGACGCGCAGACCGGCGTCCGACAGCGCCGAAGCGGCGGCCTCCTGGATCTTCGCCGCCAAACCCTCGCGGTCCCGCAGCATTTCCTCAATCGTCATGTTGCCGACAACACCACGCAGGGCGCCGGACAGGATCGACTGGATGATGCGCGGAATGTCGTCCTCGCGCCCCAGGAACCGCTGGGCGGCCGCACGGACGCCCTCGGGTGTGCCATCGATCTTCGCCAGGGCGACGGCGTCCACAACCACCTTGATGTTGTCCTTGGAAACACCTTCGGGCACCTGCATGGCGATCTCGGTGGCGTCCAGGTACAGGCTGCGGCAGCGCTGGATGAACGGAACGATGAACGACCCGCCGCCCATGACGACCTTGAGCGCCGGCCCCTCATCTGTTGACCTGGAGTTCTTCAAACCAGTGATGACCAACGCCTCGTTGGCATCAGGAATCTTGTAGCGCTTGGCGATGATAACGACGATCGCGATAACGACGACGATGATCGCACCGATGATCAAGGGGGTCATGTCACTGTTCATTTTTCGAACTCCTATTTGCTGTCATTTGATGGTAGGTAGCTTGGAAGCGGTTGGTCCGTTGGGGCAACTTTCAACAATTCTGGGCCAAGTAGGTCCGCGACGAAAACCGAATCGCCGGTCTTCAACTCGTAATCGGCGACGCAAGCGACCGTGCGCGGGCTACCCAGATACAACACCTGGACGAGTCCGCGCTGGCCGACTGCGGCGCCAGCCGTCACGGTGCCCCGGCTGCCGACGATGTTGTCGAGCTTGTATTCCGACTCAGGCGTTTCGGACCGCTTCAGCCAGCGGTATAGCGCGATGGCGATGGCCGCGATGATGACACCGATGAGGAGCCCCAAAAGTATCGAGGGGAACAGCGACCAGCCTTGCGATACCCCGATCATGCCCCCGAAGCCGATGCCGCACAGCAGGCCGCCCAACGATGCTCCCGACAGAATGCCCGAACCCAGCGAGATGTCGAACATGTCGAGCACACCATCAAGGAACAACGCGATGCAAAGCACGACGAACCCGATAATGGCAGTAATTACGAACCCAGTCATGGTGCCTCCTAGTCAAAACTCTACCCCGAGTCGGCGGGCGTCTTGCCAGTGGCCCGCGTGGTGAACTGGGACGTCACATAACCTAGCCGTCGGCGCCGGGCCCAGCCCACGGCTGCGGCGGCGGCGCCGGTGGCTGGGCCATCGGTGGCAGCGTGGTGGGCGGGGTAAGCGTGAAGCCAATGCCCGGTCGCGGTGGCGGCCTCAAGTTGAGGGACGCCGAGATCTGCGACGGCGACAGCGGCTGCGGTGGCGGCGCCAGCTTGGGCGGGCGTTGCGGCTGGGGTGGCGGCGTCAAACGCAACATGAGCGCCGGCTCAAAAGGCGCCGAGGTGGGTAACTGGTCGCCGCCGGCAACAGGCGCCAGCGCCATCGTCACGGCGACCGCCCCGCTCGGCACGACCTCGATAGGCCGACGCAGAGCCCGGGCAATACCTCGCGTCACCAGCGACGTCACCTCGTCGATGCGCAACAGCGCCGCCACAGCCCAAAAAACCAGGCAGAACACCAGCACCCCACCCAGCAAGACGACGATGGCGAAAAGGCGGCCATCGGCATCGCTCTGCGTCTTCCACACGACGACCCATGCTGCACCCGCCGCCACGGCCGACGCGACCGTCACCTTGAACCACAGCCAGACGATGCCGCCAAGACCGTAGTCGCCCATGTCGCGACGCATCAGCAACAGGTAGATGACGCCGGCCAGAACAACACCGACGGTGTCGGCCGCCGCCAGAACCGCCACACCGTACTTCCCCGGCAGCCAGAACAGGGCAGGCAGAGCCACCGCCGCCTGCACCATGATCGGCATCAGGCCGAGCCAGAAGTTCGTCCAGCCGTCCTGCTTGGCGAAATAGTAGCGCTGCTTCAGGCGGCTGAGAGCGCTGCCCCAGTTGCCCAGGCTGTAGGCGGCGATCACCAGCCAAAGGTTGGTTGCCCCGATGCCAGTCGCCCCATAAACCACATGCACCAGCGGGAGAGCCAGCCCGATCAGCGCCATTGACGGTGCGATCACCAGCACAGACGGCATGATCAAGCCTTGGCGCACCAAACCTTTCATCTGGTCGTTGTCGGAATCGGCCCAAGCCGACGACATCGCTGGAAACAACGCCGACACAATCGACACCATCACCAGCGACACCGGCAAAAATGTCAGACTGTACGCCCACTGCTGGGTCGTCATTCCGGCGTAGTCGGCGGTACCGTGACGCATGGCGCTCATCACCCACGTCAGAGCGAAGCCCTGAAAGGCGCTCGTCAGTACCAGGGCGAACGTCCACAATGTCATGCGCGAGACACCGCCGAAACCGTAACCGCGCCACCCGAACTTGGGACGGTAGCGGAACCCGTCCTTGTATAGCGGCCAGATCAGGCACAGTGCCTGAACCGCGATACCGGCAGTGGTGGAACCGCCGAGCACGATGATCATTGACATCGTCCAGCTCGCGGCCACCGGCTGCGGGCCCCACTGCACCAGGAACCAGACCAGACCCACAATTTGGATTACGTTGGCCACGGCCGGTGCCCACGCAAAAGCCGTGAAATGACCACGGGCGTTCAGCACCTGCCCGAGCACCGCGTAAAGCCCGTAGAAGAAAATCTGCGGCATGCACCAGAACCCCAGCAGCACGGCCAAGTTCAGATAGCCTGGCACTGCAGTGTAGGCCGCTTTCGCCAGGGTCAACTCGATCAAGAAACGAGCCCCCACCGTGCAGGCGATCGTCACAAACCCGATCACCAACAACGCCAAAGTGATCAGACGATTGATGAAGTCATCGCCCCCGTCAGGCTGCTTCATGGCCTTGGTGATCTGCGGTATCAGGACGCCCGTCACCACACCAGTCGCGATGACGGTGTAAATGATCGTCGGCAGATTATTGGCCTGCGTGAACGCGTCGGCGACGATCAACTGGCCGGCGATTCCCGCGAACAACGCCGTCCTCACGAAGCCCAGAACACGCGAACCCATCGTGCCGACGGCCATGACGGTGGAGTTGCGCGTCACATGGGTGAGACGCTCCTCTGCCGCTGCTAGGACGTCAGATGGGCCGCCCGGGGAACCGGGCGCCGAGTCGCTGACGGGCTGGCTCATCGGGTGCTCCGCTAGCGCCCCGTGCCTGCGTACACCACTGCTTCGCCGTCGGCGTCCAGGCCGAAGGCCGTATGGGCCGCCTGCACGGCCCGTTGCATATCGGTGGCGTCCACCATGACGGAAATCCGGATTTCTGACGTCGCGATCATATCGAGGTTGACGTCCGCCTCCGCCATCGCCTGGAACAGCGTGGCCGCCACGCCCGGATGGGTCCTGATGCCGATGCCGACAACCGACACCTTGGCGATATGGTCGTCGTAAACATACCCCCCGAAACCGATCTCGGCTTTCACCTCGTTGAGGGCCGCCTTGGCCTTGTCGGCGTCCTGCATGGGCAGGGTGAACGAAATATCGGTGTTGCCCGAACCGACGCGCGACGCGTTTTGGACGATCATGTCGACATTGACGTCCGCATCGGCGATGGCAAAGAACAGACGGGCCGCCACACCCACCTCGTCCGGCACCCCGGTGATGGTGATTTTCGCCACCGACGCATCCTGGGCGACCCCCGTGATGATGGCTTGCTCCATGGCTTGGCCTTTCTCGATTTCCTCGTCGCTCAGGTGCAGTTTGGTCAGTGGATGGTCGGTCACCCAGGTGCCCGGGTGGTCCGAGAAGGACGACCGCACATGCACCGGCATGTTTTGCGCGCGGGCGTATTCGACGCAGCGCAAATGCAACACCTTGGCGCCGGACGCCGCAAGTTCCAGCATTTCCGCATAGGAGACGCGGGGTATGCGCTGAGCCGTCGGCACGATGCGCGGGTCGGCGGTGAAAATGCCGTCGACGTCGGTGAAAATCTCGCAATAGTCGGCGTCCATCGCCGCCGCCAGGGCCACCGCCGTCGTGTCCGACGCTCCCCTGCCCAGGGTTGTGACGTCCTTGGTGGTCTGCGACACCCCCTGGAAGCCCGCCACAATGACGACGTTGCCCGCCCGCATGGACGAGACGATGCGCCCGGGCGTGATGTCGATGATTCGGGCGTCGCCGTGGGCGGCCGTGGTGATGACGCCCGCCTGCGAGCCGGTGTAGCTGCGCGCCGGCACGCCAAGGTCGCTGAGCGCCATGGCCAGCAGGGCCGCCGATTGACGCTCGCCGGTGGTAAGGAGCATGTCCAGTTCGCGGGGCGCCGGGTGGTCCGAGACGGCCAGCGCCAGGTCCATCAACTCATCCGTCGTGTCGCCCATGGCCGAGATGACAATGACGACGTCATTGCCGGCCGCCCGGGTGTCGGCGATCCGGCGGGCGACACGTTTGATGGAGGCGGCGTCTGCGACGGACGATCCACCAAACTTCTGCACGATGCGGCCCACGAAAGCGCCTCCTATTTCGGGTGCAAGTCTACTTGACGCGCCGCAGCGAGGCCCGCCACGTAGGATTGGGGCATGGATGCCACACCGATTGGGGACGCCGAACGCGACGCCACCGTGACGCTGCTGCACGCTCATCTGGCGGCCGGCCATATCGACCGCGCCGGGCTGAACCAGCGCCTGGTGTGGGTGAAGTCTGCCACAACCCAGGACGAGTTGGACGCCGTCACCCAATTCCTGCCACCCTTGCCGGAGGGTGCCGCCGAGGCCGTCCTCGCAGCGGGACGACGCCCGTCCTACCGGCGGTACATGCTCTGGATGATCGTGCTGTCGCCGCTGCTGCTGGTGGCCCTGTTTTGGTTTGACGTGCCGCTGTGGTGGTTGTGGTTCATCGTCTGGTTCGGTGTCTACCTGCTGCTCTGGCGGGCCGACAGGGCGTCCGAGGCGAAGGCGCAACAATGACGGACGACGAGCGCCTGGCCAAGTTCGAGGCCGTCTATGCCGAATTCGCTGCCAGCTTGAAGTCCGTCCCCCTGGAACTCGATCATCTAAAAGCAGAAGGACGTGAGAAGACCGTCCGCTACCGAGAACTGCTCGGCCAAAAACTGATGAGCGTCCAAATCAAGGACCTGTTCGAGCGTCACGGCATCACGTTCTGAGTTAACCCGGCAATACCTTGGGCAAAATAACTAGCCAAGCAAGGTTTGCACGCCTTACCTACCTGAAATCGCCGTCTCAGAACCCGAGTTAACACCCGTACATCTCTGGTCATCCACCCACCAAACGGCGAGCTTTTGCCGGGTTACCTCCTGGCTTCCCAGTTGCTGCCGCGCCCGCTCGCGCATGGCAACTCGCCACTTCAACGCCGACTTCGCTGGCGCCGAGATTGAGACGACGACAAGTCCACAAGCTCCAGCCCGAGCCCCGAGGTCTAGTATCTAAAGAAGGGCAAAACCAACTGAGCAGAATGGAGCATTCATCATGAAGGATCTCATCATCAAGAACCGCGACGATATCACCGCCAATGAGGCCGGGCGCGACGGCAATGTGTTCTACATCAAGCCGGTGGTCGCGGGGGCGGACATCGACACTTGCTCGGCCGCGTTCATCGAGGTGCCCGTCGGCAATTATGCCTTCGGCTACCACTTCCACGACCAGAGCGAAGAGATCTTCTACATCGTCAGCGGCACAGGCAAATTGCGCGGCGCGGACGGCGAAACCCCCGTCAAGGCGGGCGATATGCTGTGCTTCCCGACCGGTGAAAAGGGTGCTCACATCGTGTCGAACACGTCGGACACCGAGCCTCTGATCTTCATCGATTTCGACGTCAAGGCCAGCCCGATCGACATCGTCACCTTCCCGGACACCGGCAAGATGATGGTGCGCGGCGCCCACGTCAATGCGATGGTGGACATCCCGAAGGCCTGATGCGGCTCCGACTCTGACCGGGAACGACCAATGGACTTGCTGGAGGCCATCGATGTCCGCCGATCGCGGCGAAAATACCTGCCAGTGCCGCTACCAGCGGAAACGGTAACCGCGCTGCGTGACATCATCGCCCGGCTTGGCACACCGGACGGTATCGGCGCTGCCGAAGTTGGCCATGGCCGCCTGGAGCTCGTCACAGACAATGGGACGGCCTTTGACGGCTTGCGCCGCAGCTACGGCATGTTCTCGGGCGTACGCCACTACGTCGGGCTCATCGCCGACCGTCGCGACCCGGATTCGGCCGAGAAACTCGGCTACTACGGCGAGACCGTCAACCTGACGGCCGTGACGCTCGGTTTGGGTACTTGCGTCGTCGGCGGGTCGTTCGACCGCGGCGCCTGCCCGTTCACCCTGTCCCCTGACGAGACAGTTGCCTGTGTCATTGTGCTCGGCCTCGTGGACGAGCAAACAAGCGTCAAGGAGAACCTCGTGCGCGGCGCGATGCACCGGCGATCCAAGACGACGGAGCAACTGACCGACGCCGCGCCGCCCTGGCCAGACTGGTTTCGGGACGGGTTGGTGGCCGTGCAAAAAGCGCCGTCGGCGATCAACCGTCAACCCGTGAAGTTCTCCCTGGCTGACGGCGTCACGACGGCCGCAACACCGGTGTCGAACGATCCGCTATTGCCCATCGACCGTGGCATCGCCAAACTGCATTTCGAGCTAGGGGCCGGCGGCGGAGCCTGGAAGTGGGGTAACGGCGCTGCCTTCACCCGTTCGTCATAGCCAACTGTAACGAGCTAGAATTCTAGCCATGATGACTTTGAGTTTGACTGAAACCAAGGACCGGCTGTCCGCCGTCATCGATGACGTGGAGGTGCGGCAAGAGACGGTCGAGATCACGCGCAACGGCAAGCCTGCCGCGTACCTGGTCTCAGCAGAGCAGATGAGGGAACTGGAAGATACCGCCTTTTGGCTCACATACCCAGGCCTCATGGAATCCCTGGCGACCAGCGAAGCGGACATCGCGGCGGGGCATACCGTCCCGACGGCAGATGTAGACGCGTGGATCGCAGCGGGCATGCCCGATGACTGACTCGCTGCAACGGCAGGTGGCCTGGACCTCTGAGGGTCGACGCTCACTCAAACACCTGCCGCCGCGCGTCCTGCCTGCCGTCATCAGCTTCGCCACCGAACGCCTCACGGACAACCCGTGGCGTGTCACTCACTCGCTCAACGCACCGCTTGATCGATATCGGTCTGCCAGGGTTGGGTCTTACCGCATACTGGTCAGCATCGACGAGACGACCAAAACTGTTTACGTGGTTAAAGCCGCCTACCATGCGGACATCTACCGGTAGCATTGTCGTCGTGACGGAGAACAAGACGAACAGAGCCGGACGCGCCTATGCGCGCCTGGTCGCTGAGTTGCGCCGTTCCAACGCCGCCAGCCGTCACGTCGTAAAGGCCCGGAAAGGGACACGGCGCGTCCGTCTGCAAGCGGCACTGCGCGACCAAGATGGCTGACCTTGCGGGCATGAAAACTGACCGGCGCTTTTGGCGCCATGCGGCACTAGTGTGAGCAGCATGATTCAGTACAGCCAGTGGGTTGCTTACACGGGGACGACGCGCATAGCGCTGACCTGCCTATTTTTGGTGCTGGCGGTGGCGCTTGCCGCCATCGGCTGGCGAATGCGCAAGGCGCACGCGGCACGCAGCGGCGGGGTGGTGATCGGCGTGTTCGTTGCCGTCATCTGGATACTCAGCGTATTGATCCTGGATTGGGTACAGATTGCCTACGGACTGGCGATCCATAATGAGGTGGTCGCCGCCGGCCAGACTGCAGTCGGCAGCAAGGACCCGATCGCTCGATTCACGATCTTGTTCGCAATCGTCGCGTGCGTCCTGATCTTCCTCTGGCTGCGCAAGCACTACGGCTGGAAAGTTGCCCTCATCAGCGGCATCGCTGGTGCCGGTGCCGGCCCGGTGATGTTCGAGTTCCCCTTTGACTGGGTCATCATGTGGCACTTGACCGTCCCCGCACCGGTGGCGCTGTACCGGTGGTTGTACTTCATGCCGCTGTTCTTGTTCATCATCGCCACACTCGCGATCTGCACCTTGACGCCGGCCGCGCGTCTGCGCCGCGAGACGCTGTTCGCCCTGGCCGTCATGTTCCTGCTGTGGGCAGGCTGGGCAATCACCACCGGTTTCGCCTACCCGTCCAGCGCCGTGCCGTTGGTGTTCAACGTGGTGTCAAAACTGGCTGCCGCTGTCGCGGGCGTCATGATCTTCCTGCCGGACTTCAAAGCCGAAAAGGTCATCGCGTAAGACATTCCAACCATGTGGTATTGTGTACGCAGGTGTACACAACTAGGCAGGAGTGGCGAACATGAGCGTGACCGTCGGCGTGAGGGAGTTTCGTGAAGAATTGGCCGGTTTCATCGACCGGGCAGAGCCGGTGACGGTAACGCGTCACGGCGAAGCCGTAGGCTTGTTCATCCCCGTAAAACGCGACCGCAGGGCCATATTGGACGCGGCCGTTGAGGCCTCGAGGAAGGCACACGCGATGCTGGAGGCGGCCGGCGTGACGGAAGACGAGGTTGTGGCTGAGTTCGACGCACTGCGCAAAGCGCGTTACGCCCAGGAGATGGCAGCATGACGGCGAAGTACGTCGTCGTTGATGCGAACATATTGATACGAGCAGTACTCGGGGGTACGGGTCGCTGAGCTAATCGGGCGCTATGGAGAGGACATTTCGTTCTGTGCTCCGGACCTCGCATTTGACCAAGCCGCCGACCACTTGCCCGAGATTGCGGCGAAACGCGGTCTGGACAAGGTGGCCGTGCTCGAAGCGCTTGATTCCTGGCGTCCAGCGATAGACACGGTGCCTGTGGAAGACCTGGAACCACTGCGGGGCCGAGCACTGAAACGGATCGGCAGGCGCGACCCGTCCGATTGGCCGTTCGTCGCCGCCGCGCTGGCTCTTGATTGCCCTATTTGGACGGAAGACAAAGACTTCTTTGGGGTGGGTGTCGCGACCTGGACAAGCGACCGCGTCGAGATCTATCTGCGTGGTGAATGATCTCAACGCGACAGCGAGATGGTTAGGGTGCTATCCACCAGGTCGATGTTGTTGTTGTCCTTGTAGTTGACGAGGAAGCTCCAGTTGCCGCCCAGCAGCCCCGTGCCGCTGATCTTGCCGTTGGAGTACATATAGGTGTCCTGCGGGCTGTAAATGTTGCACTGGGTGCCGTTGAACATGACAATGGCGCCCGGCTGGGCTTGCCCGAACCCCTGGTCGCCCACCACCTGCCAGGTGCCGACGATACTGAAGCTGGCAGGCGGCGCTTTGACACCGGTCGACGTGGCTGGTGCCGGTGGCGGCGCCGGCTGCGTGGCGGTGGTTGAGGTCGGTGCGGGTGCCGGAGGTGGGACTGCCTGCGTTGTTGCCGGTGCCGGCGCGGTGGTGGTCTGGTCAGTGGTGACGGGTGCCACCGGCGGCGGGGCCTGAGTCGTCGTTGTCGCCTGGCCCGAACCGCAGGCCGTCAACAAGCAGACGGCGAAGACCACCCCCATGACACTAACGGTTCGCGCTTCGTAGCCGAGAAGTGGAAAACGGACCATTGTTCTTCCTTCTGTGAGCATTAGTTCTGGTTCATAACGAGGTTGAGTTTCGCCCATTTTCCTGTGCCGCTACTGTTCAACGTCACATCGAAACTGGCCGCCGCTGTGGCAGGCGTGATGATTTCCCTGCCCGAACCCAAAGCATACAAGACAATCGCGCCAACCGAGGAACATCAGTTGCCAGCTTTGGGGCGGTATTCGTCAGACAACCTGGTTGATAACGGCGGGTCCACCGCCTGTTGAGCGCGAACCTCAGCGTTTCTTTTGGCGTCGCGGTTGTTCATCACACGCTGATCAAGCTTGCCTGGCAGATAGGAGAACAGCAACCAGCCGACTAGGCCGATGCCCAAGACGACGAGAAGCCCGATGAAAGTCGCCATTGCACTGCCACCTACCCCACTACACGCCGTGTGTTTCTCTGCGTCGAGTATTCGGAACTCAACCTTTGAACATCGGCCTGCGGATCGAGCGATAACACCGCCTTCTCAATCTCTGTCAACAATATGTTCAAACCCACTGTGCCCTGTGGGACGCCGTTGACGTTTCGCATGTGCTGGAACGAGAACTTGTATTGATGCTTCTGCCCTTGCGGCGGAGCCGGGGTGAGGCTGGTTTCCCAGTCGACCTCCCTGACACCCCTGGCGCTCTCGATCACCTTGGATGACGTAACGGCCAGCCGAAACTGGCAAGCTCCGTTGGATCTGCCACATTCGATGCCTTGGCCTTTCAGCCAGTCGATATGCATGGCCTGATAGATTTTGTCAATCGAGTCAACCGTGGTCGAAAATACCGTTGTCTGATGAACCCAGTCTTTAGCCCGATCAGTTCGGATATCGCCCCGCGCCGCCAATTCTTTCTGTTTCTTTGAACTTTGAATGCGACCATAAATCCCGGCGCCCAAAGCAACAACGATGATGATTAGGGTAATGGCCGTCCCCATGTTATGCCTACTTTCTGCTGGTCACTTTCTGCTGGTCGGTGTCGTCACTTTTGCCCAACTGCTGACCAATTGACTGCGTTTTCAATCGAGTTTGAATTGTTTTGGGTAGCTTTCGTACTGCCGTAGACAATGCCACAGTATTGATCGACATCGACGCCGATTTGGGCTGTGCCCCACACGCTGCTAGTGGGGTCAAGGTTGTGTTCTTGTATCATCGTGACCACAGTGGTGGTTTGGTCACCGAAACTTTGCGCGGCATATTGGTCGCACGTTGTGGATGAGGCTTTGGAGCACCCCGCCACAGACGCACCAACAACAACGACGGCCAAGGCGGCCGCGATAGCTTTCTTGTTCATGTCTTTTCTACTGTCGCTTGAATACGAGTGTTTGATTGCCCTGCGTCAACGTCATGGTGTCGCCGCTGAGTTTCGCGGAATACGTGATCTTGTTAGGAGATTGTGTAACAATCAGTGCGCTGCCAGAGTAAGAGCAGACCTCGGGGCCACCGATATCGAGCGGCTGACTATTCTGCCAGTACATTCCTGCACATTGGCCGTCCTGAGTGATATACGACGATGACCCGTCCGGCGCCGTCCAATTGCCGATGACTCCTTGGGACGAGCTGCCGCAGGCTGCCAACAGCCCAAAGGCCGCGCCCGCAACTAACAACAGTACCGCCGCTTTGATTGGCTGGCTCTTCATGAAGCATGCCTCCTCGACAAACTCCTATTTCCATGGTCAATCCCTCTGACCGCACTCCGAGTTATCGGAGCAAGAGCTTACGCTCCGATGTGTCGGAGTGCAACTCATCCGGGTTACAGGTTTGTATTGGCCTATGGCTTCCCGAACGTCGCCTCGGTCGAGCCGCCTAGAAAGTCCGAACTTCGAGGCGGCCAGACTAGCCGCGCATATCAGACGACGTGATCTCGGGCTCACATTGATGCAAGTTGTTCATCGGTGCGGCCTGGCGGAGTCCACCGTCACAGGGGTTCTCTATGGGTACCATGAAGGCAGCGTGCGCACTTGGTGGGCCATAGCCAAGGCACTGGATCTGCCGGTGGGCGAACTACTGAACCACCTTGATGATGCCCGCAACCCGGCCTGACGGACGGAGATCCTGCAACTGTACAAGATAATGCGTCTGGCAGTGTGAAGTCAGGCTGTGACCAACTGATGGGCTCGCTGATACGAGATGCCCATGACCCGTCCAATGTCTCGGATAGACATGGCGTTTTGGTGCGCCAGAGTCTTAGCCGCCTTGGCGCGCGCCGCAGCAGCCTCGTGGGAAAGTCTTGCTGCTTGGGCGTAGAGCTGTTCCGCTTCGGCCATCTCTGCCGCGTAGGCCTCCGGAGCCACGACTTGGACCGTGATATCGAAGGCGTCTTCCGCCATTCCGAGTTGATAGGCGATGGCCTCGCGCATCTCGGCGTCAGCCTGCGCGAGTGTCGAGCACTGCGACACCGATCCAGCCTCGGCGCATTCCAACACCCACCAT
>Ga0123357_10005178_pt1 | contig 15560 bp, 8 predicted proteins | sample TergutEmb28metaG_FD_89873 | JGI IMG/M metagenome (GOLD analysis project Ga0123357, IMG submission 89873) | Embiratermes neotenicus P4 segment gut microbial communities from Petit-Saut dam, French Guiana - Emb289 P4 | ecosystem: Host-associated > Arthropoda: Insects > Digestive system > Gut ... | reverse complement strand
CGAAAATTGTGCCGTTTATGAGATTGTGTGGAGAAACACTCTAGAGCCGGACAGGCCACATATGACAGCATGGCGCATGCGCATTGCATGCTGAGTATCTAAAGCTACAAACACACACTCATAATATGTAATGCTTTTTGCTTGTCCGCTGCAACAGTTGTTGCAAAAACGCGCCTCAGTGTCACGTTATACGTGCATTGCGTCCCTTTTTCAGATTTACCGTTGACGGCGTAACGGACTCGCCTGGGTAACAAGAGTCGCTGAAGTGTCGCTTTCTACTGTCTATATATCTGAAGCTCAGTCTCTTGCAAAGTAATCCAATAAAGAACACGATCGGTTTAAGTGCTTATTTCTGACACCCGCCATTCTTTGTTTGTTTTTGTTTTCCATACGGCTGGTTGTAATAACAGGATTCAGTAATCGCGACAAGGTGGAAGACGCGGAAGGTTCTGTGTGGTTTTTGATAATAGTGTGTCTTCTTTTTAGTCTTGAAGCATTTTCATTTTCATGCGCTGGATTTTTCATAGCAATTCCCCGCTAGGTCCCTGAGTATGCACTTCATTGTCGCAAGACCAGCAGATCGGAATGTACGTATAGATTATGTAAGTCACCGTCGTCAATTTGTACTTTCCGTAGGCCACTTCCAGTTTCTTGAGGCTCAGAGTGTTTTGGATACTAGTGATAATGTTCCTTTAACGTTCGATAAGAAAGACATACTGATATCAAGTGATACAGTTGATTTTTACCTGTGTTTTGTATGGTTTCGGAAGTGAATTGTACCTGCTGTTTACGTTAGTTCTGTGCTTCAGGGCGATAAACCACCTCCTTTGTTCACTGACGTATCAAAAAATATACAAATAACACGAAGAGATTTACCACAGCAATTCGTGGAACTTAAAGCATGAATTATTTAAGTTGCAGAAAGATACATATTGCGTATTGTTCATCGCATTTCCGATGTATTTACACCGCCGTCACTGGGAGAAAACAGAATGTTAGTTAGGAGACAACGAAATTAAGTTTGTGTGGGTTTCTGCAGGAAATGTAACAATGCATTGCGGATACGTTTATTATTTAGTGTGTGTTTCTGTGAGTTTTATGGATGGCAGAACAAAGAGTGATTATATCCCCCAATAAAACATTAAGAGACTGGTTTATGTATCCGAGACGGTGTGTTTACTGCGTGGTGCGAACTGAATTTTTAAACGCGAATTGGGTGAATTTTCGTCTTTGTGGTATTTTTAAAGGTACCTAGCGTTTGTTTTTAAGAGATTACCAGTTCGTTGCAGATATCAACTTGAAAGAGCTATTGCTAATGTATGTAGTTTGTTAGAGCCCCTTATGCACAAGTCTTTCCACAATTCTCGAATATTGCTTTCCTCCGTAAGTTCAGCCACACTAGTGATCTGTGTATGTTCACGTGTATGGTTCTAAGTACAATAGTAGTAGGAAATTCTATGGTTTTTGGCTTCGAATAACGTGGACTAAATTAGATGCGCTCTTGAATGCACGTAAATTGTTTTCTTTATAGTGTGCCAAAAAGGGGTTATAAAAGCAAAGGAAAAAATAGTTAAATTATTACTGTCGCATATTTGTAATTCCAGTTGTATATATTATACTTTTTATTTAGATTAATAGTGCGCTGTCAGCATTGTGTAATGGGTTTTTAGTTTTGAAATCTGACGTGTAGTTTCATGCTACCATGCTTCTCTTAGACAGGTAATAAAATTCAACGACTCTTTGAAATTTCTTCCATATAATTTTATCTCCACTGGCGCCTCACTTCTTGTCACAATCGAACGGCACGATTCCGTGTTACATCTGAGGATTTGTCAGCAGCGCGAGAGCATCAATCCGCATGTGTTTCTCCGTTGTGTCAGAAAGGTGCAAAAGCATTGTCGGAAAGCAAACTGAATGCTCGTTCACTTCAGTACCGTTGTTATAAAAATGTTTTTAAAAGTTTCATCGTTCTTGCTACCTATTTTTGCTTTTATATCCTTGTTTCTCAAGAGTGTAAGGAGAAAGCCTATATTTCGATGAAAAGAACTTGAGACTGGTGAAATCAATCACTTTACACTAGAATACCCTTTCTCTTCACCCCTTTCTCGCTGAGACCTCAGGCGTCACATTCAGTAACGTGCATGGAGCGTCTGAAACCTTCACCCATATCAACCTTCACTTTTTAAAATCTTATGAATAGTGGGTTTTGCTTCCATCCTCGGAATGGATTAAGTGTCACTTCCTGAAGCTTCTAAATCAAACGAAATGTCTTGCTAGGCTACTTTTCACTCCATACTTAATCCAAGTTGTATTTCCTCTTTTCCTGATTGCTGTCGTGTTGATGGGACGAAGGTGTGTGTGTGTGTGTGTGTCAGTCTGCAGTTTATGCAGACGGCCGGAAAGAAGGAATGTTGTTCAAAAGTTATGTACCTAGTCTAACGAAGCAGATTAGCTGCAATAATTATATGACTGTATATTGGACTTGGCCTTTCCCACTTTTCATAGCAGAAACTGTTTGCCTTCTCGTGATTTTCCTCAGTCCCTCGTTATCAATACATACATATAATGAAATACATTCCATTTCTGAATAGTTCCTTTCCCCTCGCCGTCCTCATCCCTCTTATTCGTATTTATCTCTTGCCCATTAGGTACACAATTATTGAGTAATTCAACAAGTAAGCCTCATTTTCACCTGCAATTCGGGGTCTACCCATGATTCTTTTTGAAATCAGTGGAAGTTCACGTTATTGCAGTAAGGGTAAAATAAAAGTAAGCCCATCTGGCTGCATGTGTGGCGGATGTCAGGTACAGTCGTCTGTCCGGCTGCCTGACGGTACATTAGACATAACGGAGGATCCAGTCCGTGAGTAGGCTAATCCATACACAGAATTAAACTGAGAGCCCATAATATGTGCTGATGACTGTCATCACAGCAGAAGACGATTTGGATACGTATGTGGTAACCAATGCATTATTACGTTCAACGCGTACGAGTAGTTTACGCCAACCGGCGAGTCAGTAGGATGTGCTGTAGGCGTGGATCTCAATGGAACGATCAATAAAGCAACAGCACACTGAAACCATATGGGCCCTTGGATATTGTTCGTTTGTCAGACCGCTAGCTGCTGGACGGTCATTTCGATACAGGTCTTATTAGCTCTGCTGTCTTCAAGAAAAGGCCGAGATGGTTTCCAAGTTCCAGGTTGGTGCTGTACGCTTCTCATGTCACCCTCCCAAGTTCCTCATATTGAAACTTCTTGCTGTGGAGGCCACCGCATTATGTTTCAAAATCATCCATTTTACGATTAGAGCGAAAAAAAAATCCGTGTCCTCTGTTCCAAGCTTCTATTTTTTACCACTTACCTCGCTAAAGTCTTTATTCTTATACAAAGAGTATACTCCCCTCTCCCGAAATAATATGTCTTTTCTCCCAAGACTTTCCCTTTTTTCCTAGTAATCCAGTATTGGTTTCCCGCCCCCTTCTTTCTCCTACTGTGCCCCGCCTAGCGTTGGATGCAGTGACGAACAGAGGGAGCAGTACGACAGTATTTGTTCAAAACACTGAGCACCGGCAGGCACAAAACATGGATACGCCATCGCTTCTGGTGGTTTGTAGCCGCGCATGGCCCTGGATAGATAGCTGTACGGTCGCTATAAGGGTCTAGGCCTAATGTTTTGTAAGGTTTAATGTTCTCGCAGAACGGTGCTGTTTAATATACTTGTCTTTTGGCGTATGACGCCGTACAGTATGGTATATAGGCATACCTGCATACACGGCATCATCCAAGAAATCTTCGAGTACTGTTTAAATTATATTTGCGTCAAATAGCGTTTGGGGGCGATAGGATCAAAAAGGGCGAGCTGGGCGGGCATGTAGATCGTATATGAAAAATGAACTGTGTAGTGATTTTTAGGCAGGAACCCTGAAGGGAGAAGGACACTTCGAATATCTGAGCACAGATGGAAAAATAATGTTAAAAATGCCTGCTGAGGTGTTACACTATGTCGATTGGTAAACCGTTACCGGAGTTCTAAAGGATCGTGTTACCTTTATCTTCAGGATGAAGCAGTCCTAGTCCATGAAGATGAGGGCAGTATGATCCTCCGAAACGTTGATAACTACCAGTCAACGCGGCGTCACCTCCCACAAAACTTGGATCTCCAGCAACGCCGGTTGTGAGAACGTCAAATCTCGTAAATTGGAAGAATGATGACTGGATGCAGGACAGAATCCATTGACAGGATGTTGAACACTTTAGTGAAACTTTCTGGAGTACTCGTGTGACTGCTCACCATGAAGCTGTGTTGCACGCGGCGGACATACATACAAGTGGACAGGAGGAGAAGAATATGCATTCAGAATTTCTTTAGAAAACCACTTCGAAACTTAGAACTAAGAAGTCAGAGTATTTTAATATCGGGAGAGTATGCAACAGGCTGTGCGAATTAAAAAAAAAAGGAGGAAAGCGCAAAACATTCGTATCATTATGTTTACTAAAGCTCGCCGTCAGAATAAATGAGAATTAGCTTAGCGGGGAGTAAATTATTTGCGTTTTGAGACATTTTGTAATATCCATTTGCTCGACGTCATGTACAGTCACCTTTGAACTTAGAATGCAGTAATATTATAGATTAAAATGTTTTTAGTGTAAAATGTGTCTCTTACACGTAATTTTAAAGTAGGTTATTTATTGAACGGAACGTTTCAGTGCTAGGATTTTGGTTCTTAATATTTCCGAATAATGTGTTGGAGGTGGCGTTAATTTGCATTGCTTGGTCTTAGGCACCGCCTACGTATTCGTTTGAATTGTTCGCTTTGGAATGATTGCTTCTACTTGCATGCATTGGCATTCTATAATGATCGTATGTGATTGAAGTTAATTTTTGTCATATTGAAAGGGTGATATGATATAATATACAGCTATTCTGCTGGTATTCTTTCACGCCACGTACAAATTAATGGCCCCTTATTCGGCTGGTGTTACAATAATTGTACTCGAATCACCCGCAATCACAAAATACAAATGAATTAACCCCGTAAATACTGGTGGTTAGCATATGTACTGTCGGGTTTAACAAAGCCTAGTGGTTGGTGTGTGTTCCGCCAGGTTTCACAGTAAAAGCTTTGCATTTTGTCCGATTGACGTGTTCATGTTTTCGTGCGATTCTCAACCGTAAATATCGTTTGCTCCCTTAAACAGCATTCGCCGATTGTTGTTTCTAATGGAAACACACTGTGTTTTCCTTGAGGGAAGGGCTGAATATTTGTGTAATATAGGGATTGTAGTCCTCAACTTAGGACGGAGGTCCTGGTTCGATAACTCACCAGCCAATATGAGAGCCCGTATCAGAAGAATTAGCTGACGAAATCTTTGAACCTCCAGCTCAGTAGTGAGCTTTCAGATGTCGGGCAACATTGAATAGTAGAGTAGACTACCTTCAAATTCTTTATGCAACACATCCCCGCTGCACTTTACTCAAATTATATATACTTAATATAGTCTTGCTCAACGCGATGAAGTAAATGTTGGCGTTACAATTGTAAACTTTTTTCTTTGTGTTCTTGAATTTATGGATGGTAACATGACTGGCTGTTATGATCTTTAGGTAACACATCCCCATTCATATTGTGCACGACTGCGTATTAAGTATATATACTGCCATACTGTTAGATTTCAAGTGCATTTACTACATCATCATGTGGCAGTACGCTGTACAGGGTGGGTCTTCTACAGTTGACCGCTCGGTGGCTGTGATGGTTTCAGTTTTTAATTCTGGCTGTTACGCTGAGAATTTCTGAAGTGAATCTATCCTTCGTGTAAGTATGATCGTGGATGAGAGCATTTAGCTTGAACGTATGATTGGAAAAGTTTTCGTTTTTTAATACAGGTTTATGGCTACAGCGTTCTTGTTTTGAAAACGAGCCTTCATTACAGCGGTTCAGGTTTCGTCGATCCACCCTCCTTTCTCCCACCCGAAATCAGTAGATTTGAACTGTCTAAGAAAATTTGCAACTGTAGTGTACGTGCTTGTAATGTTATGAACGGTACAACAGAAGACGTATAGTTACCTCTCCCCGAAGCCACACTAATACAATTATAGTCCCTATTGCACGGTCTGCTTTCATGTTTTAGGCGTTCTGTACAAAGCAAACCTGTAACGTCTTATGTGCAGGTCATGTGTGTGTGTGGGGGGGGGGGTTCACTTTTTTGATTGGACATTGGAGAAACCCACTGAACATTATCGGACAATTCCGATTTTGAGTTGCATTGGTCACGTAACACAACCTATCTACGTAGGATCTTAAATTAACAGCTAAAGTTTAACAGATTTTTGTTAAATTGCGGTACGTAATATTTCCATCAAATGTCATCGGGTAGTTCGGACTTACAAGCAAAGCATAATACAGCGTGTTCTTTTACGCAAGGGCACTAATGTGTATTCCCATGTATCCTGTCATCAGTCCCATAAACATTGTTTCAATTCGATACTTATAAGAAATACTGAGTTGTTGGGCGGTTCCGATTTTCGTCCGTGTTGATTTATAATACAGCCTCTTTAACTTCAAGTTATAAGTGAACTTTACCAGGTTACTTACTGACTTTTAACGGATCACTTTAAATTCGATGTGGGAGACTTTTACGAATTTGCGTGTTATTTCGTCCGCTGTTGGTGTACTTATTGAAGTTTAAAGAATGCCGTATATAGTTTTTTATACTACTTTAGCCATTAGTTTTTTCCAGTCCTGTTTACATAAGTTTCCTGCCGTATAATGCCCGTACTTATGACATTGTGGTGGGAATGCAACTTCGGGATCGACTGCTTGGCGGACCAAGTATGCGACGACCGCCACTTGCCCCCGTCCTGAGCCTGGCGAGTACGGTCCACGATTTCGCAACCTGTTTATTTAAGACCTGTTGCAAGGGTATCCTTTCGCCTGTGCTTGGGCCGTCCAAGTAGTTTCTTTCCTCCAGTGGCCGGTAGTCATGTCACTTCTCGCCCGTTGGTGCCAATGCAGTTCATTAATCAGTTAATTATGCCGTTAATTTCCTACCTAGCTTTATATTCTTATATTTCAAGTTGGAATATCCGATAGTAAATCAGACACGAAATGCTTATTCTGTGGGTGATGAGATACGTTGTGACGTGAGGAATATGGCTTAGTATTTTACTTGTATTTTAACTAGAAATTTCCGGTAGTAAATCAGACACGAAATGCTTGTTCTGTGGGTGATGAGATATGTTGTGACGTGAAGAATATGGCTTAGTATTGTACTTATATTTTAACTAGAAATTTCCGGTAGTAAATCAGACACGAAATGTTTGTTCTGTTGGTGATTTTTCTTTTGTGATGAAGACGGCTTGAAAGTAGGATCTGATCTGAGTGCTATGAATCATAGTTCACTTACATTTATTAGATCGTCCTTAGAATTGGGCAGAATTCCGGGGTAAACAATTACTGCTTTTTCTGTTGAAGTTTCCTTCCCCTGGGAAGACTTTTTTTTTCACACTGTGTTATCACTAAACTTGTGCGAAAGGGAGGGACATAACTTATACGCACAAGAGAAGTTCCTGCGACGTGGATAAACTTCTCGTGTTTAAAGAAACCTTTTCCTTACGTGCCCTTTGTATTCCTCCTGCAGTGATGCTTTAATTTAAATAACTCAGAAACCCTACATTATTCATTACACTTCACACAGCTCTGTGTTTGTTGATGTTCATGCTTCGTATATAGAAGTAATTTCATGGTTTCCTGCCTGCCCCACTTTTCATGTAGTTGATGTAGTGAATTTTTCCCCTTTCATTGCATGTGAAATTAAAATATTCATTGCACACTAATTTTGGGAGCGGTGTAGCTTAGTCAGTTTAGTGATTCTCGTGTTCCGATTCTGCTGCAACACGGTGTCCGCACAACACTAATATTTTCACTGACTCGTGGTCTCTGTCGACATAATATCCTGACTTACGATCCTGCTCGTAGAAAGACGTCATAACATGATGTTTAAGAACTGCGATATTGTAACGGATTGGTGATGTTTGGAACAAATGAATGATCAGAAAATGAAGTATATGTTTATTTGTCGTTGTCACAGAACAAGATAGTTATAATATAAAGTTAGCTAATAAATTACAGTGAAATGTTTGAAGTGTGTGGGAATGGCAGTAGCAAATCAAAATTACATTCATGCTTACGTTGAGACCGCATGAAGTTCGAGTATCGCTGGATATTGCTAAGTTCAGAGTTTATTAGCTTTCTATCCGTTAGCTGAACTCATGAATATTAAAGCATAAAAAACCATAATTTGTGTGTCGTTTTATAAGGAGGTGACACTTGCTATGTCAACGTAGGCGAAGAACGTAGATTCAGGATGTTAAGAGACCGAAATATTAAGGAGAGCTTCTGCGTTGAAGAGAGGGGAAATATTGGGAGAATGTTAGACTCACATAATGGGGAACGCTGATGAATCTTCACGAACTGCTATCAGTAAGTCAAGAGGTGGGCGGGGCATCTAGCTTAGCACGAGTTAGGTTGGAGAAATATCCTGCATTCGTCGCAAAACACGAAGGAAAGACACCAGTTGCAACGTCTTAGTGTAGGTGGACGGATATTAAAATATGCGTATATTTAATGCTTAATGTTTGTGGATGTGGGGTGAATTCGTCTGGCTCAGGATAGGTTCCCCTGGTGGGCGGCTGTAAACACAGCAGTAAGCCATCTTTATGGTTTCATTAAAGGCGAAGAATTTAGTGACATCGTGTACGGCTATCAGGATCCGAAAGAGGGCTCTTCTCCCTGACGTAGTTGAATACGGTATTCACATTTGTGGAAATACAAGGCAGGCAAAGTAGGTATTACGTAACACTGTTGCGCTTTCGCTTAACCATTGTTGCCATGGAAAAGCAATAAGTATTAACTGTTATGAGTGTGTGTCTGTGTTCTTGCCTTAGTTGTCTGGCATGAAAATTGCATCTTTTCTGGGTGTTATTATGTTGCCATCTGTTACCAGTCTGGCTTTACCATGTTTTCCACATTATCTCATGAACGGCACCATTTTGGGGGGACGTTTATTGAACATAAAATGTATATTGATTTTCTGTACAACTTTCCTCCGAAACATTTCTCATTCTAAGACGAAATCATCGAGACATTGCCATAAACCTGTAGATCTTCATATAAACTGGTTATTGCTATTCTTATCAGATTTTACAGCAACTCGGATTTTTTCGACGGGTTTTCGAGACGATTGTGCTTCCTAAACAGACGCTCAGCTGAAGCGTTGTCTGCGCCGTAACGTTGCTGTTAGACGTATGGAAGTGACAACAGTAATTTGTGTGAATCAGATGCGACTGAGATAGAACCGGTTTCCCCGAACTGCGACATTCTGATCTGGCAGGAGCTGTGATTACGCTGATAGTTGCGCAGCCTGAACTCGACAGCAGTTATTTGTCTTCTGCGTATTGGCCTTGAACTGACGTAGAGATCACCCGTCTTCCTGTCCAGTGGTTAAAAATGGTTTCTTTCACTTAGCAACAACCGGCGCATGAAACACAAGGGTTACTTTCCGTATCACATGACACGAGCCGCTCATATCCGTCGTGTCTTTGGCAAAAGAGTGCAGTCCGATTTATCTGCAATCTACCACTAAGCCTTCTGTGGCACAAAAATACGTCTTACGAAAATGTGGTTTAGGGTATTGATCCAGAGAAGTCGCACAAGTTGGTCGGCCGCCCAATTAAGTACGCCTGGCTTGCTTATAACGTAGAACTGTCTTTTGTGTAGTTGGGTGTCAGTGTGTACTGTTACGTCCAGACTGTTTGTCACAATCATTCTGGAATCATTAGTGGCTGGCGGTGCAGTGATGGGCTGTGTCGAACACGATCGGAAAATTAAATATAACTTTATGATATCTGCCTCAAGTGAGTGGGACCATACTTCCCTTAACAGTGAAGTACAGCTTTACCGAAATATTAATTAATTGTACTCGAATTTAAGAAGTACGTGAGTCTAGTTTAGACCGTGGCCCATTATAGTTTTCTCCAGACTAACCGCATTCACATCTTCCTTCAACCTTATTCATTGATCATGTCCATTGTAGCACGTGTCTCTCTGCTGTTTATCTTCGGCAGTTGATACGCAGTGTAGTCATCACTGGTATTAATAAGAGTGCATGCTGCTTGGTTTAAAGCCACAGAACTTGTTATTTCGCCCAGAGAGTTTCAATTGCTTCTCAGAATAAACAATAATATTTCACCTGAGCATTCATTAGCCGAATTAACTTCACAATTTGTTTTCTCTGTGAGGTAGGAGCTAACGTCATGTAATGCAGCCTGTAGTGTGTCTGATCAGCTGCGCCGTGTAGCCGTGTGAAGCCCGGTGACTACTGTGTACCACCTGCTGTAACATTCAAACGCTTCGCATTTCGCCTACACGGTGTGTTATTTGTTCCTTGTGACTGTCAGAACAAACAGGGTTTGCTACATTCGAGATATTGCTGGAGAATCTTGTGCTCTGCGTTGTTACACCCTGTCGACGTTTGGGAAGTGCCTTCGTCTTCAGGGTTAGGCAGTCCAGTAAGAGTGATTGTATTTTCGAACAGCTTTACCTCATTGGAGTTTGTAATGGAGACAGAATATGTTCTTCGTGAGGTGTGGACTGAATTTTTATGTACAGTGTACATGGATTGCAGCCCTAAAAATGATAAAGGGGTTGAATTAGTCGATTAACCGTCCAACCGGAATAAGACAATTCAAAATAACACAAGAACTGAGGTATACGCATGTGTTTTTCAAATATATATTTTTATGGACACATCACACTGCCATTACGTAAGAGGCATTTCAGTTTATTTCAGGGAGACTGAAATGGTTCATCGTCTTTTCTCTTCAGCAAGTCTTCGCAAACCAAAACTTTCATCCCTTCCAAATTAACTAGTATTGTCTCATTGTATGTGCTAATTAAGCACAAAACTCTTCTGATATTGTGAACAGTGATGAGTTCTCGTCGTTAACATTGTGGCTAAATACAGCATATCCTAGAGGTATAAAATCCTTCGTAATCTTTCGAATAGCTGTTCTTAAATGCACTGACCTCTGAAGCAGGCTTTTCCGGAGTTTACATGACTTTTCTGATATCCCTGATTTCCTGGAAGCACAGAACGTCGGAGTGTTGCAAGACAGGCAACGGCTGTTTTCGTCGTCTTCAACTAACGCCATGGATGTAATCCTTGAGAAGCTTGATAGTTCCTCGCATGGTCAAAAAGTTTTCCGCCTTTTATGAAAGTTGAAGTATCATTACCGAGTGCACAATAGCCTTTTCTGGACCATATTTTAAGGTAGATGAATGTACTCTTCTTGCTAATGATTGCAGTTCTGTGTCCGTCTATGGCACTTTGCAACGTGCTACTGAGTTATTATTCACTGCTCACATGTAGGCTGCACGCAAATGTTTAATTCGTCGGTGCCGTTCCTTCGTAGCGCCCTGCCAAAGGACTCAACTTGCATATCGATTTGTGAAATTCAGAATTGCATTTTTGTTGGGAAGCGCCAAAAATTCGGCTGTGGACACAAATTAACGCGTATAAACAGACATAATCGCTTTCAGAAGTGTCCTGTTATAGCTGTCACGACAGAAACAGTCTATGCGTTTGTTGATCAAGTCTTGGGGAGGTGGCGGCGGTTATGTGTGAGGTCTGTCGCCGACATTCGGGACATTTTACAGTCAACATGTCAAGACCAAGTTCATGATATTTCGCAGACAATACTGTGGAGCTGAGGGAGGGAATCTTAACATTGCGTATAAATGCTGTCGCTTCGCTTCGCCCATTCTCCGCCGGCTGTACACAAATTTCACAGTGCCAACCATACATAATTTACCGTTGTTAAACACTATTCGAGTCTCGGCTCGAAAATCAGCTGTATCAACAGATTCTTCGCTTGTGTTCCGGAGACTTTCGAAACTAATTTCATGGTAGTGCCTTAAAAGGGATTCGTTGTATTGTACGCGTATCTTCCAGCCGTCTGATTTCTTGTGACGACTGTAGCCTGCATCTTGGTGTGCAGAAAGCCCAGACCGTTTCCAGTGTATTGGCTGTTGGTAATCAATCAGTCTGCCGTTTTGCGAGCTACAGCATCATGCACCACACCGTTTCCCGTGATCGGTTCTCGTCTCAGATGGTGATCCGTATCGGCAACAAGAACGTAGAAAAGAGGGCAGGTTACTCTTCCTAAAACAAATTCGTACCTCTTGAAAGTGTTATTTTTTTTATTTAAAAAAAATTGGAATGCAGTGGACATGAAATCGGATGCAGCTACAAAGTTGTAAATTTTCTGCTGGAATGTGACGCCGTGTAGTCTGGTTACATTTTTCCAAGGTTTCAGGTGAAAATGCTTCCTCCATCCTTCACCGTTCGAGACGTTGGTAAGTGGCTAATACACTACATGGCTTCACGCAGCTGACGACACCGATGTTTAAAATACCACCATGAGAACATGCAGTCTTTCGCGATGTTTGTATTGAAAGAGGTAACTTTTGGTAAGTCTGAAAGTGTGTTGTGTTTTGTGCATTACTTACGAAGCACTTTTATTGTCGTCATGCAAGAAATTGTGCTACTTGTTGTGCAAGTGGGGGCGTAGTTTGAAGATAGTGGTGTAAGTACATTTACGAAACTTTCGTTATGGGAAACTTTGGTTTTCCAGAAAAAAATGAGACGTGTTTTGATGAGCTTAAGATTACGGTCTTCTGGGTTATGATGCCGCGTGGTTTTGTAGATAGGTAAAACGCTTCTAAGACATCTACTGCTTCCATCGTCAGGATACACTGACGTAATCTGGACAATAATCGCTGTGACGTCATCAATTCTCATAGAGTACAGAATGTTAAAGACGTATTTCACATATGATGTAGTTCCATGAACACTGTTGTTGGTTGTGCCATTGTTTCCCTTTCAATTCAGTATATTATGCTAATTTTATTACAGTTGATAACATCCAGAAAAGCACTGCTATACGAGCGTTCCCTCAGGAATAAAGCCCTGCATAATGACTAACGATCTTTTTGAAGTAGTGTGTAAGTTGCGGGGTAGAATACCGGGTATTAAGTAGACAGAGAACGGTCAGCAAAACCACTTTTGGGAAGATATGTTTACGACTATGTTGAATCAGGTGCGAAATGAACTGTAGAAACAATGACAGTAAAGATATTTTGCGCTGGATTGAACTCAAACTTCATGCCTCGATAACAAGCCAAGTGTGGGGTCAGAGATGAAGGCCCAGACTGGGAAGACAGAAGATATGGTAATGGGCTGCTGCGCAGTGCAGAGGGCGGTGATAAATGAGTATGGAGAAGGGGTGGAATGATGATTAACAGCGGAAACCGAAGACACTTAAGAGAGAAGCCTCCTTCAGTTCCACTTCGTCCACTAGGAATGTCACACACAATCAGTCACTTGGGATTGAACCCCGTTCTCCTCAGTGATAAAAAGAAAAGAATTGCGCAGGGTAGACATAGACAGAATAGCCAAACGACTTCATTCATTGACAACATCCGGATAAGTTTGAAAGCGAGACCATAAAGACAATGGTGACAAGAAATTTACGCAGCAATGGATGAAATGCATTTTAGAAAACGAAATTTCAATTGAATCTTGTCCAGAGTTTTGTTGTTGTTACACAGTTACAAGAATGGGTTTTCGGTGACACCGATAAAGCTTTGTGAAGAAGAAGAAGAAGAAGATGATGATGATGAGGATGATGAGGATGAAGATGAGGATGAGAAGAAGTATAAGAAGGAGGAGGAGGATGAGAAGGAGGAGGAGAAGGAGTAGGAGGAGGCGGAAATGAATATGGAGAAAGTCACTTCAGCGTCGTAAACGAGGGGTGTTTGGAGGTATGTTTGTCTCGCGCCAGCGGTGTGACCTCGAAGCGGAGCTTTTGCCATCTGGTATAAGAGTTTTTTCTTTAATAAAATTGTAGAGTAAGCGTAAATTTCGTGAAAATCGGCACAGTCACGGTATTCCTTTTCTCAAGGGAGTAAATGAATATAGCAATGTACCTTCCATACTTCTTGACTCATGTCGGTGAAATTCGCTATGGAAGAACTCAACCTTATTCCGTTAGGCAGTTGTGAATTTCCTTAAACTCATTGCGATGAAAGACATACTTCGCTTGAGGTCGTAAATAAAATGCTGCCTGTATTATGCACACTTTTATCCCGGTTTGGATAAAATTTGGTGACTCCTTAAAAAGCCGCTGATCAGTCGTGAGTTACGTTCAAATCGTTCCAGTGAACTGTACTTAATGATGTCAGTGCAAATTTCCCCACATTTTCTGCGTTTTTCTTCCGATTTGCATTAAACTTAGTGCGGCGCGTAAGTAGATTTCTACCAATACTTTCCACATTTGCTGTTCTATGTGGGTGAAATTTAGTGTAAGATTTGGCAGCTACCTTTACTTCATGATGTATTTATTCTTGGCTTATTTGATGACGCTTTCGATTGCTGAGATTAAATGTCACCTATTGAGGTGGCATTTCATGAATGATACGGAAGTAATCTGTCGTGGGTTGATTTAAGGTGTTGTTCTAGCATTCGTTGGAGGTACTGAGAAATGCGTTGATGGGCTTGCCGGTCTGCAAGCCGGGTCTAACCGTGATCAGTACATAGAGATCCTTGTCTTTTTCTGGTATACTAGTTCTGTAAATGTATTTTGCTGGGCTTTATGAGCTGTCGTATATAAGTTTACAGTATATAAAAAAATACGGTAAGGAAGTTGCTAAGTTTCCGTTCCGTTTGAAGAAACACTTGGGATGATGCGAATGTGGAAGAAGTGTTGAATTCGTGCCAGCTGTGTAATGGTATTACTTGACAGGGGTGAAACAGGTGAATATTATAAGGGTTCATGTGGCAGTGGGGGGACCGCAGTAGCACATTGGTTAAGGTGCTGTGCTACAAATGGGAAGGTCGCTGGTTCGATCCCAGCTAGTGTCAGTGATATAAAATTATTCCAATCGCACTATGGCCCGGTGGTCGACTCAGCCTCAGAAGTGATTACCAGGAGTATTTCCTGGGGGTAAAGGCGGCCGGTGCGTAAGGCTGACAACCTACCACCATCTTGTGCCGTTGTCACGAAATCATGGAACCTTAACTTCTTGGAACCCTCTGGGCACCTCCGGGCCTGTAACGGGACTGCTTTTTTATGTGGCAATACCGAATACTGAAACCAGAAATAAAAGGGAGCTGAAGAGGAATTACTTTCATGTGAAAACTGGAACTGACTTTTGTCTGCGCTCCTACAGTGAACATCAGAGACTGCGGCAGCAACATTCCGCAGGCTGCGTTTCTAATACATTCGCTGCTGTTTGCTACATTTTAAGGTTGTGGTGTCAAAACTCCGGTTTTAAACATTTTTAAAATAGGGTGGTCGTGTCAAAGTGAATGTGGAAACTGGGTCATCTGCTGCATTGTGAGGATGCGTTGCAAGTGAACTGTGACAAGTTCCTTGGAGGCATGCTGTGTGTGTGTGTGTGTGTGTGTGTGTGTGTGTGTGTGTGTGTGTGTGGGTGG
>Ga0123357_10005177_pt1 | contig 15560 bp, 13 predicted proteins | sample TergutEmb28metaG_FD_89873 | JGI IMG/M metagenome (GOLD analysis project Ga0123357, IMG submission 89873) | Embiratermes neotenicus P4 segment gut microbial communities from Petit-Saut dam, French Guiana - Emb289 P4 | ecosystem: Host-associated > Arthropoda: Insects > Digestive system > Gut ... | reverse complement strand
CGCTACTTCGGCTGGCCGGGACAGGCGCCGTCCTACAAGATCGGCCAGCGAGTCTGGCAGGAAATCCGCGACGAGTGCCGGCACCGTGACGGTGACGGTTTCTCGCTGAAAGCCTTCCACGCCAAGGCCCTGAACCTTGGCTCAGTCGGTTTGGGGACGCTGCGCGACGCGATGCTCGCCTGACCCACCCGACCCCTACCCGTTGTATGATGTGTATGAAATACATGACGTTTGTTCGTCGTGTGTAAGCCAGATCCTGCGACTGCGCGCAGGATGACGCAACATAGGAGGCCATCCATGACTACCAAACCCGAAACCGGCAAGTTCCCCTGGCAGTATCTGCCCAAGCCCGGGCGCGTCTACGGTGCCACCACCGTCACCGAACGGGGCCAGATCTCGCTACCCGCCGACGCCCGCCGCGAACTCGGCATCGACGCCGGCGACAAGCTGATGGTCTTCGGCAACAAGCTGAACGGCAGCGTCGTGCTCGTCAAAGCCGACGTGTTCGAGGGTTTCGCCGATTTCTTCATGACGAAGATCAACAAGCTCGGCGATTCGGCGCAGGCCTTCTGGGACGTCTTCACCGCATCAGACGCGGACGACGACGCCGAAGCCGACGAGGCAGCGGCCAAATCGAGCCAGACAACCAAGGCAGCCAAGGCGGCTAAACTCGAAGAGTGACCCCAGCCCGCGCCGTTCGATACATCCGCACCTTCACCCTGGCGTTACGCTTCACCGTGCAGTTATGGTGGCTGCAACGCCTGCGCCGCGTCCGCGGTCGGCGTCAAGCCCAAGTCGCGTCTTCGCTGTTCACCCGTCAGGCCAAAGAATTCGTGGCCTTTGCCATGGATATGGGCGGCCTGATAATCAAGGTCGGGCAGTTCTTCAGCGTTCGCATCGATCTGCTGCCCAAGGAGTACATCGACGTCCTGCTGACCCTGCAGGACTCGATTCCGGCGGTGCCAACCCCCGACATCGTCACCGTCATCGAAGACGAACTGGGTCATCCATGTAAAGACATCTTCCCGACATTCGAGGACGTGCCGATCGCCGCAGCGTCGCTCGGCCAGGTCCACCGCGCCACTCTGCCGGACGGCACCGCCGTCGCCGTCAAAGTTCTGCGGCCCGGCATCGAGGCGCTCGTCGCCACTGATCTGAACATTTTGAGTCGTCTCTTGGACGTCCTTGACAAGATTTTCCGCCTGCGCGAATTGATGGACCTCGAAGGCCTCAAGGCCGATTTCACCAAGACATTCGGTGACGAGCTCGATTACGTCAAAGAGGGGCACACAGCCGAGCAGTTCCAGCGCGACCTGCTTGCCAACCCGCATGTCGACATCCCCAAAATCTACTGGGAACATTCATCACGGCGCGTGCTGACGATGGAGTTCATGGGCGGTGTGCGCATCGACGACCTTGCGGCCATCGACGAATGGGGCATCGACCGGCACGAACTCGCAGAGAATCTGGCCGGAATCTTCTTCTCCATGGTGCTGACCGATGGGCTCTTTCATGCCGACCCGCACCCCGGCAACGTTTTCGTCCGGCGGGACGGCGTGATCCAGTTGCTGGACTTCGGCATGGTCGGCACCGTCAACCCGTCTGCCCGCGGCGACTACACCGCCCTGCTGGCCGCCCTGGTGGGACGCGACGCGAACAGCATCGTTGACGCCTTGGCACGTCTGAAGTTCCTTGGCCCGGGCACCGACCGCGTGCGTATGGCCGCGCTGATCGGGCCCCACATCGACGCGATTGTCGGTGACGTGACTGGCTTCTACTCGGGCGCGTCCATAGTCGACGGCCTAGTCGGCGGACAGGTGAAGCTTTCCGTCGGCCCCGAACAACTGGCCGAAATCCAGCGCTTCGTCTTCACCCAGCCGATCATCCTTCCGGCCAACACCGCCTTCTTGGGCAAGGCGCTGGTCACGGTCATCGGTTTGTGCACACGCCTCGACCCTGGTATCGACCTTCTTGCCACTGCGGCGCCTTACGTCACCGGTCCGGCTATCTGGCTGGAAACCCTGAATCAGGCCAAGCAGGCCGTCAAGACCATCATCCCCAGCACGAGACGCCTTCTGCGAGTCGCACAACGGCTTGGTGACGGCAGCTTCGAAGCCGACATCGGCTCCATGATCGAATCCCGTGTAGCAGACGCCGAACGTCACCAAACGCGGATCCTGATAAGGGTGATCGCTCTGGCAGCCGCTGCCGTGGCAATCATCCTGCGGCGTCGCTGAGAGGCGTCAATACAACACGGTGGCGAACTCGCCGACAACCTGAAGACCCAAACGGTCGTAGACGCGACGAGCCCGCACATTGTAGTCGTTAACATAAAGCGAGACGACCGGCCACCGCTGGGCAACCATTTGCAGAGCAGCAGCCATCAGCGGCTCGGACAACCCGTTGCCGCGCAACGCCGGATCGAGCCAGACGCCCTGCACCTGACAAACCTGCCCGTAAGCGGCGCCGACATCGGTCTTGTACCAGACGTGATCGCGGTCGAATGCCCCGAATGCCCGTCCGTTCGTCACCAAATAGCGCACATACTGACGGTAGGAATCCGAAAGGTCGTACGGCGAATTGCCGACCTCCTCGGCATACATCCGCACCGCCGCGGCGTAATAGACGTCCAAATCGTCTGGAGTCACCTGACGTAGCCGCGGGTCAGGCGTGACAGGTAGCGCGTCACCGAGCTTGTAAACCATAACAGGCTGATGCGCCCGCAGCTCGCGCGCCTGTGCCCAGGACGTCCCCCAGCGCTGCACCAGCCCGGTGTACAGCGGCTGGACCAGACTCGCCGGGCCGAGAATCGATTGCGTCCGCACCCGCTGGCCCAGCTGTTCGATGACTTCGCCAAATGCTGACGGGTCGCCGACTGGCGCCAGGTTCGCGCCTGCGTGCACGGCCGCCACCAGCCGGCCAGACTCAATGACGCCGATGACTGGGCAGCCAAGCTTGTTGGCGTCCAAACCGAAACGGTCGATGCGTGACGCCAAGAAGAGCGTATCCAACGGCGCGGCGGCCAACAGCGGCTCCAGCCGCGGACGGTCGGCTTCGGTCAGCGTGACGAGCACTTATACCCCAGCCAGTTGATGCGCTTGCGCCAACAGTTCCGCGACGATGTCTTCTTCCGGCACCGTCTTGACGACCTCACCGCGGACGAATATCTGCCCCTTGCCATTGCCGGCCGCGACGCCCAGATCGGCCTCACGGCCCTCCCCCAGACCGTTGACGACGCAACCCATGACGGCGACCCGCAGCGGCACCGTCAGGCCTTTCAAACCCTCGGTGACCTTTTCCGTCAGCGAGAACAGATCAACCTGGCAACGCCCGCAGGTCGGGCAGCTGACGATCTCCAATGTGCGAGCCCGCAGATGCATCGACTCGAGCAGTTTGGTGCCAACGACGACCTCTTCGGCGGGCGGCGCCGACAGCGACACCCGAATGGTGTCCCCGATGCCCTCGGCGAGCAAAACACCGAAAGCCGCGCAGCTTTTGACGGTGCCTTGCAGCGTCGGCCCGGCCTCGGTGACGCCAAGATGCAGCGGGTAATCGCACGCCGCCGATAGCTGCCGATATGCCTCAATAGTCGTGACGACGTCATGATGCTTGACGGAAATGGCGAAATCATAAAACCCGACGGCCTCGAACAGGCGGGCCTCGTTGAGGGCACTTTCGACCAGCGCCTCGGGCGTCGCCGTCCCGTACTTGGCCAACAGCCGGGCATCCAGACTGCCGGCGTTGACGCCGATGCGCAAGCTGGTGCCATTGGCCGTCGCGGCGGCGGCGATCTCAGCGACCTTGTCGTCGAAGGCCTTGATGTTGCCGGGGTTGACGCGCACACCGGCACATCCGGCGTCGATCGCCGCGAATACGTACCGTGGCTGGAAGTGGATGTCGGCGATCAGCGGAATCGGACACTTCTCGACCAACACCGACAGGGCATCGGCGTCGGCCTGCGTCGGGCAGGCGAGCCGCATGATGTCGCACCCGGCCGTGACGCATTCCGCTATCTGCTGCAGCGTCGCGTCAATGTCGTGGGTGAGCGTCGTCGTCATGGTTTGGACGGTGATCGGGGCGCCGCCACCGACTGTCAAATTGCCTAGGCGCACCGCGCGGGTGGTGTGCCGGGGCCAAGGCGCAGCATCATTTGCCATGCGTTTCAGTCTAGTCGGCGACGCCGATCGAGGAAGCCCAACGGCGTGCCAGCCTTCCACTCAATCTGGCCGTCGCTTGCTGGCTGCGGCGCCAAAACCCCGCCTGTGTCGATCCACACATGAAAACTGGAATCCTGGCTCGACGCACCATCTTGATCGTTGGACACACCGCCTTGGCCGACCGATGCGCCACTCTGCGCTGATTGCGAGCCAGTCTGGTCAGCGGACCCGCCGCCTTGACCACCAGTCCCGTCCGATTGGCCGCCAGATTGGCCGCCAGATTGACCACCGGATTGGTCACCGGACTGGCTACCGGAGCCATCACCGGTACCGTCCTGCCCGCCACCGCCGCCTTGGCCACCTGACGTGACGCCAACTTGCAGCGTCGACACATTTGAAACCGTAGGCGAGGTCGCGCCGTCCGTCAAACCCATCGCCATGGCCACATTGGACCACCCGCCAGCGCCGATGTCCGCGTTCGACGGGGTGTAGGCGGCCGTGCAGGTGGTCGACTCCCCCGCTGCCAACGTCGTTTGCTGGCACCGGATCGTCGACAACGTACCAGTGCTGGTGTTACCCTCGCTGGGCGACGCCTCGTAAATGCCGACCTCCGAAATGGGAACATTGCCAGTGTTAGTGATCGTGAACTGGTACTGCACAACATCTGCGGTGCTGGTGACCGTGGACGGGTCGGCGGCCTGCGCCAGCAGCAGGCTCGGATTCGGCGCCGGCGGCGGCATCGCATCGGTGACGTCGATGATCCGCAGGTTGTCGAACGCCAGATCATTACCGCGAAAATCGCTTTGGGCATTGAAGATTTGCAGCCCGATCGGATCATTGGTCGTCGCCAGAACCGGATTCGACACCAAAGTAAGGTCGTGGAAGACCATACCGCCCCAATCCGTCACACCGCCCAAACCATCGGCGGGCGTCATCGTCGTCGATTGGGGATCGCTGCAGATGCTGACCCCGCCCGCCAACGTACCATCGCCCGCCGCAGGCTGTGCCACCCCGTCGACTACCAGATAGACCGTCTCGCTGGCGGTCGTCCACGCAGCGGTCGAACCGGGGTCGCCCGGGCAATGAACCTGGGTGAAATTCGCCAGCACTGAGTAATAGTGGCCCGGCACCGCCGGCACGAGGCCGGACGCCTCGAACTGGAACCCGGCCGTCTGCGGGTTGGTCGTCCCGCCATTGGTCAACGCCACGACGGCAGAATTTGTCGTCGGGCTGTCTGTGCCACCATCGACCCCCGTCAGACCCTGCATGATGCCGAGCACCGTGGCCATGCGCTGGGCAAACCACATACCCGTGCGCGTGGTGCCGTTGGCATCGACGCCACCCCCCGAATCGCATCCGTCACCTGGGCTGGACGAGTTGTAATTCAGCACCCAACCGTTGCAATTGCCCTGGCCGGCCTGCCAGGTGTCGCCAGCAGTGTAACCGAAATCGCCAAGCGACGAGGCGACGTTGTTGGCGTCGGTCGGCTGGCTTGTGAAGTTCTCACTCCACACAATCTCGTCAGTCAGCGGCACGGCTATTGCCGGGACGGCCAACACCGAACCAGCTACAAGCAGGCAAGCAGCGGCGCCGATTGCCGCGCCCCGTCTCAGACGGCCTGCTTTCATCACCATGCCTACTGTAGCCGAGCGATCAGCGTCCGTGCGGCCTGCCGCGCCCAATCGTCGGCCGCCAAGACCCCTTCAAGACTCAGAGGCGCCGCAACCGAAGCACGGTGAAGGTGCTCGTCAAGAACCGATTCAATGGTGTCTGTAATGCCTGTGAACCCGATCTGGCCAGCACAGAACGCGTCGACGGCAACCTCGTTGGCGGCGTTGAATACCGCTGGCGCCGTACCGCCAACCTGACCGGCTCGACGCGCCATGTTGACGGCCGGGAACGCTTCGCTGTCCAACGGTTCGAACGTCCACTGGGCAGATTTGCGCCAGTCGCAAGGCTTCGCCACATCGGCCAGGCGCTCCGGCCAGGCCAGGGCCAGCCCGATGGGTAGCTTCATGTCGGGCGGGCTGGCTTGCAGGATCGTCGCCCCGTCGTTGAACTCGACGCCAGAATGGACAACCGACTGCGGGTGGACAACCACCTCGATGTCGTCGAGCGGGACGCCGTAAAGCAGGCTGGCTTCGAGCAACTCCAGGCCCTTGTTCACAAGCGTTGCCGAGTTGATCGTGATGACGCGGCCCATGTTCCAGGTCGGGTGGTGCATGGCCTGCTCGGATGTGACGCCGGCCAACTGCTCTCGCGTCATGCCTCGGAATGGCCCGCCCGATGCCGTCAAAATGACCTTCCGCACTTCGCTGGCCCGCCCCGCCCGCAGGGCCTGCGCAATGGCGGAATGCTCGGAATCGACCGCCACCAATTGCCCCGGTGCCGCAGCCTGTGTCACCAGGGGGCCGCCGATCACCAACGATTCCTTGTTGGCCAGCGCCAGCGTCTTGCCGGCCTTCAAAGCAGCCAGGGTCGCCAGCAAACCCGCCGCCCCGGTTATGGCGTTGAGCACCACGTCGGCTTGCTCCAGGGCTGCCAGCGTCTCGTTGGCTTCACCGAACGCGCCTACCGCCACCGGCTGAAAACGTCGCACCTGCTCGGCGAATAACTCTGGATGACTGCCGCCAGCAGCCAACCCGACAACGCGAAAACGGCCAGGGTTGGCATGGATGACCTCAAGCGCCTGACGGCCTATTGAGCCCGTCGACCCGAGAACCACAACGTTTCGCACAGTGTCACACTAACTGACGGGGCCATCCGGTTCTGGCTCTGCCACATTCGCCATTTCGCCGATGGTCAACAATGTTGACGCCTCGCCGCCGGTGGTGCCGATGATCTGATGCCAATAGAGCGGCAGCTGGAAACGGGCCACCTCGGCTTTGGCGTTGGCAATGCGCTCGGCGATACCCAAACGCTCGCTCGGCTCTTCGTTGCCCGGGATCGACGCGAACCGCTCTATGGCAGCCAGGCCGGCCTCAGCGCGCCCAAGCGCGGCCGCCTTCTTCGCAGTCAGGCGATCCTCGTACCAGTCCGAGGCCAGCACGGTCTCGCGGTCGAACATTGCCCGGAACGCCGGGTCGTCCACCGTCATCCCGTCGCTGGTCTTGCCGTTGGCCATGATTTCAAGCAAGGCTCGCAACGGCGGTATAGCGCCGCTGATCGTGCCGTCATCGAAGTATGCCTGGGCGACACGCTCGTGAGTCGTCACCATGACTTGCATGGTCTGGACGAACACGGCCGCGTCCTGAAGTTCGGGCGCCAGCATCTCGGGCGTGAAAACGGCCTCCGGGTGCAAGAAAATCCGTCCGAAGTATTGGCGGACGAAGTTTGCCGTCATTCGATAGCCAAGACGGCTGGACGGGACGGTTACGCCATCGTGGGTGAAGTCCTTGATCTTCTCCAAGCTACCTTCGGCGATCAGACGCTTGGCATCGCGCTCCTGCGCACTCATGCGCGAGAACAACTCTGGCACGAGCATAGAGATGTCGTGCGCCACGCGCATATGTGGCCCGATGTATCCGGCGGACGATATCCAGCCGTCATAACCGGTCAATATGTACGACAGAAGCGCCGCGTTCAGGTCGAATACTGCCGGCATCGAGTTGAACGGTCCCTTTGTCATGGCGCCTTCAGAACCGGCGCCGGTGGTCGACGGCGAGGCCCCCGTCATGGACGAGATGAACTCCATGAACAGTTCGGGAAGTTCCAAGTAATGCAACGGTGAAAAGGCGCACAGCGGCGGGATGCCGCCGTCCTCGGGGTTGTTTCGGCGCCCGGCCGTCACGATGTCGACGGGCAGCGGTAACGGCTGGTTGAGCGGCACTCGGCGCACGAGGTGCGACGCCAAGGTGGTCACGGCCGTCTGGTTTGCCCGCACGATGTCAGGACGGCGCTGCAGATAGCGCGGGTTCTTGGACGGCTTGCCGCCCACCAGGCGCGGGTTGGCAGAACTGACGATGTACTTCACCGGCTGGCCGGACGAGTCGAGCCCCGTCTCGGCGAAGGCCCGCAGCCGGTTCGCCATCGGCGCGCTGAAAGCGCCGAATGCTGGCGCATCGTCGACCATGGCCTGCACGTCTTCCTGCGTCAGCGGCTGGAAGTTCGACATGAAAACACCGTCTTGCGACATGTCGATTTCCGTTTGCTTGTCGTAGCCACGGAAGATCGCGTCGTCCGGGCGCTGGAACAGCAACGCCTCGCAGTTGGTCAACAGCTTGTACGAACGGGTCTTGTCGAGCCCGACTAGTTCACCCGAGACGACGGTCGATGCACTGATGTCGTCCTCGGTTTGCACCTTTTGCGCTGGAGAGAAGTCGTGGCGCAGGCCGAAAAGACGCCAGGCGCCGTCCGGTTCGAACCCAACCCGCAACATGTTGACGGTGATCTTCTCGCCATCCAGACGCAGGTCGTTGCCCTTTCGGCCGTTGATGGTGCCAACGCTGAAATGGCTTCGCCAATCGCCGCCCCACTCGGGACGGTAGTAGCGCTTGATGACGTAGACCAGCTCCAGAATGTCGGGCGGTATCGTCTCGACCCAGGCGTTGTATTCGTCCGAATACTCAGTCGAAGTGCTCAGCAGCTTGATGACCGAGCCATTGGACCGGGCGTCGTCCAGCACGCCGCGCTTGTCGACGCCGCGGTGGGCGGGGTCGGCGAAGCGATCGGTGTAGTCCCGGTCGATGATTGCGGCCACCGCGTCCATGTCCTCGTCGTAGTTCGCCACGTAGACATTGCCGCCGACGAAGGCGTCCGAGATGGATTTCGAGATCTCCGACTTTCCGCCACCGGACACGGTGCTGGGCTTGTGGCATGTGGTGACGTGCGCGTCGGTGCCCACCAGAGTCCACTTGGACGGATCGGTGATCAGCGGGCTCATGGTCACCTGATAGCCGTTCGGCTCGATGTAGACCCGCCCGGCCGTCAGCGGCAGAGAACCGGACTCCCACGAAACCGTGCGGGTACGCAGCGAGTACAGCGCCCCGGACGGGATCAGCGCGACGTTCGGCAACTCCGCATCCAAGGCATAGCCACCCGGCTGCAGAGAGAAACGGTGCGGGTCGCGGGCGACCACCTCGCGCAGGCTGTATTCGTCGCCCGCCGGCTGGCCGAGGAACTCCTGCCCCAGGTCGAAGCTCGGGTAGACGCGGGCCCCGCCCGCATGTTCCTCTTCGGCGTTGCCGAACAGGTTCGCCGAGTACGAGATGTGTGACTTGACCTCCTTCTTGCAATAGCCGTAATAGTTGTCGGCGATGACGGTGACGATGACGCCGCGGGCGTCGCGGGCGACAATCTTGAACGCCTGGCCACCGTTGTAAAGATCGTCCTCAGACTCCCAACACATGCCGTCGCGGCGCTGACGGGAAGTCGCGTCGGCGATGTTCGGCAACCCCAGGTCTTTTTTGCGCATGGAGGTCAGGTGGGGCGCCAGGATGACGCAGCCGGTGTGGCCCGTCCAGTTCTGCGGCTTAAGCGACGAATCATTCTCCGGCAGGTAAGGATCGCCGCCATTGCCGAAGACGCCCTCGACGAAGTCGAGGTTCGACACAAGCGAGCCGGGCGCGAAGAATCGAACCTCCATGCGGTGCTCCAGAACAAACCCCGGAACCCGCGGCTCGACGATCGGACGCAACAGCAGCGACACGTAACAACGCGCCGGGGTGGGCTGATTGGCTGTGTACGGCAGCACCATGTCGGCATCCGGCGGCTGGAAAGCCAAGGCCAGAAGCCGCGCGAAGACGGCCTTCGGGACGGACATCTTGTCGTCCGGAACAGGCAACCCACCCTCAGCCACATGGAAGACGCCGGCGGTGGTCCGACGGTCGTTCAGGGGGTTGTGCAGCACCCCGTTGGCCAAGCGGTAGCTCGAAAGCCGTGGGCTGACCACCTCGTCCGAGTCGTAGGGCAGCGACATTGCCCTGGCCAACCCGGCCTCGTCAAGCACAAATGTCCGTTTGGGAAGTTGCGGAGCAACCTCGACATCGGCCAAATACGAGTCAAGAAAAGCTTGGATGCGCTGGTCAGCGGCACAATAGCGGTCGGCCAAGCGGCGGTTCAATTCGCGCTGACGGGCCAGGATCGGGGCGGCCAACAGCGCCGCTTCGCTGTCCTCGAAACCGGCCGGGCAGGGCAAGCCGAGCTGGGCCAATCTGAGGTCTACATAGGGGTTCTGACTCATCGACATACCCTCTATTATCGGCGATCAAGCACCCCTAATCAGCACCGAGACCGGCAGACGGGACGGTGGCGGCAAGCTGGCCGCAGGCTCCGTCGATGTCGCGGCCCCTGGTGTCGCGCACCGTCACGGGCATGTGGGCACGCTCAAGATGGGCCACAAAACGTCCCTGGGTCTCAGGTTCGGATGCCGTCCAGCGCGAGCCCGGCGTCGGGTTCAGCGGTATGACGTTGACGTGGGCCCAGGCCCAGTCGCCACGCTTGTGTAGTTCGCGGGCGAGTGCGTCGGCCCGCCAAGCCTGGTCGTTGACGTCGCGGATCAGCGCGTATTCGATAGACACGCGCCGTTTCGTCAACCTGGCGTAATCCCAGGCGGCGTCCAGCGCTTCGGCCACCTTGAACCGCTGGTTGACGGGCACCAGTTCGTCTCGCAATTCGTCGTCCGGCGCATGCAGCGAAAGCGCCAAGTTGAACGGCAACCCCTCGCCGGCCAGTCGGCGCATCGCCGGGACGAGCCCGACCGTCGAGATGGTGACGCCCCGGGCAGATATTCCCCAGCCCTCCGGCACCGGCGCGATGATTTGACGGACGGCAGCCATCACGGCGGCGTAGTTGCCCAGCGGCTCCCCCATTCCCATGAACACGATGTTGCCGACGCGCCCAGGCCCGCCCGGGAGCGCGCCTGAAGCCAGGGACGCCTCGGCGTCGGCAAGCTGGGCGATTATCTCTTCTACCTTCAAGTTGCGCTGCAGGCCGCCCTGGCCGGTGGCGCAGAACGGGCAGCCCATGGCGCAGCCGGCCTGCGACGAAATACACAGCGTGTCACGGCGCGGGTACCGCATCAAAACGGACTCGACGACCGATCCGTCGTTCAACCGCCAGGCCCGCTTGACAGTGCGCCCCCTGTCAGCGGTCAGTTCCGTGGCCAGCGTCAACAACGGCGGAAACCAGCGCTCGGCAGCAAGTTGTCGCATCGCCAGCGGCAAATCGGTGTAGGTTGCGGGGTCGAACTCATGGCGCTCGAAGACATGGCGCGAAATTTGGCCAGCCCGAAACGCCGGCAACCCGGCAGCCTCGACCTCGGCGAGCCGCTGATCGGGTGTCAGTGCGAACCAGTGCGTCACCGTTCCACCAAGATCCACAGGTTGAACAATGCCCACGCGATCGGCGCGCAGAAAAGCATCGAATCGAGCCTGTCCATCATGCCGCCGTGGCCGGGCAGCAGTTTGCCCATGTCTTTGACACCGACGTCACGTTTCATCGCCGACTCGACCAGGTCGCCGACCGTCGCGCAGAGCCCGAGAACGACGCCGAAAACCACACCCTGCCACCAGGGCGCAGCCAAGAAGAAATGGACGAGCAGCGCACCCGACACGCCCGCGAAGATCAAACCGCCGGCGAAACCTTCCCAAGTTTTGGCCGGGCTGATGTGGGGCGTCATCGGGTGACGGCCCAGCAGCGACCCCAGCAGATATGCGCCGGTGTCGTTTAGCGCGATGCAGGCAACGAATAGCAGCACCTCGGCGACCGGGTGCGTCGTGCAGGCCATCGCCACAACACAACTGCCGAACAGTGGCAGATAGGTGATGATCAACGTAGTGACGGCGACGTCCGCCAAAAATCCGTCGACGGGCCGAATCAGGCGCCAACCCCAAGCGACCAGCACCATCAACGTGCAACCTGCGAAGCCGACCGACAGAGGCGCCCAACTGGCTGGGCCAAACCGGAACAAGCCATACTCGACTAGAAAAAGGACGGCCCCGCCGAACGCCGCAACCTGCCAGACCGGACGCCAGCCCTTCAACGACGCGGCATGGCCGAGCTCTTGGGAACCGAGCGCGACGAAGAGCCCCAGTAGCACCATGAAACCCCATCGCAGCCAGACCAGAGTCACGATCACTATCGCAACCAAGCCGACGGCGACGACGAACCGCGCCGCCAAGCCGCGAAACTTCGATGCCACGGACGGCGTGGCTACGGGTGTCGTCACACCGCCATCAATTCTTGTTCTTTGGCCTTCAGCATGGCATCGACCGCATCGATGTGCTTCTTGGTCGCGGTGTCCAGCTGCTTCTCGGCGCGGGTGGCATCGTCCTCGCTGATCTGCTTGTCCTTTTCCAGTTTCTTGACGGAATCCATAGCGTGACGCCGGATGTTGCGCACAGCGACGCGGCCGTCCTCCGCCTTGGTGCGGGCCGTCTTGACGTACTCCTTGCGGCGTTCCTCCGTCAATTCAGGCAGGATGACACGGATGGTATTGCCGTCGTCGCTGGGTGCCACGCCGAGGTCCGAATCACGGATCGCTTTCAAGACGGCCGGCAGCGCAGTCTTATCGAACGGCGTGATCAGCATCGTTCGCGGCTCCGGCGAGTTGAAGGTGGCCAATTGCAGCAGCGGCGTCGGTGATCCGTAGTAGTCGGCTTGCAGCTTTGAGAACATGTCGGGCGTGGCCCGGCCTGTGCGTATGGCCGTGAAATCCTGACGTGCATAGTCAACAGCGCCGGCCATTTTCGACTCGGCGTCACGGGTGATCTCGTCAATCATGATGTACCTCTTCTTCGTCGAATTACATCAACGATTGTCTCACGCCGACTGGACAATTGTGCCAATTGGTTCACCAGCGGCCGCCCGGCCAATATTGCCCGGCACATCCAAATTGAAGAAAATCATCGGCAGCCGGTAGTCGCGGGCCAGCGAGACGGCTGTGGCGTCGGCCACCTTGAGATCCCGCGCCAGGAACTCGTCGAATGTCAACGCGGCGAATTTGCGCGCAGTCGCGTGCTTCTTCGGGTCGGCGTCGTAGACACCGTCCACGCCGTTCTTGGCCATCAAAATAACCTCGGCGCCCATCTCGAGCGCCCGTTGGGCGGCCACCGTGTCCGTCGAGAAGTACGGCATGCCAGAACCTGCGCCGAATATCACCAGCCGGCCTTTTTCAAGGTGACGGATGGCTCGCAACGGAATGTACGGCTCGGCCACCTGGCCCATGGCGATGGCCGTCTGAACGCGGGTCGGCAGCCCGGCCTTCTCGCAGAAATCCTGCAACGCCAGCGCATTCATGACGGTGCCGAGCATGCCGATGTAGTCGGCCCGTCCGCGATCCATGCCGCCGGCTTGAAGCTCGGCGCCGCGGAAGTAATTACCGCCGCCGACGACCACCGCCACCTGCACACCGGAGTGTACGACGTCAGCGATTTGGGTGGCGATGGACGAAACGACGCTCGGGTCGACCCCCAACGAACCACCGCCGAACGCTTCACCGGAAAGCTTCAACAAAACGCGACTATATGCCACGACAATTCCTTCTCTGGGGGACGTCGGTATGCGTCAACTTTAACAGTCGCGCACTCCGCAGCCGCAATCACCGGTTAACGTTTGCGTTTAGGCACCTGCCGGATGTTTGAGGCCATCGACCAAGTCGGGGTGTGCGTGAACGAGCTTGCGTAGAGGCACCGAATAGCTTTTGTCGCCACGAATCGTTTAAACCAGATCGGCCACAATCGTGATCCATGCGTCACGTTGCCACGTAGTGGAGGAACAGCATGTAATCGATGACGTCGGCGATTCGCTCGGCATCGTCGGCCGTCTGGGTTGATTTGACAGCTATGGTCACCACTGCCCGGCCCGCCTCTTGAGTGATCTCCAGCGCATGAGCCGTCACGACGTCAGAAAAACCGCGCTGTATAGCCACGGCGGTGTCACGCGCCAGTAGCCGCGCCGTTGTCTTTAGATCGTCGCCCGTGCGATCTGCTCGCGCCGTCATGTTGACGTGGTTGACGTAGAAGTAGATCTTCTTGGTTTGCGGGAAGTCCTCACTGAAGGCGAATTTCTCGTTGTAGTCGAGCGACCCCCACTCATCGCGGGCGGCAGTGAAGATCGCGTCGACGTTGCTGGCTATCAGGTAGACGCCGTCAAACCCTTCGGCTGCCGCGCGCTCAGGATCGGGTTCAATCAGCGCACCATATCTGGTGCTGATCTGGTCCAGCTTCTCACGCAGCACATCGGCGAAAGTCTTCGGCTTGCGGGCGGACAGCATGATTCGGACCGCGCTCGTCAACACAACCAAGGACAACACGGCGTTGGCCACCGAGATGAGGTTGGTGAACACGCCATCAGCTGACGCACCCAGCACGAATATGCGTATAGCCGCGAAGACCACAACCAAAGCTGCGCACGTGCCACCGATCAGCTGATTCTTCAGCAACGGATCCATGGGCTTCTTGCCCGACGCGGAACTGGTCGGCGACATGATTACGCCCCGGCGGCGAACCTCACGAAGCGGGTGATCTTCACACCGGCGTCCTTGGCCTGCTGGCCTATCGTCTTGGATTCGTCCGTCAGCGACTGCTGCTTCAGCAGCACCGCGTCCTTCAGGAAGGCGGCTACGCGGCCCTCGACGATCTTCGGGATCAACGACCCAGGCTTGCCCTCTTCCTTGGCCGTCTCTTCGGCGATACGCCGTTCTGTTGCCAGCACGTCCTGCGGCACGTCAGCGTCGGTGACGTACTGGGCGTGCATGGACGCGATTTGCAGAGCGACGGAGTGGACGAAATCAGCGTTGTGGCCCTCGTACTCGACCATGACACCAACCTGCGGCGGCAGATCCTGCGAGCGACGGTGCAGATAGACCTCGACCTGGCCGTCAAACCACGCCAAGTCCTGCAACTCGACCTTCTCACCGATCTTGGCGACCAGTTCGGCGATCGCGTCGTCGACCGTGACGCCCTCTTCGAGCATCAGAGCGTTTCCGGCCAGGGTGCCCTCGGCGTGGGCCTGGTCGGCGGCCTTGACGATGCGGTCGGCCAGGTCGACGAACTCGGCGTTCTTGGCGACGAAATCCGTCTCGGCGGCCAGCTTGAGCAGGGCGTGGCCATGCGCGGCCACCAGGCCGTTGCTGGCCTCGCGGTCGTTGCGCGCGGCGGCCTTGGTGGCGCCGGTGACGCGCAGGATCTCGACGGCGCGCTCGAAGTCGCCGTCCGCCTCGGTCAGGGCCTTCTTGGCGTCCATCATGCCCGCGCCTGTCGAATCGCGCAGTTTCTTCACGTCAGCAGCAGAGATTGCCATGGTTGTTTTGCCTTTCTTGGTTGGTCTTTTTTGGGGGGTGAAGGTCAGTCCTGGGCGGCGGTGTCGCCGTGGGCGCTGACGAAACCGGCAGCCTCGGCGGCCGCCACGGAGTTGAACCAGACCTCGGCGACCGTCCGCGAATACCACGGCGATTCCGGGGTG
>Ga0123357_10005176_pt1 | contig 15561 bp, 12 predicted proteins | sample TergutEmb28metaG_FD_89873 | JGI IMG/M metagenome (GOLD analysis project Ga0123357, IMG submission 89873) | Embiratermes neotenicus P4 segment gut microbial communities from Petit-Saut dam, French Guiana - Emb289 P4 | ecosystem: Host-associated > Arthropoda: Insects > Digestive system > Gut ... | reverse complement strand
TTTTAATTTATTTCTAAACAGCTTTTTAATTATCTTTGTGTCATGCTTTCCTATGCAATATGCAAATAGCAATGTTTCTAATATCCACTGGGATTACAACAGGAATCAGAATATCTTGTAAGCGCAAGAGGTTTCTTTACATTATGAGCAATGCATCTTATTTAAGACGCATGTTCATGTTGTAAAATGTTCTTCTAAGCTCGTAACTTACCAACTGAACACTTCATAAAACAATCGAGCTCTATCACTGAAAATGTCAAATTCTTAGGCATGCATCTGGACTGCAATCTAAATTGGAAATTATATATATAATTTAATTTTAAAAAATTGAGTTCGATTTGTCACATGTTGAGAAAATTATTACCTATTGTAAATGTAAAAATGTTATGCATGGTTTATTTTGCACATTTCTATTCACAAATCAGTTATGGTATAATTTTCTGGGTTTCATCTTCATCAATGAGAAATGTTTTCATAATTAAGAAAGCGCAATTAGGATTATGCTGAGGCTGTGTCTAAGGAGTTCTTGTCGAGAGGGTTGCAGAAAGTTGGGTATACTTACAGTTCCTTGTTTATATATAATAATGCCTTTATGTTATTTGCTGTTGAAAATCTTAATGTTTATCAAACTAACCCCTCTGTTCATGGTATGAATACAAGGCCGCAAAATAAACTGCACATACCCTCACCAAGACTCTCCTCAATAGAGAGAGGTGTTTATTATTCATCTGCTAAAATATTCAGCCAGCAACCACAGAATATATTCAAATTTTGTGACTATGCATACCTTTAAGACTGTGTTAAGGTACTACCCCCGTTAAAAATGCCATTCCATTGAGGAATTTCTTTCTCCTTGAAATAACATTGGTGACATGAACATATACATTTAACTTGTATTATTTTGTGATGCTTTAACTACTGTGTTTTTATGATCTTTTCTTTGTAATTCGTCATGTTCTTATTAATTTTGCATAGTTTTGTAACCCACTGTTGTGGCTTTATCGCATATTGCAGTTTAGCTCTTTTCATAACAAATTCCATATTAAATGAGACTTGTGCAGATGATGCATCTTTGCACGTCAAGTATAGGTAGGTAGGTATGTATACTGATGATCTGTGATGTAGATTAACTCCATGGAGCACAGTACTCTCCTGAGCCAGAGGAAGATAAAATGACCATTTTCTCATTGGCCTGTTGGTGGGTGAGGACAGCACTGAAATAACACACTTTGTCATGATTTTTACATCTTACATAAATCTTTACTGTTTTTTTTTAATCCATGTGCAGCACTGTTACCACCTCCTCGTCGGGAAAGCCACTAATAGGATCCAAGACAGCCTCCTTTCTAAAGATCATCAGGAAGGTGAAATGTAATTGGAAAAATAAAGAACGGGAATTACATAGGGGACAAAATTAGTCAGAGGCCTATCCCTTAAAATGTGGGATGTCACTGTACTGTAAAAAATTTTAATATTATCCACTCAGATTTGATATGCCAAGCGTTTGCTTTCTTTCAGATCTACCTATCCAAATTCTGGTTACATTTCTCTTCTGAGTGCCTCATTACCCACCCATTTTGATTTAATCACATAACAATAAAAGTTAAAGTACCTACAAACTGCACAGCATTATTAACCTTTTGACGCCTGACGACTATAGTGGTCGTACTGCACCGCTAACCTCTAAACGTTGCATTATATATTTATTCAACAAATACAGGTACTGAATATTTTAAACATGGTATATACTCTCCGTTTTTTCCTCTTCAAAGTGCATTTTGTTTCATAAATCTAACTTATTTGGTTCCTGTATTATTCACATTTTATATACAGGGTGCGCTAAAATTAAAAAAATAATTCCGGCACCAAAAGGTTAAGCATAGAATACAAGTGGATACTGTGTGCACTGATATAAGTTCAACCTTTCCAAAGTTTGCCATTTATACTTACTAGACTACTTCAAAAGAGTTGTCAAATATTTGCTACAGCAAAGGGAACTGACCACAGTCTTAGGAGCTCATGTGGTGAAATATTAAGATCACAGTCTGCTGGAATATGATGCTATGTACTTGTGAAATTTACAAACATTTGGAGGAGTGTCAGCAAATTTCTGTTAGACTACATACCATCACACCCCCCAAGTCATTGTTAACATCCTGAAAACCTAGAATCGCATGTTGAAATTCTTTTTATTTACTGATAGTTCTGTTTAAAACTGTTGTCAGTGGCTTAGTTATGTAACATCAATTTTGTGATTAAAAAATTTTAAGGGAAGTGGACATGAGAAGGCAGCCTAATTTTATGGTAGCATGGCATTTGATTGGAGGGACTGAAGGAAACCATGATTTTGCTAACTGACTTGCACTACCCCTCCAGTGCACTTCCACATATCTATTTCCATTTTTATAGCCACTCTATCCACCAAGTGTTAGCAGCAGTAATATTTGCTTGTGACAAGCACTTCAGATTTGTTGACTTGGGTCACGGGGAGTTCAAGGGCAATATAACAGTAGATAACACAGAAGAATCCTCACCATCTGTGGGACTCTGTTGTGTAGTTTTGGTATAAAAGTGAAGTTAAAGTTATTCTCATACTAAATTACACTCCATGCCATGAAGATGTATGGGGACTGGAGCTACAGCTCCAGTATTTACCACTGGAATCAGGTCAAGGTTAGCTTCATGCCCTGGTCACTTTACCATGAGGAAAGAACCGACAGAAAGGAAACTTCCGTCCATGCTAAGAACCAAACAAAGAATTTTCTGATTATCTTCATGGCTACAGTATAAGAAAGGAAAAGTGAGTAAAAATTACTTACTGGATTATAATGAACTATATACTGGTTTGTAGCCCTTGAGGTCTGGCTACACTTTGAAAATCTGTTTATTTAACCTATGAATTACATAGACAATAACACATGCTTGTTATCCACATTACAGGATAGGGTGAAACTTTTGCTTTTATCTGAGTTATGTGTGGATAAATATATGATGACTGGCAAGCTGTTTCATGTTGAAGCTTATAATGGTAGAGCTCCTATCATTTAACCATTTAAAAACATAAATATGGCAACATAAATGTATATTTGTTGGGGAAGTTTGGATCTTATTTCTTGTTCTACATCACAACACCACAACATAATAATATGAACAGACGTCCTCTTATTCTATACACATTTTTTCACTTATCTATGAAGTTACATATTCACATAAGTCCACAATCATACTTCTTTGGAATTTGTACATTATCTTCAAGTTCAATTAATTTTTATATGGCACATACATGAGCCCACACATTCCAGGAAATGCTAAACTGACTGCTGGGGCAGAAACATACAGTCATGAGCTCAAGCCCAGTACACTCAATTAACATTATTCACAAAAACAGAACAATATCTATGGCAGCTATCAAAGTTTACATTGTATTTACACGTATCACATATTTAAGGTAATGATTAAACTGGCAAGTTGCTGCAAGTTCAAACATACCTCCGCTTATTAATTACTTCTCCGAAATTTTTTAGCACAGTAATAATTAAGTGTAACTCTCAAGTCTGCATACAAAGTCACCACCTAGCTTTACATTACATAACCATTTACACAGTTTTAAATTACACAGACAGAATTTTGGAATCTGTATTTTAACATCCATAAAAATGACTGACACATCTCATGAAATAATGACGACAATAATAATAATAATAATAATTACATTAGCACCATTCCTACCAACATTCACAATGCATGGTGTCATATCTGCTGCAGAAATATGAGAATACAGAAAACTAGGATGCCATGGTGAGCACACACAAAACTATGTTCTGCATATAAACATAATGTTCAATTAGCACAATTTGACAATAATAAATAATATTAAATTCTGTGAAGTACTGCTGGCCTTCTGACCGCTTCCCCCAAAACAAGTCATTATTTGGAGTGCATCACGACACCGACAAAAATCAACCTAATAAGGGGCTGAATTACAAAATTGTTGGCATCTTGCTTTGTCTTGTACCTGTTCTAAGAATCTGCAATGAAATTCTTTAGTTCTGTAGGTTATAATTGTGTTTCATGGTAATATTGGTTTAAAATTCATACACCAAAATGTCAAAACCCAGAGCCCATATTCAACACAAGGTTTGATTCCTGAAGGAGATGTGGTTTACTGTGAGGTAATCAGCATTGTATTTGAGCCAGAGAGGCCATGGTGGTGGTTGGTGGTTTGCTGTGTGCCAGTCTAAAGTGTAGGCAGTGATGTCAAATATAAAAAAACTTAAAGCACAAGTAATTGCCAAATGCTTTCTGGGGACAGCATCATGTTCTGTATGTATGTGAATTCTGTGAGCTGTGAGCAGTCAATAAATTCTGCATCTGAAAGCATACAACAATAAAAATGGCCCATATTATGGCATACAGCCAAACCTCGTAACCTGAACTGTGTACCAATCATTCTGGTACTTGTAGGCTTGGGTGACACCCCTGAAGGATTTGCGAAATGCAGTCTCAGTCATTGGTAGGTTGGAAAATTAAAAAAAAAAAAGTAAGATAATGCCCATCCCTAACCTATGTAGAATGCATTACCTTACATTGCTGAGAGGAGTATTGCATTTATGGCTTTCACTTCTACACGATTATGCAAGCAAGATATAAATAATAATAATAATAATAATAATAACTACAGATATAATACACAACAAAAATAACTTAGAAGTAATAAAATATTGCATTCAAATGAAATTAGCATTGTCAAAGACTGTTGACAGAAAAACAGCGCCATACAAAACTATATACATGCATTCACTTAGCTGCTGCAGTTGCATACACATTTCATTTCTCTTCTCTCTTAGAGATACCATGTGTCTTATAAGTCACTTTACCAAGGCAGAGAAGTATTGTGATTATCTTTACTTGTGTTCAGTATTTTATTTGCAACAGCCACCAACAATGAACATGGTGGACAACCGTTTGAACAACTCCTCATTGTCACTTTCTACTGGTGACTGTAAATAATGCATTGTTCCCCCAAAATGTGTGTACAGTCTTCATAAAGTGACTTTAAAGACTTCTGTGAGCAGCTGTCTTCATAATGAACAAGTACAGAATGTGAACTTGAGGAGTCATGAAGACCAACATTATTCTGGCACAAAGTAAAACTTCAAAATATAAATAACATCAATACAAAGTTATCCTATTCTAGGACTTCACTTTGACACCATCAGACTTAAAACTTTTTGATTATTGTAAAGAAAGCACATAAATTTGAATATGGATAATTTTTACATTTTGATATTTTGACCAGTAAATCACAGAAAGTAAAAACCTTATGAAGGAGAGGCTGTAAACTGTATCTTCTCAATTACAATATTATAACATTTAGATAAACTTTTCTAAACACTCTTATCATAATTGGTATTCATATAGCTTATGTTTCTCCAGATTATCTGACAACATCTTTGGCAGTAACTTGCTTGTAAACATGATTTGACAACTTTTTAAAACACAGAACTTTAAAAAATGTTTTAATTAGGGTTTACAGGTAATTTCAGTAAGTAACATTATGCAGGTACATAGAACCCTCAGCTGTCTGTGCCAAACTGTATGAACATATAGCCTTTGCTTAAAAATGGATCTGAATTTCACAAAAGTAACATTGCTAAAATTGAGGTTGCAGACTCTGCTGAGCCACTGAAACACCTTTCTTTACTTTGCCACCAATCTGCACTTTGTCACTGTACAATATTTGTTTTAGCTACCTATGTTCAGTGACAGATGAACAGTAAACAGAACAACTGGTATGTTATTTGTGAAATATTACATGTCACAGAAAGAGTTCTTAAGAGAAACATAATAATGAACTTGGAATTACCCTGATATTGAGATTTTGGTCTGATATGGTGTCTGATTTGATAACAGTGTCTTTAACAATTTCAATTACAACTGTAGTTCAACTATACCAATACAAAATATAATTACAGAAATATATTCTAAAACAGAAAACTTCCTATAGAGTAATAGCAACACAAATTTTTAAGAAAGGAATGGAACCAAATTTTTACCTTCACAGTGCACAATTTCTTATTGATTTCACACCATGGTAAATTGTGGTGCGCCGACATTTTTATCACAACCTAAGGGGTGACACATTTCTAAATTTTACTGCGTTAAGAAAATAACATGTTAATTTGTTTTAAAACCTCCAAAGAGAGAGCAAAGGTTAGAGTCCATGCTTGTCCAAATTTCTTCCTCCTACAGAATAAGGTGCTGCTACAAGCATGTGGGGACACTTAATGGTTGAAATTGTTACAACTTATTTAGACAATAATGTCTGATTGTTTTGTTTATTTTAATGTGGAACTACACCAAACTACAAACCATGCACTTTTATTTCTTCACTGTGATGCTGATCGTAACAAACCACACTTACGACTTCTAGAAAGCAATGCTTAAAGCATCAGAATGTGTGATTTAAACTTTTTCACTACCCGCTATAACAGTACCATTATACGGTGTGTTTGATTGATTATATGACAAATGTAACTAGAAATAGAACACCATAAGTCCAAAGCATGCAAGATGCAGAAAGAGAAATATGTAAACAAGATGCTTAAATTACTCTTTCAGGACTAAATCTGAATGTGCTTGTGTCTGTCTAGCATGTTGAATGGGGTGATCTCGAATACCCTTATTTCCACTTTGTTCAACAATGCGTGAACTCATATTACATATTCTTACCATGTGTGAATTGTTTTTCCTGTTCACAGAATGTCCTGAAATGGTAAATTTTACTTACAAGCAGAAAGGATAACAGAACACAAAAAACAGTAACCTGAAATAATGATTTCAGTATCTGCAAAATAATCTTGATGCTAAGGTTACATCAACACTTGGACAAGATGGAAGTAAAATATTAAGTGAATACAGTACCCATGGTTACTGAAAGGTGCATATACATGTACCGTAGCCTGGAAGAAATCACACTCTCTTACTGTAGCTGAACCAATCACCATCATTCAGTAGCAGGTGCCATTAGTATGCTTCTTCTAATGATGGGGTAAGACTGAGTTACGTGGTCCCACAGAATGTTGTTACAACTGCAGCAGTGGGGTGAGACTAAGTCTTTGGTCCTGTGGCTTATCGTACCAGTTGTAGCAGTGCAGTAAGACCTGACTCCCTTCTTAATGCTGCCTTGTACCAGCCTCTGACAATATATGAATATGGATCACTGGCACAATGATAAATGGTAGGGAAAGCTAATGCACTGAGAGAAATACCTGTCCCACTGCCATTTTACCCACTACAAATACCATATTAATAACTTTGAAATTGGATCTAAGTAAGTATGAAGATGGCAACACACCCATTTTCTGTTTCTGATACATTATTTTGTTTTGGGAGCAATATATGGTGCAAAATCCAGAAACCACATAACTGTATGGGTAATATACATCAGTCAGTACTCTAGAGAATTGGAATATACATAGTATTCCATTTTTCAGCACAAATCTTTGCAAGCAGACACAGAAGTGCATAATGCAAGTAACAACACTGCACAGATACAGGGAATGAAAGGCAAACACTTCTCACAAGAACTTCCAACTGTCCTACAAAGAATAATGAGTGAATGTTTTTTTTTAAATAAAAGTACAACTGTGAGTGTTCAATCATTTGGTAAGTATCATCACCATAAGAAACAAATCACAAAGCTACGTGAGGTTATTAAGTACATAATGTAATGCATAAATTGTTACATATGTAACAATGGAGGATTTGCAACAGCAAAAGAAAGAAAAACAATGCAGAATTCTGTGAAAGCAAATGGTCAGTACTGGTTTTCTGATTTCAGAAAACTGCATGTTGAGAAGCTTCAGGATGCACACTTTTATTTGGGTCATCACACTGAGGAGGATGAGACGGGAAGGGCATGTAGTACACATGGGTGCAGGAGAAAAACACAGAGGGTAATAGAAGGGAGACATGAGAGAAATATTGTTGGATCATCACACCAAGGAGGATGAGATGGGAAAGGCATGTAGTACACATTGGTGCAGGAGAAAACACAGAGGGTATTAGAAGAGAGACATGACAGAAATATGGTTCTTGGAAGAAGCAGATATAGATGGGCAATAATTTTAAAATAGCCTTTATAGCAACAGCATGGGAAGGCCTAGACTGGATTTATCTGGATCCAGGATAAGGGACATGTACTATGCTGTTTAGAGTATGTTAATGAAACTTTAGGTTCCACAGGATGGGTGGAACTTCTCAGCTGGCTGATGAACTCTTGGCTCATCAAGGACTGATCTATGGATTTATTTACTTCATTTATTATGTGTTCGTGACACAACAGCTGCAGTGAAAACAAGTCTTGTGAAATGTGGTGGCTGTATGGCTCATCAAGGACTCCGAACTATGGATTTATTTACTTCGTTAATTATGTGTTCGTGACACAACAGCTGCAGTGAAAACAAAATCTTGTGAAATGTGGTGGTTGTATGGCTGCTACAGATAGCAATGTACCTAAGCATACAGGTCAGATACACTGTTAATTTGAAAAATGAATTAACCAGAATCAAGAAAGACGGCTGCTGGATGATAAGTGATTATTCTGGTGATCTAATGGTTTCTGTTGTTCATCTTATTTTAATTCATACTGTGTCCACTGGGGTTTGAGACAGAAAATTAATATTCTTATACGAGCTTAAAAGCTGTACAAATTAAAATTCCAATACAAATTCTACATGTTTAATCATTCCTTCTGCAAATACTTTAATATTTTTGTTGTTGTATCCTTCATGTGGGCTAGATGTCTTTAACTACATTACTTGTAGAGGCATGAAGTAAAATGTTCAATGAGGATATAGCACGAGTGTATTCAGAACTGTTGTGTTAAAAAAAGCAGAACAAATTAAAGGGAAGTATATTTTGCATTTGTCCTGAAAAAGCTAAGCTGTCATCTTATGAGCAAATTACACAACACTTTACTGCAAAGTTAATTATTGGCATGTGCAAAACAAATACCCCTTTGTTGGTAATGGATAAGACTGTGCATTGTATGAGTAAATTAGATATAATAAGAGGTTTCCACATTAAGTACCACATACACATATGGCACTGATAAAAATGTTTAAAGTGATTAAGTCAGAATACAAAGAGTATGATTCAAACTGTACTGCAAAGAAACACAGTAGCAAAATTATGCTGTACCATTCAACCTATCTCACATGGGTGCAACTGACAACTGAAATTGTATATAGCATAGTAAAACAGTTTCCTAATTGCTAATGTTGATGGGCTGTCTCACAAGCGAGTTGAGAGCAGATAGACTGTGAAAGGCAAAGTGTTGGAACAAATCATCATAATCACCAAGGAATTTGATTTCAAAGACTCTGACCCACCGCTGAAGATGATGGTAATACAGGACAATGCCTTATGAATTTACAATGTGTTGAAACTCTACAGAATTTTGTAACATTAATCAAACAAAATCATTTTTATAACTTAAATTCATACATTATTTCCATGCTGGACAAGTTGCACAATATCTGTCTCCTGCAATGCCCTAATCTAAAGTGACCAGTTTGCCATGTTAAAATCTGATTCATGTCCATTATGACATATTGGTACTTTCTTGATCATGCCAGAAGCCTTAAAAATATCTCTGAATGACAAAACGGTATGCAGTGCAGCAAATGTGCAAGATATATTGATTACAGTCTTCAGGGATGTGATACCATGTCGTTTGGTACAGAGGTTTTTTTGAAATATTTGTACTAACCTACTAAACTGCATGTCATCACATTTCAGAAGACCACAATCTCAGTATTTACCAAGAACCCTTTCACACCAAACGCTGACCACTGCCGGGACACAGTTTGTGATTTAAAAAACCAAGGTCAGCTACAGTCATTGCCAGTAACACACACAGTAGTGGTGGACATTTAAATTTTTGTCTTTTTCAGAGAACTCCCCAGCATTTAATTCCCACTAAAGAGGGGTTAATAGATACTCAAATCTCGTACAACTTTATAAAGTACTATTTCATTTCCATACTTCAGATCTGAAGAACTGGTGATCTGAGATGTGGAAAAAGAAACAGGTCTATGCTGCTATTTCATATGGAGGATAATTAACTGTCCTGAAGAAATCAATGAATTAATGACTGTGGGAAGCTATAATGCCAGAAGAGGTTGCAAGAGACCTTTCAGTGACAGCCACATATAAAATGCTTCAAGAGGAGGATGAGGAGGAGGAGAATGAAGAATATTAATTCTTATGTCTCTGCATCTTGCTAAGCTCTGACAATGGTGTCTGAACTCAGCTGCCACTGAATTTCCTAACTCCCTTCTGTCTGCAGTGTGGTGAAGGAGGCAGCTGGCACAGTCACAATTTCTCCATATCTTGCTGGAATTCATTCGTCATTGTGATGCCTGCCACTGGGACTTCCATCAAATGCAACTGATATAGAGGTGTCAGGGGAGAAATTAAGCACATCTGTGGGAGAGAGGCTGTCAGGAGAGTAGTAAAATGGGCCACTTCCTCCTGTTGAATGTTCTGAGGAGCTGGGACCAGCTCCATTGGTGGATGGAGAAGAAGGGTGTCCTGAACCTGAGGTCCCAGGAGACGCCATGTCAGGTGGGAGGAAACTCATGTCTGGACCACCTTCTCGACACCAGAGTTGTCTCATTTCTTGCCTACGCTGTCGCATCAGTGACTTATATTCTGAGATCCTCATCTTCTTTCCATCCACGATGCATGTCCGCTTGGGCCGTGGTCGGTACCTGTAGTCTGGATGCTTCTCCATGTGCAGTTTTGATAATCGTGACTGCTCCTCATAAAAAGGCTGCTTCTCTGCATTTGACATGGCTTTCCAGCGAGCACCTGTAATTATCAAACATGGCAGTCTATTTCCTTATATTTTATATCATGCTATAGTTGATCCCCTTGAAGGTATCCCTGCTCTGACATAGTGGTGGTGCTTGCATAATCAAATGATCCTGAAAGCTATGCTGGCAGCAGTGTGGCTAATGGTAGGGACTCCCATGCCAGACAGGTCAATGGTGATGACCCAGACAAAAAGGGATACCCTCCAGATTGGAGGTTGGGCATGAGACTGACAGCCCCACCCCATAAAACTGTGTTTGTTGAGAAGCTTCTAAAATTGGAAACAGCATGGATACAATAAAGATGACCCAGGATGAACAAGGATTTACAAGTGGGAAGTGGAACATGCTGTCTCTATATAGAAGGAGCGCACTCAGAACCTGATCCAAGTAACTAAAGAATATAAGACTGATTTGTTAACAGTACAAGAATTAAGGTGGCTAGGAAGGACCACTAGAGAAAAGAAGGACTGCAGAATATATGATAGTTGTGATGATAAACAATACATTTTTGGAACAGGCTTTACTGTTGGTAAATACTGGAGATCAAGAGAAACTGATTTAAGCCTATTGATAGAAGAACGTGTGCATTTAGAATCAGAGGTAAATTTAAAAATTAAAGCAGCTTCATCTGTGCCCATGCTCCAATGGAGGAAAAGAGTGAAAGAGAGGATGAATTTATGAGAGACGAGAGGATGTACAAGCAATGCCCCTCGTATGATATAAAAATTATATTAGGTGATATGAATGCTAAGGTAGGAAATTTGGATTGTATGAGCTGTAGGTACCTGTGGTTTACATGATGAAAGTAATGATAATGGAGCATGTCTAATAAATTATGTAGTTCATCAATGTAAGGTTACAGGGGGAACATTATTCCCATATAGAAACATACATAAAAGAATATGGCTTGGACCTGATGACAGAACTGTGAATCAGATAGATGATCAATCACTGACACTGGTCAAACTTACTGAATTTCAGAAGTTACAGAAGTGCTAATGTTGATTTGGATCACTATTTAGTAACAGCTCGACTGACGTGTGGTATTGCCCAAAGGAATAACAATAGTAAACATAATTTTTGTCACATGAAAACTAATTTTGTTTTCTTATGTATTTTTCATGCTGAATTCAAATATGTTATTAGAACTGCTCTATCACCCAGGTATTGTGTTATGGAAATTTTTAAAATGCAATTTTAGGGAATTTAGATTTTTTTTTGTCATGTTACCAGTATGTTTTAAATATGGCTGAGGAACTTCATTATATTTTAAACATAGGGTGGGCATGAAAACTTGATCATAACTAAGACAGTAGACATGTGAGACCAATCACAGACAGGACACTGTCCAAGCTCAACAAGGAGTACTTCGAAGAGCAAATGAAATGAAGAAAAACTACACAGATAGAGAGAGAGAGAGAGAGAGTAGTAGAATGTACAACTGGTCAAATATATTGGGAAAGAATTTATGCCATGTATGAGTGCTTGTAGGGATAGTACTGGGATGATCTTAAATGATTCATCTGAGATCATTGAACGATGGAGAGAATATTTTAGAACTTACTGAGACACATGAATATTATAAATATGGAGATCACCAAAAGAATAAGGAGAAGAAATGGAAAAGTATGCTGAGAGAACAGAAGAACAATGGAACGAAAACAAGCTCCCAACAACTGATGATGTTAGGAGAGCCGTAGAAATACTAAAAAATAACGGAACACCTGGAATAGACAATGTACAACAGAACTACTTAAAAACAAAGGATATAATAGGGATAACCCTTCATACAATAATTTGTCCAATCTGGAAGGAAGAAAATATTCCTGAACAGTGGGAGGTTGGATTTTTTTGCCCTATCCATAGAAAAGGCGAACAATTAGTACTAAGTAGCAATAGAGGAATTACTCTAGTGAATATGGGATATAAAATATTATCTATTGTATGAATGTCTCCAACCCTACATCGAAAATATTGTTGGTAAATGTCAGTGTGGATGTAAAAATGGCAAATCAACAATTGATGAAATTCAGTCCATGAGACGGATACTGGAAAAGACCTTAGAGAAAGGAATCAGCATGTTTCATCTGCTCATAGGCTTCAACACTTCCTATAACACCATAGGCAGGAATAAACTATTCAAGGCCTTAAAGGAATTTAAGATACCACAAAACTTAATAAGCCCAGTAAAATTAACTCTGAAACATGTGAGATGTAGAGTTAAAATTTGACATAACTTATCAGAACAATTTGAAAGATGTGTAGGATTAAAAAAAGAGGATGATATGTCCTGTATACTTTTTAATCTAGCATGGTGAAGGTAATTATTGATTCATAGACAGAAACAAAAGGAACTGTGTACAATAAAATTACCCTGATGCTTGCTTATGCAGATGATATAGTAATAGTAGAGAGATCCATAGACGCATTGAAGGAAACAGTGAAGAAATTAATGAAAGCAGCACAGATAATAGGATTAGCATGCAGAAGACAAAATACATGGCAGTAACAAAAAACCAGCTAATAACTAACTAAATATTAAAAATTGTTGGCCAGGGATATGACAGGGTAAAGGAATTTAAGTATCTAGGAACAACCTTAATAGAAGATTATGATGTAACTACAGAAATAAAGCAACACATAATTATGGCTAATAAAACTAGCTGCAGGTTAAAGAAACAGTTAAACTCACCGAATCTGAAACATCAGACTTAACGTATGTCATATAAAACCCTCATAAGACCAGTACTTACATATGGAAGTGAATGCTGGCCCCTCTCAAAGGATGGAAATATGCTCCAAATCTTTGAAACAAGAATGTGAAGAATGATTTACGGTCTTATTAGTGATAATGGTATATGGAGAACAAGATACAACAATAAGCTTTACACACTCTATGATGAATAAACATAGTGAAAGTGATAAAAATAGGAAAACTGAGGTGGCTGGGACACTTCTGTAGAATGCAAGAACTGGATGCTAGCAGAAAGATTACTCTTCTTAAACCAGAAGGCACATGATGTGTAGGAAAAACCTAAGTTGAGGTGGCCTGAGTCAGTTGAGGAAGATCTAAAAAACATGAGCATGAGGAAATGGAGACATAAGTTGCAAGTCCAAGAATGCCGCAGAAAAATTTTGGAAGAGCCTGAGGTCCACAAAGGATTGTAATGCAAGAAGAAAAGATGATGATGATGATAAGACACTACAGTTGATGTAGTTTGCTGTCATAAAGAAAAATTTGTCCCTGTCATGGCATATATATGTATATAGGGGAGTGCCAGTATAATTCCACACATTTCTAACTTCAGCACTAAATGGAGATGAATGGTTAGCCTCAGGCTCTGGCCGCTTTAACCTTGGAGAAAGAACACGCAGTACCCAGTGAGTAGGATTCTTGTTGGGTCCCATATGGTCTGGGAAATTTGAGAAGGGAATTTCTGTTTCCTAGCAGGAATTGTAACCTGTTTCATCTGACCCACAGCCCAGTCATTGTAATAACTAAGATATTCCTATTCCTATGCTCATCTCACTGTCCTGTAATGTACTTCTAGGTACTCCTGCATCGTTCAGTACAACACAATGTAAAAGACTGGAAGATCTGTAAAAGAATTATCTAATATTATTAAAATCTCTGAATGCAGTTGATGTAAATACAGGCAAATAAGAATTGAGATGCTTGTTAGAAAATGAGGTCACAGACAAACTACTGTCACCCTCATAAATGCAGTTTGCATAAAGGCTGGGTATACTTACAGCTGTTATTTGAGGTTTCATTGCTTTTATTAGGTGTCAAAATGTTTGTTTGGAAGATGGGGCAGATTTATTTAAAATCAATAATTTAGTTTAGGGTAAAAGAAAATTGTAACAAGTCTCTATAGCAGCTTAGAGAGAGAGAGAGAGAGAGAGAACAACAGTTTAAGTCAGGTGTACTAAGCTAGCATTTATGCTAGTGTCAAAATTAATGGTTTAGGAAACTTTCTGGATCAGTTGAAATTTTATACTCTGACAGCATGTGGACATCTTAAATCTTGCATGGGCAGATTCCATGTTTGTCACATTTCCACATACAGAAAAACCAATAAGACATGTACATGGGTTCAAACAAGTTATAGCATGGGAAATGGAATTAAGTAAATACCAGTCAATGGCGAGAATATTTTCAAACTTTCAACGTTTGGACCTATTAGGAAGTAGTAAAAATGAACAGTCAGCCAACTGTGAATAGCAAGATAATTTAAGGGGTGATGAATTTTGAAAAGTTCAAGTTTCTAAACATAATGCAAAGAGAGCCTGTTTTGTAGTTAGGATGTGATAAGTCATGTTTACATTACACCAATTTGATAAACTTTGCACAATTTAAAAGCTATGCTTAGAGCAGTGAAGTTAAGTGTGGTTGTTACAAGGGTACTGTATCACGATATATGCAATATTACATAATTATTGAGCATAATTTGCAAAATGGACCCAATACAGACAGGAAGCATATGAAGTTTCAAAGTTGCATCCTGACACATAAATACACATATATATATATATATATGTTATCAAAATTTGGTAAAATAATGTAAAAGAAAATGTCACTGTGACTAACTGTTTATGCAGTCCTACCTGCACTACTTGGAAACACTTAAATTCAGAGATTAAGTTGTGCTAACCGAATGAGATGCTGAGGCAGGTT
>Ga0123357_10005175_pt1 | contig 15562 bp, 12 predicted proteins | sample TergutEmb28metaG_FD_89873 | JGI IMG/M metagenome (GOLD analysis project Ga0123357, IMG submission 89873) | Embiratermes neotenicus P4 segment gut microbial communities from Petit-Saut dam, French Guiana - Emb289 P4 | ecosystem: Host-associated > Arthropoda: Insects > Digestive system > Gut ... | reverse complement strand
GGCGTTTTTTGTCCTTGCGGGGACGTTTCGGTGCTTTTTACTGTCGTGTGTTTATTGATCATATCGGTGGTCAGGTTGTGCCTTCTCGGGCCTCTTGACCACCCCATGTCAACTTTTTCAGTTCATTTTGGAATCGCCGCTCAATGGAAATTCCTCACCCTGCCCTGCATATCAAGCATGGACTTTCTTTTCTCATGGTTTGGCTTTGATCGTTCGCACCGTCTTTTGCTGGGATTTGAATCTCCCATCCATGCGGGAATTTTTATCGCCGTTATCATTGCGTGGATTCGCTTCACGGCATGGCCGGCAAACACAGGCAACCGCCTCGGCAAACTTTTCATCGCGGCATCATTCGCGGTTGAGCTTGCGCTTTTGTATCTCTTGAGCCGCACCGGTTCGCGCGGTCCGATGCTCGCCTTGCTGGTCGCTTATGCCGTTGAAATTATCTTTTGCTTCCGCGCCAAAGACAATCGCCTCGCCAAGATTCTATTGCTGCGAAGCGGAATGGCGGTGGCTGCCCTTGCTCTTTTCGTGATATTTTCCGGCTTTGGCGGGCGTTTTGCGGAGGCTGCCGCGTTCACCGACGACTCAATTCACAATCGTCTGGAAATCCTGAAAAACGCGCGTCCGCTTCTGCTTTTAAACCCAATCAGCGGCGTCGGCTGGGGCTGGTCGGCGCACCATTACAGCCAATGGTTCGAGCCGCAACACCTTCGCTATCTCTACAATTCCCTTTCCAACGAATACCTGCAAATCGGCGCGGAGCTTGGGCTGCCGCTCTTCTTTGTCATCCTGGCCTGCATTTGCACGGCTCTCGCCGCCCCTTGGTTTCAAAACACACCGCAATCGGGCGGCGTCCGCGCGATGCTCGCCCGCAAGGCCTATTGCAGCTTCGCCGTGTTCGCCGCCGTCGCTTGGACAACCTCTTACCGCGATTCAGGAACACTGGTCGCCATGACGTTTCTCGCTTTTGCCCTTTGCGCCATCCTGACAAAACAATGCCTCAACTGGCGCGCGCCTGTCGCCGGCATCGTCGGAGCATTGTGCGTCATTGTTGCATTTTTGTTGATACCACCACCGGCAACAAATGTGCGTGTCTCCGCGCGCAATCAAAACATGGCCGAGTTGCACCCCGTGTCCGCATCCGCTCCGGCAACCCGCGCAACAAAAATTCTCGTGTTCGTGGACAAGGACGTTCTTGGCCAAGTCTACGGGCAAACGCTCCGCCTTATGATTGGGCATCCACCTCTCGATCGAGAAATCCTCGTGCCCCTGCCCTTCGCGACAACACCAGACCATTATCCCGACGACGCGGACGCCTGCATTGCCTTCGGCTCCTCCATCGCATCGCCCGCCATGATGAATCTGCCCTCATTGCGACAACTCACCATCGCGCACCCAAATGTTTTCCCGCCCGAAAAACTGCCCGCAGCCAGCAACATCCACGTCATCCTCCCCTCGGTTGACGAAACCGGTGTCAACGAAAGCTGGTTGCACTTCTGCCATGAAAGAAACATTCCCGTGAGCATCACCCCAGCCAGCGGGCTTGATATGCAACATTGCGCTGAAACATATTTTGCCACCCATGATTAAGAAAGTTCTCAACTCAAAGTTGGGGGAGCATCCTGCTCCCAACCGAGGGAGCAGGATGCTCCCGCTACTTTGCTGGCTCATGACCACATTGTTGGTGCCCGCGCTTACCGCCAGTCCCTTTGATCCGCGCTTTGTAATCACCACCGACGAGCTTTGCGCCGACGGCGACCTTGCGCTCTCGGTTCCGCTCATGCGCCTCCGCCTCGATGATTCCACTTCAATCCCGCTTCGCGCCGAGCATATCCTGAAAACAGGCGATTATGGCTTCGCTCAAAGCGAGATCGTTATCCGCCCTCTGACCACCACACTCGCGCCCTACGACCGCGATGCGCTCGTGTGGCGCAAACCAAATGGCGACAAAGTCATCCTGCATAAATCCGACGCCAAGTTACCCGCTGATATGCCCGATGAAGCCAAAAATTTCCTCGCTTCACTCAAAACCTGCCAGACCTACGAGAATCGCGGCGTGACGGCCTGGGTCGAAGATAATCCCCTTGCGCGAGAACTTGTTTATTCGGAAGGCATTGCCTTTTGCTACAATGACGGCGCGCTAGCATGGCTCATCCTGCCTTCCGGCAGCAAAGTCATGGTCAAAAGCAATGGCGCGATGATTAACGAAATGCGAATCGGCGACGAGATACTTTTTAGCTCCGAACAAATCACGGCCACGGAAGCGCGCATGAGCATCGGAGCGCGCCAATTTGGCATCCGCTACAATCGCGGGCGCATTGTTGAAATTACACGCCTGCCCGCAACCAAACTGGCGACCTTCGACTACGGCCCCGACGGTTTGCTTTCCGCCGCCACCATCAACGGCAAACAAAGCCATTATACGTGGGCTGAAACAAAGCGCCCCCTGCCTGCAATCATAAATTGGGTAAACTCGCGCCATCTGCAATCAGTTGATGGCAAGCGTTTCGATTATGTCGTCACAGACGATTCGATTATTATGAGCGTCTATGCCGGTGACGTTTTGCAAAAAGCAACAAGCCTCCGTGTCCGATATGGCACGATTGTATCAATCAAAGAAACCAAACCGCATTGATTCACGGATTGCACGGATTAAAACTGGATGGCCACAAAGAGGCGCAAAAGACGCAAAGAAGAAGGCTTTTTTTGTGCTTCTTGTGCCTTTTCGCGGCTATTCTGTTTGATTTTATCTGTGTCCATCTGCGCCATCCGTGGATAACAATGCAGTAATAACGCGCTGCCTGTGATATTCACCGGACGGTTCCAATAAGCAGCAATCAAAAGTCGCCTTTGTCGGGTTGATGGATTTGGTCAACGGCAGCCACTTCAAGTCCCTTGCGCCAATCAAAAGCACATAATAATCCTTGCTTGCCGGATTCCTTGCAATTACCTCGAATGCGTCCGCCTTGGGATAATTCTGCCCGTCTATTGACAACCCGTCCGACGCGAGCTTTGCCGACAAATCCACTTGGAGCTTTTGCCAAACGCTATTGCTTTCAGGATTCCCCACCAAGACAAGCGAATGCGCCCTGATATCCTCGTCCGTTACTTCCGAGTCCTTTTTCAGCACAAAGCTGGCGCCGAAAAACTGTCCGGCATACTGTTCTTGAAAAGACTTCACGGCCTCCTGAATGCGCGCATTCCCCTCCGCGTCCCCCGCGGTTCCCTCGACAACAATAAACGGCGAGCCAAACACCTCGCAAATCGGCCCGACGTATCCATAGGAGGCCAGGTCATCTACAGCCTTCTCGCTATAATTCTCGTTTTTGCAATCCTTCAGCCACCCGAAAATCTGATCCCAAAGCTCCACGCCCGCAGGCCGTTGTCCAAGGAAGTATTTGATGTCCGGACGTGTTGGCAGCGCAATTTTTAAAAATTGCTCCGAAATTTTCATTTCTCCATGCCCCTCCGGTTTTGAACCATCATTGAGCACAAAAATTTTTAGATTTTTGTTATCTATGACCTTTCTCGTTGGACTGTTTGCACATTCCCAATATTTCAAAGAACCGGTCGCGTATTTTTCTGGCTCAATCTCCCTGTCGTAATAAGCTCTATCATACACGATAGCCGCGAAACGCCTTGGATATGTCGCAGCCAGTCGTTCGGCATAAAAACCACCGGCGCACATGCCATAAAGGCTGATTTTTGGCTTTATGATATTGTAGCCCTTTTCCACTGCCCTGATGACCTCGTCAACATGCGTGTTCTCGTATGGCCAGCCATTCGGAGCATTGCGATAACCCGCCCACACGACCGCGAATCCATACTTTTCAGCGTAGCGGCAAATTTGCAGGGTTTGATGGTATGTTGCCATGATGGAACTTTCGATAAATGGCCTGTTTTGAGACACAGGGACTGGCAAGATAATCAACAAGGGAATGCCTTGATTGGGCGCATACGATGAAGGCACAAATAACCGGTAATATTGCTTGGATTGATCAATTTGTGAAACAAATCCGCGTATATGCAGCCCCGGCACATCCTTGGACAGGTTCGTCTCGCCGTCGTTTAGCATTTTGACGAAATCAGCCAGTTCGTTGAGGGTATAAACCACCTTGTCCTGCCACTCTCGACTTTCTGGATTGTAGTTTTTACGATCCAGCAGTATTTCCCCTCGCCTGATTTGTGCCTCGATATTGAGTGCTGATTCTTCATCTCCAGCAAGAGCAGGCTTCAATAATTCCTTAAAATTTTTAAACATCTTTCTGGGCGAGCCAATCAAAAAAAACTCGAACGCAGAATTTTCTCCCGAAGCATAGGAGATTTTATACAAACCCTCATTGAGATAATTAGGGCCGTCACGAATCACACTGCCTGTTTGCAGTTTTTCCTTGGTCATGACCACGCTGTCAGTCATGCTATTCCGGATTTCAGCCGAAACTGTAAGCAGGCTCAATGCCTTATCCCATTTTAGCATGGGCGCATCGGCGGATTTCCCCGTGGAAAAAATGCTTTTGTTCAAAAAACCCATGTGCGCATTCCAAGCCGCTTGAAAATCCTTGGATTGATCAAGCACCAGTGTCACACGCATTCTCGGAGGTTGTTGCTTCGATAGTATTTTAATCAAGAACAGGTTGTTTCCATTGTCCACAGCAACGGGCACAAACAAGTGCGCGCCAGTTTCAACCGTATCGGACGGCTGCACTTCTTTTATCAATTTGCCATTATTGTAGATGGCCGTTCGCTCATCCACATCCAATTCCAGCATTATCGTTTGAGCCTTGTCCGCTACGGCGCAAAACGCGAGGGCTGAAACTTGTTCCTTCCCCCACGATATTGTTTCGAAATACTCGGCTTCCGAATCTGTCGTCAATCGCCTGAGCAATGCCTTCGGCAGCGCGGCTTCATCGGCAGCAAGTTGGATTGCGCCCCCTTTACCTGTCAAATCCGTCATGATTGAACTTTTCCAGTCGCCATCGGGATTCAATGTCCACGAACCTAGAAATTGATAAAGCGATACATCAATTTTTTGCCCTTCAAGTTTTATTGCTGGAATGTCCACCAGCGTGACAAGGCGATTGCTTCCTGCAGGATCATCGGCAGCTTGGGAGGCCGACCAAGGGAGTAACAAAAACACTACGATAAGACATAACTTGTATTTCATCCGTGTCATCCGTGCAATCCGTTGTTCAATTCATAGGGAATTCTGCCTTGATTGGCCCTTGCGTTATCATTTTGCCATTTTCAAGTGTTGCCTCTATCCAATACCAATAATCAGCTTCCGGGTCAGGCAAGGTATCGACAAAGTTCCCCGTCGGTTCCAAGGTGGCATAGACTTCCTTGCGTTTAAGCATCTTTGCACTGGTGTTTCGCTTGATTGCTATTTTGGAATAGCTTGTTACTGGAAAATCCCATGTTATATTTGCCGTCGTATAAGACCTGCCGGCCTGCCAATGATATTGTTCTCCTTCATTTTGCTCTCCCGCACTTGAATAAATGCCTTTGTTATCCGCATCTGGCCCGACTCGAACCGGTCCATAGTTTTTATGGGCACCACTTCTCTCTTCGACTCTTAACCAATAGTAAAAGGCACCGGCATTGGGCAGTGTATCCTCGAATCGATGTGCGCCGGAATCCAAATCGGCGACCAAGGCCATATCCTTGTGAAATCCAGTTGCATTTCGTTTTATAAGTATATTCTTATTAGATGAGAAATCCGCCAAAATGTTAATCGTTGCAACATTGCCATCTCTACTTACGGAAAACACTCCTTTGGGATTAATTCTATTCTGATTCACGACGTCTGCCTGTTTACCGTTAACTTGCTTGGTCTTGGCCGACTTGGATTCTTTTACCGTCTCTGGATTTGTGTTCTTGGAGCATGCGACACCCAAAATCAAGATCATTATTAAACTTGCAATTATTAATTTCTTCATATAACATGCATATAAATGTATTTTTGCCATCTAAAAATCATCCTTGATACAGACAATTAGTCACACTGGCAGCCAGCAAAAGGCCAAAGGAAGCATATCAATGTATAAAAAATGTGTCTGGGTGGAGTGTTCCATTGGGTTTGAGTATTGTCTTTGAAAACGCAGTGATCGTCAGCGGATCCACCGTGCCTGATACTACCCAAGCCTCAATCGCCCCAAGTCTCGTCGCCACATTAATATTTATCGTCCATGTATTTCCAGTCACTTTCATGTTCTTTGTGTTTGTGGCAAACGGATGTATTTCACTTATGGCATAGGGCTTCAATACCTCCTTATCCTTTTCATGGAGATTGACATAACCCTCAGTTATGATAGTATTGCTTGCGACAGGATACGACAGCGCATCGTAAATAAATTCTGTCATTTGTTTTTCAAGAAATTGCCGGGCATCTTCTTTTTTTACCTCATTGGCTAGCACGCTGTTCATCGTATCGATGCGTCCCGTCAGGCAAAGGTATTTGCCATCCTTGTCCTTATAAAGGAGAACACTCAGAGGGCCGTATAAAAAATCACCTTTTTGCACCAATACCTTACCGGATTTAACCCACGGAACCGCGATTGTAATATCTTCTGCTGCGGAGACTTGGTTATCTGCATAACATGCCGTAATGCATTTACTGAAAAATGGCGCGTTATTTAACACGATAATACTCAAGGCAATGTATGCGTATTTTGTGATCGATTTCATAATAAGGATAAATTTTGTTTGGTCAAAAGTTGGCTAAAGAGTCAGATTATAATAATCGCAGGCATGCTTGTCACTATTTCGTATGATACACCGTTATAGTTTATAGTGCCAGAAGCGAAGTCCAGTAACCCGACAACAGCATCATGCCCCGCACCATCAATATTGCAAAGAGTAAAAGTTTGATTTTGTGCATCGTAAGATACGAACACTTCATGCCCCCCATCAGAAGTGCTCAAAGTAATACAACCAGCATCGGAGCTCATAATAGAACCCGCCATGCTGGCTGCGCTTGCGTTGGTTGTAACGCCAATTGACGCGTTATTCCCTACATATCCTCCGAGGGTGGTTATCATGGCCTGTATAAATGCATTTATCTGGGCAGGTGTGGCAGTCGAGATGCCTTCAGTAAGCAACTTAATCATTGAGTCATCTCCACCATATTTACCTAGGTTTGCCGTGAGCTTTGAAAGTATTAACCCGTCATCCTTAATCCCTAATTTTGCCAATGCATTCCTAATAGCAGCTACTGCGCAATCTCTCGCTGTTGTATTTGGGGCTGACCCAACAGTATCAGGCCCAGCGCCACCACCACCACCTCCCGAGCTGGAATCGCCGCCGTTAGGGTCAATGGTCCATTCAATCTCTTCGGGCAGAATTAAGTCCACATGCAAATTATCATCTTGATCGTTGCCATTGACGACAACCGGATCCATTTGATAGGTATCGAGGCCATTTCCTCCCGTGCCAATGTATTCCATGGCAGCCTTGGTCAAGATGCTTGTGCTTGAAATAGTCATTAGAAAAGCTGCTGTTAACAGGCATAGTGTTTTTGATGTTTTCATGGTAGTCAATGGTTTAGTTTTGGCTGGTTGGTTTGGTTTTTATCGGTTTGAGCGAAATTTTATCGGGGCGGTAACTTGCATGGGCACGATGACGCCATCCCGGGTTGCCGGTTTATAGCGCCACTGTGCCACGGCGTCCGTGGCCGCCTTGTTTAACTCTTCATAGGGCGAGGGAGTCGTTACTTGCAGATTGGTTGGAACCCCATCCTCATTGACCACGAACCGAACTTTGACCACGGCATCCAGATCAATGCTGCTCAAGGCAGCGGGCATGGCAGGCTTGACAAGCGATACGACTTCCGGGGCTGTCTGGTCTTGCGTCGTGGTGGGTTTTTGGAGCGAAAGCCCGTAGCTCATCGCATCCTCAAGGGAGGATTGCATGGCCATTTGAACCGCGTCGTAGGGCGTGATATTTTCGTTATTCACCAATTGACTGGCATAGCGGCAACGCCAGTCGTCACCTTGCTGGCCTTTCTTCAGCCATTCGCTGATGCTGTCGCTGTCGGCTGGCGGATAGGTGCTGGCCATCAGAAACGCGGCATCCGCCCTGCCATTCTCGAAGGCGGTCGTCGCATAATTGCGTGTTTGCGCCACTTCTTGGGCGCTCACGCCCTTTGCGCTGCGATACAGCAGGGCGATCTGGTAGGCGGCATCGGCATTGTTCTGACTGGCCGCCTGTATCAGGCGGTTAATCGCATCCGTGGAGTCAGCAGTTTGAGCATCGGGAGTTTGGGACAGCAGTAATTTCGCATAATCGGCATTGGCGGATGGCAAACCCGAGTCCGCGGCATATTTGGCCCATTCCGCCGCCGCATCCAAATCCGCCGGAACGTATTTGCCCTCCTTGTAAAGCTGTCCAAGCAAACGTTGCGCATCAGGGTAATTCGCATGGGCTGCATCCATGAGGTAGTCCAAGGCCGCCTGAACATCGCCGCCATCAGCAAGCAGAATCGTGCCTTTCAGAAATTTGGCATCAACGCTGCCCATTTCCAGTGCTTTGTCCACGAGTGACACTGCGGTGTCCATGTCCCCCAAATTGGTGTTTCCGGCAAGCAACATGCGCGCCGCCGTGGTGTATCCCTCTGCCAGTCCAGCCTCGCCTGCATCGAAGTAATACTCGAATGCCCGCTTCGCCCTGCCGTCCACACCGACACCCTTTTCGTAACACCAACCCGCAAGCAGCATGCCTTCCGCATTGCCGAGCTTCGCGGCATCCATGAAGCACATGGCCGCCAGCTTTTGGGAACTTGGAAACGATGCCGCGTTAAGCGCCTCCCTGCCGAGAGCGATGAGCGCATTGGTGTCTTTTGCCTTCAGTGCCTTTTCCCTGCGCTCATAGAAACTCTGGCCGTTTTCAATTTGTTCATCGGTGAGCGCAGGCTTTGTCTTTGCCGTCGGTTTTAGCGCAGTGCTCCGCTGCGAAGCCGCCAGCAAATCCTTCAATGTCTGGGGCTGCACCCGCTTGGATGCCGCCGGCTTCACCTTTGACGATTTGGGCCGGTGATTGCTCCAAAATACGGTTCCGGCGATGAGACAGACCGCGCACAGGCAGGCCATCAGCAGCCTGTTTGTCTTTTTTGCAAAACGCCGCTTTGCGATGAGAAATAAGGATGAGGGAGTTGTTTTCATGTCAGGCGTTGGCAAATTAAATTGGTGATGCGTCCACGCATCATTTGTTGGTGCGCGGCGCATTAGCCCCGTGGCGCCATGTGCGCGCCGCAGTTGGCGTTTGTTTCGCCGTGCCACGCTCTCGCTGCTGTTTTTCGCCGTTCAGGGCCGGATATTCTTTTTCATACGGCATTCCGTCGGCGCCCTCGAACTCTGCGATCAGCCGCCTTATCCCCGTCTCGTATCTCGCCGCAAGCTCGCGCTCGCCAGCCCTCGGCGAATGCATCGCCGCCTGCGCCGCGGTCAATAGGACTGATGCTGTGTTGGTCATGGAGATTTTCAGTTGTTTTAGAACTTACATAAATTAAGAAATCATTCTTTTTTTATGAATGCAAGGGAAAATTTTGCTTTTTTTTAAAAAAATGCCCAAATAAGGTAATGAGCTATTTTTCAGACGCTTTCTCAGCGAGTCTCGGAGATGAGTCACAGATTGAATTTGCCACGCGCACAAAGATTACGCCCGGTAACGTGTCACGCTATTGCGGAGGGTATTTGCGCCCCTCGCACAAGAGGCTCATTTGCATCCTGAAAGCCCTTCCCTCCCAACATCACCTCCCGCTCCTTATCGCCTACTTGCGCGATGAGGCCCGCGTCGGGCTGGCTGTCGGGATACAGCCGGGCGATTACACGATTGACGCCGCCGCGCCCGCCGCCCGCGCGCCTTATCCCGCTGAACTTGAGGAGGATTTTGAAACCATACTCCGCCACCTGCACACCCCCGATGGCGCGCATTATGCCCCTGTCTTCAAGGCGCTCGCCGCCGCTTTTCGCGCCGATGGGCAAGCCGCCGGCATGCGGAATGAAATAGCAGCGCCCGATGGCAAACGCCGCGATGCGAAGGGGTCGAAGATGAAACCGCGAAACAACCCGTGAAGATTCCCCCTCCAAGGCTGGCGCGAATGCGCGCCTTCATCGCCCTCGTCGAAAAAAGCGGTTTGTAGTCAGCCGCCCCCGCGCGCAACATGCCGCGCGACATGCAACTCCGCGGGCCACAACGCCGCCGCCTCTCCCTCCTCCTCGCCGCCACGCTCGCCACGATCGCGATTTTCCTTTGTCCGCCCCCGCGCGACGCGCGCGCGGCCACGCCACCCGCGCCAAACAACGACAACGACAAAGTCGTCACCATGGAAAAATTCCAAGTCAACGCCGCCCGCTTCCACTGGCTCCACGCCCAAACCCCCCGCTTCGAAATCCTCACCAACCTCGACGAATCAAAATTCATCTCCAACCTCGTCAACCAAGCCTCCCAAATCATCGCCCTCTACGAAAAAGCCAGCCCCCTCTTCACCCCGCGACGCGACCTGCCCGTGAAACTCATCCTCATCCAGGACGAAATGCTCGAACGCCTCTTCTCCCAAGCCAGCATCGACTCCACGCAAGGCGACTTCGACGCGCGCATGGCCGGCGCCCCCTTCCACAAAGACACCCGCCAGTTCGACAACCCCTACCAAATCTCCGCCCTCGGCAACTACAACGACGAACAACTCGTCATCGTCAAACTCCTCTCCAAAACCTACATGGCCAGCCGCCAGGACGAGCGCGACAAAACCCTCGAAAGCGCCGCCGACCTCGCCGTCGCCTACCTCGACGCCTGCGCGCAAATCCACGCCGCCGGCAAAAAACTCCCCTGGCTCACCGCCGCGCTCAACGCCATGCGCGGCCACGCCTACGGCGGAAAATTCCCCCTCCCGCGCGACTTCGACTCGCCCGTCTACGGCCGCGGCGACTTCTACCGCACCGGCTGGATTGGCATCACCAACGACAAAAACGGCCCCAAAATCACCCTTGGCCGCTACTGCCTCAAATGCGAACTCGACGCCCTCAAAACCACCTACGATTTCCCCCGCTCGCTCGACGCGCGCAAAGAACTCTGGGCGCGCTACATGCTCTCCCCCGACATCATCAGCCTTGGCGACATCTTCAACGGCGCATACGCCCCCCTGCTCATCAAAATGCAACTACTCGAACACCAACTCGCCATCCAACGCGAAGTCCACGACTTCATGTATTACTGCCTCTTTGGCCCCGACCCCGCCGCCCGCTCCGCCTTCACCCAACTCGTCCTCGCCGCCGCCGCCACCACCGCCACCGCCGCCGCAACAACCACCACCACGACCGCAACAACAACCACTACCGCAACCGCCGCCGCCACCACCACCGCAACAACAACCACCACCGCCATCGCAACCACCGCAACCGCCACCGCAACCACCACCGCCGCCGCCACCGCCGCCAGTTCCGTTGACGAAACCCTTTTCCAAAAAATCTTCGGCGCCGACTACGCGACCTTTCAAACCCGCATGTATGACTACTACCGCCAACTCGCCGCCGACGACCCCCTCTGCGCAAACAACCCCTGGGGCGCCACCGGCCTCACCATCCAACTCACGCCCCCCGCGCCGCCGCCGCGCGACTCCGCCGCTGCCGCCCTCAAACCCGCCGATTTCAAACCCGCGCTCCGCAGCGACACCACGCGCATCATCAGCGACTGGTTCGAAGTCATCGGCGCCGGCGCCAGCGCCCGCGAATCGCTCCTCAAGGCATGGGACGAATCCTATGAAGCCTCGCAAGACCCGCAATTCAACGCCACGCTCGGCCTGAACGAAGCCCGTTACGGCGACCCGTTCAAGGCGACGGGCTACCTCGAAAAAGCCGCCGCCGCCGGCCTTGCGCGCCCCGCCGTGTATCGCGTGCTCGCGCGCCTCAACCCCGGCGACATCGACCTGCTCGAAACCGCCCTCCCCGCGCTTGCGAACCTCGGTTGCAAAACCGAAGCCGTGGCCCTCGCCCGCGAATCCGAGAAACTCCCGCTCCCCCCCGAAAAGCGACAACAACTCGAAAAGCTGCTCCAAAAACTGCAAACGCCTTAGCGCGCATTTCACCCAAATTCCGCGCTTGGGCTCGAGTGGCACGGGCGACCCGCCCGTGGGATTGGTTGGGGTCGAGTGGCATGGGCGACTCGCCCGTGGGATTGGTTGGGGTCGAGTGGCATGGGCGACTCGCCCATGTGCTTGGACGGCGCATCGGTTTGTGCGCGCGAATCACGGGCGAGTCGCCCATGCCACACGACCCACATGGGCGAGTCGCCCATGCCACTCGACCCGCCCAATCGCGGTTTTCATCACCCAACTCAAAAAACCAAACCTCTCCTTCGCATTCGCATGAAAGCATCCAATCAGCCGGACGGCCCCGGAATTTGTGATTTTGTCATTTGGGATTTTTTTGGAATTTGGGATTTGGAATTTGGGATTTGGGATTTTTTTGGGATTTGGGATTTTGTAATTTGGGATTTTACGCAGCGCGCATCGGACATCCCCCTTCGGTTGCGGCCGCGCCGCGCTGCGTCCCCCGTTTTCCTTTCTGCTTTGCTTCCATTCATTGAAAACATAAACAAAGAACAAAATGACTAGCATCCTGATAGTCGAGGACGAGCCGGCCATCGCCGACACGCTCATCTACGCCTTGCGCACCGAGGGCTTCGAGCCGGTCTGGCGCGGCACGGGGCGCGACGCGCTCGCCGAACTCGACACGCGCGCCTTCGCGCTCGTGATTCTCGACATCGGCCTGCCCGACGCCAACGGCTTCGAGCTTTGCAAACAAATCCGCCGGCGCTCGGGCAACCTGCCCGTGCTTTTCCTCACCGCGCGCAACTCCGAGGTCGACCGCATCGTCGGCCTCGAAATCGGCGGCGACGACTACGTGACAAAACCCTTCAGCCCGCGCGAAGTGAGCGCGCGCGTGAAAGCCATTTTGCGCCGCGCAACGCCGGCGGCGGCATCCGCCGCATCCGCGGCATCCGCGAAGCAGGAGCCGCCCCGCGCTCCCGAAAAAGAGCGCGCCTTCGCCCACGACGCGGAGAAATGCGAAGTCCGTTACAACGGCGCGCGCCTCGACCTGACACGCTACGAATACCGCCTGCTCAAAACGCTGCTCTCGCGCCCCGGCCGCGTTTTCTCGCGCGACGCGCTCATGACGCAAGCCTGGGAAGACCCCGGCGCGAGCCTCGACCGCACGGTCGACGCGCACATCAAAACGCTGCGGGCAAAACTCCGCGCCGCCGCCGCCGCGTCCGACGCCGACCCGATTCAAACGCATCGGGGGCTTGGTTATTCGTTGAGGACATAATGATGGAGGCGATTCTCGATTTTCGATGTCAGGCTTCTCGCTTCGCTCGAAACGATTGGGAGCCACCGCTCCAATCACATTGCCGCGCGGCAGCGCGCAATCGAAAATCGAAAATCCAGAATCCAAAATCCCCATGACCATCCGCACCTACATTCTCCTCGCGTATCTGCTCATCGTGGGCGGCGGGTTTTATTATTTGCTCCAGCGCAACCTCGCCGAACTCGCGCCGCGCTACCTCGAATCGACGGAGGAATCGCAGGTGGACAACGTCAACATCCTCGCCTCCATCATCGAAGGCGAGACGCGCGGCGGCGCGCCCGACTCCGCGCGCCTGCACGCGCTTTTCGACGACGCGTTCCGCCGCCGCTTCAACGCCGCCATCTATTCGCTCACCAAGACGCAAGTGAACGTCCGCGTCTACGCGACCGACGCGCGCGGCGTCGTGATTTATGATTCGCGCGGGCAAGACAGCGCCGAGGGGTTGGATTACTCGCAAAAACACGATGTTCACGTGACGCTCCAAGGCGGTTACGGCGCGCGCTCTTCGCGCGAAGACCCTGAAAACCGGCGCGCGCTCATGCTCTACGTGTCCGCCCCCATCCGCGCGCCGGACGGCGGCGCGCCGCTCGGCGTTGTCGCCATCGGCAAGCCCGCCGACAGCATTAACGAACTCGTGTCCGCCGCCCGCCGCCGCATGATACTCGCCGGGCTGGCCGGCGGCGGCCTGATACTGCTGCTCGGAATCGCCTTCTCGATGTGGGTGACCGCGCCCATCACCCGCCTGACCGAATACGCCCGCGCCACGCGCGACGGACGCTCCGCGAACGTCCCGCGCCTGGCGCGCTTCGAGGGCCGCGAAGTGCGCCAGTTGCGCGAGGCGTTCGAGGAAATGCGCGCCGCGCTCGAAGGCAAAACCTACGTCGAGAGCTACGTGCAAACGCTCACCCACGCGCTGAAATCGCCGCTCTCCGCGATACACGGCGCCGCGGAAATCCTGCGTGAAAACCCGCCCGGCGAGGCTCGCCTGCGTTTCCTCGGCAACATCACGACGGAGACGGCGCGCATCCAGCGCATCGTCGACCAACTCCTGCAACTCGCCGCGCTCGAGGCGCGCAAAGCCCGCGCCAGCATGGTCGCGCTCGACATGGCCGCCATCGCGCGCGAGACGTGCGACGCCGCGCAACCCGCCGCGCAAGCGGCGGGCGTCGAGCTTGTCGTCGACGCGCCCGCGAACGCGCCCGCGCCCATGCGGGGCGATCGCGCGCTGCTGGCGCAAGCGCTGGGCAATCTCCTGCAAAACGCGCTCGAGTTCACGCCCGCCGGCGGCCGCGTGACGCTGCGCGTGACAGTGAGCGCGGGCGAGCCGGCGCCGGCGCCAGATTCAGTTGGGGACGCGCCGCCATTATGGAGCGCGGTGGCAGGGGGAGCGGCAGCGACCGGCGCCACCGCTTTGAAAAATGCGGGTGAAACAGCGGACGTGAATCGCCCAAAACGGTGCCACCGCTTCGCGCTGTCGCGCGAAGCTCCGCCACCGCGCTCCCAAATGGCGTCCGGCGGACATGCGGCGCGCGAAATCATCGTGAGCGTGGAGGACAACGGCGGCGGCATTCCGGATTTCGCGACGGAGCGTTTGTTCGAGAAATTCTATTCGCTGGCGCGCCCGCGTTCCGGCGTGAAGAGCACGGGCTTGGGCTTGAGTCTCGTGCGTGAAATCGCGCGCCTGCACGGCGGCGATGCTGCGGTCGCGAACAGAACCGACGGCGTGCAAGGCGTGCGCGCCGAGTTGCGTTTCCCGCGCGGCGCGTAGCGCGCGGGGAGGGATTCGCAAGGCCCGTGCCGTTGTCACTTGTCGTATGACAACGGCATGCCGGGGTCAGGCGCACCCTGGAAACGTTGTCATATAATGAGTGACATTGCGGCGCGCGCGGCGTTTTCAATTTCAACCGCGGAACTTGGGTTGGCTCATGCGCGAAACGCCCGGGCCGCGGGAAGCCTCCGGGCTTTCAGACCCCCAGGATTTTCCGCGCCTGGGCGCAGAAGGCGGGGCCGCCGGCCAGATACTGGATGCGATTCATGTGGAGGTCGAAAACACGGACGGGGAGCGGATTGGTGCCGTTAAGAAAATGCAGCTCGCCGCCGCCGGCGATGCAAAGGGGGATGGCGGCGGCGATGTCCCAGAGTTTCACGTTGTGGTCGACAACGCCTTCGAGGATGCCGTTGGCAACGTAGGCGAGGTGGAG
>Ga0123357_10005174_pt1 | contig 15562 bp, 6 predicted proteins | sample TergutEmb28metaG_FD_89873 | JGI IMG/M metagenome (GOLD analysis project Ga0123357, IMG submission 89873) | Embiratermes neotenicus P4 segment gut microbial communities from Petit-Saut dam, French Guiana - Emb289 P4 | ecosystem: Host-associated > Arthropoda: Insects > Digestive system > Gut ... | reverse complement strand
TTCGTATCTGAATGGGTTGTGACTGCATTACTTCCTGCTTTGTTTTTAAAATAAGCCTTGTGTTCCATTTCTCCATAGACAGTTTACAAAATCTAACAATTTTACTGTTCACTCCTACCAATTATTATCATTATTATTATTATTATTATTATTATTATTATTAGAATATCAATTGACACAGTTCACAAATTTTTAAACAATTAATTATTATAGAGATTCCTTTTCTACCGATTATGTATAAATATGTTTCTACATGCCTAAATGCAATGTACAATAAAATTTAGTTACTGGTACATCTGAAATTTAAGTCCTTTACGAAACAGTGTTTGTGACATATTCTTAATTCACAATTATACGATTTGGGAAATACCTCCCGTTTTTCTCAGATCAACATCGTTTTATCGAAATCATCCTTGTCTGAGTTAACTTGTCGCCTGTTATGAACGCTTTTATATTCATCAAGGCAAGAATTCGGACCAAATAATGAAATACGGCCGTCAGAAGTAGAACTAAAACCAGGTCTTTCCGTGATGAGGTTCCGCCGGTAGGGAGATGTTCTACTGCGGTCTACAGCAGTACCGTACACACTAGTAGGTGGTGTGAGACGTTATGAGCCGAATTAATGGTGATAAAGTGAAGGGTAAGAACTGTCTTCCACACGGCTGTTTGCGGAGTCTGAATAGAGCGACATCTTGTTATGTCCGTATAATATGAACCAACAAGATGCACTATTTTCTATTAATTTATTTCAATTATAAACCTCTACATGTTTCGAGCAGTCTTGCTGCTCATCAGCAGGAGGATGAAATCTGTATAGACAGCAGTTGGTATAGTCATGCGTTATGTTGACTATAACAATTGCGGTTTATACAGAGTTGATCCTCCTGATGATGAGCAAAAAGCCTGCTCGAAACATGTAGAGGCTTATTATTGAAATAAATTAATAGAAAATAGTGCATCTGGTTGGTTCATATTATACAGACATATCATGATGCACGGTCAACAAAACTATAAAAGAAAACCTTCTTATGGATTACAAAAACAACATTTTTCTTACAAATACTGTCAAATGGCTGCTGTTAGTTGTCCAAGCATTTTATGTTAGAAGCCGAAAGATTTTCTGAGGCAAAGACAAGATTTTCATCTTTGTTAGCGGTTGGAGGTTTACTGCAAAAGGCCAATTACCTCTTCTTATAACAAAACCAACTAGATGCACTAATTTCTCAAATTTATTCTTGGAATAAAACTCTACAGGTTTCGGACAGGTCCCCTGTCTATCATCAGGAGTTTTTCACTGTACACACAGCAATGGTGTATGCCATACAGGTTTGCTGACAGCTGCTCGCAAGCTGTCAGCCAAGTACAGTGAAAAACTCCTCCTGATGATGGAAAAAGGAACTGTCCGAAACATGTAGAATTTTATTCCAAGAATAAATTTGAGAAATTAGTGCATCTAGTTGGTTTTGTTATAAGAATATATAATGATGCACGGTTCTCTGAACGTCAAATTCGTCAGTATCCTCTGTTTTCCTGCTCCCAGTTAAGCAACAAAATAATTACGGCCTCCGGTTTACTAGTCGCAGACTTTCTTTTGTTAAGTACGTCTCATATGGACACAACAGAGATAAAAGCATAACAGAAAAAATAAATAAAACAATTTAAATTATGTAATAAAGGCTTGCATAATACAGTCTCGTTTTTTAACTCAAAGTTGTTTTGTACGCACAAATTAAGGCAGAACAAACAAGTTTACAAAAACCCACTAGCATACAGCAGAATGCAAGTACATAATGAGATACGTAGGACGTCAAATATCCAACATCACAAAACATGCGCCCTACAGAGAGGACGAAATTTTCGTAATTTTCGCCAAGTGATGACTGTTTACACGTAAGTAATTGCGTATCAACACCGCCTGCAAAGCAAATTTGAAAAATTAAGTTTCGAAACAGAACAGTCTTCAGTGTGCTGTTACAGCTTTGTCGAGCAAAATCGTATCTGCGAAGAAGTGTATTCCCATCAGCTTTTACAAGCATTAAGAGGCAAGAGCTCCACAAAGAAGTCAGCGCTTCGATAGGGTCAGACACTATTCATGCCACAGTCAGCCATAAAAATTTACTTCGTTTCTGCAGTAACCAAGCTTCCTCAGCTTCTATTCACAAATGTCAGCTCTTCAAATTTAAATTTTCATGTCCTTTGGGTCGTCCTAAATATCTGTAAAATTTCGCGGTTAGTTTTAACCTTTTGCAACCCGGAAAATATTACGGCGTCTGTTCTATTGCCATATTCGCAGATGCCTGCAGAGCCCAAGGTCCTCTTTCCCTTCCGCAAAATACCTTACCCCATGCCACATTTTGTAATAATTGGAAGAAATATTGGCTTTGAAGTGTGTAATCCCCGTTGTGTTTGTGAAAATGGGAAAGGGTATGTAGTCAATCACAACTATATCAATTAAGATATTTTAATGAGTATACCAGACAACTACATGTTTCGGCCCCTACTGGCCTTCTTCAGGTTGTCTTCAAGAGAACTTAAGGTCCTACTATATATATATATATATATGTGTGTGTGTATATATATATATATATATATATGTTGTGCGCGTACGTGATGGAGAGTAGGACCTTAAATTCTCTTCAAGACAAACTGAAGATGGCCAGTACAGGCCGAAACATGTAGTTGTCTAGTATAGTCATTAAAAAATCTTAATTGACGTAGTTGTGTTTGACTACATACCCTTTCCAAGTGCTGGCCTTGTTTTTTTCGGAGAAAATAATAAGTTCATTATCATTTTGATCCTAAGAAATCCGCCTAAAGCAACAATTTTTATGTAACACATGGACTTAATCTTTCTTCTTTACTGATAAATTTTTCGAAAAAGAAAATATATATAGTGAAATTGACTCGTGTAATTTCTTTCGAAATTTGTAGCATATGTTTGTCCGCACAGCGAACCTGATGCACCTTTAACAACGTAAGAACTAGTCAACACCTACAGCGATCCATTACATTTCCGTCAACACATTTGCTCACTGTGGTGCAGAATAAAATTAACAAATGATCATGCCACTGTTCCTGGCGCATTTACGAAAAGGCTATACGTTTCAGTGCAGGCTGAAATAATATGATGTAAAATTGTAAGCATTTACCGTCTCATTGTGTTAGCAGTTGTTATAGGAACACAGCTCGGAAGAAGATAAACGAGGAGGAGGGGTCGTTACGGAGACTGGCAGGAATAACGCGAGTTAAAACAAATGACTACTTGAATGATCGTTTAGCCAACGCCCTCGGGCAAGGGACCGTTTAGTTCACTTGTTTTCTTATAGCTTCTCTTGGAGAAGAAATATATTTCATTTTCTTCTCATAACGAAATTCTGTCTCTCTACGATACCTCTGCAGCATGTATCTGAAATCTTAACCGACCTTCTTGAGTCTCAAGTGATGGAAGGAAGACAATAAAATACATTAATTGATGAATCGACTTAGAAGCTCAAATTTCTTCGACAGTTTCTTTTTGCGCTTAATGTGTACCTACGTAATTCACACATAAAACCCGTACAAATGTTTTCTACTTACTCATAACCTGCAATTCTTAAAATTTTCGTTATTACTTTTTGAAAATTAGAGACGGTAACGAATATAAGTAAATATTAAGACCTAAAAATCTAAAAGTTTCCCATTTGCAAGCTACAAAACTAAGCATTGCTGTGCAGCTCGCGAAACTAGAAATTACATTTTGCTTCATCTGAATATGAAGGGTGGCCTATGAATCTGGGGGCTGAAGGTGACTGAGAATAAGGAGCTTTGGGGATGTTTGGGTCTAAATGAGATAAGTAAGAGGAGCCTGGAAAAACCGATATAAAAATAACCTCATGGTTACTTGTATTTAGATATTATTCGGGTGGTCCAGTCAAGCAGATGACGTGGAAGGAATACGTAGAAGGTATAGAAAAGAAAAGAAATAAATTGAAATAGGGAGCGCGTAAATTTTGAGGAAGGGGAAGACTTGATATACCAAGGTGCAGATGGAAGCAAAAAGTGCTAATATGTCCTTTTAGAATAATGGTGGTATGTAATGAAGTAAGACGTAGTCTAAGATAAAATTAAGGTGAATACCAATTTAAGGAGTACTGACTGCTTTTTACGTGACAAGACTGATAAAACAAGCCATGAATGAATTGAAGAGTGGGGAATCTGGCAAATCTTGACAGCAGCACAAAAGAAGTACTCGTAATGATGGGACGGCAGCCTGCCAATCCATAAAGCAGAATATTTTTTGCAATTAATGAATAGGCTATTACAATTACAGTTCCCCAATTCAACTTTAAAATACAGGTCTATTTTCTGTAATTGAAGTCATTCGATTTGTATCTACATTTCAGACGCTGCATTAGCGTCATTAAGAGGGTGACGACGACTGCTCAGGATGGAGATTAGTGAGTAGAGTAACAAATTTTCGGGTTTGTAAATAGTGAACAATAGTATCGATTATGAGTGTTTCCAGAAATGTTTTCTTCTTATGTTTGTTTCTTATAAATTAATTTAATAGTATTGTAAAACTCTTCGACATCTAGCATTTAAAATACTTGATTATAAAATCGTAGGAGTTTAGTATTCATCGGCGTTTTCTATAAAAGCCAACAGCAGATAACAGTGCCGACCTTTGGCTTGCAAGTTGCTTTCTCGGATCTCTATTAGAAGTCTTGCGCATCCTGTCTTTCTTGTCTCCTTCATTCCACTACTATCGCGAACAGACAGCCCCTTAGAAGATTAATTCCGATGGTAATTTCTAAAGTTGTTATCGATTTCGTTGTAAAACTTTATCGTTTATTGCCTGCAAGTTCAGTTAAGTATACCGATTCAGATGCAAACTGAAGACGCACGTAGAGTGACTGGTTCTGTCGGCCAGTCGCCATTCCCACATGCGTTACTAAACCAAGTAGGGCTTAAAAGTATAAGGACAAAATACAACCTAACATTTGTGACATTTAGAGTAATCTAGACGAATGCAAGAAAACCACGTTTGTAATCGTCCCTTTTCACACACACGCATTCTCATTAAAATTAGTTATAAATATTTAAATAGCAAATTTCTTATAATAGACGATTCGAAATAGATCACAGCTGCTTTCTTCCAGCTCATTTTCAAGTCATAATTTATAATAAATTAATGAAATCCGTGAACACTTAAGGAGGGCTCCTGGCATACGTGCCGAGATTCGAAAATGGCAACGTTCGAAGAAGAAAAAGAAGAAGAAGAACTGATGATTATCACCCATTCAGATTCTGTAAAAACTGCATATACCTAAAGTTGGAGTGGAATATTTTTTCGGCTGTTTTTGGTCTAGGACATGCAGGATTGGATGTTTCGAATCCCGTGTAAGATACGCAAAATTTAGGCATACAATCGGGGCTCTCAGACTTCCAAAATTATGTTCAGTTATAGAGCATAGGGCTGGTACTTACAGTCGACGCTCACTTTGATTCTCTTGCTGACTGTGGGTGGGACGCCGTTGGAGGCGATACATAGATAGGCGCCCATATCGAGACGGCTAATGCGGGTCAGCTCAAGGACCTCACCTTCCCATTCCGACACTGCGAAAGAGCGAAAGACGCTTAAAGAAAGAAATAGACTTTGCGAACTGCAGACAACACACATGAAATTATCGTTACTAATACAACACATTTTACTCTTATAAGTGCGAATTTTATGTGCTTTTATATTGTTATACACAGTTTAGTGGCAGAAATTGTTAAGTAACTTTATTTAACTAATATATATAATCTGGTGGCTTTAATTTTAAACACATAGACCTACTGCAAAATGTTATTCAAATTGTGTTTATTTGGACTAAATAAACTTGTCATTGCTGGGGGCCGACTGTAGTTGTAAATTACAGACCAAGGCTCGCAACCTATAGACCATACAGAATCAAAGCCCGCGGCAACAACCGATCGTGATATGTCTTTACAAATGACGCAAATAACAAGTTAACCAGGTGAGTTTATGTCAGCACTTAAACAAGAAATACGATCAAGTCTAAACATTCGTTAGAAAGAATGATTGCGTTTTATTTATTCAAACATTCCAATCAACTTAAGATGCATTATCCACATTTCTGTGTGTGCCAACTTAATCAAAGTAAATTTTAAGGCGTTAGATAATATAAAAATTCTCTGTACGTTCTACATTTAGAAGAGACCATTTTCATCACCTGTCTAATATTTAACGATGCTGCCAGTACCTTAATGAAATATAAACACCGCGAAAAAATAAAGAGTGGCGTAAACTGATGTGGTGCAAACTCCTAGAGTGTAGTGTGAGGAACCGATGAACACCACGAAAACGTTCTTGAGAACGGCCGGTTTGCGCTTCGAAATTCTAACACTGGATATCCTGAACTCGAAGAAGTACTATGCACTCAACAGCAAATTTCGGAGCGCAAGAGTCCAAGTTTTTCATCCATATGGTATGATATATTACATGTGTGAAACTGTAACTATATTGATAAAAAGCGTGCAAGTTAACACGATGTTGACAACAGCTGCATGTACGAATCTTCCAAGCCCTGGGCATTATCTGAATCCCAGATCGAGTGTGAAGTGACACGCAAGGACAGTCATGCCTACAGCGACAAGCAGTGTTCAGAACTTTAAGCAGGTGTTGTGTTTTCGAACTTGCTATTAGTCACAGCCGTTGAATCATACCTGTAAGCGACTTGTTGATGGCGATCTTGCTGCCATCATCCCGCTTCCACTTGACGCTCGGAGGCGGGGACCCCGTGGCGTGACACGTGAGAGTGACGTTGGATGCCTCCCGCACTATTACATCAGAACTGCTCTGAGAGTCGTCGATGTTGGGCGGCACTGTAACCAAAGGGAGAGAGTTTGAGTGAGAATAAGAGAGAGAGAGAGAGAGAGAGAGAGAGTGGTGATCTTCCGGCACTGACACTATCAGGACGCCTAATTTCCGTTAAATGCTTTTGTAAGTATTAAGGGCGTGTTGTTAGCTATGGATGTATTTGGATACAACCACCACAATATAAAGGTAAAGGTAAAGGTAAAGGTAAAGCAGTCCCGTTACAGGCCTGGACAGGCCCAGAGGGTTCCAGGAAGTTAAGGTTCCCAGATTACATGACAACGGCACAGGATGGTGGTAAGGTTGCTAGCCCTAAGCACCTGCCGCCTTTACCCCCCAGGAAATGCTCCTGGTACTCATTTTTGTTAGAGGCTGAGTCGAACCCAGGACCATAGTGCGATCGGAGGGATTATGTGAATGAAAAATTCCAATGACACTATCTGGAATCGAACCAGCGACCTTCCGATTTGTAGCATAGCACCTTAACAATATAAGGGTAGAATCGTATTAAAATAAGAAAGAGCACAGTAATAAGCATGTTACTCATAAAATTTTACGTGTTTAGTGTAAACAGAACCACAAACAAAAACTTCTTACCGAGATTTATGTAGGATTAGGTTCAAAAGTTTCTTGGAAATACAATGTGTGTTCATGTGTTTGCTACAACATGTATTTTAATCACTTTTCGCTTTGATGCGTATGTGATGAGACTGGAGCAGATAATTATGCAAGCCTTTATAAACGTTTTGCGTCATAGTTGTCTTGCTTTTACAAAATCTGTATTGTGTTGGAAAATTGCAGTAAAACTTGCTCTACAAGATACAACTTAGTTCTGTTCAGTGGTGTCCGCGTTATTACATAGGTGTTTACAGACGCTTATTTGTGCCAGTCTGTTCTGGGAACGTGCCGAATTGTCTAAAAGTCTGTAAGGTGAAAACATAACCTTAAAATGCAATTCACAGTTTGGAACAATTGTTACAACATTGCACCGAATACGACCAAACTATTGTATAACAATGTTTTATTGGAAAACGTCCATTTCAAAATTCCCAAACCTTGCGCGGGCTGATATACTAGTCATTAACAAAGTCTTATATTTTAAAAACACTTTAATTTTAAACAGTTTAAGAGACTAAAATTAATACATAATAATTAATAATATTACTTCTATAAAATGAATATGTTATTGATTGTTTCTGTAGAGAATGAAAGAAATTTAAAACTTACCACTGTTTCTTTATCACTAATAATTTTATTTCATAACAAGACAGACACTATACGTATAATGTAATGCTGAGGCGCGTTCGTTGAACCATTGTTGCTGTGGAAATGCAATAAGTATTACACAACCTGAGTGTTTATTTGTAGCCCTAGATATGCAGCATGCAATGCGCATGCTCTTTTTGGTCATCTGCGGCCTGCTTCGTTCTACAACATTTTTCAACATTATCTCACAAATGGCAGGATTTTCGAAATAAAAGTTATTGAACCTAAAACGGGAGTTTTGATTTTTATACTACTTTTGTCGGAAACATTTCTCATTCTACGAAGAACTGAGCGAGATATGGAGACATATGTGTATTGGTCTTCATGTAGAGTGCCCGTTATTCGTGTGCGATTTTAAGGAAATTTATTTTTTGACAGATTTCCGAAAAAATAGGCAAATATCAAATTTAATGAAAATCCGTCCGGTGGGAGCCGAGTTCTATGCGGACGGAGGGACAGACGGACAGAAATGCCGAAGCTAATAGTGGGTTCCCGCAATTGTGCGAAAGCGCCTAAAGAAATTATGACTGCAACTCCGTTGTCCGAATTATTACGAGAGAGTACTTGAAACTGAAACAGTAAGATACAGACTGAGTTTGCCTCTTCTTGTTTTTCTCAGTCTACCCTTTGTCAGATGTTTGGAACTTTTCAACACAGAGTTGGTCCATATACAAGAAGCCCGTTACAAATTTAAAAATTTTTAAGAACATTAATTTTTCTTGATTTCAAACTTTCGCCGTGTTTTGAATGTTGTATGCTTTCTTCTGGGTAATTCCCCGGCGTCTGAATTTTATATGTCGACGTTTCGGAACACTCTGTTCCATTTTCATAGGCGGGTAGGTATATCTACACGCCTGTGAAAGTGGAACATAGTGTTCCGAAACGTCGGCATATAAAATTCAGACGCTGGGGAATTACTCAGTAGAAAGCACACGAACTTAATTTTGTTGAGGAATTCACTAAATCACCCGAAAAATTTAATCCCTTGTGTTGCGGGGGCAAGAGTTGTGTGTTCCATTCACCCACTTGTCGTAGATCGCGGCTGTGTAGCACAAGGCTATTACCAAAAATTATGAAACTGCTTTAACAATTATGCTTAATGGACTTGTTTTTAAACATAAATTTCTGTACATACATATTGTGCGGATGGAGCACAATTCTCTGTTAACGCCAGCTTGGATACTGCATGGACTGTTGACGTTACCCTAGCGGACAGTATTTCTGGTTGACACACACACACACACACACACACACACACACACACACACTTTTTTTCTGTATTGAATGCTTGGTAGTGGATTGCCGGATTGGATAGATGAGTGTTCTGTATTGGGAGCTGCTGATCTGTTTCCATGACGATCATTGCAGGAACGGAATGCCTACCGAGTAATTACTGGACACTCGGAGAAGCAGGCATACGGACAGCATTAGCAGTTTTCCTGTGCCGTATTGCATTGTGCACCAAGCGTGCCTAATCATAACACATCTACTTAAGGGAGAGCATCAGTTAATGCTTACATTCTGTGGCTATTTCAAAGTACCAATTTGTGTGCATCCTTCAGATGACATTAAATTCTTGGCAAGTAATCAGCATCTATTCCGAACAATGAAAGTGAAGACTTTAACTAAGGCTAGTCTGTTGTTGTCGTGACACCAACTATGATTATGGGCACACGCATTCATTTTGTGGGAGAGCGCTGCCTTCATCGTCAGCGTGACAGATTTCTATTCGTAAAGGCTGAAGTTATCGGAAAAAGAGGCTAGTCTGTTATGTAGGTAGGCTTCAATGAATAGGGCTAATAGAACATCGGCAGGAACGATACGGAAGTAAATTTTTCGTCACACTGAAAAACTTTCATTTGTGGCAACAGCCTCCAGCATGACCACGCTAAGAACCTCAGACACGACGGCAAATCTGCAAGCAAAATCCCCTTCATGGTTAGAAAGTTCATGTGTTGCAAGTCCAGGAATGAGTTTAATGCACCGGAATGGCTAAAAGGACTAAGGAACATCAACCTGAGAGAGCAAAGGGTAAGTCTCCGCCCTTACTTACCTCTTCGGTTAGTTGTCTGGTAACTAGTAGAAACATGAAGGCAGGTAGAAGGTAGAATTAGAGCTCCGAGCACCTTTACGTCAGGACTAAATGGATGCAAGTTACGAGCTTCATTCTCAAAATGGGAATACAAACTCGGTGCACTTAATGGGCTCTGGCACCGTTAGACTTGGTAGTAATTGAATCAGACATGTAGAAAACATGAAGTAGTATGAATAATGATAATGATGATGATAATAATAATAATAATAATAATTTGTGCTTGTCTACAATATTTACATAGGTAAATGTCCCAGAATTTTATTTAGTCCTCCCCTTCTCCTGCAGTTCCTGCTTAAAAATTCCGAAATCTACATAACTTTCAAGCACATGTTTAAAGCATGTTATCTACATGGAAATTTAATTTCTTATATCCAGTAATCTAATCAACTCTAAGTAGCAGTAGGTCTACGTTCTTGTGACGTACACTTTCTTCTGAATTGGGTTGTAAAAATACATCATTGGGTCAGGGGATAATATATAAAATTTTTGTAAAATACCTTTTGTTAAGGCTATTGATCTGAATTTAGATGTGTGCGATAGGAACGTGCCTAATATAAACACAAAACATAACAGTTAAGAGCGGTTTTAAAGTCAGACGCCCTCTTATGTTTTTTTTATAGTTGATAAGTATAAACCAACGTTAATGGCTTATTATTAATTAATTAAGTAATAAAGATTTGGAATAACATTAAAAATTCCTGTATCGCATTTATGTGTTAGTTAGGAAATATAATTTTCAGATAAAGAAAGGTATCGCAGAAATAACGAAAGTGGAGTGTATCTCTCTGTGTTTAAGTCAATACGGCTCTTTCGAATTTTGCCGGGAAGGTCCTTCTAGTAGCAACTCTGCTTATTTCTAGAAGCTCTCTACCGTAACTATTCAGTCTCGTGGTGCACAGTTAGTAACACTGTAATTTAAAAATATCCATAAATGACTAGTGCACAAGACGGGAACAGATGAACCATTATCTGTGGAAATGATCACCATAACTAGTAACTGGTAAATTCTGCCTTTCCAATACTGAAAATGTTTATACTGCTAGTTAAAATCAGTGTCAAGTTGGTCGTACACTCTCGCTTATATGCCTTAAACACTGTAGACCTGAGCTATACATGAACACTAGGCTGCCCTTAGGAAGATAATGTTCAGAGAGGTGTTCAGTTTTAAAATTTTTATATCTCTTCTCAAGAATTGTGGTCCATGAAAATGGCGGATTTAGGTTCCATAAGACTGCAATTAATTGACTTACAGACGAATTTTTTTGACGCATAAGAATTTTTTGCCTTGCCTGTAAACTGTCTTGTGCCTCGAGGAAAAGACAGCGTGCGTGCGAGATTAGGCATTCGAGTAGCGTAGTCTCATTACCACCAAGTGCACGACGTGGGATCGTGTGATAAAAGCGACGTGACATTAAATACTACTCCCTTTCCTCGACTTGCACCCTGTTTAATATTCTACCACAATCACCACAACAGCTTGCTGGACCGCACCACACATTTGCACTAGCAATACAATTTCCCAACTATGTAGACCATTTCCCGTTTACTGTCAGCACATTCGCAGATTTTAGTTGGTGAAAAGCGACGTGTCGTGCGAGTTTTTGGATTTTCGCCGCTGTGTAGCTGAGGTATCCGTTCCTCTAGGATTTTCGTCTAGCATCTTGGTCAATGTTTCTCCACTTTTCAACATAATGTAATTGTCGCACGTTCGAAAGCTGAAACGTCCAAGAAAATTATTTCTTCTTACATTTCGAAATTCGAAGCTAAGGTCATTACTTTTCCTCAAAACCTTGGAAATCAATTACTCAATGAGATGGCTTCGTATTCCAGAAGAATGGATACCTAAAGCTTAGTTTTTTTTTAGCAAGGAATCCTTGTACATTTATGTTACTAATTACATGAGATGGCGGTTGGTTCTCTTCGTCACCTTGTGCAGATCGTCTCTGGGTTGGGCCCTCACTCTTTGCTTCAGTTGGTATAGTATGTTCTTAGCAAAGCATAAACAGGAGCATGAATATCACCACTCACCGTCAAATAATGTCGAGTCTAATAATGCAGTGAACATCCATTCATTCTTGCTTCTTCATTGCGTTCTACCTGATTAAAGGAAAACTGCAAATATAGGCTTACATTAATTCATATTGATGACGTTTTGCGGTAATGACATTCCAGTACTGTAGACTTCCTTCTGCACTGACACTAATATCAAAACCCATCAACATTAACGTAGCTGTTGTCGAAATACAGGACGGTAGAAACCGCCGGCATGTTTGCCATCATGATGAATGTATTTTTACCCAAGTTTTGAAAATAACAAACAGAAGTTGGCATTACAAGACACTACTTTATAGGGCCAGTATGTTTCTAGGTACCCAAGTCAATATATAAAAAAAAACATTTATTTATTCGAACACAAGACGGGTTTATTTGAATTAAAACTGCTCCTTTACATATTTGGTCTGTACTTAGACCGTCTTCTGGCATGTCGATGAAAAATCTTACAGAGGAAGATAGAATAAAAATCTAAGGGGCCTTTTGTTTACATTTACTGTATTTTTTAATGTTAAGACATAGAATATAAAGGTAAAGGTAAAGTGATCCCTTTACAGGCCCGGTGTGGCCCAGAGGGTGGGTAGAGGTATAGCACTACTCTTCCATGACCGCGGCACTAGAAGGTGGTGAGTGGTCAGCAGCATTCCTCGACCGCACCTTACCCCCGGGAAAGACCCGGTACCCTTTTTATAGTAGGCTAAAATATAGAATATAAAATAGACGAATATAAGACTTGAATAGTTTTTAAAAGTGCATGTATAGCTTATTCTTGTATAAAATTTCTTCTTTGAATTATGTTTGCAAATTTTGTGCAAGAATATAATTGAGGGGGATGGTAGAGCAATGTTTACCGCTTCGCAGTTAATCTACATGAGACTAAGCCGCGTCCAAACAACATCGTAGAAAAATTATAATAGTAAACCTCACTACAACACAAGAGGATCTAAATCTAATAAAAGTCTTTGTTTACAGAATTTAAAAATTATTTAGGTCCTATACTGTTGTATTTTATATTCTACGTTTTAACCTTATAAAAATAGAGACTGTAAACGAGGGGCCCCTTAGACTTTTATTATATCTTCCGTTGTAAGATTTTTAAGATGGCCTAAGTACAGGCCGAAATATATAGCCCACATGTGAAGGCAAATTATGAATTAAAATATACCTTGTTGTTTATTTAATTAATACACCAACAAATGCACATATATTCAGTTAATGATCTAAATTCACATTAAAACACTTAAAACGCTCCTACATGTTTCGATCATACGATCATCCTCAGGGAACACACATTGTTCCTTGCTAAAGTTATAGTTTAAAAACACTCAGTGACTTACATTGCATTTGGGATCCCAGAATGCAATCAAACATAAACAACTCTTTGGATCTGTCTTCTTGGAGGGTCTGAGGATGACCTTATAAGGTCGAAACATTTCGCCCTGACAAATATACTATGTTTGTATATAAATAAAGTGTGGTGTTATCGAGTGACGTGTTGTATTTATATGTTATAAAAATTCGGGATGGAAAACATCAAAAGTTAAAACATTAGCACAGAGCAGATATGCGCAAAATAAAAAAAAAAATTAGGAGCTACTTGAAAACTCAAGGTGCCAGAAGGGCGCCATGAAGCAAGTTCGATTCTGAGGGCCCACAAATATTAGGAGCAACCGTACAAAATTTGTGGCACATCGTCCTGGCTCCCCGGATTTATGCGCCCTTGCTAAAGAGAACAAAATTTAAACTGTTGTTTGGTTACGGATTTGAAACTTGATCTGTGACTTTGTGGCAGTAATATAGGCTTGGAATTTTAAGGACCTGGTGCTGAGAAGGTATTGGGAACTGAGAGGGAAACGTAACAGATTGTGGGATGCAATTTTATAACAAGAAGCTTCATAACCATTACTTCACAGAAAATATTCAAGTGATGAAAGCACAGAGAATGGGGTGCGTCCGGCGTGTGATACTGGTGCGAGACAAGAGAAAAATAAAAAGTTTCGGAAATCTGAATGAGTGAAATCCTTTGGAAGATCTACGCATGGTTTGGATAATTATGCTAAGTACACTTTAAACAAAGAGAGTGAGAGAGGATGGACTGGATGTATCTGGCTCAGGATAGCTGCAAGTGATGTGCTGTTGTACAAACAGCAATGAATTTTCGTCTACCAAAAGATTCAGAGCATTTTCTACCCGCCAGTTAACTATTACTTCCGAAAAAAAAATCTGTTTAACAGAGTTAGATGTTTAATCACCGTAACCACCGGCAACATAAGCAGAAATAACTTCTACTTTATCCGTACTTCCGCCACCACGGGTTTCTGATTTCATCGGTGTTTTTTACGTATGCTGTTTGTGTTTGCAGTTTTTAGCACATAAATTCTGTTAATAAGTAAGAATATTAATAGAAATCCCATCTTTAAACCGACATTTCGATAAGAAACCGTAGTCGCCTAAAAATTTTAATATTTTTATATTGAGTTCAGCGGAAGAATTAATTGTATTTCGCCTATTACATTAAAGCCTCGTTCTTTTCAATCTTAATTATCTCAAATTTTACTTGATTTGCATGAAAGTCGAAACAATTATGAAGCAGTAACTTCCTGTTAAAGTCGGTCTTATAATTTGGTGTAAGAGGAAAATAACTGTCACTTCGTATCGCTAAGATACCAGCCTACTCTCAACAGTCTGCGTTCGTCTGTGTGCGGTATGGCTTTCGTTCATGAAAACTCCTTCGTTCGGAAGGATATCTTTAAGGAAAGATGTAACTGCACAGCAGGAGACAGATTGGTTTCGAGTACCTCTTCTATAAGCTGGTGGCTGTTTAAGTTTTGCTGACAGCTCCACGCGGATGTAAGACTGAAAGAACGAACGAAATTTCCGGAGCCCTGCTTTCAATGAGTGGGAAATTAATTTTCGTTTCTTTAAGCACCCTCAAGAAAGGAATATGCTTAAAAAAGGGGCTGGCTTCTCGTATTACTACCAAGTTATGTTTTGTGTTTTCAAATTCTGTATAACTGCAAACCAAAGAAAATTATCTATTTCTCTTAGCATCTCTCTGTTTTATATGTCAGATGCCTTCCCCAACGCATGTGCATTGGAAATACACTCGAACTGAGTAAAATATCATATTAGAATGGAACACGTAATTATCTCTTTTAATGGCTTAGTAATTAATATTTGCTATTACTTTTATACAATCCATCCAATCGCACTATGGTCTTGGGGTCGACTCAGCCTCTAACAGAAATGAGTACCAGGAGCATATCCTGGGGGTAAAGGCGGCCGGTGCG
>Ga0123357_10005172_pt1 | contig 15563 bp, 5 predicted proteins | sample TergutEmb28metaG_FD_89873 | JGI IMG/M metagenome (GOLD analysis project Ga0123357, IMG submission 89873) | Embiratermes neotenicus P4 segment gut microbial communities from Petit-Saut dam, French Guiana - Emb289 P4 | ecosystem: Host-associated > Arthropoda: Insects > Digestive system > Gut ... | reverse complement strand
CCTTTGTAATTGTTACAGTAGGAAAATTAGTTCTACTTTCCATACGCCAAACAGAAGGGCGATTGGGCTTTTTTTTTAAATTGAGACCCCTTTTCCAGCATTCCTTCCCCTTTTCCCCCCCCCCCCCCCCCCCCAACCGATTCCTAAGCTAAATGAATGGTTTTCTTTCTGCCAACTGCTTAGATAAATATGTTTGACAAAGAAACTTGCAGCAGAGAGAGAAAGAGAGAGATAGAGACGGATAACAGATACTGTAATGCTAACGAAGCAATTAACTTAATGATGTACTTGGAATTAGGAGAGCTGAGTACGGGCTAATGGATTTTGACGTTCAGGGGACCGTGCATCATGATAAATTCTTATAATAAAACCAACTAGATGCACTAATTTCTCAAATTTATTTTTGTAATAAAACTATACATGTCAGCAAACCTGTATGACATACACTATTGCTGTGAGTACAGTGAAAAACTCCTGATAATGGACAGAAGCAACTGTCCGAAACATGTATAGTTTTATTACAAAAATAAATTTGAGAAATTAGTGCATCTAGTTGGTTTTATTATAATGTCTAATTGATGTAGATAAATATATAGAAAATAAGACTGCACGGTGTTACCTTCTTTCTCGATCCTTGGGATTTATGTGTTTAGTATCATCCAACGTCGGTTTATAATGAAGACACGAATATTTAATTTACTTTAATAATTACGTAATAACGAAAGTTAAGTCCGCTTTCTTCAGGTTACTTAATGTTAGCGTCGATATTATTAAGGATGATGATATAATAGGTTTGATACTAGGTGACCATTTGTAGGCGCATAACATGCTACAACACAAAAAAAACAACATATTAAACTACAACAATTCATTGGTTACTCTAAAAATAAACAAATTTTGACTAGTTACAGCTTCTTAATATTACTTTTGCTGATAACATACCGTAACACCGCGCAAAGAAAGCACTATACAGTACTTCGAAAATTTAAATGAGCGGTTAAAATAGTTTTTCCGAATCATAAATTTACATTTCCGGACTCTTGACAGCAGGGGTTCTTTTCGAACGAACACGCAGTAGGGTTTTAAAGTGTAAAATATCCCTCTACAGTTTTTCTGCCAAAAAAAAATTATCCCACATAAACGTCCTTAAGCTGTTCGCTCCTAACAACATTGCTAGAACTGCTACATGTCGATAAGAAAGATGTGACATATAATCAACAATGATGGTGTGACAGTTTCAGATAAATAATGTAGAGCGAATCTGTTCGATGGGCTGTGTGCAGGTTATTGAGCATGTTTAAAGCAACTGTCTTTTGACTGTTCATTCTCTGCCGGTGACGTTACAAAGTGCGTTAGACGGAGTGTTTCAGGATAAAGACGGCGACCTAAATAAGGATTATTGCGTTTAGTAAATTATATTGGGATAGACCATTATTAAATAAAGTTCGTAAAGAAAGAGAAATAGGTCTATACGGGTCTATACGTTTTTATCAGAACATTCTACGGGCAGAGAGACAGACGGAGTGGAAAAGTCTAAAACATAATACTATGGCATTCAGATTTACGAAATACGTATTCCGTTAGTGTTAAACATATTTATTGGCATGTTAATTGAAAAACACAGAAAACCTTTAATTACTACATTTATGAAAATTCAGTTCAATTTTAAACAAGTGATTTCTGCCATACCCCGCGATGATAAAGGCCAGATGAAACGTCTATATTAATATATATATATATGTATATACATATAGGTATGGGTGGGTGGGTGCGTGCGTGAGTGCGTGCGTGCGGGGGTGGTGTGCCTGTGACAGCCATGACTCCTCGGAAAATTGAGATAGGAGCCTTAAATTTTAGCAGTAATTTCAGGGTCATTACGTTACAAGCCATACCAAATATGATAAAAATGAAGGAATTGAAGTAACTGCGACAGACAGACACTGTAAGCACAAATACGAATACAATTTCGCCGGAAATTCGGGTGTGCGGCGCAATACAATAACTGAAGGGAAGTTAAAGCTATTATTTGAAAAGAGTCATTAAATTTTTGTGCATTGCATATTGGCTGACGCTATCCTACTTGATTTTTTGCGCGGGAAACCATGCTATTATTTTTTTTTTTCGAAATAACAATGTTTATACGTAGAAATGTAAGTCAGCATCTCCGCTGAATAGAACGCTTTAGAACTGACTTTCGCTCAGTTGGTCAATAAATTCAACACTTCTAACAGAAGCAGCGGATTTATTATCGCGTTCGTGTATACCTTCAGCCAAGTGAATTCAATCTTCACCTTCACACCTTACATCTTTAAGATATTTCCCTGCACTTTTTCCGACTGCCTGGCTACTTACGGTAGACAACTTCACATTCTCTCTTCTTCCAGAGGGAGCTCAAAAAAATCTTCTCTGACGTTACTTTCCACGAGGGTGGAGCGGAAACTGGATTTCTTTGTTCTGTTATTACTCCTCTTTAGCCTCTTCTCTCTCTCTTCCACAACCCGGAATATGCAATGGCGAACAGCGACATATTTCAGGAAGCGAATTATTATAACAGTTTTCCGTGTGCTGTTAATGGAAGTGAGCTGGCGGCAGACTAAAACAAACACAATGGATGGAAAAAAAAATTTGGAAACTTATTTGAACTAGTTTATACACACAGACGCAAAGGTTATTCCGATTTAAACCGTGTTCAGCAGTCTAAACATTTTTATCCATGCTGTGAAAAATGAAGCCTTGTCTTCCGTGGAAATCGAAAGTTCATTGGATGGTTCACCAGATGACACCACTCGACACGTGGCCTGACCAAATGTAATGTACCGTCAACCCTCACATTGCATTCACGTAATATGGATTCTTGCATAACATCCCGTTTGTTGCTATGCACGCGAAGTTTACTCTTTCTTCGACGTTTCCGCACAGATTTATCATGTTTAATGCTTATCGTATATTTCAACTATTTAATTCTGCTTAACTTTACTACTGTAATAACATTTCATAATGAGAAAAAATGTGAAATAAATTCTGCATTTTACAACTTTTTCCATTACATTGTCCATTTCTGTTCTTCAGACCAAAACATACTTAACATCGGTTGTCCTCCAAGCATGTTATCTTAACAACAGAACACATTTCGCTATATTTTTTCAGCAAGTTCACTAAACGGCCCCTTAATGTACAATGCTGCATTCGGGTGATGGGTAAGTTTTACACCTACAAAAAACAAGTGAATTAATAGTCTTCAGAAATATAAAAATGGCGGGCTAATTCAGAAAATTGCAAGATTGTTAATGTAGTGTGTATGTAAATACAGAATTTCAGTATGAGACACATTTTTGAACACACAATAATAGATTATTGTGTGGCAAGTTAAAATGTTCACAAATACTATGTCATTAAGGAAACTGTAAGATGAGACATCTGGCGTATTCTTACACACATTTTCTTAAAATCCAAACGGTTAAAAGGGAATCTGATATTTATTGGACTTCGCATCATTGAGATAATTGAAGAATTAAAAACCAACTAAACGCCACTTGGTATTTTATTGTACCTCTTCTAGGCTCAATATGTTTCGGGCATTACTATGCCCATCATCAGGAGCTTGCGACTATGATGTTGATTACAACATTGGCAGTTTCCTTCTTGGTTTGCTGTATGTTGGAGGTTAGGTGCGGTTAGGCTGCAGTAGTGTCCGGGCTGCAGCCCATACAGAAAACCAAGAACGAAACTACCAATGTTGTAATAAACATCATAGTCGCAAGCTCCTGATGATCGGCATAGTAATGCCCGAAACATGTTGACCCTAGAAGAAGTACAATAAAATAATAAGTGACATATAGTTGGTTATTATTCTTCGGTTAAAAGGGAATTCAAATGATTAACGACTTCTGAATGTCTGCAAGCTTCAATCCATCTGGTGTTGGATTATAAATCGTCATATCTTAAATGAGGTAAACAAATATATCTAAGTGCCTCGATTCGTGCATATTGCGTTTAGTTTGTGACCAGTGACCTTTAATTCAGATAATTTTGATAATTCAAACACAATTAGGTAAATCAAGTGTAAAATTTTAAATCAGGAGAAACGCAAAACTCTTCTGTATTGCATGTTTCTTCATGTACACCATTAAAATGCACGTTGGCTGTTGACCTGCAGCAATAGTTGTCTACATATAAACTGGGGTGCATCCACTCCAGCTAATATTTGCAGGGCGTTTCACGAATAAGATCGAGAATACGTTAAACAGTGATTCGTTAGACGTAAAGAAAGCAGTTATTCGTGTCCACTGCTCAAAGGAAGACTAGTCCAAGCTGGAGAAACAAAATAGAAGGAAGACAGGAAATGTACCTTATGCTGGCGCATTGTTATAGTTCCTTATGCTTAACGTGATGTGTGGCCGATCTCTAGTTTTGTTACATCAATAGTTCTATCAGTCTGACTGAATGACTTGTTGGCTGCATGGTGCACTCGACTCGTCTCGCTTGCAGCCTTAGACCATGAATATCTTTACACATTTATTGAATTAAACCGTCTTTACACGACACAAATGACAGTATTCTACAGCTGTTGTTGAACAGATGGGATGCCATCGGTACAGCAACATTATGTATCTTAATTGATACTAACCTTTGTAAGCCTGATGATGGCCAAACAAGGCCGAAACATGTTGCTGATGTAACCAGTTGTAGAATAACAAACTGTCAATTGTGTTGTGCAAGGACGGTTTAATTCAATAAAGTTGTCACATGTACACAGCGGGATGGAAACAATCCAATTCATGAACATGTTGTTCCTCTTGGAAGTCTGGTCGCAGCTCTGATTCAATGGTTAAACAGAGCAAGGGCCACTTGAAACTATAGTACGAAGGAAAAGGAACAGAGATTGCGTTTATTTATGGAAAAGTTTGTAAATTTAGGGCGAATATATTACTTGGTTGTTTCTTTTGAACTTAATATTTTACAAATTAGAAGTCAGCAGGATTATTCATATAAAATATGTCTAAAAATAGGGGCTTCAATAAGGGATCTATATATATAGCTACACGACGACAGAAGGAATCCTCCTTGACACAAAATTAAACATTTAATACAACAAAGCCACTGTAGGGAAAATATTAAACATATTTTCATTGAAGTCATTGTATATGTACCGTAGAAATAATAAGACACAAAAACCGTAAACATTTTTGAAATCGGTCTGATCATATTCTCAGCTAACGCGTAAAATATTCTACTGTATTCGCTGCTCATGCTAAGTCTGGAAATAAGTGGTTATTTTTAAGTAGCCGCAGCGAAAGACATCTACAATTTACAAATATCATGGCATTTAAATTTACTGCAATTTTATCCTATTCGATATCAACACGTCAGTCTAGGATGGCTGTACGAGCTGCAGCAAATTGGTCCTTTCGGTGCGAATGAATGCGTTAATATATTTGACATTCAGAGTACCGTGCATCGTGATATATTCTTATAAAAAGCTAACGAGATGCACTATTTCTCAAGTTGATTTTGATAAAGACCTCTACATATTTCGGACAGATCTACTGTCCGTCATCACCTATTGCTGTGTGTACAGTGTTGATCTGATGATGGATCTGTCCGAAACAAAATTAACTTGAGAAACAGTGCATCCCGTTGGCTTTATTATAAGAATGCTGTAATATAATTCCACATTTTCCTGAAGACTGGTCAATGAAACCGCAGAACATTTTATACTCCGAATAATTACTAGCATATGGAATCCATCGACTGAACAGTGATTCTCTTGTAAGGAGCCTCAAAGAAGCAGGACGTTTTACATTTACTTACATCGAAACTTAAATTCGACACGCCAGGAGAATTTTCTTTAAGACGACATGCCTTCACAATACTACGTAGTAAAACAATTGTTTAAAATCATGTAACAGATTTTTCTCGTTTTCTATACACATCGACTCGACATTTTTAATAAAATGTTTAAATTAATTTGTATTCGCTGTCTCCATTAGTCGCGGAGTAATAACAATCCTTTGTGCGCGTTGAGTCCAAGCAAGAGTTTTAACCTACCATGTAAATTGGCTCTCGCCATTTTTTTCTTTACTGGGTTGTAACCTAGTATACTAATTTAACCTTCCATCTCATTAATATGCCATTTTCACATTTGTAATAATAAAATTTTAATTTAGATTAAATCAACGTACCATTCCCGTATATCAGAAATTCTATGATCGCACTGGAATACCTCAGTTACTGTAGGCAGGACGAGTGTTTCTGCTTCCTCACTTTGCAATTGTCTTCCTTAGTCACTGTCTCAATTCAGGTAAAATAACACAAAGATAAACATTAAATAAAATTTACCTGCGCATTTTGATCACGCAATGCGCCTTGTGAATTTTGGTTACTTCGCTGCATATGACTGAATCTACAAAATATGAGATACTGCACTGCAGATAATTAGCGATATTTACTTATTATAATTTTTAGTACTTTTTCAGGAAAGGAAATTAATTAAAAGCTTGTTCAAACTAAATTTTTAAAGACGTAAATAGAGACTATTTACGCATCATGAGACCACATAAATTTTAGCTTATGAAGTCCTACTTTATTTGTGCAACATGATAAATAAAAAGCGTCTATGTGTCTAAGTATCGCTTCATGAAACACTGACGAAGGAATGGAAGTTCAGTTCAGTGCATTCGTAATTACTACTGAAGCCAGACGAAGGGCGGTCAGTTGCGGGCTCATTTCACTTCACACATCTGTAGAGAGCTTGAGATGCTACTGCAGAACATGGTGGCCACAAGCATGAAACCAGCACTCAACACCACTAGGAACTGAACTAAAAAATGGGCAATTATGAATCACGCCCGAGTATTGCTAGGAGTTTTAAAAACATTTTAAAATATATATTTTTTCGCTCTGTAAGATTTGTATATTTTATTAAGTCAAATACGGTAGATAAGAAAAGGTAAGTGTTCCCGTTACAGGCCCGGTGTGGCCCAGAAGGTGGGTGGAGGTATAGCTCTACTATCGTGGCACTAGAAGGAGGTGAGTGGTCAGCAGCACGCTCCGGCCGCACTTTACACCAGGGTAATACCCAGTATCCATTTTACAGGAAGCAAATAACGTAGGTATACTTTTCAAAAAGTTTGATTCGACGCAGGTGAAGTATGTTTGAAGAAAACTGAATAAGAATAGGCCTATGTCGCAATAGAACTGAGAGTTATAAACTACAAACTACCATCAGTATCAAACACGGACTGGCAAAGGTACTGTATTCCTACTGAGAAATTCCTAATAGCCTGTATTCGCCTTAATTAAAAGAATAATGTGCCTCAACATTACACAGTAAAATTCCTGAAAATTACGGTAAAGATGTGTACAATTGTTTATAAGCACTGGGAGTGATAAACTACCTTTATACTCCGGTCATTTAACGCGTGAGAAGAAAATCCACTGAAAATGTAAGGCAGGCGGTTGGATGAGGCTCTGTGTCGGTGCTAGCAAACTGGTAAAGAGAATTCTACGTCGCCCTGCCGGGAACCAAACCCCAATCGTCCAAATCCTTGTCATTACCTTTACTGCACGACTGACATGGAAAATAACGGAAATATAATTTTATATTTTGCTGACCGTGCAGCCTGGTACGACTCTGGGTAAGTGACCAACTTGATGCACAATTACGTTATATAATACATTTTTTATTATTATAATCCTCTAAATGTTTAGCGCAAATCTGTACTCATCATTAGGTGGTCAAATTGTATGAATACAGCTTCCGGTATAGTATTCTCTGTAAGTGACTGTCCGGTGTGCAGGTTGAGAAGGAATTGAATTTTATTCAGCAGGCCCCTTTCTATTTGATTCCTCGCATCTAGGTGTGAGGAAGTACAGTACGCTGATCCGTCTGTGCCTCCTCAGGTGGTGTCCACTTCAGTGTGGAATCTAATTTTTTTAACGCCCATTGAACGAGTTTAAAATACACGAAAAAGAGATGAATATGCAAATGAAAAACTCGCATGATGCAGTTAGGCAGCTTATATCCATGCAAATTCAAGACTTTTGGGGAGTGCGTGGTTCCACACAAATAAAAAAAGAAATGAAAGCAAACAATGGTGGCGATAATGGTATGATTTTTAAAGAGACAACAGTCTAGAATATTCCTATTTATATATTCAATTAAAAGAAAAATTTAGAAGCAGAGTATTCACTTATGAATTATGTAAAGGCGATGCTGGATAATCATATTACTTGAATTCACCTTGTATAAACCAAAAACATTCTAAGCCACAGAGTGAAGATGATAATATGCAACACGTGAAAAACGGTTAACATCAAATCCGGACCTATGAAATGTCCCACCTTAGACTCCTGGTTCATGAAAATATACATCAAGATTGTCAGTTTGTCTCATTCACTGCAATTGGCCAATTGAATCCTGTATCTTCTACACAAGGTCCTTAATTTTGCTACGTTTTACAACTTCGATTTTGAGACCGTTCTAAATATTACACGGCAACGTACACTGAGGTAAACCTTCTAAGACTGACAGGCAACTTAAACATACTGCTTGACGTGCAGAATTTGTAAAATGTCAGTCGGTTGACAATGGTGTAAATTCTAAGTACATGTTTGGAATGAGTTTTTCATGACACATTTCAAACTAGAATTCCGACACACGTCTAAGAAAATCTAGAAAGCATGTGGAAAAGACCTTCAAAATAACTCATAACACAAGTCAGATTCGAAACAATTACACCAGAATGTTTACCTTGCGATATACTACTGACGAAATTACATGCGTAGACAGCAATAAAAACATATATCGTCAGAACCGTTATTATGAAGTAACGCTGTCAGCTGAACTCTTGCTGAGACGTCGACGTACATAAGTACAGGTACAAATCCACACCCACAATGACGTATTCATTTCATTTCATACGAAATTTCGGCCAGTCTTTAAGAGAAATTCTGCATTATTTATTGCGCTATTATTATTCTTAGCCCACAAACTGGCATCATATGAATAAGAAACTGATTAATCCGTTCCATAAGTAGCTTCAAATATTCATTACTTTGTTCGCAGTTATAACAATAAGGTGTTTATGGCCACACCTGGAAAACAATTTAGTAAAACATTAATTTTTACTACATTTTTCTATCTGGAACATCCTGTCGTAGTGCAAAATATTTACCAATTACCATCAAAACAACTAATTTATTATGTTATATAAATGTATAGATTATGTAGACTATAATATACCGATGTGCTACTACATGTTTCCATCAGTATGTGGTCATCCTCAGGCCTTTAAATGCATATAAACCAAAATTACCATTGCAACATGAGTTATGGGAGGTTAGATTCACATCTCATTCTTTGGTGTTAGAAAATGCATGTCAATAATTTAAAATGAATCATAAAATATATAGAGCAAGTACTGGCAGATACTGTCAGCGTTTGATGGGATGAACTATTACATTCTTTCTGTAACACATATAGCTGACCTCCCATAAGTGATGTTGTAAATGTAATTTCAGTTTTTATGTGCCTTAACGACCTGAAGACGACCACGTAGTAGCTGAAAAATCTATACAGCATAACTCAATAAATTAGTTGCGTTGAGGGCCATTAAAATTATTTGTAATGCTGCAGTACTAATGGAATCCATTGATTTACTTACTGCGCAGTACAAATACACAAATACGAAGTATTTTTTGAATTTCGAACTTCTTTGCTAATGGTGCCACAAGAATCGAAAGGGAATGTTTTATTACTTACTTACTCTATGGTGCAGAGTCCTTCTTGAGAAGCTAACTGGTTTGCAGCTAGTCAAGAAATTCCCCGCATTTCTGGGAAACCCGAAATTTCATTACCGCACTCAGAAGCGTCCGCCAAATGTCTCTATCCTAGGCCAGTCCAATCCAGTCCATATGCCCACATCCCACCTCCTGAAGATCCATCCTAATATTATCTACCCATCTACGCCTAGGTCTCCCCTGTGGTCTCCTTTCCTCCGGTTTCCCCAGCAAGACCCTACACACACCCCTCTCCTCACCCATGCGCGCCACATGCCCAGCCCATCGCATTCTTCTCGATTATATCACCCTACAATATTGAGTGAGGTGTACAAATCATTTAGCTCCTCGTTATACATTCTCCTCAATTTCCCCGTTACCTCATCCCTCCTAGGTCCAAATATTCTCCTCAACACCATGTTCTCAAACACCCTTTGCTTCCTTTCCTCCCGCAATATCAACTACCAAGTTTCACACCCATACAAAACAAAAGGCAGAATTGTAGTTCTATTATCTTGATCTTTAAATTTTTGGATAGCAACCTGGAAGACAAAAGATTCTGCACCGAATGATAAACTATTCTTGACCTCAATCTGCTCTTAATTTCTTCCGCAATTGAATTTTGATTTGTTAAAGTTGTTCCCAAACATTTAAACTCTTCCACCCTCTCGAAAGTACTATTATCAATCCGCACGGAATGTTTTATTAAGGAACATAAAAACTAAGACATATATTTGTGTGTACCTGAGCCACCAGGTGTCTATTTTTACGTTACATTACTGGCCTTGGTATTATTTCTTACTGGTGGTTTCGTTTCTCTTAAAGGAAACTCTATCAACGTGCACGTCCTAGAATGTCAAGTTTTCATAGTTGTGGGAAACTGTAATGTTGTCATGGCAACTTGAATGACCGCCACTTGAAACACGGACAGCCGTCGGCATCGCACCGACATGCTCTCCACAACATCCACTTACTCTGTACACACTCTCAGAATTGAGGTTTCTGGTTCGAGATAGAACAGGTGTCTATCAAGTAAAGTGCTTGAGTTAAAAACCAGCCACTTGAAGCTGCTTAAAGCATTCCTCAGATTTGAACTTGATCTCTTTTTCTTCCTTCAGACTTTGGCAACTCCACAGAACTTCCTCTGCTGGACAATTTAAGTGCACCATACATAATACCACATACACAAAACAGTTATGAATTTGAAATTTGGTATTACTGCATGCATTAAGAAGACAGAAAAGGAAGATTTTATTCACAACTGGCAGTTTTCTCTTTACTTAGTTCCTGCAGATAGTATAAAATATTAGAAAACCTACGAGACTAAAATGGTATTAGAAGTTCTGTTTCTACATGTACAAAAATAACAAGAAATCGCTGAGCGACCCTATTATGTCAAGAAGGAAAACTCCACTTCTTTTTCACGATATAGTCACGTAGCAGGCTCTTGTGAACAAAAGAGTGATTTTTAGTCAGCCACACTAAATTTCTTGGTGAACAGACTAACATAACATGATTCTAGTTCATATTAGAGAACTAGTGTGACATGTCTACTGGACTCCCGACGATAAACATAGTGCTGAAGGATTAGATTTTTTTGACACTATGATAAATAAATGGATTTCTGAAAAAGAAAAATTCTTAATCATGCGAGTGGCAAGGAACGTTTAAAAAATAGCCTTGGCTCTGTTATCAAGAAGTAAATACTTCTAATATATGGAAGTCCCTTGCCCATTACAAGTTCCTTGGATTCACTAAATGTTGAAACCAAAATATTAATACTTACTTACTTTCTCCATGGTGCAGTGTCCTTCTTGAGAAGTTAACTGGTTTGCAGCTAGTCAAGAAATTCCCCGCATTTCACGGAACCCAAAGGTTCATTACCGCATTCACAAGCGTCCGTCACCTGTCTCTATCCTGGGCCAGCCCAATTGAGTCCATATAACCACATCCCAACTACTGGAGATCCATTCTAATATTATCCATCCATCTAAGCCTAGACCTCCCCAGTGGTCTCCTTCCCTCCGGTTTCCCCAGCATTATTATATAATGTAACATAATGCAAGCAATTCAAAACAACCCTCATTTTGTTGCATTACAGTATACAGAAGTTACTTAACATTTCAATGTGTAAGAATGCCTATTAACATATGTTACATCATTTCATAACCCTAGGGTACGGGGCGCTGTTGGTGCTCCCACCTCTCATGCACGCAAGAGTGCTATGTTTTTAATAGTGAACTGAAGAAATTCAGATTTTCGGCGTTGAGATAAACTAGAAGAGTGTAATATCCCTACAAACTTTCATGGAAATCCTTTTGTTCATTGAAAAGTTTAAAGGCAGGACGCAGACAGGCAGAGATCTTCTAGTTATCTTACATCAGTAATTAACACTCGTATCTTTATGAAAGAAATTTGAGCTGCACAGGGCTAATAAATAATTAAATTATCGCACAAAATTGAAACAGACTGCAACGATAAACATTAAAATTTTACATTTATTAAGAACTTAAGAATAGACCAATTCCCAGAAGTTCCCGCAACCCTTCACTTCAAAACTCTTCTCTCTTCGTACCTAAAAGCTTAAGGATTAAAATGCGTAGCATTATAATTTTACCTGTTTTTATGCAAATGTCAAAATGCCTCCAACCCGACAGGAAATGTGTGCTTGCAAGCGGTGTGCTGAAACCAGTAAATGGAGCCAACGGACGAGAACAGGAACAGGATGGGAAAATTGAATACTGAGGTCTATAGATCATGTGCTTAATACTACCTACTGTTAGTGTCACTAAATAACAGAGAGTAGTTGAAGAATAAAAGACCAACTTCATGTTACTTGCTATTTTATTTCACTTCTTATGTGTTCAACATGTTTCGGACATTAATATATATCCGAAATATGTTGAACACATAAGAAGTGAAATAAAATAGCAAGTGACATCAAGTTGGTCTTTTGTTCTTCAACTATCACAATGATGCACGGTCCAATAAACATAAGAAACAGAGAATAGGACTGGTGAAATATATAACATGCGACGAAGATTTACGAAAGGCTCGGAGAATTTAATCCGAAAACATAAAGAGAAGCGATCATTTCGAAAATATGCAAATTCACAAGCAATTTTATTATCTTAAGAAATAAGGTGTGATTGCGTTTGCTGATTGAATCGGCTCACAATAGGATGAAACGGCTGGCTGTTACAAACCTCAGCAGGCACAAAGCCCAGCAATTTCTTGACCACATGCAAGAAATACGGCTCTTAAAATAAAGATTGTTTCTTTCAACTAACAACTATCGATGTGAATGAATCACAGTATCTCTTCAGGGAATATTTGAAATTCGTTAGGGTTTAATTCGTTAAAGCAGAGTGGGATAACCATACGCACTAACGTCTTGAACATTAAAAACTCTGTACTTTAAAACCAATATACGTGTACGAGTTCTAAACGTTTCTCTAAATAAACATAAATTATTTCTATATACAGCACCGATTAATCTTCAATTATAACGAATTCATTCATGTGAGACAGGATATCAATTTCCAAAAATTCACATCTTCTAGCATATGACGCCGAGTGGGTTACTAGATACTCAGAGTTGACTCAAAGGAAATTTCTGTCTCCACTTTCAGAGTCAAAGCAGTATAAGTTGCTCAGCAACTTCCGGTAAATTGTTGCCAAAAAAAAGGCATCTTATCCCAGATGCTTTGAATCATCGTCTTAAACAATGTGCGAATCTCAAACCATGTACTCAGATTTAAATATTATTTAAATAAACTTCAATCTTCAGAGGTTTTACTTACTTACCTACTTACTTATTTACTCTATGGTGCAGAGTCCTTCTTGAAAAGCTAACTGGTTTGCAGCGAGTCAAGAAATTCCCCGCATTTCACGGAACCCGAAGGTTCATTACATCACTCACAAGTGTCCGCCACCTGTCCCTAGCCTGGGCCAGCTCAATCCAAGCCATATACCCACATCTCACCTCCTGGAGATCCATCCTAATATTATCCACCCATCTACGCCTAGGTCTCCCCAGTGGTCCATTTCCCTCCGGTTATCTTCAGAGGTTTAAATTACGTTTTGTTTTGACACATTTAAAGAGCTGGTCTTTGTTTTGTCTATTTATTCATTTGTTTTGAGAGGAAAATGTCTCACAGCAGTATTCAATATCATAAATTTATCGATCTCACAATAACATAGGAAAAATTGTATCGTCTTCCAAAACAGCCTAAGAATATGGAAAATGTTCAAACTGGGTAAGAAATATTGAGAAGAAACAACACTAAGATTTGAAACTACTAAGCTATATGACGTCTCATATCTCATACAACGGGCTTCAAAAGAAAATTGTCATAGTAAAAATAGTGAGATAGTTCGAATTCTCATCTGCTACAATGGAGCAACAAAAGCCGTAGAATGAAATGAAGCGGTATTTCACAATGTGGTGTATGAATGTTAATCTTTATTCTCTTCTGCTGCAGTGTCTGGCGTCTCTCAGAGCGCAGTCACGTGTGCGGGAAGGCAGTCAGACTGGCGTGAAAGAGGTCACGACGTGTCAGGACCAACACACTTAACAGGGTCAACAGAGTGCTCGAAACGTTCAAGTGTCCTACAGCCACACTGGCTTAAGAGCAGTTGTAGCAAAAGCGAAGTCGTCTACGACAAAACACAGCTGTTCTGCCGTAGGAGTGACACACACAGAGATGCTCAGTCAGCTGCGCTTTTAAGCGTCTGCAGTTTTACAATTATTGACATTTTTGCCAATTGCTGCTTTGGTTTCAGGTATACGTAAATTGTAATTTGCGTTAATGTTGGACATATCGGTGGCTTCGTCAAAAGAAATCCACACTTTCCGAGAAGAGGGATTTTACTTCTCCGAAAATAGTTTTTTATATTGCAGATTTTATGGCAGTACGTCTTTTGTGACACCTTTGTAAATACGGATTTAAGGCACTCTTAACATCATTCAAATATGCAGTATTAGTGAAAATGTATACATTATTTAGAATTTAGAGTGTTTTTAAAGTGTGTTATTTAGCGAAATCTAGGATACCTTCAAATCTCGCAACTTGAAATAAAGTGAAATGCAAACTTCATGCAACTAGGTAATTTTATTGATGTATTCTTAGCTCGACATGTTTTGGGTACATATGCCCATCATCAGGAGCATTAGATGTTGAGTTGCTGCATATGGTTTTCCGCACCGAGTTTTTGGATGGGTGGTGATCTTGAGAGCCGCTGCGTAGGTCGTGTCTACGGTGCGGATGGTGCCGTGCACTGCACCATCCGCACCGTGCACACGACTACGCAGCGGCTGTCAAGGTTACCAGCCATCCAAAAACTCGGTGCGGAAAACCATAAGCTGCAACTCAACATCTAATGCTCCTGATGATGGGCGTATGTACACGAAACATGTCGAGCTAAGGATGCATCAATAAAATTGCCTAGTTGCATCAAGTTGGCATTTCACTTTATTTCATGAGAAAGATGCACGGTCAAACAACCCTCGCAACTTGACACGTATTTCCTACAAATTATCATAATTATCGTGATACTTTGTCAGAATTCCACACGTTTGTTAGAGTGGAAACGGAATCTGGTGGCACACGACGACGCACGGGAGGAGAAGTGAAGGGGAAAGAGGCGAATGGAGTGGATAGCCAAGCAGGCTTCAGTCTGACTCGGAACAGTCCATCCAGTGTTACTACAATCGTTCTCGCCCGACCCGCACTCCAAGAAAGCCAGTACTCGACTGAACTGACACCCCCGCCGATATAAAT
>Ga0123357_10005171_pt1 | contig 15564 bp, 11 predicted proteins | sample TergutEmb28metaG_FD_89873 | JGI IMG/M metagenome (GOLD analysis project Ga0123357, IMG submission 89873) | Embiratermes neotenicus P4 segment gut microbial communities from Petit-Saut dam, French Guiana - Emb289 P4 | ecosystem: Host-associated > Arthropoda: Insects > Digestive system > Gut ... | reverse complement strand
CTTAAACAGTATTTTGTTTAGGCCAAAGTTGTGTGAACAGTTTGAAACGCGCCAGATTAATTTGTTAAATTATTTTGAAACATCGCAGTGCTGGTTGGACTTCATGTTTCGTGTACGTGAAATATTCTGCGAAGGCTGAATTCTCCGAAATAGACATCAGAAATCGAGCCAAGGCAGGGAGAGAAAGAATTAACCGTTCAGACGGGGTCTCGGACGTGGTTACGGGACCGAAGACCTTTAGTCTAAATAATGCGTACGTTGACGCCTCTACTGCTGTCACTTGTGGAAGGCGGCCTCTTTCCTTTGTTTGAACACGATTCTTCCAGTTTTGTTACCGGCCATGTATCTCTTCAGCTGTAGTTGTGACTTTCGGTGTTTCTCCGATGTGAGCATTTTCTTTGGTCTAATTTAGTGACTCATTTGCCGAGCCCCTGATTTCTGCCACACTTTACGGTTTAAAGCGCAGATTTAACTAACATAATTAAGTGTATATCTATATAGGCAGATTTTTTCTGGCCGTGCCGCGGCTTATGCTAAGAGACACCGGTTTTTCACCGCAGGGACGGGCTTTCGATCCCAGGTTAGTCATTGTGGGATTCGCGGTGCACAGAATAACAGGGACTAGTTTTTCTCCCAATACTTCTTTTGTCCCCTGTCAGTATTATTTCGTTAATGCTCGTTATTAATTAATCGATTACTGACGCAATATAACCGTAGTAATCGACTGCGTGGTTAAATTAGAGAACCCGGATAGCGTACTGTAGACTATGGGGTGGGGTTTACGATTCAGGGTTCGAATCCCAACACGTGTCAGGGACTTTTCTCGCGTCTAAAACGTCCAGGCCGGCCAGCCCAGGCTCCTCTTTTACGGATACTGGTGTTCTTTCCCATTGGTACCTCCATCTAGTGCCGAGGTTAAGAATGAGTGCAGATATACCTCCGGTGGACAGGGACAACTTTATATCTGTCAGCGTCTGTAAATAACACGCAATCGAAGTATTTTTATAGTTGCACAAATAAGTCACATCTGCCACTTTATTTTAATAACACACACAAACACACGCGCCGTACTTTAAAAGCTAGTGTTTGTCAAGAATATTCTCACATTTCGCTGAAAGAGAAGAGTACGTATATGTACGAGTTTATCTTCTCTGTATTGTCAAAGTTACTTCTTACATCATTGAATGAACTACAACTAAATAAATAGATATGTAAATAAATAAATAAATAAAATGTACGATTTTGAATATTACCAAACTGAACGGTACAGGTGAACTGTACTAATGAAAACAGTCTTCTTGATATTTAATAAACGTATGATATTGTAATGTTTAACTTGCGCTGAGAGTTTTATTCTCCAGAAATTGCTCTTGTACTGTCAGGTTGGTAATATGTATTGCCTGGTTTCCCCTTGTAATGGGATATCATCGACTTTATAGGTTTGCTGACCTCTCAACTATAGCAATTTGAGGTGTTTATATTGTAAGAAATGTGTGTGTGGAGACTTTTTATTAAAGTTGAACTACTTTCCTGACCTAGTTGATCGCTGAAGGACGTTTGTAATACAGGTGTTAAACAAAACTTCAAGCGAACATTTTTCTAGAAGTCCGTGTGACGTGATGTTATGTCGTATTTGTAAAGGCTGTATGACCTATTTTTGGCAATGCTGACGCGGTTAGGCGCAGGGTTCTCACCTTGGTGATTCAGGTTCATTCTTAACATAGTTCGTGTGGGGTTTGTGGTAGACAGAGTAACGCTGGGACAGGTTTATCTCCGAATATTTTGATTTTATCCTGTTAGTTATTATTCCACCAATGAGCCATATTCATTGATCTGTCGTCTTTGGGAGAGACAGTATCTTATCCTACCATGAGAAGAAGAACGTGTGACTATTTCTAAGTAGGCTTGTAAGAAATTACTGCACGAGTTTATGGTCTCTAGTGCAGCAGATGGTGAGTACTTACGGATTTGGACGGAGAGGGTTGTGGACTCTTTGAAGGTATTATCCAGGAAATCGCGCGAATGCTACTTAATATATTAAGGAAACACAGGAATAAAGGTCAGGGTAGACATAACAAGACCGAGATTCGAACCGCGTGTATTCTAATGTAGCTTGAAGGCGCCTACATACCGCAGCAGACCAAGCAGGACCAGTCCAGACCAGTCCAGACCAGACCAGACCAGACCAGACAAAACCAGTTTGATTGGAACTGTGGCGACAGGTTTAAACGCATGCGATCCAGTTGCGTTAAGTCATGGCCAGACACGACGAGTATAGTCTTGCTTTGTCTGGTGCATGACGCATCGTGTGCCATTCGTTGCCAGTCAGCGAGCGCTGTGGCAGGAGAAACATGTCCAGCTTCGACACGGAACGTTTCATCGAGTTGGTTCGGGAGAGACCATACCTGTACGATGGGAAGGATAAAAAGCATGGCAACAGGGACATTGTCCAGAAGGCTTGGGAAGACATCGGCAAGGAAATGAACTGTGAAGGTAATCGTTACTACTAGCGCGAATCTTTGTATAACTGGTAACACAGAATTACTACAGAATAAATATACAGTGATAATAGCGTGGAATATTGTAAGTTTTATTGATAACGTAACTTCTGTACACATTACAGTGATAACACGGAATAGGCCACAGAATTATTCCGACGGGGAGGTGGGGATAGGTCTGTAAATTTATGTCTAAGGTCCAGAACACGAGTGCTTGGCTTCAACAGCCGCAGTGTCAGATCACCGATATCAGCAGCTCTTGGTTCTGTGGCTCCTTCTCGTGAAAGTGATTAATTTACAGTGTTGTTTTTTCTTATCATGGAGTAGGCCTGCGCAAAACACACACAGTTCTACCAAAGAGTTTGCCTTTTGAAGGACAGCAAATGTTTTAGTTAGCAATCCGATAGAATACACATGTGCCCTGCTTAGTCGATAAGTGAATATTATGTTTGGGGATAAGATCTGAGTCAGGTCCGCTCATCCTTTGATGTGGAGCAGGCAGCTTCGGGAAAATTCAGTCTATATATGGACAACATGAAATTCAGTACGCAGGCTGGAAAATGAATGTGTCTATATAATTTTAGTGTGTAATTTTCTGTACTTGTGCATTAAAATAATATAGCTTACTGATAACAGTAGGAAAAATATATTTAAAAAATGTACGAGTAATTCACTACATAGGCTATTGTGTCGCTGTTTTTGGCACAATTTTGCAAAATGAGTTAGCAGTTTAAAATATGTTTACATACATAAAGAGCTCATAAGTTTTCAAAATTATTTTGGGTGTTCTATCTAACGTTTGCCAGGGAAAGGTTAAAAGACGTTTTCTCTTTTCATATGTCTCCACGGGTAATATGTTGCTCGCGAGCTACGGGTTGCGCGGGTCTTTTTCGTGACGAGTGGGGAAGCGTCATAACGAAGGCCACGATTACACGCAGAGTTGCAGTGTCACAGTCTGTGAATCTGCACTTGCTACCCGGCCATTTAGGACGTAATCATGGCTTAACTGAGCGTATCAAAATTCATAATTCGGCACCAGCATTTTTGCACAAGTTGTCGGCATCAGCTGTTGAAGTAAGACAAATTAATGCTGCTGCTTCTACGTAGATTGAATGAAAAGTAATGCGTTCGTCGCAGCACCATCTGACCGAATAGGAATACTCGAATAAATGAAACGCAGAAGTAATACGTAGAATATACTTTTCCACAAAATCACCAAATAACTGCACACACTTCCATCACTGATAAACAAGTTTCGTAAAGCAACTTTGTTCCTGCAACCGTTGAACAAAAGGACTTGTTCAAGTGAGGTGCTAGCTGAGAGACTACAAAAAACAGTGATCCATGCCACAGAAAGCGCCATTTCTTTTATCGCGTCTGTGCTGCAGTCTTTTGACGAGATAACAAAAGTTGAGGCATTACGTTTCATCCAGTCTTCCTAGCAACTTAAGTATCATGAATCAACAATCGATAGTGCAGTATTATGCAATCAAACAATTAAAATAAATAATTAGCAAACATAGTTAACAAATGTTGAAAATTCTCACCTTTTTCTTCACACGCACGGGATCTTTACTCCATACTCGCTGACCCTCCTTGTTTGTCATAACTCTGTATCCTGCTGTGTGACTATGTACGTAACCGCTGCAGTGGAACCAAACTTTATTACTGAAGAAGACCCAATTTATAATGTCATTTCAGTCCAAATCAAAGAGACACTAATATTGAAATCATTGATGGGCATCTTCGCAAAATTGCGAAAAGCAAATTTTAGCTTCATAATGTCAGTCCGTCTGTCCGCATGGAACAATTCGGCTCCCATGGGACGCATTTTCTTGAAATTTGGCATTTGCGGCTTTTTCGAAAATCTTTCGAGAAAATTTCAAGTCTGATTGAAATATTTCAAGTATAACGGTTACTTTACAGCAATATTTCTGTACCTGTGTGATAGTATCTCGCTTAATTCTTCTTATAATGAGAAATGTTTCAGTGAGAGGCTGTAGAGAGGAAACACGATCTTATATTCAGTAATTTTTTTTTCTGAAAATTGTGTCGTTTGTGTTATAATGCGGAAAAATACAGTAGAAGCAGACAGACCCCACATGATAGTGTGATGTTGCGCAGAGAAAATGCGATTTACTTATTGGATAACAAAGATAAGGATTCAGACGCACACTCATAATATTAAATACAGTAGAGGCAGACAGACCCCACATGATAGTGTGATGCTGCGCAGAGAAAATGCGATTTACTTATTGGATAACAAAGATAAGGATTCCGACGCACACTCATAATATTAAATACTCATTGCTTTTCCATGGGGACAGTGGTTACGCGAACGCACCTCAATGTTCCGTTTATACGTACATTGCCTCTCTTGTTCTTTAACAGATTAAGTTTATGCATCACATGAATGCGATAAGTGTTAAGGTCGGATTTCTTCCTCGTACTGTGTGTGTTTGACTAAGACATAACGGTTTGCCTTGGAAGTAGAGTGATTTGTTTGGGCGACTTCAGTGAAGGTTGACACTTGAGGTACTAGTACTGTTAAATCCGGGCATTTTCCTCGAAATTCGGTTTGGACGTTCACGTATGATTTTGAATAGACCCATTTTTTACTGTAAAAATAATTTCTCATAGGGAATATTTAATGATAGCTTCATCACGGAGTTTGATATGAATGCGTTCGTGTTGGTTTAGTTGAACTAACACTCATCTGTACTTGGAAGTATACGGTGTTTCCACGTGTGCAGTGTTGTAAGAATTTCGTAGGGTTACCAATTTGAGAGACATACACATGTATCTACTGGGTTACGCGACTTTTAAATCGTCCTGTATCACATCATTGTTTCCAGTTCTTTATAATGTAAGTTAATTTAAGGTTATGTCCTTAACCATAAACACAGTAAAACATTTTAAATTAATAGACTGATACTGCATTTAGTGACTATAGAACTGCACACGGTGTAGTTTGTCGACTTCATATTGCAGAAATATTTAACATGGAGATAGGATGTAGCAAATCTGCACGCTGTATGTCAGAAGAAGTAAAGTTCTTGAGATACTCACTCTTCTGGGATGTTACGTAGCGTAGATTGGTAGTTAGTTTACGACATTTTGATGCAACCTGTCAGTGCCATCTTCAAGGTTCGGACAGTCCAAGACGTCGGTAACTAAATAACTACCCATCTGCACTGCGTAACATCCCAGAAGAGTGAATATCTTATTTATACCGCAGTGGAATCCTGAAATCTCGCAAGTGAAGTACTTTTAATTTTCAGAGAATGTCTGTCGAGCAAAATGGGCGAACCTAAGGAACAGTTACAGACGGGAATTGAGAAAAATGAAAGAGCACAAGCCAGGTGATGGTACACCTCAAGAACCCAAATGGGCGTTCTTTACATTGTTGTCGTTCCTGGATGTGCATCTCAAACTCAGAGAGTAAGTTAATGCTGATGCTGCATGTGTGTGACCGCCAACCCCAGTAACGGGACGGCTGCTGGTACCATTTAACCCACTGTGTGACATTGCAGGCGCAGCGGGAATGTTTCTCATCAGGACGATGTTGAAGACGACAGCAAAGATGATACCTTTACCCCCGATACGTCTTACACAGAAGAGAAACCAAGTTTTCCCACGTACGAGTTCTGTCAGAGGAGAAAGAAACCGGACATGGAAGCAGAATTCGTGAATGAACCCAGGTTACTGGGAGAGAGCAGCTCTGAATTAGATGATGACAGATATTTTTTACTCAGTCTTCTTCCATGGATGAAGACATTATCTCCTCAAGCCAATATGATGTTTCGGATTGAAACGCAGCAAAACTTGATGCAAAAACTATTCCTGATTGGTTCTTCTGCAGTTTCTTCTCCATACCGCTCTGGGTCTCGTGATACAAGTTGCATTGATACGTCCTTGCCGAATTCTCATTGATTGTCAGGGCTGCTTTGTCAGCTTTTGCCGCAAGGGTTAGGTTTTGGAAGTTGAATTATAAGGGCCATCACTTGTGCTAAGTAGACTCACGAAGGATTTCAAGAATGTCTGGATAAGAATGAAACTTTTTTGTATATTGTTATGTACATATCGGTGTCTTAATGATGTATTCAGAAACTGTAATAAAACTTTGGTTATGTGCATTCTGAACAAGTTGTATTAATTATTCATATTAGGTAATGGAAAGACAACAAATTTCAGACGTAGGCCTATTTTTGGACTTAAGGAATCAAAATTGAACGCTGCCAATGATTACCTATTACTCATTTTAAAAATAAGACTTGTCTCTGCTTATATTTCACTCAGGGTATTAGAATGATATGTAGCTCCAACATTCATATGAACAGAATGGCTAGTAGCCTGGAGGGGAAAAGAACAGGGAAGAAAAATATCTCGCCCAAGATATGAAGGGTGTAGCTCCATGGGATTCCTTCCGAGGCCTCAGTATTGTAATACCATCTAAACCTTTCTTCGAGGTTCCTTACAAATCAAGATGGAACACTTTCACTTAAAAATGCCGGGAAATTCAGATTTTCGGTCATATTATCTCGCGATGGAGCCCACTTTACCGAAGATCATGAATGGACAGTGTCATGTAACTATACGACAGACCGATAATCGGTTTTGTAGATAAGCGGCCAGTTGGCTTAATAACTGGCAAGGAGCGCGTTTGTTCTCTGCCGGTTTGATGGCTGTCTTTTAAAGCAGCGCTTCTCAATCTTTCTGGTGCCGCCAACCCTACAGAAGTGTCGCTAATTCCGCGGACTTTCTCCTTAAAATTTCCTGAACTCGCGGTCCCCTAAGGCATATCTCCCTGTAATATTGGAATTACAATTAACTCCACAAAGGAATATCCTAAGAGATGTATTAAGTAAGTGTAGAAATTAGTCAAAAAACGAAGATGTTCCTGTACTCTCTTCAACCTTCAGTTGTGGCGAGGCTACCTATTTATCATTTCTGCGTGTGTCTGAAATGTGCAGTCGACGCGCTGCCATAGTCAGTATAAATACATCGGCTCTTCTGTGGCATTCGACATTTAACAAAGAAAGCGATAAGTTTATTCGAAAGACTCGTTGGTTCTAACCGATCTACACGGAGTCGTATCCCAGAAGACTGGAATCTACATCACAATCTCTGTGGCAACCCCAAATCTCGGGTAAATCCAATGTTTGCAGGACTGCAGCTACAGTGACCGCTTATTGTGCAATAAGTGCCCTGAACTGAAAATTGAAGCAGGTGTATCAATGGTGACATTAAAGCTAAGGAAAAAACTAAATAACTGTGTTTTACTAAACAGCGTCTGCACTGTATCATATCGTTATTCCAGATAAACGTATTTTACAAAAAAAAAATATATTTGATGCAGTATTTTTTTCCTTCAGCTGGGTTCCGCGGACCACACTTTGAAATTATTGTTCTAAAGCGTTATTTTAACCAGTTGTCATTATGAATACTGTTGAAAGACTTTAAATGTCAGTGTGAACTCCTCAGGTCAACTTCAGAAGTCAGTGTAAGAAGGTGGTCTCGCACTCTGGAGTACCCCAAACTCCCAAAGACGCCACAGTTCCTTGGTCCGCTCTGTGAACTGTGTCTATCTATCTGTACCGAACACGTTTTCAGCCTGTGGTGTATTTTTGCGTCTGTGTGAACACAACATATTTTATTTATGTTGCTATAAGTTAATATATATTCTTTGCGGTATTTTCCACCAAAGTGGATCGTGCAGCTGGTTACATCTTGTAATGCAGCTTATCCTCTGCAGTAGTAGTAGTAGTAATAATAATGATAGTAATGATGATGATGGTAATAATAATAATCGCCGCTGCAGCCATCATCACCAACGTTTGTAACCAGCAAGTCCGTTACATTGACGGACTCATCTAAATCAGTAGTTCTAAAACTTTATTGTTCACGACTCCCAGTCATCAGTTACATTTCCCTGCTGTCCACATAGTACTAGTACCATTCCGGAAAGTCACTTCAGATTTGTAACGTAAGTTTAAAAAACAATTCACGATTATTTTGGTACTTCATGACTTACCAGAGAGTGCTCACTGCTTCAGTTTGGGTCGCGACCCTGGTTTTAAAAATCCCTAATCTGAACTTTAAATAATTAAGGTACTTGTAACTTTGTGCTGTAAAATATTTTAATGGCTTATGTGGCGTTATGCGTTTGTGTGTGTGTTGCCTGCTTTTCAGTGCTTGCCTGTAATTTGCCTGTTTGCTTTATTTATTCGAGCACCGTAATTGATTGATTAATTATTTATTATTACTATGACTCTGACATTTGCCGCTAGGCTGTTGAGCCAGCACGAAAATAATTTTAGTGGCATTTTATTATTATTATCATTATTGTTATTATTATGTTTATTACTTTGTTTAATCTTGAGTCTAAACGTCGCAACTGTCCGTATACTAGGTTTGCGTCAGCGGCTGGAGCCATTATATAGATATCGATATGTTGAGTAGAAAGTCTGTTTTGCTTAACGATTTATTACGTTAGTTATGCTAATTATAGATACTAGACCTTTGTTGTGTTCGTCTTGTTGTTTTTGATTACATTTCATTTTCCATGTGTTTATGTTTGTGGTTAGTTATTGCAAATATTTTCGCTCACGTTCCTATGCTGGCCCTGTAGTTGCCCTTTTGGCTGTTGTGTCAGCACATTAATAACAAGGAATTGAATTATTATTATTATTATTATTATTATTATTATTTTCTTGAAGGCTGTTTATTTATGAAAATAACGTGTGGCCAGTGAACAATACAGACAGCTTACTGTCAAATACCGTAGCTGTGTAATTCTAGCTGCGTAGTCGTGCGTAAAACAACACTCTGCATTGTCGCAACTGTACTGGTACGAAAATTGATGTTGTTACAGAACCCCAGTATGGCTGACGATGGAATGGGATGGATCCCGGGTTTGGGTGACAATAAGCCGCAGTCCCGGTTGCTGGGGAAGTCTTTCTTCGGCTACGTGCCAGATGCCTTTTCGATGAAGACGCCTGCAATGCCTTCAGAGAAATCGTCGCAGAAAGGTTCTGCAGTAAGTATATTACACAGACTTGTCTCTAAACTGCCTGTCTGTTCAACGCATCAGTGAAATGTGAACTCACAATAGGAAGGTTGTGATTCGTTGTTTTTATGGGTGTTGATAAAATTTGGCCGAATTTTTCAATGCTAAATAATCTTCAGTTACTGACAGCTGCGTTATAGATTCCATGTACTGTCCAAATTTAATTTGGTATGTACTGGTCCACGGCGCCTGCTGTACAGGAACTATAAATTAGACTTTATAATATTTATTACAAATTGACCATCTTAGAAAAAGTAGCCTTTGACAGTGTATGCGGCTGTCCGAATGATAGTTGTCCAACAAGAAAAATTTATGTCTCGAAATCTGTTCATTATACGGTCGTCCTGTTGTCACCATTACAAACAAAAACTGACAACTTTTTTTTCTGACTGCTACCAACCTTGGTGATCCCAGTGTCCGCGCTGTCTAAGGCCTGGGTCGGTGGCCGCTCGCTGGCTGGGATTACGAGCTCGAATCTCGCCGGGGGCATCGATGTCTCTCTCTTGGGAATGTTGTATGTTGTCAGGTAATGGTCTCTGCGTCTGCCTGATCTCTCGTCCAGAGGAGTCCTACCGACTGTGGTGTGTCTGAGTGTGATCGTGAAGCCTCGGTAATGAAGAGATCCTAGCCCACTTGGGACTGTTATGCCAAGAAAAATCTACCAACCTTATCGAAATTCAGTATGGGCACCCTCGGGTGGCACGACAAATATCCATATTTCGATTTCCAGCCACGTGTTGTGAAGAATGTTGTGATTACGTAGCCATAGTGTATCTTATGCGGTCCTTCATCTGCTGCTGAATATCGTTGTTTTTGACCTCGTAGACGAGGTTCTTTACATAACCTCGTAGGAAAAAATTCAGTGAGTTGAGATTGGTGACCGATCCATCCGCCGGGCATCAAATGATGTAAGGAGATTCCTCACTTCATATGCCAGATCAGAAACTACGCCAAGAAGGTATTTACGGAAATATCACTGCGGTGTACGTTTCTTATCATTTTAGTTAATAATTCCATAAGGTGGTTAATTTCATCTGTGCATGCAAAATAGAGTAGAGAGATATGTGGCAAACCCTCGTCGTTCTCAGAAGTTTCTGTAGGCGACTGCCGGCTTAGTATCGTAAAGCAGGACAAGACATCTTCCTTTACAACTCCTCAGAACACTGCATGTTTACGGTCTCTGCTTTATGCACGGGATGTCTTCACCTTTCAATGGCATGTTTAAACAAACCCACATCGCCAGTTGTTGTACCGTGGACCAATCTCCACCATATATCTGACATCCTGTTACCCTCTCATCTCAACCTATTCCCCTATATTCTTGTTCAGGTATCTAGCCATTCTGTTTCCTATGAGTGTTAGTAGAACATGCGCCAAATGATTTTGCCGCTACGTAGAACACGAAAACTGAACATTTGCCGCTACTTCGTCACTTTTCCATTGCTACAGTTGCTACCATGGGTCAGAGAGGTGCATAGGTGATAACTGTACATAGCGCTGCTCTGAGGGGCTTTGCCGTGTCAGTCGCCGTCCACGATGCGTCTTTGCCTCCAGAAAGAGTCTTATGAAGTTGGCTTCCGCATGTAATAAATTTGAAAGACGTCTCCAGTGTGAAGGCTAGAGGACCGCATGGCAAACCTAATACCTGTGCCCCTCTTTCTTTGCAAACTGCATCGCTCCCAGCTATACTCTTTTACAAGCATTGTGCCCTTAGCTTTGAGTGACAGTTTTGTTCTTTTATACGTTCGTCGTGAGGAGTGTTGACACGATTGCGGGTAGCTTCTTTTAACTCAGTTTTTAAAAATTTTGTAAAAATCTAATATTCATCTCAACATTCTAGACGTCAGAATGGTGACGCGAAGCGAGTACCATATTGAGGATTCACAAATATTAGGTGCCACTGTCGATCGAGCGACCTGATCCCGTGGTTTTATACACCCTTGTTCTAATGTGTGGGCTCAAACTATAGTGAGTACGGAAATTGTCGCTCTCGAGGTCCCGAGCTACCTAATGCCTAGGGGTATAGGTGGACCACCCTGTCTCCAGTGGTCATAAATAAGGGGCCTGGTCCTTCAGGTTGGGGTAGGGCAAGGGGCTGACAAGCTCCCCCTGCAAAACATCACCTGTCTTAAAACCTGAAGAACAGTAGGCCAGGCCCGATACTGGGCTGTTACACTATAGAAGTAGACGTTTATGATGATGAATAAGAAGCAAGAGACGAAGAAGATGATGAATATGATGATGATAATGATGATTAAGAAAAAAAAAAAAGACGAAGATGCTGCCTCCCATATCGCAATAAATGTATCTGTCTTGGGCGCGTTTGATAAACATCGACATGCACTTTTTTGTGTAGTCACGTAAATCAGAGGAACCTGGAGAAGAATGCAGCAGTACACCGAAAGTGGGAAGCCTGGATCGCCCTAGTTGTTTCCATCTATTTTATGTAATTCTCTCCCTGGCCTCAGCATAGTGAATGTTTTGACGTTGCTAGAAATATTGATGTCAACAGAAACACAAGACAACTGAAAAGGAATACCAAAGGGAGAGAGTGATAAGATCTAGAGGGAAATATGGAGCGTGTCGATCCACGGGATTTAGGACTGGTTTCAGAGCGATATATCTCGATATAGCATGGAAACTTCTAGCGAAGCTGCAGACAGCTGCTATGAATCCTTTCTCACAAGCCAATAAGTCATTTTGTCTGAGAAAAATATTCTACAGAGGTGGCAAGTTAAAACAATGTGTGATTATTTGTTATAGGTGTATAAACGGTACGTGGTTTCTGATGACATTTAATTACCTGTGTGTAGGAAAACTCAGCTGCTGCAAGCCCAGTGACAGCAGCACCTTCACGGAAGGCACCAGACAGCCTGAGCGGGATCTTCACGGACGAAGTATTGAAGGTGAGAAATGTGTAGTTTCTATCCTTCGTTTCCCTTTTTTATTTATTTATTTATTTATATATAAATTTCGCACCTTTTCTGTTTCCCTTTCTCTCATTCCTTCTTTCTCCATTCTTTCTTTTTTTCTGTTTTTCAATAGTCCATTAAAGGATCCTGCACATATTTGTTTGACAGTAGGGTTTAATTATTGTCAATTTGTGACAGGAATGTTGCTTCTTAGATATGCAAGAAACACCACAGCAAAGCAGCTCTTATGAGCGAAACAGTAACCAGTCGTGTTATTGAACATTAAATTCTTATTTTTTGTTTCCGTTTCCCTGTTTTCATTTATTAGAGACGATTTTATATGCTTTTTTTTTTCTCCTTCGATGTACGCAACATATGAGAAACTGTCCAACAAAGGTATGGCTTCTTTTATACAAGATTCCGTTTTAGGCAGATTTCTGTGTGCCGCGTGTATAATTAGCAGAACAAAAATGTTTTACGGTCCAAATAAGTTGAGGACTTCTTAATGCGACAGGACATGTGAAAGGGTTATAATAATAAACGCTTCCGTTCACAAGCGACGAGCCATAGTTTATTTTTGATGCAGAGCAGAGTAGATGACACCATGTTAGACGCACTGTCACATCCATAAATATCGTCTATAAAAAAAAGGGAGAGTTTATGTGCTGTGTGCGTATTGTCGTGTCACACATACAGTAGCACATTCTTTTCTCGAACCCCCTACTGTAATTTTACTATTTATGGTTACTACCATTTACATTCCGCGGTAGTACAGTGGTTAAGGCGCTGTGCTACAAATCGGAAGGTCGCTGGTTCGATTCCAGATGGTGTTGTTGGAATTTTTCATTGACATAATCCTTCCGATCGCACTATAGCTCTGGGGTCTACTCAGCCTGTAACAGACATGAGTACCAGGAGTATTTCCTGGGGGTAAAAAGCGGCCGGTGCGTAAGGCTGACAACCTTACCACCATCCTGGGCCACTATCACGTAATCTGGGAACCTTAACTTCCTGGAACCCTCTGGGCACCTCGGGCCTGTAATGGGACTGATTTACCTTTACCATTTACATTTCTTGTTATGGCGCTGTGTAAGCGCCTTTCTTCTGCTTGTTTGTATCGTAAAGATTAGAAATTTAGTTCTCTTGCCCCATTTAGAGCACAGTCCCCTGTGAGGATGGTCCGCATTAGGTATCGAATCCCGGACCCAAGACCTGAGACCCTGACACCACGACCTTAGGTGTGTTGTCGTTACTAATCCGTGACAGTGAACAGTACACAAGAAGACTCGAAATTATTGATCCTGAAAACCGCATGATCCGACTGTCAGAAACGAAGGCAACCTTGTTTGTATTCGCGCCAAGAGGACATATGGGGGAAATGGAGGTATTACTTTACTGAGGCCTCTTCTTAACCTGGGCGGTGAATGGTCAGCCTCAGCCCCTGCCCCTTCACACTCTAGGAAGGAACCTGTGCTGCCCATTGAATAGGATGCTTTGAGGGCTTCAGAGCTGGTCTCGTGCCCTTTTCCCGGCTGCCTATTATATGATTGCTGTAATTTTAATATACACGTTTTAATGCAACGCTCCTTTCAGAAAGAAACACTGAGTATGGCTTAGTTCATGTGTTTTGTTCAGTGTACAAAATTTTAAGAATCTGCGGGAAAACCATAGAACGAAGTAAGATCAATTTATAATTTAATTCCTGATTACTGCATACATTATGCTGTTTTCTAGAATATCTTATTAAAATAAGCTTGCGAAACGAAACGCGACACACTATTCGGTCGTAAGAAACTTAGACACGACGCGTTTGTGAAACACGTCTTTCCTTGTTACAGTTGTAGGCTAGAGAACTGAAATTCTGACGCGTGTACCGTGTAACATGGGCTTGTCTAGCCACTATTGATCAAGTTCCCTTCCCTCATAGCAGGGTCTACGACCGCACAGTTTGGGCGTTCCAGAAAACCTTGTAGTAGAGTAAAGAATGCCATTTTCATCGTCATTGACCCTGAGGATGGAACAGCTGGTTCTTCCCAAGCGTCCCCATACATTTATGAGACTACATGCCATTACTTACCAGAAGACAGTCATGCTCATCACCGTGAGAAGGTCAAATCCCATAAAAATAACATTTATTTGTTCGTTTTTACACACTCCGCCCTTGTTTTCCGCCCTAGCCGCGTTTATGAGAAAGTGGGCGTAAATTAATAAGGCGTAAATAAAAAATTGACATTACTTCCGAAATAATGGGTTAGCCTAATAGAATGCAGCCTGCCAAAGTTCATTAAAACGAAAATGAGAAGGGCGCAAATTAAGATGTGTGTATTGGCAAGGGGCATTAAAGCAAAAATAGGCTTAAAACAAAGAGAGGCTGGATTTATGAGTCAAGTCCCATGAATCATGCAGTTAATCGCCATTATTTTTACCGCTGAAAATGGATTCAGCTTCAGGCCATTTTTTGTGGGATTTCTGAGTTAGTGGGTCCCTGTCACCACGGCATGGCGCGTCCTCAGGTTGCGGATAGAGGAACGGCCTCCGATAAGGAGGGTAGCTGCGAATAAATTGAATAAGCAGTCGCGGACAGCCGACGATGGGTGGCCCCCCAGCTTGGGGGTTGGGCGAGGTGCTAACAACCCCTCCCTGTTAAAACCAATGTTCAGTAACATTCTCAGGCGAGATGATTCCTCTGGACACAAAACAATCCGGAGGTAAACTACTCCCCGACTCGGATCTCTGGGGGGGAGTGTTTCTAGGGGAATCTTCGCGCAACATACAAAGAGGTATGAAACTAGGTACGTGGAATGTTAGGAGCCTTTATAGGGCAGGATCCCTTAAGGCAGCGGCGAGGGAGTTAGGGAGATATAAATTAGATGTAGTGGGTGTGCAGGAGGTCAGGTGGGACAAAGGGGGCACAATAAGAGAAGGGGATTATGATTTCTTCTACGGGAAAGGAAATGATAACCATCAATTGGGAACAGGTTGTTTTGTACACCGTAGAATAGTATCAGCAGTGAAGAGAGTAGAGTTTGTTGGTGCACACGTTTCCCTAAGTACCATGTGAAAATTCTATTAGGAGATTTTAATG
>Ga0123357_10005170_pt1 | contig 15566 bp, 11 predicted proteins | sample TergutEmb28metaG_FD_89873 | JGI IMG/M metagenome (GOLD analysis project Ga0123357, IMG submission 89873) | Embiratermes neotenicus P4 segment gut microbial communities from Petit-Saut dam, French Guiana - Emb289 P4 | ecosystem: Host-associated > Arthropoda: Insects > Digestive system > Gut ... | reverse complement strand
TTGAAAATGCCATTGTGACACCAGTTTCCACATTTTCACCTTCTTTCAATACCCTACATAAAGTTCTTCTGCTAACACGCGTTGCTTCAACGACTCTCTTCTGCACTTTTGAAAGAGGGATTGTGATACCCACCTCAGATTCATTTTTCATAAATTTGTACACATTGTAAACTATTTCACGCTCACCACTCCTCTTTATCCGCTTCTTCCTGCCTTGTAGCGACATTTTCAAGCTGTGATAAACATACTTGCTAAAGATAATACAATCGTTCTCCGCCGACCCACACTCCAAGAAAGCCAGTACTCGACTGAACTGACACCCCCGCCGATATAAATGGACATGTCCGTTTCGCTGGAAGACCGAATCTGGTTTCTGCGCTTGTGCCGTCACATTCCGTTTTCACTCTACCTAATAAGACTGAAGATAACAGCACAGGGCTCAATGTCACAAGCTTTAAGAAACAGACCATATGATACCTTCAAGGGTGTGAACCAGTTTTCCAGAAGCAACATCAAAAATGTTGATAATGCCATCAATTGCTCCACTGGCAATATACTTTCCATCTGGACTCTGAAAAATAAAAAAATATTGTATTTTTCCAGCAAGATAAAAAGGTCTCATATCACTACAGCATTATGCATGCTCAGGCTGCACATAAAGGAAATGTAATCTAGATATGGAAAACAGCTGTACATATATGAAGTAAACAACCACAGGCATCAGCAAGAAAAACAAGGCTTTACCTTAAATACTAGCAAATTATAAAATATTCTTTAGAATCACCTAAGAAATGGAAAACTGGGCTGGAGATTAGAATTTGGAATGTCAGGAGTATCTGGATTCATTCAAAACAACTGCAAGAGAATTATTTAGATGCAGAAGAAACACAGGAGGTCAGATAGAACAAGCATGGCACTGAACCAGCAGATGACACAACTTTATATGAAAATAAGTAGGCTAATAATCAAGACGGCACAGTTTGTTAGTGAAAGGATATCACACACACGTTGTGTGTCAAAATGTTACCAGTCAAGTGGGAATACACAGTAAAAGTAATTAGGGTTCATGCACAGCCATAAGATAAGACATCAGTGACAACACAGACATCCAGACGCATGTCACATTTCATGTGCAAGTGCTTAATTCTAAATAATTTCTCTACTCACATATGCAATACTGAGAGTAAATTTTCCTCTTGTATCAAGGGTTTGTTCTTGTTTACCAGATTCAACTCCATACAAAGCTATTTTTCCGGAATGACTTCCTGAGATAATAAACTTATCATCAGGTGAAAAAGCAACTGTCCATATATCCACTGGTCCAACTTCAATGCTGCCCACTTTCTCCCCAGTTGCAAGATCCCACAGTCTGAGGCTTGAGTCCAGTGAACTTGAAGCACAAGCTTAAATCATTAAATTTACACTGTTATGGGATGTAACACAACACAGACTGGTATAGACAGTTACTAACATTTCAAAGAAAAATGTTACAACCATTTTCTTTTTACACTGAAGATGGAAACACCAGTGTTCTAAAATTCTGGTGTCTAGAGACTGTTTGCTGTCAATAGCAGAACATTTCCTAGTGGAATAGTTTCACATTACAAACATAAATTTCACATCTGTGGGTTGCACAATCCATCACACTGTACAGTGCCTACTAGACACAAGTGAATGGCTGTTACACTCTCTTTAACCAAAAACCTGCTGATTTTTCGTGCAAAAATAACAAAAAAGCATACATTTCAAAGAATAACTACCTGCCAATATCATGGACAAGGAGAGATTTTAACTGCTTGTTGCTTACACTTTTACTCACTTGTACTGTCTGAATTAATAGCAACTGAGACAACTCCTAGTGAATGGCCCTCAAGTTTGTGTTTTAGCTCTAGACGATCATTCTTGAATATCCAGACCTTCACTAAATCATCTACAGCTCCTGTCACAATATAATCCACTAATTCTTCTGCAGTAGTTGAATCTCTGGAAGCAAAACTCAAATTATTATTAGTATTATCTCCAACATAAAATTTCATGATAATCTATTCTGCTGTTAGACTGGTAGGATTTTAAAAAGAGATGAATATATACAAGAGCACAGCTTCAAATGTATTATTCAGTCAATAACAGGCAGTAGAATGTCTTGGGGAGGGGGATGTAGAGCCAGGAGGATGAGGAAGGGTAGGAAAAAGGATGAACATAATCACGTACCCCGATGATTGAGGCAGAAAGTTCCTCCAAAAGTCCAGTACATAGCTACCAGCAAGCACAGTGTCACATAACCTAAGAACTGAACATATGAGCCTTTTAAAATGTTGACCTTATCAGTTATTGACCTCTTTAAATGTATTACCTTAAAATAACAAACTCAAAATATGAGAGTGATGTAACCTAGTGTTATACTCATTTATACTAGCTTGTTAATCTTGACTGTGTAATATGCGTGATTTCTGGCTTCCGCTGCGAAGTAGTTTCGATTTGGGCTCGTCTCGTACATATCCCGGAGGAGCGCAGAACTCACAGTCTGCATAAAGCGGAAACTGTACACATACCTTGATTCTTCACCATCGCCATTTTCTTCATCTTTCTTCTTCAGTCTTCCCCACGCACAGCTCCATATACTGTCTTCATGTGCATTGTCTTTCCTATACAGTAACGAATGCTGGAAAAAACGTTTTTAAAACTGTAACATAACCTACAAAGTGTTACCATAATTGGCACCGTTACCTCCTGTTTTATCGCATAACTGTAACTCCTTGTCTCAAACAAAAAACTACAGACAAGAAAATTATAAATCATATTCATGTACGCAAATTTGTAATTACCATCTTACTATGACAGCACCAACCCCCTAATATTTTGCAAAACAAAGGACGACACTCAATTTCAATGTTGGTACCAATGGATCTATGCTCCCACGCTCAAAGATGCCTCTGGATGACATGAGGTTACATGGTTGCAATCGTATAGAAGATCCGTCCGAATACATAATTGCGATTCATAACCACTTATTTATACGTGTTTCCCATTTCATTGTTCATTAACCGTCCTATCATATTCTGAGCCAATGTAAGCATTGTTAAATAAGCTATATATGAATAAAGTAATTTTCTGCACAGTTCGATAACACTGACATACGAAACTGACCGAATCTTTTGGTGATGAACAGTACCTGGAGTACAATTAGAATACTGGACTAGCTGGGCTTCAAATCCCCGCAGATATAACTAATTCTTTTGTTTTACAAAACGTTCAAACCGGATCTGGAGCCCACCTGGTTACCTATTCAATAAGTACTGTTGAGCATCTGTACAATAGTATACACCCAAGTTTCCCGTCGATGAAGCAGTTGGGGCACAAAGAGCATCTAGTGTCGATGTGAATGGAGCTACACTTCTCCCCCCTATATGCTTTCATGCCTTATGCATAATTCGACGGCAAAACCGAAAATATTCCTAACACAACTCTGCAAAGAGTGATAACAGACCAAGTACTGGCTAGAAGTACGTGTGTGTAGGACATTCATAATCGGATTTCTGAGAACTTGATATCGGCAGTTAAAAGTTATCTCCCAGTGTCGATCTTTACAATCACGGCACAGAAAGAAACCCTTCCTAATGCAATGCCAGATCGGATTTATTGATGCCATTTATGACCCGTGGTTGCTACAGTGAAGAAGGAAAATGCACGCACAACATAATATTGTGGCGCGTTGGACCCTGCTCACACGGTAGTAATATTTAATCGGCTTACGCAAGCATGTTAGCAGCATCATAATTTCAAGTCCTGGTATTAAAGCGACTTGTACCTAGTGGCACACAAATGGCAGTGGTATCATGTGATCACGTCTCTGTCCAGAACTGACCACCGAATCCACTTCAGAGCATTGTCAGTGTCACAAGGCATTGTGACGCTGCTATTCGGCACTGTCATTTTCTCTGGACTGGTTACAGTAGGTATTATATTCCAGTGGACTAGGGGTATTATTACGGATGACATGAATGTGTGTCAGAACTGGTTTGACAACCCTACACATGTCCCGATATATGAAATATGAGCGATCTATCGCTCAATTTCACCAACATTAGATGGCTTACTTGCAGTGTATAGAAATATTTTATCGTGTGTTCTTTTGTTAGATAACGTTAAGTACACGATAATCTGAAAATGTAAAAATCAGTAAAGTCACGCAATCGTTAATAAACTGTCCTTATCGCTGCACTTGAATTCAGGGAAGTTGGTGTCCACACTCAGATATTGGCAACCCTACATATGCGCGCTTTCCCGCCAACTGTGGAGTAAGGGTATGGTGTTTCATTTCGTTTTCAAGAAAGGAAAGAGTAAATTAAATGTATATGTATTTGGTATTGAATGTTAATGTAAATTGGTAGTACGTGGTGTATTTTTTGGGAATTGCTATGGATGTGGCAGAAGCACAGATCGGTCAACAGCGTGTGAGAGATGAAGTAGGGGTGAGATGTCAAAAACTTTTCCAGGATTTCTTAGAAGAGTAAGTAATTTCTTAATGTGTTTCTGTTAATGGAGTGTGTGCCGTATACTGAATTCCATTGTGGTAACGTAAAGTTGTACCCAGATTGCAGAGTAATGGCTGACTTCACATTTAGGCGTTTCAGTGTACCCTAATAATTTTATCCATCGTATGGACCATTGTTTTCTTCACAAATGATTTTTTTGGTACTTTACTCATTAGTTCATCATACGTCTGAATTTGTCGGTTATACATTTTTATTGACTGCCGTGAATCATTCTCGTCTGTAAATTAATCACCGGGTGTATGTAATTACAAATCAGTAATTTTAATATTCCTTACCAAATTCTAAAGCAGACTAAAGGGCAAGTGCGTTTCTTTGAAGTGTGCAAATTTTTGTGGACTGTTGTGCACTTCCAAATACAGCAATTTCAAAGACTTTGCAACTAAGTTATTGATTTTTGCGTACACATACAGGTGCGAAATAAAAATGTCTTCATTGAAGTTAAGTAAATAATATTTACAAGTACAGATGATGGATGGGCATTTTGCTGGACTTCTATGTGTTGCAGCTCAGTATTACACCAAACTGGGAATAGTTGTCAGCAATTGTTAACATCGTCTATCTCAGTTTGGTTAGTACTGATATCATATGGTTTTAGACAGTTGCCTGTTTGTTATTTTGGAGGAACTTAAAAATTTTTGTGCCCACATTTGCATAATTTGAACTCATTTTAGCCCAGAGAACATGTAATTTCTTTAACAATATGTACTGATGTAATTTCTTGCTCATCTGTTCAGTAAAAACGTTTTCCAACTTATGCTAGAAGGATCAAATGACATTTCTTACTATGGTTCATATTTGCAGCCCAGTTTATCTGATGGACCTATCCAGTGGTAGTAACATGTTCCATGGGTATAAGTTGAGATTATACTTCAGTGAAAGTAAAAGTGTTTTATATAGGGAACTATTTTGTGTTTTGTTAAGGTACAAGGAGGATGGCAAGATTAAGTATTTATACGGGGCTGAAGAGTTACGAAGTCCAGAGAAAAGTACGCTTGAAGTTTGTTTTGAAGATGTTGAGAAGTATAATCAGAATCTTGGAGCCACAATAATAGAAGAATATTACAGGTATTGCTTACATTTATGTAGGTTTTCCACAGTTGATACTGTGACAGGATTGCATGCAGCTGTACAGATTTTAATTAAATAAATGCTGATTTTATTAGTGGGAAATAAGGGGAGTATGACACAGCTGGAATTAGCAGATGTATTGTTCGGGAAGTAAATTGCACTGCTGTGGATGTGCTGCATAGGTTTGAACTGAGTGAACTGGGTTTCATTTGCCTGTACTTATAAATAAAATGTAGATATTTTCAAAGAAAAGAAAACTTGATGATTTAGAGGTTCAGAAAAATTGATGGACATTTATTTGTGTAGCACTTCAGTGAATGTATCTTTTTCTCCAAAATAAAACATATAATCACACCTATCTGTAATGCATTGTCTTATTGGTTTGGTACATGGATGAGTCCAAGACTGGTATTGGTCTGTAATGGGAGGGGCTTGAGAAGGGGGCATACTTCCAGTCTTGGGCTCCACTTTACAGTATTTTAGACCGAAATATACACCATTAACACATGTGTAATTGAGACTATAGAAAGGGGCTACATGCATAGGAACATCTATATTCTTTTCAACCGTCAGGCAGCCATTAAGGATCTTGACAATTTCCAGATAAATTCTAAATTAATCTGGGGTGCCAGGATATGTGGGTGTTGTCAGAAATGACGTAGCTGATCAAGGCTCCAGCCTTCCACTAGTAAGGCATGAACCTGCCCTTGGCACATCCACAAAGTTGCCAGGGGATGACTAAGGGCTGGACGAGCATGAAACATGGGGAGTATTGGCAGTCCATTTGTGGACAAAGGCAAGTTAAGGACTTTCTTAAAAGACCCTCCACTAAAAGGGTTGAGGAATTACTCAGCTTGAGCAGAAACCTGCTAATAATAATGATGGAACTGCTAACAGTACACTTATTTAAAAGGACAACTATTAAAAAGGGTTGGTAGACAGTCCTGGTTGTGACAGATGTAAACAGGCATTTGAAACAGCCTTACTGTTCTTTGTGACTGTGGAGCACTGGGAGTATTAAGATTTAGGCACCTCGGCCATCATTTCCTGAAACCGGATATCTTTACAAACGTCTCTGTCAGCAAGGTACTGCATTTTGTTCAGTGTGCAGGGCTGCTGGATTCTTAAGCAACAGGTTGCACAAAAGATCAGAAATAGATGTGGTACAAGGATCACTGCAATGCCTGTCCCACTGTATTCTGCTGTACTGTACTTGCAAGGGGAGTGCATGATAAAGTCATTTCCAATTCGTTCCAGACTTTGTGAGGATGATGAATTCCTGACACAAAGCAAGGTGATCACAAGGACTTCACATTCAGGAATTGCAGATGAGATCAGTAGAAAAGTTATACATGTTCCACAGTTAGTCTGTTGTATCAAATCCCATGGCCTAGGGGATAGGGCGGTAGGTTTTTAGCCAGAAGGTTGTGGATTTGCATTTCAGTGTTCATTTATTGTTGCTGTTTGTGGTAGTATCCATGCTTGAAGATGCTTACTAATATTTTAGCTGTTTGTTCATGAATGGTGACTAGGAATATTTTCCCTCTCCCCAGTTCTACCCCCAGAAATATCCATGGACCTTTTACTTGTTGGCTTCTTTTATATTTGTGTTTGCTAAATTTACTTCTATCTGTTTCAACTCTCTTTCCTTCTCCTAATTTTTGAAATACTGCTTTTATGTATTCTGTAATCGCTTGTTGGAAAAATTAGAAACTTAGATGTTTGATATTTGGTATTCCAGCCCCCGTCCCATCAATGTTTGATGTAACTTTTCTGATTATGTTAGTAGCATTACTTCCAGGAGTTTGAAATTACTTCTTGTGTTAACCATGATACTTGTACTTTTTATTGCTGTAAATTGTTTCTTGTTGATAGTTTTCTGACACTTTGACACATACTTGTCACTTAGGTTGTTGGTTTTGCACATTTTCGTGTCATCACATTTCAGGCATTTTATTTTGTTCCTTATCAGTCTGGTGAATTTTTAGAACTGCAGTGCCTTGTTGTGATCATTAAATAGGAACACAAGAATGGTTTTGTTGGAATTTCATGTTTACTGATGGAGGTTCATCCACATTATTATTCTGGGTTATGTGGCATTTCTTTTAGCACTTCTCAGTATCTTTTTAACATTTTGGTAACCTTGTTTGACATGTCTACAGTTACTGTAGTTTTGATGTTCTCTTTGTTTTCATAGAATGTGCTGCAGTCACAGTTATTGTTATTGCTACAGTTTACTGTTTCCTTTACAGATGATTAACTTTATTTATTTTGTTTGTTTAATGTAATGTTCTATTATAAATGAGTATGTTATAGGGTGGTTCAGTAGCATGTTCATTTAAATTTTTTCATTACTAGTAGCTCTGACTTCTTACACCAAGTTCTTCAGTGATGGATGACACTGAAATCAGTTTTTTTTAATATACTGTGAATGTTACTGGCAGTTCTGATGTTGTGGTTAACAAATGTTATGTATTTTATGAATGCCAGTATGAAAACAAACTTAATCATTTAAAATTCACATTTAACATTCAAAAAATGAATTTTCTCTACACAGTGCATATATGTTATATTCCTCTGCAACCTTAACTGATTGGGCTTTATGATGGAGACATTCTGCTCTCTGTGAAGTAGAAAGTGAATTTTTAAATGTAACTTAGATTATTTAATCTTTAAAGCATTGCATGGTACATTCACTCTTTTTCTGAGAACCAATTGCTGGGTCTTATTGCCTTTAGGATATTTCCGTTCCTGTGTCAAGCAGTACGGAACTTTGCAAAGGATCGAGGGGAAGCAAAAGATGACAAGGAGTACTATGTGAGTTTTACAGATGTGCCAACTCGCCACAAAGTTCGCGAGTTGACAACAGCAAAGATTGGAACCCTAATTCGCATCTCAGGGCAGGTGGTACGAACTCATCCAGTTCACCCAGAACTTGTGTCAGGAACGTTCATCTGTTTGGACTGTCAGACAATGATAAAGGATGTGGAACAGCAGTTTAAGGTACCTTTCATTTTTGCAGTCCCTGAAGATTATAATCCTTGCAATATTATGGTGCAAAAGAAGGCTCCCACTATTAGTATCCTTGTTGCTTGGTATATCATCAGATGCAGAACCTTTTATTTTTCCTCCCTTCTCCTCTCCTCCCTGTTATCTTTGTTAGCAGCCAACTAGACCATCAGAAACCGCAGAAAGAGACGTGTTATACTGATTTAAGTATTTTGGTTTCATTAGAGTATGGCCATTCCCCATTAATTTGCAGTTTTGTACTGGGTTTGAAATAAATGTATAAATAAATTAGTAATTATTTTTTTCTGTATGATTTGAATCAGTATCATTTGTGCACTTATCTTAGTCATCAGTATATCATTAATTTATAAAAGCATATTACTGTATGGTTGCTCTATTATATTGATGCAGCCTGTAATTGTTGCTGTCACACATTTTTATCAGAACATGGTTCATTATTTATTTTGAAGTATTGCACCACAAATATCAATAATTTATGAAGGTTTGCCTATCCTTAACCCTTTGAAGCCAAACGACTTCTAAAGACATTGTGCAGTGAGCCCTTTAAATTGTTGAATGACTTATAAAGACGTTGCAAACAGTGTGTTGAAGTTTGGAGGAATTTTGTTCACTCCTATCCGATAAACTACAGGTGGCATGCTATGCTGCAGGACCCTTGAAGGTCAGGCTTTCTTTGTGGAGTCAGAATGTACCCCTTCCACCTCCTAAGCCCCTTCACAAACCCTGGTTTATAAATCGACACATAGTAACTGCGCATTTTGTCCTAGCTGACTAATAAGGTTTAGACACTGCTAGCTTTTTTTTATAGCTTGCCCATAAATTCACTGTGGGTTGAAATATCAGCACTGGCCTATGAAGCAAACACTCTTTGTTGACCAGAAAGGTTGTAAGTGGCATACTGTACCCATACACTTCAGACCAAACTAATGCTAATAAATCAGAGATACCCACTAAAATCGATGTTTACAACTACAGGAGGGCCCACAGACATGCCTTGTATAGTGCTGGGTTAATATGTAGGGGTTGTGGGATAGTAACATGCAACACACAGCCGTCAATCTACTAAAAATGTCTTGGGCACCCTCAAATTTTATACAGTAGTCACATCGTAGCTTTAGATCTGTTTTGCTGTCACTGTATAAGACGTTCATGTCTTAGTGGCATCAGGTTTCTGAAACTGTGCCAGTCATACGAGGAAACTAAGTAAGGCAGACCGTTGTAGTTGTTAGCAATGGCCGGGAAGAAAATATACCCACTGAGATTTCAGGCTCCTTCTGGTGAGGAATTTGTTTGAGGAAGCTGGAAATAGCCTAGATTGTCCCACTCCCAGATTGGTTGGAAGACCAAGTGCGGGCACAAAAAATGTTTTGTTACTCTAGAGTCGCCCTAACAAACACTGGCCAGCGAAATCATCAACCCAACTATGCTGCCGTCTTTGTTGTTCGCACGGCTAAAGAAAGGGCACAGTGTGTAAATGCGCCTCATATGGCATGGGTCTGTGCGTGGTGCCTTGTTTCACAGAATATCACCTCAAATAAATATGTAAATCACCCTTTCTGTGAATAGTGTGTGTTGTGCTAAAACAGTGATCCAAGGTGCCACAGACCTTATGCAGTAACCACAATTATGTAAAGAACTATTTACACCACATTTTATATAATGCATACAATTCACAGGCCTAAATTTATTATAAAAATAGGTGAACATTTTTTCCCAGATTAACCAATTCATAAGCAGAATGCAAAATTTTATTTCGTTAAATTTGAAGGAAAAGTCTATGAGATATGTTTTTTTTTTTTTCCTAAGAGTAAGCATCAAAATTTAAAATCCCCAGTAAAAAAATCTTGGCAGGCTGCGTTGCACGGAGGGATTTAATTCTGGCATTAAAGGTTTAATTTGTTTTGTTTATTTGTTTGTTGTTCTGTTTCCAAGGCTCATGTTTTATTGCCCATCTGGATTGGCTTACCATCTGCCTATTTACTTATTTATTTATTTACTGGTAAGATTAAGGGTATGACAATACATAAATTCAAGAAATTATGCATTTCTTGTATGATATTGAGACTATTATTTTTTGTTTTATACACAGTTTTTTTGGCTGTAGGACTTTGAAGCAGATGAAATTGACTGCATGATAATTTATCTTTTACCATGCTTGGCTCAGAATTATCCTGTAATTAGCACGAATGAGATTCAAAGCTTCAGATTTACTGACTAATTTAACATACTTTATTAAATTTTTGGAATTGTTGCTGCCATTTAATTCAAAATTTTATATTTGCTATCAAAAGAGTAAATATTAAAATAATGTATAAAGAGCCATAGTTCATCCTCTTCTTTTGTTACCTGTAAAAACTGGGTATAAGATTCTGTCATGTTAAGGGAAGAACACAGGCTTGGGGAACATTGGATCTAAGACAGCAGGCAACAGAAGGCTGGAGAAAACTGTGTAGTGAGGAACTTTGTACTGCCGTTCCTTACCAGATATTATTAGGGTGATCAAATACAGGAACATAGCTTGGCATGAATGTAGCACATATGGGAGAGTGCAGGAATGGATAGTGTCTTGGTTGGAATATCTGAAGGAAGGAGACCACTTGGACTGTCGAGGCACATATGGGAGGATAATATTAAAGTGGATCTTAAAGGAATAGGATGCAAGTTTATGGACTGAATTCATCTCGCTTATTTTAACATGGCTGCTGGGGTTTCTTGATTAGCTGGACCTATTATTAGTTACTACATGAACTGTAGTTCTCCAACCTGTGGGATCTCTCTGCCTACATAGTTGTGCTTGTCCAATCTGAAGTCATGTACATTTGACTAATTAGTTGTAGCTACATAATTTTCAGAATCATGTCAGCATTCCACATTCACCTACTCATTTGTACCAACTCATGCCATTTAACCTTACATGAGGGTTTCAAAGGTTGTTTTTCCATATTATACGTAGTACATATTATTGCCATTCTTTGTACTGCTGTCATATTGTTGTCATACAGTTACAAAGTATGCCAATAAAGAGGAACGTAAAGAGATGTGTAGGTTCTAAATATAAAAGACATTTAACACAAAAGGATATTGTTTATATGGAACTTCCTGACACTAATTCTGTCATTTTAGGTGTGAAATTTTGTTTGTTTTACAGTTCACAAACCCAACAATCTGTCGCAACCCTGTCTGCAGCAACAGACGACGCTTCATGTTAGAAGTAGACAAGTCAGTGTTTGTTGATTTTCAGAAGGTTCGCATTCAGGAAACGCAGGCTGAGCTACCTCGGGGTTGCATACCTCGTAGGTGAGTTTTTGTGCCATTGATTGCAATACATTGGTTACTCACATAATTTTTGCAACCATACTTTGAGACAGTAAATTAAAAGAAAATGATGTACCATACTTGTGCTCCAAACTTTTAGCCACAGTTCTTAAGGTAAATAAATATGAATATGTTTAAGTAATCATATAATTTCCTTCAGTTCAAACATATATCAAGGTTTTTGAAGTAACCCAGTTGTGTATGCTTGCACAGGTAATGAAGTATGGGAGTTTAGACTTGTCAATGTCTGGTGGTTCATAATGTATTGAATAATGTAGCTGACTTGAAGGCTGCATGAGAGGAATTGTTTTGGTTTATTAAATCTGACATTGGTTAGGTGTTTAGTTTAGTTTCATTTGATCAGATGATAAGTAAGACCTGGAGTTGACACCACATTTCACTCCTCGTCAGTTTATCTGTTCGTAAAAATGCAGGAATAAGTTTGTACATAAATAACTGCTTTGAGAAATGGTTATTTGGTTACTCAGTAAATTAACAGCAATTTATGTGTTAATAAATTAAGGTACATAGTATTATACTTCAGAAATGAAATAGTGTTGTTTCTGTGGACTGTAAGATAGGAAACAGGACATTAACCTACAGCAGGAGTGACTGAGTGCCATAAATGCTAGAAACTTAAGTAAAGCCTCTAGTGTACCAGCAAGTTTGTTGGGATGGAAGGTGCCTTCCAGCATTTTTAGGTAACACTTTTTGGCCATGGGTAATATGGTTTATAAATTTCAATGAAGTAAAGTAATTTAGGAGAGATAATAAAGTGTTTCCTGCATGGTAGGTTTGTCAGTGTATCAGTGAAAAAGAGCTTATTAAAAAGGAAATGTCCTTATAAGGTAAACATGAAAATTAGGCTTATTTTGTATATCAAATTTAATATTTTGGTCTCAGATGTTTATTTTGTTCAGTTGTGAATGTTGCAAATGTACATTATCAAGGCAGTTTGGCTGTGCGGTGGCAATACGACAGTGCTTTTGTGGAAACAAGACATAATGGACCACCTAAAAACACAGTCAACAGTTATTTGTTGTTGACACAGGTACACTTTTTTGTTTATCTCACTTATGTTCTCCACCTCAAGAATCTCATTATGCAGTCTTTAGTGCTCTTTTAGTCACAACACTGCAAGAAAATCTTAAAAACTGTGCTTGAAATTTAGATCTTGCTCTCCATGATAGGCTCCATTTAGTCAAAATGAATAACAGAGTTGTGGAACCAGAGAAACACAATGGATAATCCACGTGCAAGTGATGTGGTTTTCAGATGATCATCAGCTATGGTACAATTTGACTATAAATGAATAACAGTTATAAAGCCTTTTAAACATATTAAGTGGGAAATTTGTCTGTAAAAGTCCACATAAAAGACACTGCTCAAACAAGAAAACTTTTTACTTGTGAACCTTATATGTAGGACAGTTTTACATTATTGTTATGGGAGTTTTGTGGGCTGGGATAACGATGTTGGTAAAAGGACTCATTACGGGCTGGATAGTCTGGGGATCGAATCTTGGTGGAGGTGAGATTTTCCGTACTCACCCAGCCTCCTATACATTGGGTACCAGTTCTTTCCTGGGGGTAAATTGGCTGGAACGTGACATTGACCACCCACCCCTATCTACTAAAAAAATGGTAAAGTGATCCTGTTACAGGCCCGGTATGGCCCAGAGGGTGGGTAGAGGTATAGCTCTACTCTTCCATGACCGCGGCACTAGAAGGGGGTGAATGGTCAGCAGCATGCCCTGGCCACACTTTGCCCCCAGGAAAGACCCAGTACCCATTTTACAGGAGGCTGGGTGGGCCCCAGGGCTGGTCTGGATGGATGGAAAATCTCGTCCCCACAGGGATTCGATCCGGGACCGTCCAGCCTGTAGTCAGTCACTATACCGACTGATCTACTCGGCCCACACCCCTATCTACTACTGAGGTTAAAGAAAGAGAAGACCTATATATCTACTCCTGTTGGCCTTCTTGGCCAGTTCTAGGGTGATCTTTACATTTTCACCTTTTGTTATGGGAGTTTTGACAGGCATTCAGAAATCTAGCATCTGCTATTTGAAAACTTGGTATCTGCAAATGAGTTTTCAAGGAAACAATGTAACATATTTCATATAAATGGCATGGTATAAGCAGCAACAGAAATTACAAACTGGAACAGTTGTGTAATTTGTTTTCTTTATATAATCTAGAATTAACACAGTTTAATCAGTTGAGCGTATACTGCACTGGTGAAGGATGAATGCTGTATTTCTTTGTCACTTGTGGCTTTCAGTGACTTTTGGGAATGTATGGCAGTTCATGAAATACATTTATGTGCCAAGAAAACTTTTGCCATGTGCCACTTGGGACACATGTGCCATAGGTTTGGCATCCCTGACCCAGATAATCTGTTTATTAGTCGCATGGTTGAAGGCATGGAATTGCAAATAGCTGACTTTTCCCAGTGTGGAAGTGGTGCTGAGGGCAGATGCTGTGGAAAGTGTCCAGGCTGGAGATCGTTATGACTTCACAGGCACACTGATAGTGGTGCCAGATGTTGGGGCTTTAGCTCTTCCAGGGGCCAAAGCTGAAGTTGGATCACGTCACAAAGCTGGCGAGACAAACACAGAAGGAGTTCGAGGTCTGAAGGCACTTGGTGTCCGTGAACTGCACTATCGCATGGCTTTTCTGGCATGTTCAGTCCAGTCCACCAATCCTAGGGTAAGCTGTGACTTAAATATTTGCACTTATAGTAAAATGATTTTGGTTGAACGTGTAAGTATATAATTTCTTCCTTTCATTTTCTTTGATGTAGTATTGCTGGGAATGTAGAAAAGGAAGTGTAGAAACCAAAGCAGAATTGTGGCCATATGTGTTTTGGTGAGAAGTCTGCATATATAAATCTAAGAAAATTCTTGTTACTTGGAACAGTTCCTTTTATAATGGGGATGAACTGATTTTGTAATGTATTTTTCAATGTTGCAAGACTTTGAAAATTTGTTTCCTACGCAAACCTGTGCTTTTGTCTATTTTAGCACAAGTGTATTTTCCTTAGTTATATTTCTTCATAATGAATTTTCATTGTCACACCTTGTTTGTGCTGTACAATGCTGTATATGTGTTATAATTTTTAAAGATTATGTCTGTGTTTTCTTCATGTGTTACACTGAGAACTGTGTCCAGAATTCATTTGTTTTATAATAAATACTGAATATTGGCTTTGGTGGTCTAGGGGTAGCATGCTGGCCTTTAGTACCCAAGTTTGCGGGTTCAAACCCGGTCGAAGCCGTCGGATTTTTAGGGCGAAAAAATCCTCAGCATGACTTCCTTCGGAGGGGAAGTAAAGCCGTCGGTCCCATGTTGTAGATTTGTGGCATGTAAAAGATCCCTAAATTTACGTGGAATTCGGAATTCAGGCAAAATTACTACCGGACATCTTTCTCGCCCACAGTTCCACCTTTTGCTGCTAGGATCTCTCACGTCATTGCGGACGGAGGCACCTGGCGGCTAAAGTGGGAATGTCTAAAGGCGGGGGAAAGCAATGGCAAACTACCCCCAAGAACTTACCCAGGATGCAGTGTGCCAGAGCCATACCGGTCACATGACT
>Ga0123357_10005169_pt1 | contig 15571 bp, 14 predicted proteins | sample TergutEmb28metaG_FD_89873 | JGI IMG/M metagenome (GOLD analysis project Ga0123357, IMG submission 89873) | Embiratermes neotenicus P4 segment gut microbial communities from Petit-Saut dam, French Guiana - Emb289 P4 | ecosystem: Host-associated > Arthropoda: Insects > Digestive system > Gut ... | reverse complement strand
TTTTCCTGCGGAGATCATCCCTAGTATTTTCTATATCCTTCGCTTTATTCTTCTTGGGACTTTTTGTCATAGTTTTTGCCAACTGACGTCAAGAAGTCCCACTTCTTAACAACGAACACTCACACCTCACTCGCATAGCTCGTTCGTCGTGAGTGTTCGTATCACTTCACCGTTTCGAAAGGTTGCGGTTGTTAACGTAAGTGTTCACGATGTTTGTTGATTTGATACAGGGTTTGGATTTGTTTTACATAATTGCAGCGGTCGAAAGGAATCAGACACGATCTGTAGCCGCGGCAACATGCAGGAAACACACATTGTTTCGGGTCTTCAGGCATGCGTCCAATTTCTTTGAGCATTGTATTATCTAAGATCATCACTGCTTTTGTCGCACGAACCTCTGCCCCACAGAGGATCTGAGCACGCCGATGGCCATGAGCTTGGACGGATGGACACTGCCTGCAGTTATCTTGTTAGTTGTGGTCATCATATTGGTCGTATTCAGTTTCAGGTCTGACAAGTTATGAGAAGAAACTGAATGAACCTAACGCAAAAAACAGGGGGAATGACCCCCGCCTTTTCTTTTTCTTTAAACAATGATTATTGAAAGTCGTGATCTCAATCTGCTGATGTGCGATCGTTCTCTAAAACATCATTCCACAGTTTGAGGGTCTCCTGAGCATCTTCCTCATCCATGATCTCTATTGCAAAGCCGGCATGAACGATCGCCCAATCCCCGATCTTCGCCTCGACCATTGTGATGTTAGCCTTTCTGATTACGCCGCCGAAGTCGATCTCCCCAGTATCTCCCTCGATCTTGATTATTTTACCAGGTACTGCCAAACACATAGTATCAACCCGTCATTATCTTGAGTATGGCCTCTGCAGGCTGTCCGTCCGCATCGCTCAGTGCTTTGATCGCCTTTTCCTTATCGCAACCCGTCTGCGACATCACAAGCTCGATGTCCTCAGCGGGGAACGATGCCTGTGCAGCTGCGCTCGACCCCAATTCGCGGGTCTCCTCATTGCCGGATATCTGATAGTTGCGGCTTCCCTGCATATCGACCATTACGACATCCGCATTGGTGATGACTATCTCTTTATCAGTCATTCTGATTATGACCTCTGTAACATTGTTGAGGTTGGTCTGCTTTATGCCCATCTTTTTCATTGCCTGTTGCATTTGACGGGGATTTACGCCTCTCATTCCTGCCATATCATTACCCCCATGACATTTCACTTAATTAATTGTAGCCGTGTTGTGACCTCAGCCATAAGTTTTGAGAACACCTCTTCCGGTGACGCTGAACCTCCGACCCCGCCCTGAGCAAAGTCGGGCTTGCCGCCGCCTCTTCCGCCAAGGTCTGCAAGCACCTTTGACAAGATCTCTCTGCAATCCACTTTATCCGTCCCCGAGGAAAGCATCGCCGATGAGCTGTCTCCCGCGGATACCAGAACGCATACCTTTCCGGAATTCTTGTACATCTCCGCAGCGTCTGATAGGATGGATCTCTCAACAGATGGGAACACACCCCCTACAACATCCACTCCTCCGATGATCTTCGGCGCAAGGCTCATGATCTGCTTTTTCACAAAAGAGCCAGCCGATCTTTTCATTGTTTCGTATTCTGCCTTCAGATTGGACACGGCGCGAACAATGTCCTCGGGTTTGCTCTCTGCGGCGTCAGAGGCCTGAAGGCAGGCGTTCGCCAGGTTCATCGCGGAGTCCTTGGCTTCGTTGCCAACTTTGAAATGTATCGCAACCCCGTCTTTGCCGGCCGACACCTTTCTGTCGACGAATATCATTTCCAATTCGCCCGTTTCCATTATGTGGAGCCCGCTGCACGCGGAGAGGTCTATATCCCCGATCGAAACGACCGAAACGTCTTCTCCCTCCGGGATCCTCTCTTTTTTTATCCTTACCTTCTCAAGCTCGGGATCGTCCCGGCTCATTATTGTCTTGGTGACTGGGAGGTTATCTCTGATCGCCTGATTGGCGAACACCATCGCTTTGCGAATGTCCTCCCAGCTTATGTCCCTGTCAACGATGACATATTTGCTGCCTGGAGAAATGAAGATCTTATTGATGGAAAGCTCCGGTACCTGTCTTCTGAGAGAGCAAAAGAGCAGATGCTCCCCCGTGTGCCCCATCATGAGGTCGTACCGTCTGTCCCAATCGACGCTGCACCATACGGTATCTCCTTTCTTCAGGTCGTTTCCAGCCACCTTGTGTATTATTCGATCCCCTTTGTAGAAGGCCTCTGTGACACCGGAGCCGCGGATCGTGCCAGTATCGCACACCTGCCCTCCTCCGCCCGGATAAAAAGCAGTGATGTCCAACTCGACCTCCTCGCCTTCCACCCACAAAACCCTGGCTTCGAACTCAAAGGCATAGCCGTCTCGCCTGAAGATCTCATCCGTCATATCCAAGGGTATGAAAATCCCATGTAATAAATATTTGATAGGAGGTGCAGAGCAATATCAGGAGTATGATTGATGGCAAATATCAAGGACTATGATGATCTGGACAAGAAGATCGTAGAACTACTGTGCACTTCAAGTCAGGGTTCATTCAGGCAGATAGCTAAGCAGCTGAACATACACCCGACAACGCTCATCCAGAGAGTGAAAGCTCTTGAATCCAAAGGAGTGATCAACGGATACCGCGCCAAGATCAACTATCTGAATTTGGGTTTTGAATACATGGGAATGGTCCATATCTATGCAGAAGACGTACTGAATGTCCAAGGCAGGATAAAGGACATCCCGCAGGTCATGGCAGTATACGATGTTACAGGGGATTCGGACTGCATCGCGATGATATCGTGTCTTGACAGAGAGGAATTCTCAGAGACGGTCAAGAGGATAAATGCAGTTGAGGGAGTAAAGAAAACAAACACATCCGTCATACTGAATGTCATCAAGGATCCGAGCGACTTCATCCCGATGCTCAACGGCAGGGATTGAGGATCGGTTGTTTTTGTTCGAGTAAAACGGCTGTGTCTCCGCTGCAACCTAAGCTATGTGCATTGGTCAGCCTGTAAAAGACACCAAAGATCAAGCGCCAGAAGCCAAACGATATGGGGCTTATTATCTCGGGAAAACCAATTAATGAACAAAAATTTATATAACTCAGTTCTTAGCATGAATAAGCCAAACAGAGGTACTGTGATGAGAAGAACCAACACCTGCGGAGAACTTAGGTCTGGAGACATAGGAAAAAAGGTCTGTCTTCAGGGCTGGGTAAGATTCTCCAGAGATCACGGCGGAGTAGCCTTCATCGACCTTGCAGACAGATACGGAATAACACAGATAGTCTTTGACCCGGAAGATGTTCCGGAAGGGACCGACGCTAATTCCCTGTCGAATACGATGAGGACATTCACGCGTGAGTCCGCAGTGTCAGTGAACGGCATCGTCAGAAAAAGAGTGGAAGGCACAGAGGATGCAAGGAACCCCACCGGAGAAGTGGAGATACTTATCACAGAGGCCGAACTCCTTAACAAGTCCAAAGCACCGCCGTTCGAGTTGGGTGACCAGAAAGAAGGCGTGCTTCCGAATGAGGATACAAGAATGAGGTACAGGTACCTCGATCTCAGAAGAACGGAGGTCGTGCAGGCGATCGAGACCAGAAGCAGGTTCATGCATCTTGTCAGACAATACATGGAGAAGAGCGGTTTCTTAGATATAGAAACGCCAATACTCGCAAGGTCCACGCCTGAAGGCGCAAGAGACTTCATTGTGCCGTCAAGAGTACACCCGGGAACATTCTACGCTCTCCCGCAATCCCCCCAGCTGTTCAAACAGATGCTGATGGTCGGGAGCATGGACCGTTATTACCAGATAGCAAGGTGTTTCAGGGACGAGGACTCCAGAAAGGACCGCCAGCCGGAATTTACTCAGATCGATATGGAGATGTCCTTCGTTGATTCCAAAGACATCCAAGATATGATCGAGGGATTGGTAAAACACGTATGGAAGGGCCTGTATGGCGAGGATATCAAGACCCCGTTCATGCGCATCGGTTACAGGGAAGCGATGGAGTCATACGGCTCCGACAAACCTGACCTGAGATATGGGCTCAAGTTCGTCTCCCTGACTGACACTGTGAAGAACGCTCCCTATGAGATATTCCAGAGGATAATAAAGGCTGGAGGGATAGTCGCGGGAATAAACCTCAAGGCTGACATAGCCGGGGACAGAATAGGAAGGAACGATGTGGACAGATACATCGGGCAGGCAAAGAAGTTCGGTCTCGGCGGACTCACATGGATGAGATGCAAGGACGGCAAACTTGACAGCAACATAGCGAAATATTTCACCCCTGAGATCCTGGATGGGATAAAGCAAAAGATGGGGGCGGAAGAGGGAGACCTTCTGTTCCTGATCGCCGGACCATGGAAATCCACATACGAGGGAGGAGGAGCGCTCAGGAGGAAGCTCGCTGAGGATCTTGAATTGATTCCTCGCGGCGAGATGCAGTTCCTGTGGCTCGTGGATTGTCCGATGTTCGAAGTAGATCCGGTGTCAGGAAAGCACGATGCGTTCCATCACCCCTTTGTCCTTCCGGAGAATGATCTCAGCGATCCGTATGTCGGAGGGGCGTGTTTCGACCTCTGCCTGAACGGCAACGAGCTCGGATCCGGTTCATTGAGGATACATAATCCAGAGCTGCAAAAAGAGGTCTTCAGGAAGATCGGCATGGATGATGAGAAGATTGAAGCGGATTTCGGATTCTTCATCGAAGCTCTCGGTTACGGCGCACCGCCCCACGGAGGCATGGCTCTCGGTGTGGATAGGTTTGTGTCGATACTATTGGGAAAAGAAACGATAAGGGACGTCATAGCGTTCCCGAAGAACAAGAAAGCGGTATCTCTGCTTGACAAATCACCCGCAAAGGTCGAAGACAGCAAACTCGAAGAGTTGCAGATAATGTCGCTTGCCACAGAGGACATGGACCTGGGCGACCTGGAAGGTCTCGACGAAGAGTGAGTGCCAGATATCTTATTCAAAGCCTTGAGGCAAGCGCGTTCTTGGTTGCGGATACGATATCGGATGAGGAGTATCTGCCGCCCGTCTCTTTCATTACGTGACCTATGACGCGGTTGATGGCTTTCTCGTTCTTTCTTATCTCGTCAATTATCTCAGGATGCGAGTCAAGATAGCCGCCGATGATATGCTCCAGATCAGCGCTCTGTTCTTTCATGGATTTCATATCCGTACCGGTCATGTAGGCTTTCAGCTCCATATCCGCTTCGACATCGGTGATCTTGCCGGCTGCGAACTTTTTTATTATTTCCACGATCCTTTCAGGACCTTTGCCTGATGCCTCAAAGGCCTTCCAATTGGCAGCCAAGGTCCCGATGGTCCACGATACAGCGGTCTGAGGGGACCCCGTCTCTTTTGCGATCATTTCGAAGGTCTTTGCCAGTTCTACGGATGTGGACACGATCTGATTGGCCGTCTTCTCATCTATCTTGTATTCTTTGCTGAGTCTTGTGACCATATTGACGGGGCTCTCCCTGATAGCGATAGATTTAGCCAGCTCTTTGATGTAGAATATCCCGAGGTCCGGTTCGTTGATATAGCCGTAGTCTGCCTCAAGCTCTTTCTTCCTGACCGAGATCGTCACTCCTCTTTCCTCATCGAAGCGTCTGGTCTCTCTGTCGACCTTCCCTCCGGCCTTCAGAACTTTTGTCTGCCTTATCGCTTCGAACGTAAGCGCTCTCTCCACATTCCTTAGGCCGGTGACATTCTTCACCTCGACCCTTTCCTTTCCGATGGAGATGTTGCAGTCGCAGCGTATGCTCCTTTCCCCATCCCCCGGAAGGTCTATTGTGTGGCGGATATCCGCTATCAGCTGCTTAAGGAACTCTCTTGCCTCAGCGGGAGAAGTGAAATCCGGTTCTGTGACTATCTCAACAAGCGGGGTCCCCGCTCTGTTGTAATCGATCAGCGATGATTGATCTCCAACCCTTTTTGTCTTCCCTGGGTCTTCCTCAAGCTGTATCCTTGTGATCCTTATGGGCCTCTTCCCGTGCATGTAGTACATTCCTTTGTTTCCTACAGGGTTATCGTACTGTGTTATCTGCACGCTTTTGCTCATGTCAGGATAGAAATATGTCTTTCTGGAGAACCATGTGATGTCAGGTATATCGCAGTTCAGCATCTTTGCCAGCATTATCCCGTATTCCATCACCTTCCGATTAAGCACAGGTTTGGATCCTGGCATACCAAGACATACCGGGCAAACATGTGTGTTCGGAGCCTCTGCATCGGTCGTCGGACAGGAGCAGAACATCTTAGACGCAGTCGGAAGCTGTACGTGTATCTCCAACCCGATCATCATAGCGATACCTCCGGATGCCTTAGGTCAAACGCAGAATCCCATTCCTTTGCAAATGTTACCAGGGGATCCTCCATCCAATGGTCTGTGACGAGCTGCATGCCCATCGGCATCCCTCTATTGTTATAGCCGTACGGGACCGAAAGGTGCGGCATACCGGCAAGATCGGGAGGGCAGGTAAGGTAATCTGCCTGATAAGACTCAACAGGGGTCATCTTTGATATCTCGTCGAATCTGGGAGAGACAAAAGGCATTGTAGGGGTCAATATTGCGTCATGCTCCGCAAAGACCTTCTTGTATGATTCTATTATGTGTAGCCTGACTCTCAGCGCTTTTGAGTAATATCTGTCCCTGAATCCGGCCATTCTGGTATATGTTCCGAGAAGGATCCTCCTCTTTGCCTCTTCCCCGAAGTATTCCGATCTGAAATATGTGAAGTAGTCGTCGAACTGCATGGAAAGGTCACCGTCCTGCTGGCCGTACCTCATCCCCACGAATCTCGCGAGGTTAGTGGATGCTTCGGAGGTCGCGAGTATGAAATATGCGGGCACCGCATATTTCAGAGAAGGCATCTTGATCCTTTTCACCTCGATGCCCATGCCCTTCAGAGAGTCCAATGATGATTCAAACCCGGAAAGGACCTCTTTGCTCACGCCGGTGAGGGATTCTTCCGGCACTCCGATCGATGTTATCTTCTTTCCTTTCAGTTCGAGTTCAGGCTGACAGCAGGATGTCGGATCCTTAGAGTCCTTCCCGGAAATGACGGGGAGGAATCTGGCTATAAGCTCCGGATCCGAAGATATGAGCCCAACTTTATCCAAAGAGTTGCCGTAATCTATCAGGCCGTATCTGGACACCCTCCCGTAGGTTGGGACAAGACCGTAAACTCCGCAGAAGCTTGCGGGGCAGCATATGGAGCCTCCCGTTGATGCTCCCAAGGATACATGTCCGTCAATGACAGCCGCGGCGCATGCCGAACCGCCGGAAGATCCCCCGCACGACCTTTCAAGATCGAAAGGGTTCTTCGGAATACCGTATGACGAGGTAGTGCTGAACGTGCCGAACCCGAACTCGTCCATGTTGCATTTGCCGATCAGTTTCCCTCCGGCCTTCCTCATTCTTTCTATTGTAGTGGCATCGAACTTCGGGCGGTACCCGTCAAGGATCCTGGACCCGCATCGGGTCATCATATCTTTGGACGTCAGGCCGTCCTTGGCAGAGAACAGAAATTTGGAATCTCCCAGGTCTGCATCATCAGTGATGCAGCTGAACATTGAATATTTCTCATTAAGCCTGGGCAGCGATGCAAGGATCTCCTTCATAGGAGCCTCGGCCCCCTGACATAATTCTCATAGGTCTTCATATCCTCAAGAAGCCCATAGGGGTCAATTGAGATATCTGGCACATCGTCCCTTAGAACATCTCTTATTTCCACAGGGTTCACGCCGTGCCCATCTCCTTCGGGAGCTTCGTCAAGTATCTTGAAAAAATCAAATATCTCGGCGAGGTCTTTGCTATACTTCTCAAATTCCTCTTCGCTGAGTGCAAAGTGTGCGGCCTTCGCGACCCTTTCCACTACAATTCTGTCCATGATACCGCCTGATTGTCCCCTTTGGTTATATTACTTACCAAGTCCGTTGTTGTATAATATCAGACCGTAAAGGGTCATGGCGTCTTTCTTGAATTCGAAATCTATATTCTGGGATTTCATGTACTCATCCATCATTATTCCGTATGCGGCTATAGATGGCACTATTTGATCGGGGAATCTGCATGGTTCGTCCGGGCAGGAGCACTTTTTGCAGTATTTGCAGCCGCCGTCCGTGAGCGCCATGGTCTTGTATCCTTCTCCCCTCAGTTTGTTGGCGAACTTCCTGCATACATCCTGATGCTCTGCGCCTAACCTTTTCAAGAGTTCCTCATCCTTCAGATCTATGTTGTCAAATTTCTTTATGAGCACTGCGGCATCGGAGAATCCGCCCATATTTTTCAGGCACTCTTCCTCAGTGCCTATGCCCGGAGGGCACCCCCAGGTCACACCGTATGCCCCGCAGAGGTTCTGGGCGCAAAGCTCTCTGCATTTCTTCATTGATGCGGAGTTTGGAGAGGGTGGGTCGATCTTTTTAAAAGAATACCCCTCCATGAACGGCTCCACCGACATTTTTTTCCATATATCTTCTATCATGGTTGGGTATATTTCAGAGAGATTATATACGTAACTTTAGCGTAAAACAGCAGGTCTGAGGGGAAGGGATTAAAGCTATCCCATCTAATATCATAATTATGGCAGAAGATACACCCGACAAAAAGGTCGCGGCAGGAATGAAAGCGATGGACGAGGGAGACTTCAAAAAAGCATATTCCCATTTCAAGAAACTTTCCGAAGAGTATCCTAAGAATGCAGAGATCTGGTATTATCGGGCTGAGTGCGGGAACTACGCATCCGGAATGTTCGGCGCAAAAGTTTCCCCTGAAGAGATAATGGACGCCTACAAGAAAGCGATCGAGCTGGACGGGGACAGGGTCGATTTCTACCAATCCTACGGTTCGTTCTGTATATCCGTAAATAAATACGATGAGGCGGAAAAAGCATACAACGAGGCCGCGCAGATAGATGAATCCCTTGAGTCATCGCTGTATTCTGAGTTTGCCATAGAGTACTTCAACAACGTGATGGCGACGTACGGCGAGATAATGGAGGATCCGAAGGCAAGGGCGCCGTATGCCAAGAAAGCGCTGGAATATATGCTCAAGGCGCTGGAGATAACTCCGGAAGAAGCAAAGAGCCTTCTCTGAATCCCGAGGAGAAGGAATCAATTCCCATTTATTCTCTTGCTGAAAAAAGTCGGCAGTCATACTTGGGGTGCAGAGTAGCAATACTGTTATTAGTTGCCCACCAAAATTAAGACTGACCATGCAACAGATTCCCTCATCAAACCGCTCAGATTGACCATTTGTTTCTTTCCAACGCTGAGCAGAGGAAGTGCGGTTGTAACCAGTCGACACAATCTTGATAAGAAAAAAGAGAGTTTGAGAAAGAGTTTGAAAATGATTCATTGTGGGTAGAAGTTCAGCGCACTTCGATGGTTATGTTGCCGATCGTTTCCTTCTTAGGGATCACATACTTTCCGTTCGAATCCGGCGAAAGGGCCTTCCACTGCCCATCCTCTCCTACGCGGTAGGATACCTTCCCTGAACCTTTCACGGTGAAGGTATACTCTTTTTTCCTGCGCACCCTGTCATCACCGATTATGTTCGCGGAACCGCCCACTTTTATCACGTCATAGGACCTTCTGCCAAACAGGATGAACCATAATATTAGGATGAGCAATATTATGAGCAAAACCCCAAGTGCCCAGTACAGACCGCCGTGATGTCCGCTGCCGTTGTCTGTGAAGAAGAGGTCCAGGTGGAAAGAGTTCGTTACTACGCCAAGAGATATCTCCGGCGCCGTCTCCGTTCCCGAAGGCGTCTGCCACTTGCTGAAGCTGCTGCCGTCGTCTGCGACGGCTCTCACCACTAAGTTAGAAGAAGGAGGGATGATGACGGCCGCCGAAGCATATGTTGCGAACGTCGAACCTCCGTCGAAGCTGTACTCCGCTTTTCCATTGCCGTTGACGGTGATACTCAGGATCATATCGGCCACCTTGCCGCCCGGGGTCCCGAACACCTCTATCGTGTGGTTGGAATTCACTGAGGAGAAGGTATACGATCCCTTGTCGATTAGATCTTGGGCGAGTGGTTTGCCGTCGATTATCACCGATGATATGTAGTATCCCTGCTGGGCGTAGAAGGTGAAGGTCTTGCTCCCCCCACTCTGCACTGACACCATTCCGCCTGGGAGTATGGTCGATCCTCCGTTCGCTGTGGCAGTTATGTAGTACGACTTCCCGATCACCGCAGGAACAGGCATATTCACCTCAACGCTCAATTTTGATGTGGCTTGCACGATGGGATCAGTGCTGTTCTTGAAAACAGAAAGTTCCGGGTAATAAGAAAAGGCTGTATCGGCGGCCCTCTTCGCAAAATCGCTCGGCAAACTCATTGTGGTGAGGGCACTCTGCGAAACCATCTGAGCGGTCGTCAGGCCGGTCGCGTCACCCGCGTTCCCATTGCCTATGCTGAATAGGCCGGAACACACATCGCTGTTGTAATAGCAGTTTGAGACTTCGCCGCCGTTGTTCCACCCGACAACTCCGCCTGTACTGTCGATGCCACCAGTGACTCCGCCCGCGTTATAGCAGTTTTTGATCGTGCATGGGCTGCTGTCGTTGCTGCCGACCACGCCGCCGACATTGTCGCCGTCGCCGTTGACTGGACCAGTGTTGTAGCAGCTCAGGACTGCACCGTTGTTATACCCCACGACTCCGCCGACTTCATTGCCGCTGCTATCGACAGTGCCCATGTTGTAGCAGTTCGAGATCGTGCCGTTGTTACCTCCCGCCACGCCGCCGGTATCGTTGCCGCCGCCGGTAATGTCACCGGTGTTGTAGCAGTTCGAGATTTCGCTCTCATTACCTCCGACCACGCCGCCGGTATCGTTGCCGCTGCCTTCGACCTTGCATGCATTGTAGCAGTTCGAGATCATACCGCCGTTATACCCGACCACGCCGCCGGTATAGTTGCCGCTGCCTGTGACGGAACCGTCTATGCCAAGGTTCTCTACCACGCCGCCGGTGCCGATGAATCCGAACAGACCGATGTGATCTTCTGAACTGTCTATCATGAGGTTCTGTATCACGTGGTTATTTCCGTCAAAGGTCCCGGTGAATTGTTTCGTGCTTACGCCGATTGGTCCCCATCCGCTGCCGTCTTTCTGCGGTGTGCTATCTGTCGATACAGCGTTCCACCCCAGAATGTTGATGTTCATCATCAGCCCGTAGTATTCGGTCGTGCCTAAGTGCACGTCATTCCGCACATGGTTGAGTTGCTGCGGAGTGTATATCAAGTAAGGATAATCGGCTGAACCGTCACCATGAACGAAATACTGTTCTTTGTATCCGAGCGGTTCCGTATCATCACTTGTGGCGACGGCGCTGATCTTGGACATGACCTGAGTGAATATATCATCGGTGCCGTCCGGTAGCGTCGCATTCACGAATGCAGAAAGCTCAGGATAGAATGATGTTGCGCAGCCGCTGTACGGTGCGGTCGTGATATTATATTCTTGCTTGACGAAGGCCACCGAGTCGAGGAGGTCCAAATCCCCTGCCGTTACAAGCGTAGTAGCTGCCGTCATCTCTGCGGTTGTACGGCCGAACACATTATTGACGCCCCCCAGATTTGTGCCGATGCCATTTGCGTTTATTGTATAATTCACACTGTTAAAATAGCAGTTCGTGACCGTACCGTTTGCGGTGTTATACCCCGACACGCCGCCGACATCGCTGCTGCCGGTGACCGAACCAGCGCTGTAGCAGTTCGTGACCGTACCTTCGTTACGCCCTAACACGCCGCCGACACCGCTTGTGCCGCTGACCGCCCCTGTGTTGTAGCAATATGAGATTTCGTTAGATATGTTGTTAGTTCCGACCACACCACCGGTATTGCTTAGGCCGCTGACCGCCCCTGTGTTGTAGCAATATGAGATTTCGCCATCGTTCCACCCGACCACACCACCGGTAGAGTTAGAGGTGTTCGTGACAGAACCTATGTTGTAGCAATATGAGATTTCGCCGCCCTCATTATTCCCGACCACGCCGGCAACACTGCCTGTGCCGGTGACATCACCGGTGTTGTAGCAATATGAGATTTCGCCGCCATCATTATACCCGACCACCCCACCAGCACCCTTATTATTGCTGATAGTACCTGTGTTGTAGCAGCATGAGATTTCGCTGTCTGTGCCGTTATACCCGGCCAAGCCGCCGATGTTGTCGCCAGTGCCGCCGACATAAACGGCGTTATAGCAGTTCAATATCTTACCGTTGTTATATCCAGCTACACCGCCGACCTCTGAGTGGTTATAGCTGCTTGTGACAGAGCCTGCGATGCCGATGTTCTCGACCGTACCGTCGGAGCCGATGTATCCGAACAATCCGAGGTAAGCGGCTGCGGTAGTGTCGTCAATCATGAGGTTCCGTATCAAGCGGTTCTCGCCGTCGAAGGTGCCATTGAATGGATAGAGTGCAGCGTTGCCTATCGGGGTCCAGCCGTCTCCTGAACTGTAGTCCGAGAGGTCTATGTCTGCCGTAAGAGTAATGATCTTTCCGGTGAAATCCTCCCCGCCGTTGACAAGTGCCGCCAGACCAGCAAGCTCATCGGCGGAGCTTATTGAGTACGGATCCGTGCCGTTGTAGTACCAACCGGTGTTCGCCGCACCGGCCGCCCCCCCTGTGCCAGAAGGTATGCATACTATCGCCGCGCCTATGAGCAGTGCCGTGATTAAGGCCGCAGCGAGTATGAAAGTGCGGATGTCCCTCTTCTTTTTACTTTCTGTTTGTTTCAAATATTGTTTAGCTTTCATTTATGAACACCTCTCTTCTTTGTCCATGTCTTTTTGTGTTCTGCGTTTGTTCCGATCGATTGTCGATTGAGAGCACAGGATTTGTATCGCTCTTCTTTCGGAAGAACGATCTCTCCGATCCTGAGAAAATGATATTTTGGAATTTGAGATATATAGTGAGATGCTGTGCAGGGCAGAAAACGGCTGAATATCTGCGGATGATCTTGAAATGCGTACGTAAAACCCGAATCCTGTTCTGGCGAAGTATGAATATATGATATTCTGCGTAGCGTTACGGCACTGGAAAGGTGGAATTGTCCATCCCATCCAACGCAAGCCAGCCGCCGTCGTACCAATTGAAATAATTTCTTCCCCAGTCGCGTTGTGCTCACCGTCTGTTGCTGTGTCAGCCCGCGCTCCCTCGCCAGCGTGGTATGTATTCTGGAAATTAATTACATACATATCAATATACCAATACTATATAATTATTGGAGGCTGACGGACTGGGCCGGAAGCAGTCAGGAAAGGATCGACAGCTGACATTTGTGTTTTTTGTTCATCTCTAGGTCGAGAGGAGTTCCGACCTTTGCATATCTTATCTTCGCCACATCGCTTGGTGGTCAGATTCCGACCGGTTGCCCCATCTTCATTCGCCATTTGACAGTCCGACAAGCCCGTGACGGCACGCGCACCCTTTTCACTCCCTCGGACAATGCGATCACAACCAGCCGCCTGATTTAGTTGCCTGTTTCTTATGAGATCACATCAATCAATACAATTGCGTTATCCCGCACAGATCATCTGAGTTATCCAATCTCTCTCTCTGATCTATAATAAAAATGGCTATACACAGAATTGTCTGTTTTCGGTGCACTGCATCGAATGAAACCAAGCTCCCTTCCGACCTCTTCATGAGTGCGGGTCTTCCGGTCGCTCCTTTTCCATTCGCCGAGAGCTTTTTCGGCCAATGCGATATCATGCTTGTCCTCGATCTTTCAAGTATGGCGAGTCTTACGACCTCAGAAACAGTGAGACCTCTGGCGGAGGCTAATCTGTGAGCATCTTCCTCTGATCTTCAGAAACATGAACTGAAATCGTTGCGCTATCACCGTGCGCACAATGTGCTGTCTGACGATAAAACCATCTAGCCAATGGTTTTCTGTTTCGATAATTCAATGTGACATATTGAATGTCAACCATTCTTTAAAACCAAGATGGTGTTAAGCGCCCACACACATAATTATATTTTCGTTTATATTAATAATTTTTATAATAAAAAATTATATTTTGATTAAATATTAATATTTCTTAATCTATGTACATACATGAATTCCTTGATAGGGAGGGAAAAAGAACTTGAGTGGCTCGAAGGCCTGTTTTCAAAATCAGGGCCTGGAACATGTGCCATATACGGGAGAAGAAGGGTTGGAAAGACTGCCCTTCTGACGCAGTTCTGCAGAGACAAGCATGCATTCTTCTTCACGGCTTCCCAAGGAGCGACAAAGGAAGATACACTCAGGAATTTTACCGAGACTATGAGTCTGTTCGCCGGCCGTGATACATTGGCGTCAGAAACATTCTCGGGCGCCCTGAGGACCTTCAGGGAACTGATCGGAGGGAGGAAGACTGTAATGGTGATAGATGAATTCCCATACCTCACTCAATCCGTTCCGGGCGCAGCATCCGACCTTCAGGCGTTCATTGACCGCGGGATGGAAAATACCAACTTGTTTTTGATCGTCTGCGGGTCATCGATCTCTTCAATGAAGTCCGAACTCAACGATAAGGAAAAACCTCTTATGGGCAGATTCATGAATCGCACGGAGCTGAAGCCGCTACCATTCGTTGAGTGCAGAAAATTTCATAAAGATATTTCAGACACAGAGAACATGGCACTCTACATGATGCTCGGAGGAATCCCCGCATACCATATTATGACTGAAGGCAAGACATTCAGGGAGGCGGTAACCGACGGATTCTTGGGTGCGTTCCCACAGTTGTCAGAAGAGGCGGTCAGTATTATCTACAGGGAATTGTCGCAGTCAGATGATGTAATTAAGATCCTCGACGCGGTCGCAGGAGGAGCGGTCGTGCAGAAAGAGATTGCCGAGAAGACGGGGATATCGCAACCACAATGCAGTAATCACTTGAATTCCATGGAGTTTTTGGGAATACTTGAGAGGGAGACCCCAATGGCCGATTCCCCCAAGAGGCCAGTATACCACATATCCGACAGTCTGCTGTCGTTCTATTTCTCTTTGATAAGAAGAAGGCTGGCACTTACAGGCGGAGCCGACCCCGACGTTGCATATGAGAGATTGGAACACACGATTGATTCACATCTCGGCCACGAGTTTGAGAGAGTATGCAGAAATTATTTGGCATCTCAAATTCCCTGCCTCAGCATAGGGAGATGGTGGGGCCGTATTGGGGACGAAGATATGGATATAGACATTGTCGCGATTGTCACAGACGGAAAGACAGACTGCTCTTTGTTCGCGGAGTGCAAATATTCTAAATGGGAAACTGAGAAAAGCGTCCTTGAGAAGCTCAGATACCGTTCCGAGTATGTTAGAGGTCTGATGAATCGCAGATATGTTCTTTTTTCCAAGTCAGGTTTTGATAGAGGACTTACAGATTACGCTGAAGCCGAAGGAGTTACTCTCGTTACAGTGGAGCAGATGTACAACGGCGCAGTAGACTGGAGAATTTTTTGATGGTAGCGAGGGGTCGATTTGAACGACCGGTCTCCGGGTTATGAGCCCGACGGGATATCCTGGCTA
>Ga0123357_10005167_pt1 | contig 15573 bp, 5 predicted proteins | sample TergutEmb28metaG_FD_89873 | JGI IMG/M metagenome (GOLD analysis project Ga0123357, IMG submission 89873) | Embiratermes neotenicus P4 segment gut microbial communities from Petit-Saut dam, French Guiana - Emb289 P4 | ecosystem: Host-associated > Arthropoda: Insects > Digestive system > Gut ... | reverse complement strand
TAGTTGCCTATGAAGATGGAACCGATAGTGAGTTCTGAAACGTCGGCAATTAGAACTCAGATGCCGGGGAATTACCCAAAAAGGAATAATTTACATTTAGAACACGGCGAAAGCTTAAGAACAACATTTACATATAATTTGTAATGTCTGTTAGGTGCTCTATGTGGTGAGTGTGGTTTACTGTGTGTGTCTAAGAGTGTTCAAAACGAATTGTGAAGCATATATGAACATTTACCTGATTTATTATTCAGAGTGATGTGAGCTGTTAGGAAAGAACAAAGGCCATATTGCTGAGTTTAATAGAGTGGTGGAGGTCATTAGTGTATGATGTGTATCAGAATGAACAACAAGTAGATGAGGATTGAATGTACTCTGATCATGCAACAGGAATATCAACTGAGGATGCAGCTCGTGGTGGAGCCAAAAGGAAAGAGTGTATTGGGAGAAGGGAACGATCTGTAAATTGTGAACAGCCTGCAGTACAAGCCGATAACCTAAACAGACAAACCTCCACTGAAGAAAACAAGCAGATCATGTCTGCTGCTGAGGAGGAAATGGATGTTGATATGGATGTTGGGATACCAGAATCTGTCTGTTCTGAAATTTCCAAAGAGATAGATGAGTCTACTGCAGTTAATGGTGACACTTTGAAGAATGAGACACCTGTTGGTTTGGGTAAGGTTCTCTTGATAAATCTATGTTGGTGAATACATCCTCACATTTTTTTAGGGGACAGAATATTGTTAATATTGTATATACTGATATTTGAGGAAAGTGTGGGAAGATTTGTTCTGTTTTATAAAAGTTAATCGTAAGAGCACAGAAACATTTTGCACTTGTTACTTTCATAATAATTTTAATTTTAGTATTTTTTTACATTTTGTCAGTAATTGACATTTTTCTGGTTTTGGTCTACATTGTCTTAGTTACTGTTGCAGTTTGCACTGCAGCTGTGGTACAACCAACAGTAAGTTTAACCTTTATCATGTGGGAGTAGGAATTCAAATCCTGGAGGCTGCAGCCAAATTTTAACTCTGGCATTTCACTTGGTAAAAGTATTAGAATTGGCAATATGTATGTTTCACCACACTGTTTATGGTAAAATATTGTAGTTGAAATCAAATAATTTAAGAATTCTGTAGTGTTGTTTTGTTGGTGTGCAAATCATTGTTTTAAAAAATGTTTGTATATTCGTGAAACAAGAAAAAGACACAAATTGAAATGTACAGCATTCTTTTTCAAAATATTTTGAATCAGATGAGCAAAATATTGGATGATTGGTTTTGCTAGCCTCAGGTGACTGAATGGTGCAGCTGTTCAATATAATTGGCTATAACATGTGAAAATAAAATATATATTTTTTTTCTTACATATTTTCCATGTAACTGAATAGCTGTCAGATATTCTGCCCCCTTTGTTGGTGTAGCCCGTGTGCTGACTGCAGGCTTCAACTGCAGCCAGTGTTTGTGTTTTCCCATCTCCATCACAGAAGTTGTCTTGTGTTTGTGCTTTGTGCATATTTTTAAATACATATGTGTCTTGTTCCTCCAGATCATTACTTTCAAGTTACTTCTGCTGATATGTATGTCATCCTGTTCTGATTTTAATATCTTAACAGATCATAGATGCATTTATTTGTGGTTTTATGTGACAGTTCCACACTAGTTGATAGCTCTTGAATACGGGTCTTCAAAGAAGTTTGCATAGTAGAGGATATTGTGTGTGTAAAGTTTTTGGCATAACCCCTGCACTGGCCTAATGAGATTTTCCACTAATGCATTTGTGTCATTTTTTGACAATTTTCATATCATTTCCTAGCAGTATGCTCATATTGTGGGCAGACTGCAATGTCATGTTACAGTGTCATGGCAGGAAGTCATGAGTCTCCCAAATGTGTTGTTAAACATTCCTAAATATTGTTGTGGCATGATCACATTTTGTCTCATCTTCCACAGGCATTACTGTTACCATCCAATGCTACAGCATCTACATCAGGCTCACTTTCACTGATGAGAGAGAGAGACTAGTTCATCAGAGTCACTCTCCAAAATTAGCTCCTGTTCAGTGTCTATTTTTATTTTTAAAAATGTATATTGTTCTGAGAAACTAAAAAATAGTATTCTGCTGAGACTAATACAGTGCATTCATACCATATTTACCTGAAAGTAGGATGAAATTTTTTCCTCACTCATCTGACAAATGGTGGGGGGTTGCCTTACAATAATGCACAAAGTTAAACATGTTCTGTATACGCATTTTCCTTAAAACTGAAATTTGTAAAAGGTAGTAGTATGTTTAGCATCATTATACAGGGTAGTGCATGACTAATGGGCGTTACTGCAGGAAATGATATCCTAGTTCTTTGTGATCAAAAAAGTTTATATAAGCATGTGTCCAATTTTGCAAGATTATGGAGGTATGGCCACTTGAAAATTAGAATAGAGGGTAAGCATTATTGAAGCTAAGTGGATCAAAATAATATACATGCATAATATCTGATAAATTTAAAGTATAAATTTAACTTAATTTCATGAAATTGCCTTCAATTTACACTGACCTGTGCTGTAAGCAGTTTTGTGAAAATTCCACTGCTGGCTGCAACTCACGCTGCTGCTCGGTTATGAACAGTGCGAACTGTGAGTTGCAGCTTCCATTGGCTATTTCTGTTCTGACAACTATTAAAACACCCATAACTGTGTAATCTTTGAGAAAAGGACCCATATTGATATTAACTTTCTTGATCATAAATACTTAGGAAATCATCATCTGCAGTAATGTCCACAAGTCATGACTCACCTTGTACATTGGCATGAATATGGTATATTTCTCCTGTCTGCATCCATAAAAAGATTAGAGAGGTCAGTGTCTGCATTGTAAACTTCTGACAGTGGCCTCTTGCCCCTTCCCTCCCATTGCTGCCACCACCTTGTTGACATACTAACACACATGTGAACAGTAGTGTTATTTTATTTTGTCAAACAACAGGGGCCAGTGGATTTTTTTTTTTTAGCATTTCTGAGAGTTGTTAAATTCCACCTGCACTCGATTCCACCTACATAAACTACAAACATATGAGTAAAATTGGAAATTTACCTGTATATTGGCAGAGGTTGCGTCAGGAACCTGTTCAAGGGAGCAGGTCTCTCTAGAATGTTGGTAAATTTCTATCTGCCTACATGTCACTTGTAACTTGAAGTTGGAGGCAGCATTTTAATCCAGAATATTAGTTAAATTAGTGCCATTTACCTTCTTATTGCACAGTAAAGTAGAGAATTACCATTTCACCATTTTTCTATTGGTTACTCTCATTCCAGTTGAGTGAAGCAACATAATGAGGGTCACAGGAAAGAGAATGAGAGTGAAAGAAGAAATTACATTTTGCGAACCAGACAGGCCACAGTTAACTTTTCTTCAAACCAACAGATACAGTTCATTACTGCTGTATTTAATTGTGGTTGAATAGACTGCTTTGAGTTTAGGTTAATGTGAATGTGTCCCACTGTATTTAAGTATTTTGTTTAGATCTGGGGATCTAGGAGTTTAAAATTTTTTAAAATGGAAGAGGTTCTGTAGGGAAAAAAGTTTGGGAATCACTGCTCTATTATTATGAGTTTAGAAAGAATAGAGTCAATTTTATTGGTAGAACATGTCCAATGCAGGGAGGGGTGGGGGACATGTGGATGATGCTTGAAGGTCCAAGAATACAAACATGTGGAAACATTTTAAGGACCCAGTCCTGCAAGTTCTAGTGTGGACTAACACAGGCTGAGTTACAGCATTCAGATATATTTTTTATGTCCTTTCAAAGTTGTAGTTTATCATTAAAATTGTAGCTGGCTGTATGTTTGCTTCCAGGCTCTACAGCAAGCTGTAAGGCTGACACAGTAGCACAGAAGGATCCAACAAATACAACCTTGGCAGGAGACAGAACGACAAGGAAGTCAGTGAAAGGTTTCACAAAAAAGTCAAAACCATCATCTGACAGTGTTCCAAGTAATATTGAAACTAAGGGTATGGAACCTGAACCGGAAGTAACACACACTGAGGTAGGAAGGAACGGTATTGAAATGAACGCAGAGGAAACCCATGCGGCAACACAAGGTCTATCTGCTGAATGTAATAAACCACAAGAGGGAACAGATGATCCCCCAGTTGAGCCAGTAAAACCTAAAGTGAAGAAGAAGAGAGTAGTGAATAATTCTAAATCAGAAAGGACTTCAGTAGAAAATGTGCAGAATATAACAGGAGAAGTAGGTGTACCTGAAACTAGTCTAAAGGCAACTGATACTGAGTCTCATTTAGATGGAAGTTCTAGTCAAAAAACAAAAGAAGGAATATTAAAAACAGCAATTGGTGACAAAACAAATGAAAGTTCTGATGTTTCTGATAAAGTTTTGAAAAAGCCATTGTCTGCTTCTAAAGACATTAGTGACAGTAAAACGTGTGATGTGCCAAAGACAGCTCATGTTAGAACAAAGAAGAGTTGTGGTGATTTAACCCTTGGTAAATTAGGTTCAAGTACTGATAAATCCTCTGGAACAGAAGACTTGGCCTCACCCACTAAAAATGTTGAAAGGAGACGTTCAAAAATATTTGAAACTGCTGAAAAATTCAACATGTTTCTTAGTGGCTCAGATCCTAAGTCACCAACGACAGAGAAACCGAAAAAGGTATTCATACCTGGAGTTAAAGTTAGTGACTATAAACAGGCATTTGAGAGAAGGTCATCACTGTCTTCAACTTCATTGCCTGTGCCAGTCAAGAACTCTTCATCAAAGAAAGCTGTGGAACAAAATTCCAAAAATATTCCAACAAAGAATTCTCCTTCTGATAATGGTAATGTATGTACACCCAGACCATTAAAAGATGTAGAGAGAAGCTCAAATGCCCCTGAATTAATCCCAGACTCTGGTTTGAATGAAGCAAAACAGTCAGAAGATTCCCTGGGTTTGAAGCATGTGGAAACATTGCCTGAATCATCTAAGTATAATCAGTCTTCCATAGAGTCTAGTGTACCTCAGAGTAATGACATAAATTCTGGGGAGAAGAGTATGAAACTTAACAGGGAGGGAAGTAATGAGGGTGAGAATATGAATCCTCAGAGAATTATGACATCTGAGTCCACAAAAAAAGATGAAGAGGCAGATTTGAAATTGGTTCCAGCTTTACAAGTGACTGACAAAGTGTCCCAGCAAGAGAAAGCCCGGATAAAGAAATTAAAAGATGCTGTTGAAATAATAAACAATGCTATTGCAGAGGAAAGCAGAAGGGAGTTAGATCTGAATGCAGTAAAAAAAGTTACTTCTGCAAAGCCTCCTGTTCCTAGTTCAACCGATAAACCAAGAACAAAGAATACTGCAAGTTCTGATTCTGCTTCTAAATCTCCTCCATTGTCTCCTACTGATGTGCCTTCTGGTAAAAGGACTATACGGGTCCAGGTTGCTCCAAATGATGTGAGACTGGCAACTGTTCAGGTTTCAACTCCACAGAGTACAACTTTCGCATTTGACAAGACATCTGTAACAAACCCCTTAGCTGATACAGGCAGTGAAACTGCTTTTGGAAAGCAAAATGCAAGTGACCTAAGTCAGAATGAAGACAATAGCAGTGAGAATAGGGTTGGTATTCATTGTATTCTGATTTATCATATTTTCTTGAGTAGAGCATGATAATAAGTAACACATGCAGACATGGCTGAGAATTTATCAAATTTCAAAGTCTCATGGCCATATTTTGTTGAGCACAAACTTTTGTAACTTTATATTTTGTGTTCCTTGAAACACTGACAGGATTTTTGTATATCTGAATTTATGAAGACATTGGTGCACAAATCATGTGGCATCTGTTCACCCAGGTGAACAAACCTTGTGTGTTAGTACCTAATATTTTCAGAATAATGATTGGAATTTTTCCTTACATATGAAAATGTGTATTGGTTCACTTATTCCAAGCAGAAAGCACCAGATAACAGTGAGGTTTACATGTCACTCCAGAACTGTGGGTCCTTTGGTAAGAATCTTGCATTATGTCACCCATCTGGTGCCTAGAGTTTTGAGGTGGCTCCTACATTTTGGAAAATTTGTGGACCCCTTGATTAAGAGACATAGCTCGGTGAGGAAAGACTAAAGTAAACAATTTTAGGCACATTTTCATCCCTGTGGACTGTACTAAAATGGCTCTGTCCTTTAAGTTGTATGCATAAAACAACTTGAGAACTGCAGGCCAGGTTTTTGTAAAATTTATTAATTGATTGTTTATTAAAGTTTCTTGGCCAGTTCCACCTTTGATTAAATCGGTTATCAATAATGAACACTCAATGAGGAAGTACATATGTTTTCATATATAGCTCAAGCTTAACTTGTTTCAGCTAATCTAAAAATGTGTCTGATTATACTAGACATTGCAGTCTTACCTGCACCAACTCCCACTCATATCCATGCCTGAAATATTGCTGAGGCTACAGTAGTCACAGATGAATAATTAAGGAAGTTGGATTAATGGAACCTAGTGTGTGGGTGGTATTCCACGTATTCCATTAGCGACAAGTACATGTGGTGGTCGATTACAGCATTAATTTTTGACGGTCTGAGCCACTGCTTGCAGACTTGCATAATAGTCAAGGCAGACAGAGGATTTTCTTGTGTTTACTCCAGAGTATAATCACTGTCATGAATGAGAGCTGTCTCCAAAACTTGCCATATTTGTACCATATGCTGGAGTGCTTGGGCAAGGTTTATGTTATATCAGAGTGGTTGGGAAAAAAAGATGGTAGAGGTAAATGAAACACATTTTATATTCTACACACTTTGTTCCACAGGCATGCAATTTGCAACAAAAACAGAGGTGAGATTGTGCCAGAATTATTACATTATGCATATATATATATATATATATATATATATGTCCTAACATGTTTATAACAGTAAGTTAGTTGGTGTCTGCTACATGCTGTTATGTGATTAGATTCAATGTTATGAGATACTTTCTACTATGGGGATAAAGCACCTGGGGTGAAATTTGCACTCTTACCCCTAGCATAGTGTCAAGGAAAAGAATGCACTGAAGTATATGAATATAATTTCCATACAATTGATGTTTGAGACAAATTAAAATAAATATAAACAACAAATACAACACTGGTACTTTAATCCACTGAATAAACTTGTTTTAATACCCCAGCATATTTCTACTTTCAAGTGGTTATCACTGTTGGCATCCCTCATCAAGTTACTGTATGATATCAGAAGTTAAAACTGTAGCTTTTGTAGTTACAGGGCAGTTTGATGAGGGACCCCAGTGATGACCACTCAGCAGTCAGTCATAAGTTTGATATTCTTTTTATAATTTTTAAGTATGAATCCATTATTTTTGTGGTCTCAGGAATTTTGATCCCTGTTTTGGAATTGTTCATGTGTTTGTGTGCAGTGAGCATATTTGTACCATTTTTGTTTGTAGCAGCTGGTACATTTTAAACTTCTGTAAGAAAATTAGAATGACATGGTTGTTTTGTTGTGCTTCTTGCTGTCAAGACACTGAAAACTGAGTGTAAGAATATGTTCATATGCCAAAAGTATCTGCCTCATTTCTGTTGCAGACCACACGGCTACTTATGAAAAAGTTTCAAAAGTTTGAAGGTACCATAAAATGTGTGTGGCAAATTCCTCCACACATACTGTATCCACCTTTCTCTTTTCTGTTTGTACAGTGAGGCAAAGAAATGTATTAATATGATGGTACTGCCATAAGCCATTAGTCTGGTTATATAACTTCGTATGTGTGTGTGTGGTATGTTTGACATTGAGACTTTCATAGCACGTGAATGTTTTCAATAAATTCTGGTTGTATTAAAGGAACTTTAATATGACAAACGATCAGTTGAACACTTATGATGACTACCCCAAAACAGGATGGATATCATCAGTGAGTCACTGTAAAAGCCTGTGGTCTGTGTGAAATTAAGAATTTCAGAACAGACTGTATGTAATAAAATTCTCAGGTTCATCATAAATGAGCTTTAATGTGACAACCAGTTGAACACTTGTGGTGATTACATTAAAACAAGAATAACATCAGTGTGTGTGACTGCAAAAGCCTGCAATTAATGGAACACACATTTCCACTATGCTTATTTTATTATTTACAGAAGCACCATACTGTCTGAATAGTTGTAGATTTTGCAGGTTGTAGTACAAGGAAGGTATTATAAATAACTGTTTTAGGAAGGAGACACACCTGAACCTGGGGATGCTGAAAGAAATTTGGATACTGTTGTGCCAGCAAAGAAAAAATCAGCAAAAGTTGAAATTACGTTGAAGTCTGCCACATTGCCAAGAAGACGAACGTCCAAAGCTGAAATTCAGTTAGGTATGTACATGATTCTCTGTAACAGGGGGACCATTATTTTGTGACATATACCTTCAAACAGTTGTTTTAGTTCTGTATTCTTTATTTATTTTTGTTGTTGTTGTGAAAGTGTACCTGCATGTGGAAATAATGGCAGTAGTTATGTATCATTTGCACATTGAATTATTACTGACTTTAAAGTTTTGTGGATATGTATGCACTAATATAGGCAGGGTTGGACTGAGGAATGGGCCAGCCAGACAGCTGCCCAGGATGCCAACCTTGGGGCACTAAGACATCACTGGAATAATCAGAAATGTGTTCAAAGTGAACTCAGGTTATCCACATGTGAAAATTTTTCTCCAAAAGTTATCCACATTTTAGCACGCACCCTTAGAAATGTTTGCCTGTCTTGTCATGGGCCAAAAAGTTTAAAGAATAATGGGGCAGGGCACTTGTGTGTCTTGGGCTGGCCCTTAATACACGGCTTCTGACTTTGTTTGCTAATGTGGTGCCTTCATTTAGTTGGAAACATATCAGTCATTGAAGATTGCTGTTGATCATCTGACAGTCTGGATTTGTGGATTTCTCAACTGTAATGTATAGTTTCGAAATTTAACAGGAACTAAATATTTATGTATCAAACAATATTCCTATATCTTATTTTTCTATTACAAGTTTTCAATTTACATGCGGGCCTGGAAATGACATAAATTAGGTTAGGATTGGGTAAATCATTGAAACCCACTTTAAATAAAGTATTTCAAACAATGCAAACCCTGTAATGATATAAGATTAATTGTTAAGGTATGCATGGTTTATCATAGAAACATGGCCTTTAAGGGCTTAGTTATGAGTGTGTCACTGTTGGGATGTTAAATTTGATGTTGCTTCAATCAGATCTTAGTGGCTAGTGTATGGGCAGTCAAATTCAGCAAACAGTTCAGGATACTCTTAAGGACAGTCCTACATTATGGCAGTCTAGCATGTGTCTGTTTTGAAACATTATAGTTTACATGCTAGTATGTACTATAAAACAACCTTGTTCACAGAGACCATTATGTAGACCAGTGAATGAGGCCACTGGAATCAGTTGTCTGGGTGTAAGTGGGTGCAAGCATAGGTCTGTTTCAGTGACATAAATGGTGCTGTGTGTGTTCATTATGTGTAAGCGTTAAGTGCCTGAAATGTGAGGTAGATGTGTATGTGCACTAAACTTGCTTCTTGTACCATCATAAAAAGGCAGCTGTAAAAGATAAAGCAAAGACAGGAAGCAGAGGTCAATAGTGCTATAAACGTAAACTTTTATTATTCTTAGTAAAATAAATTGTGTTAACATTTAAACTCTACACTCTGTTTGGCATTAAAACAGCATTTATTTTGTGAATTTGTTTTTCTTGGTGAAAATTGGTACAGTGACTCCTTTTTTTTTTCCTTGCACTGAAATTTAAAATACCATGCCTGAAAAAGACTCCAGAGAACTGTGATTATGAGTCATTTTATGCCATATAAAAGTTCAACATAACATGATATGCCACTAGAACTTATCCTTTAACTATTTTATCCAGTTTTATTTCAAGTAGATATTGTTTGACATTAATTATGATTTGATTATCACTAATTTGCAGTTATTGTATAGGTTTTCCACCAAATTCAAGACCAGAGAGTGAAGCACCTGGGGAATACAGGACTGAAGTTGAACACATGGTTGGCAGTACCACTCCTAGGTTGCAAACTCAGCGCTCTGAAGTTGCATTCCCAGTGGCTGCAGCCACTCATGTGAAGCCATTGTCATTCAGGTAGTTTCACTGTATGCTGTACCAAGTAATGGACTGTTTTCAGTGGATGCACAACTATGTATATAACTCTAAAAAGAGTTCTGTTACTTAGAAGTCCTTATTATTAACTCTCTTATTGAGAACTTCTTTGGTTGACAGTATGTTTAATGCGCTTTATAAACCATTATCAGGAAATGATACGTAATGGTAAAGAGATAAATACCATGCTTTGATGACATTCAGAAGGAGTAGAGACTCATTTCCATGTGTTACTAATCCTGACATTAAATTGAGGTGAGTGGCTGGGGTCATATCACAGCTACTTGACACCCAATAGAAGCCCCTTGGTAGGCAGTAAAATTGGTCTGAATGTGACAAAGAGAGGACTTGCCTGTGCCTGGACTGCAAACTAGTCATCCAGTCCACAGCTGGTCGGAGCATTGACATGAGTTATCCCATTTTATTTTTCAGTAAATGTAATTGCATGACATTGCAAGATTAGCAGTTACTCATTTCTCTGTGTCTAATTATCTAGAGAGTTTGAAGAGGCAGTGTAGCAAGATGTATACGTTTAATTTTGCCCGTAACTGTGCTTTGTCATCATCGTCATTATCATCATCAGCTCTACAGCCCTGGGTGGGCTTTGGCCTTATCTGTGCTTTGTAGGACATCCAGTAGATTTGTAACATGTTTTTGTAAATAAGTTACAACAATAAACTTGTATTTGCATGTAATGTCTGCATTTTCTTCTGCAAGTATTACAGTATGTGTACACAGTACATATTATGTACCCTTTGTTATTTGGTGCATTTTATGCTCTTCTTTTTTGGCTTATCATCAGAAAAACCAAAATAACAAATTTCAATATGCTTACATTTCTTTCTCTTCCCACCTTATTTGGAAAATCTGATTAAGTCATTTACATACTGTACTTTGCCATGTCACTGGGTTAGTGTTGTATGTAGTGTAGGAGCAGATCATCATGCATTAGCCACATTTTTAATGTGTCATTGTACTGAATGCCTGCACTAAGTGGTTGACACTGCTGCTGTGTGTTCTGATGATCCTGGGGGCTGATGGTCCTGAGGTATATTGTAGAGCAATCAATTCGTTGGAAAATTCCAGGATACCACTTTAATATGGACCAATACCACTTCCTTTCATATTCTTTCCACTTCATTATTCACAGATTATTCTACTGTTTCATGCTGCATGATCTAAATAATTGAGTAAACATAGGTAAATAAATTAAAAACCAGTTAGTGCATACATATTAGCCTCCAGCATTACACTACACATGTTAAGGCAGTCTTGTTAGCATGACAATATGAAAATAATCATTTTTATGTGTGTTACTTTTTTATACCTCTTTGCAAGTGGTCAGTTGGTTTTGGAATATACTGGTGGGCACCAAGTCTGAATTGACTGTGTTTTGTGTTACACATAGGTCATCATCTTTGGAACCAGAAGGAACTCCCAGTAGTAAGAGTAAACCTCGGGAACGCATCATCCCAATACATGTGGAACGAGATGCAGATGAGAGCAGTACACTATCTAGTCCTCCAGCTGCTAAACCTTCCATACAGGGGCAGAGATCAGCGTCTCACAGGTACTGTCCACAGACTTACGTGTATACACAACAGCATTCAGTGACTTTGTTATGAAGTAGTTCTTATATGAAAGTTGTATCTTGTATTAATATTTGGTATCCCATACAGATACACTGTAGGATATGAATATTTGTTGCAGTGAACTCCTTGAATAGTGAAGGTGAGAGGCACCTGTTCCTTATTGATAGAAAGATTCATTCTGTGTATGCGTTTTTAGCCAACTTTTTTTTCCCCCTTAAGAAAGAAAAAATTGTTATGAGATTTTGTTGATGTTTTCTCTGCTATCAACCTTGCACCAAGTCGATTTTCACAAAATTTGTATAAACATTATGTGATTGCTGCAAGTGTCCCAGACTTGTACTTCTAATTTTATACAGTTAGTAAAGCAGGACGTGTACAAACAGATATTAATAGATGCAAAAGTAAAAACTGGAAAGAGAGGTCAAAAACAAAGCTGACTGCAGGAAGTTCATCAAGGTGGTGAAGGTCAGCATTGGACCGTAGTGCCATCTAAGAAGAAGAATAACAGAGCAGCGGGTATGTGACTTGTGAGATGAGAGTGTCACCAGTGCCGCTTAGAAGTGACATATGGTATTAAATTTCAAATAAGTGTGAATCTTTTATAAAATAATACGTTTGTTCTTTGTAGAACAGTATCTCAGCAGTTTGAAAATTTTGGTTAAACTGTTAGTGCATTGGAGCTGGGAATATGTAACTGTGTTAGAAGCTAGAGTATGAAACACTAATTATGTATGAAGTATCAACAGAAGTCAGTAATTTATGTATTTGGTGGTAGGGCAAATCTTTGAGATTATACATGACAAATTTAATTTAATTTAGACAGAATCGCTGTTTAAATAAGTGCCCCCTCCCCTACTAAGAAGCCTTAAATAGCTGTTTATTTAACTGTGTGTGTTCCTTTTTTTTTGATGATAGGTCAAACAGCTTGTCACGTCAAAGCACACAAGACTCTGACACAGACAGTACCATCTCAGTGACTGGGCCAGAACCTATACGAAAATCTCCAAGAGAGTACATCATCCCAATTGCAGTGGAGGGTGGAGGTTATATTACACCAAGGGCTGGAAGTTTGGAACCTTCCATATCAGAAACTTCAGCTGAAGCATCACGTCTCCACTATCGTTCTTCTGGATGCTTGAGCAAGCCCAGAAAAATGAGGTATTGGCCTTGTACCTTGTTTATTGCTGATACAGCTAAGAAGAGGCTATGGCAGTTACCTTTCTTTGTTCTGAAGCAGGAATTGCTTCTTTAGGTATAATTATTATAAAGGAGTGGGTTGATGGATTGAAGAGTCTCCAGATATATCTTTTCAGCCCTCATTTTCTTTCCTTGTGTCTCAATTTACACTTCACTTGTGACTTTTGTGACTTTTTCTAATTTTTTCAGTTACGTGGTAATCAATTGCAGTCTAAGTCATCTGTTAGGTATTTTATGGGAATGTCTAAATGTAGTTACTTTGGTTTAACAGAAGGATGTAACAGACACTGGAGACACTTAATGATTTGTGTTCCTGAACAGATATTATTTGGGTTATTAGATCAAGAAGAATGAGATAAATGAGGCACATGTCACACATGGGAGAGAAGAGAAATTAATACAGGGTTTTGATGGAGAAATCATAGGGAGAGAGACCACATGGTAGACATAGTGTGGATGGGAGGCTAAGATTAAAATTGTTGTCAAAGAAGTAGGATGGGAGGTAATGGACTGAATCTGGCTGAGGACAGGGGCAAGTGGCAGGCTCTTGTGAGTACAGTAATGAATGTACAGGCTCCATAAAATGTTGGGAAATTTTTTACTTCATCACTGTTAGCTTTCAGAAAGAACTCTGCTTACTCAGTTTGTTTGGGTAGTGTGAAAATAGAGATTTTTGACTTTGAACTAATTCTGACTGCATGATAAATATGATTTTTATATGTGGTTCAAAGTTCAGAGTTTCTATTTTCTTTTATGCTGTGATGCATTAAATCAGAAACAAATACTGTACTGTATTTTGTACGGTTATAGTCCTGTGTTTGTTGGGTACATTGCAACAGCTTGACATTGATGAATCCACACAAGGAAATGACTGCTGCTAAATGTTAAAAAGTGTTTTCTAAAGAAATTGTTGCTGCCATAATCATTATTTTAATGGACCTTTAATAGTCTCTCCAACACAACTGTTTATCTGTGTTTAAGAACAGCTGCATGTTTCATTCTTAACGGACCAACATCAAGCTTTCAGTATGTTGTTTTACAGCATTATAGAATGTAATACACGTGGATTCACCATACATAGTTTTTACTATGTGGGATCCCACAAGTTTACAGTTTTTGTCATTCAACAGCTGGCAGTATACAAAACTTTTTTTGTGGATCTTAATAAGATGTATAGTATTGGTGTTAAATACTTAAAAAGTAGGATAAAATTATTATTAGGTGCTGTATGTAAAAATTGGAGTCCAGGCACCAGTTACATGTAGCTGTTCTTAAATAAAGACAAGTAGTTTTGTTGGAAGGAATGTTAAAGGTTTATTACTAAGTGTTCTCACACTGGGATGATCTCGATAAAATTATTATTTTAATCCTTAAAACCTTATCATGTTATTATTTAGAAAACTGCATAGAAATTCTTTTGCACCCAGTACAGCTTCTGCACAGTGCATATTACTGGAAAAATGTGTACAACTGCTTATAAATATCTGTTATTGCAGATACAGATTGATTTTCCTAACCATATGGTTTTAACAGAACAATAACTGACTTACAAGAATTGTTCAGACCCATTGCATTTTTGTCACTGCTAGTGAATTCAGCCAGTCATTAGAGATTAGATGACTGCTTAACACACCAGCAGTAGACCACAAGCTGCACAGCAGAACATTTACATTAGAGCAGCTATGAACAGTGTGACATGGTTAAATACTGCCATTCCAGTTGCAGAATTCATCCACAAAGGATCAGTTAGCTGCTGTTCGGTTCTCAGGGTACGAGGGTTATAAAGCATTCAGAAATGACGGGATAATTGTGCTGTGTTTTGAAACTTATCGGCTTGTTTGTCAGTGGGGTGTCTGTCTAATGCTGATGGGGACTGTTTTCAATAATCAGTACTACTTCATCCAGAACTGTCACTGAATGTTTTATTTTTGAATAAGAACTCCATTGCAGACTCACGTTGTGGGAAGAATGCCCTCTGGTATGTCCATTGCATTGTACTCAAATAGTGTAATGATTTTGGTATGCAAAAAAAAAAAATACATTTAGCTGTGTGTTCTGGAAGTACTGTTATTTTGTTTTCTTCTTCATTTTGTCAGAGAGGAAGTGATGAAACCAGTGCACATTTATGGACTGAGGAAATAATTACTTACATTTATTCTGATACAGCAGTCTGCTAAGTGATGGTGGTGCTAGTGAGGATGAAGGTTTTAACAATCTCAGTAGTCCATTTGCTACCCTACAGAAGCACAGTTCTCTTGGCAAGGATGATCCTGATGATGAGAGGCCTTTCCATCATATGCATAGGTTAAGGTGAGTTAACCATTAATTGTGACATTGTACATACAGCGTGCGACAGAAAGAACACCCCGATTTGGGAGGATCATAGCTTCGGGTGGGAAGCGCGTACAGTGGTGGGGAGCGCGTCATTGAACAGCGGTGTATGTGCCGTTTTCAGTGTACACCATGGTGTGGTTGGGAGGACATCGTGCCTTTATTGTTGAGGAGTTTATAAAAAATGGCGGGTCGCCGGTAGCAACACAGCGTGCATTTCGCATCCGCTTTGCGCTTGGTCGACGGGAGGCTGTTCCTGATAAGAAAATGATTTACTGTTGGGTATCAAACTT
>Ga0123357_10005166_pt1 | contig 15574 bp, 6 predicted proteins | sample TergutEmb28metaG_FD_89873 | JGI IMG/M metagenome (GOLD analysis project Ga0123357, IMG submission 89873) | Embiratermes neotenicus P4 segment gut microbial communities from Petit-Saut dam, French Guiana - Emb289 P4 | ecosystem: Host-associated > Arthropoda: Insects > Digestive system > Gut ... | reverse complement strand
CTTGCTCAACTTTTCCAGTTTCTCGGCTTCATCAAAAAAACTCGGTTGATAGGTTGTCATATAAAAATCTTATTTTTATTGCAAATAATTGGATGTCAAGCATTTAATTTTTCAAAGTGCCCTATAGCAATCCCCGGTAAAATCCACAACCCCGGCCAAGACCAAAGGCTGCTCCATAAATTGGACGCGAACCATGCAACCAAGCTCGCGCCTGCGGCCGTAACCCAAGTTGCTTTGCGAAGTCGGACGGCAATGAGCAGCAGCGCGCACGCGCATACAATCGCCAAAAAGAGAACGTGCGAACCCTGCTCCACGGCAACTTCCAGGTAGCTGTTTACGAACCCGATTGGCCGCGTCTCATGCGACATCGGTTGATACCAATTTCTATATGCCAGGCCTCCGAGTTTGTATCCCCAGCCGTTAAAAGGTGAGTCATGTATCATCACCAATGCGCCCTTCCACTCATCCAGCCGGTTTAGGACTGATTTGTCCTGCGTGACATAGTCGGGAGAAATGCGGGATGCAAAACCCATCGTCGTGCAAAGCATGGCGATAAACACGATGCGTGAGAGTAAGGGGAGCATCCTGCTCCCAACAAAATTGCGGGAGCTTCCGTCTCCCTTGGTTAGGAGCAGGAGGCTCCCCCTACTATGCAGAATGAAGAAAAATACCATACCCGCGAAAGCCGCCACCAGCCCGCCGCGCGAATACGTTTTGACCAGCAAAAACCAAACCCCCGCCTCGACCGCATAAGCCAGAATGAGCGCTCCCAAAGCCAGTCTGGGTAACGCGGGCGTCCCGCCTGCAGACGAGGGTCGTCCCGACCCTCGCCAAAACCCTCGCCAAGACCATGCGGGACGCGGGACGCATCCCGTCGGCAGGCGGGACGCCCGCGCTGCCCGCTGAATCCACCACACCCACGCCAGCGCGCACGCCAGAAACGCCGCCCAACAGTTGGGGTTTTCCCAAAAGAAGGACCATCTCAAATGACCATCAAAAAAATAGGCTCCTGACATTTTGAGTATTTGGTTTTGCGCGTTGCGCGGATTGTCTAAAATGAAACATCCAGTTTCCCCCAAAACGTGCGTCCGGGTTCGTTCACTCGTGTCGTTTGCATAAAACCGGGAATCATGCTTCCGGCGCGACTGATGTGCTCGGCGTAGGTTTTGTTGAAAATGTTGTCCACTCCCGCCGACAAACGGACGTCCTTTCCGAAACGATAACTCCCGTTGAGCGCCGCCGTGGCAAAACCCGGCGAGGCGCCTATGTCCTGCCCCGCTATGTTGCCTTGGTTCACCGCCACGCGATTTTGCGCGGCGACCGCGCGAATCAATCCGCCTGCCGACCATTTGCTCGTCGCATACGCCAGCGCCACACGCCCTTCCAGCGGCGGCATTTGCGCCAGCGGCACGGAATCCGTGGTGTTTTCCCCGCGCACGCAGGAGAGGGAAACATCGGCCTTCCATTGTTTCGTGACACGCCATGTGAGCGAGGCTTCGCCGCCGAGCGTGCTGGCGTCCACATTGCGCGTGATGGTCGCGTTGCGCGTGCCCATGCCCATGCCAGCGCCGGTTGGTTTCGCGTAGTTTGATTGCACGAGAATGTAGTTGCCTATTCGCGAGGCGAAGAGCGAAACCGATGCCTCGATGGGGCCGTGCCGCCAGAGCGCGCCCATGTCGATCTGCGTCGTCGTTTCCGGTTTCGTCGCGCCAAACGCGCTGATGCCTGCCGCGCTTTCATTGGAGAAAAGCTCCCAATAATCGGGAAAGCGCTGCACGCCGCCGATTCCGGCAAACAACGTGAGCGGGGCGTTTTTGCAGCCGCACACGCAGTCGAAATCACGTTCGTAGCGGACGAATCCGCTGGCGAGATTGCGACGGCGCGTCTGGTTCGCGCTTGGGTTCGGCATCGCGTTCATCGAGACGGCGATGGTGTTGCGAAAATCCTCCGCCTGCCACAGGTCGAGCCTCGCGCCCGCAACCAAGCGGTTCGCCGGCACGAATGTCCATGTGCCCTCGGCGAAAAGTCCGAATTGGCCGAATTGCGCATCCTTCTTCCGCGCCATGCCCTCGTAGGGCATCATGGTCTCGTTCATGGAGGAACGCAGCGTGTGCTTGTTGATCTGCGTGTCGACGCCGGTGGTCAGCGTGAGCGATTCCGCGGGCGCAAGCGTGACTTGCGCGAGACCGCCGGTTGTCAGCCGGTCGGGATTGCTCGCCGAGGGATTGGCCATCGACATCGTGGGCGTGAAATCGCGCAACGTATAGTTGTCCATCACATGATCCACGTAGTTGTAATACGCGCGCGCCTCGATTCGCGTGACGATGCTGGAAAGATTGTCCTGGCGAAAACGCAGCCCGTAGTTGGAGCGGTCAAACTTCACGCCGTCCATCATGCGGTCGGCGTAGTCGGCTTTGCCGTTGCTGTGCGCGGCGGTCAGTTCGACAAACGTCCGATCAGTGGGCGTCCACATCACGGAGGCGTCGGCGCTCCACCGCACGTAGGCGGAATGCACGGCATTGCCATCGCCATCGTCATAGTTGTCTGCGCGCGTGTAGGTTGCCGTGGCGCGGGCTTGCAGCAACGGATTGCCCGCCCGCACCTCGCCAAGCCCGTCAAACCGCCCGAAACTCGCCCCCGTGACGGATGCCGTGACATCGGCCCCGGCAGTCGCGAGCCGTTTCAAGTCGCGCTCAAAAAGCACCACGCCCGCCGCGTTGCCCGGCCCGTGCAACACCGTTTCCGGCCCCTTGATGACCGTCACGCTATCATAGGCTGTCGGGAACACGTAGGCGGTTGGCGGATCCATGCGATTGCCGCACCCGCCGAAAATCGCCTCGCCATCAACCAAGATGCCGAGACGCGACCCCGCCATCCCGCGAAGCACGGGATCGCCATCCGTCCCGCCCTTACGAATGACGGAAAACCCGGCGATGCCCTTCAGCACATCCGCCCCATCGTGCGCGGGGACAGGTTGTGCCGGCGCGCGCGGGTCGATATCGACCACCAGCGGCTGTTTCATCTGCGCCGCCGTGACGACGTAGGGATCAAGTGCGACAAGCGACTCGCATTCGCACGAAGCCGTGCAGACCGACCCTGAAACGACCATGTTTTGCGCGCCAAGATTGGCAGACGCAAAAAATATGATCACCCCCAAGGTAGCACGGACATGGCAGACTGTCGGCCTGTGGCCTCGAAACCTGTCTGTGCCATATTTCTTGAAGATTGTGAAGATTGGCACAGACAGGAATGTCCGTGCCACCCTCCTGTTTCCAATCACGAAATTCAGTATAAGACGCATGATAAAATAGTATAATTTTGGCCGAATTCGGTTATATATGCGCGCACCGCAGGCACCCCGCGCTCCCTGGCGCAAAGTAGCGGGAGCATCCTGCTCCCTTGCACATTGCACATGGGAGCTGGAAGCTCCCGTTACGTTAATGGCTTAACCTTAACCTTTAACCTTAACCTCCAACCTTAACCTCCATTCCCCTCCTCCGCCTTCGCGTCGTCCGCCTTGTCCGCCGGCGCGCAAGCCTGCCCTTTCTTCTTGCACCCGCAAGCGCCGCCGGTGCTCTTCCCGCAACCATCGCTCGAGCAGCACGCCGCTTTCGGCGCGGGCTTTCCCTTGGTGGTCTTGGCTTTCGCCTTGGCGACCGTGGCGCCTGACGCAGGCGCGGCATCCGGCGCGGGCGCGGCGCAAGCGTCGCCTTTCATTTTGCAGGAGCAAGCCCCGCCGGCGGCCTTGCCGCAGGACGCGCCCTGGCAGCAGGCGGCTTTCGGGGCGGCATTGGCATTATTATTATCATTGTCATTAGCGGCCGGTGCATCGGCGGCGAATGCGAGAGCGGCGCTGAAACTCAGCGCGGCAATTATGGTTAGGATTCGTGTTTTCATGTTGGTGTGTGGTGGAATAAAAAAGGTTAAGGTTGAAGGTTAAGGTTAAGCTGTCGGAGCAAGATAGGGTTTAGGTTCAATGCTGCTTAATTAGTCTTTTTTTCGATTCGTTTTTTAGCCACAAAAAACACGAAACTTCCCCACCCAGACGAGAGTCTCCCGCGCGCCTATAGGCGCATTGAGACGTTCCTTCGCTGGACGGAATTTGTCAGGCAACTCGCAGACTCGTATAGTGTTTTTTGTGGCCATTGGTTTGAGTTCGGTTTGACGCTAATTAAGTGATATTGGGTTTAGGTTTAGGAGTTTAGGTTTAGGCAGGATGTTTAAACTTAAACTTTAAACTTAATCTGCCGCTGCAGGCGACCTGGATTAGTGATGATTAGTGTTTATTAGTGGTTTGAAATGATTGGTTTGCTTTGATTAGTTTAGTATCGTTGGTTTGAAAATTTAGCGTCACTACAAAAAGATAAACCTGACCCCTTTTTCAGTTATTGGCTACCTTTGGCTACCTTACTCGGGTATTTTGGCTTGCTCCTCTATAGCTTTTCTCCTGACCATTCTTTGAAGATATTTTCATTACATATTACTCTGATTGCCCCATCTTTTGAAACATTAAATTTTATGACTATTTTCTTGTCAGCTGGTATTTCACCCATAGCAACAATGACACCTTTAGAAAAAGAATCGTTACCAATTATAATTACAATATAAACTTTTTCCACTAAGCTAGCTTTTATTACTGCCGAAGACTCAAGCCCACTTGCATTCATTCTTAATAGGCCTCCGCCGCCTTTCTCTGGAAATTTAAATTCTCCATCGCCTTCATCATTATCATATAAACGTATATCCCCAATTGATTTGTTTGAAAATGCTGACATGTATTCATTTTTTAAAAATCTTCTTCCTGCATGAGGGTCTGGAATATTTGTGGATATTTCATGGCCAAAAATAATATGATATGACATTTCGTCTTTACCACACCCGGTTAAGAAAAAGAGTATGGGGAAACAATATAAAAGTAATGTTTTTTTAATCATCAAAATGAATAATCCCCGCTTGCAGTTATTCCACCATATACAAAGACTCCAATATTTCCGCCTGGTTTTTTTCGTTTTTTTACATCTCCCGACAGACCGGCGTCACAACTAAATGATCCTGACGGGAATGAATACTCACAAGAAGCGCTCGCAATATAGATTGATGCTGAAACGCCAATTACCCCTTTAACGGAAGGCTGAAGCGAAGTAGGACACGTATCTCTGCTCAAAGTTGCCTTGCCACTTCCTCCAACTGAAACAGACCATCCAGTTCCGACCCCAAACCCCGCAGCGGCGACAAATTCTCCCGAAACCTCCGCCATTTTACCACACGAACCATCTGGTTTAGTGCATGTGCCTACACTGACCGAAATTTGCCCGTTCAAACAAACACTGATTCCCGTTGTCCCAAAAGGAGCGCAGCCCGATACCGAGATGGAACCACCAGCCGAAAAATCAAGGTGCAAATCTGGAAGCCCTACTGATCCTGAAGGTTGCCATCCTTGGAAATCCAAATTTCTAAACTGATATAAAAAAGCACCCCAATCTCCATCCTGACCGAATGGATCAATATGTGTTAAAGAATTGTTATGGCAAAAACTATACACATTCAAGCCTCCTCTAAATCCGATCGGGTCGGGTGATAGCCAGCGGCCGTTGTCTGGATTATAGTATCTGTTTCTGTGCTCACTCAGCCCGACCGTTGGTAACCATTCGCGGCCTGTGTAGAGGTAACGAAAGCCAACATCCTCACCCGGCGGTTTGCCAAAGGCATCGTAACGATAAACCCCGAGGCTGCTGCCATTTTGGTTGGCAAGCATTATTGTGTTGTTGATGGCATCGCTTAGCGTGTAGACAGATTCGGAATCACAAATCTGGACAAGAATCTCATCAATATTATTCCCACGAATATACTCCGCTGTCTGCCTGCCAGACAGCGCACAATCTGAAAGGATATTCCATGCAATGTCATACGTCATCATGACAGAGATTGTCTCGTCGAGAATCATAGCGCCATTTGAATCAGTGGTATAATACCGACGCAAGATGCAGCGATTCAGAGAATCGTAGATAAATTCAGCTTTTACGGTAGTGGATGCAACTTCGATGAGACGGTTTTGGGCATCATAGGTGTAGTGTTGAGCACTGTCGTCGGTGAGGTTGCCGTTGGCGTCATACGCCAACGTTGAGTTTACAGTTTGCGGTTTACTGTTTACAGTTGGGTTCGTTTGGGGGTCTTGGGTGTCGTCGTCAGCCGCATCCGGTTCGTCGATTTCGGTTTGTTGGGTGATTTGGGTGTATTGATTGAGATGGTTGGTTTCGTATTGCTCGAATAGAGGTGGTTGGTCGGCACCGGTGTCGGTGTGTTCGAGGCGATTGCCCATCGGGTCGTAGGTGAAGGATTCGGTGCGGGGGGACACGGGCTGGAAGCCCGTGCTACTTGAGTTGCCGTTGCCGTTGTTGGAATTGGGGTTGCCGTTGTTGCCGTTGCCATTGCCGTTGTTGCCAGAGGAGGGCGTCGCAAGCGACGCCCCTACGGGGCTGTAGTCAACACCAACTAGCTGACCGGTGGGGTCGTAGCGGTAGGTGTCAGTCTGGAGGTTTTCGCGGGTCATGGCAGTGCGACGGCCCATGTTGTCGTATTCGTAATTGACGAAGGCAAGTGCTTTGTTGTTTTGGGCCAAGTGGTCAATGGCGAGGACTTGGTCGGCGGAGTCGTAGGTGTAATTGGTAACCACGCCGTTGTCGCGAGTGAGCTTGGAGCGACGGCCAAAGGCATCGTATTCGTAGGTGGCTAGCGGTTTGTGGTTGCCGTTGTAGACTTCGGTCATGCGGCTTTGGGCATCGTAGGCATAAGTGACTTTTGTTCCGCTGGGATAGGTCAGACCGGCTTTGCGACCAAGGGCGTCGTAGACATAACCGACTGTATGTGGGGCCATGTTGGCGAGCAGGGCGTGGATGTCGGTGGTTTCGGAGGTGATGCGGCCAAGTTTGTCGTAGGTGTAGGTGAGAAGGGTGTTGCCGTTGTCGGCGCTGAGGAGGCCTCCGGTGGCGTCGTCGTAGGTGTAGGTGACGTCGGGAGCACAACCGGAAGGCTGCCATGTTTCGGCCAGTGGTCTGCTGTCGAGGTTGTAGGCGATGGTTTTGGTTTGACTGGCACGGGTGGTGTAGGTGGTGATGCGATTGCCGAGGTTGTAGGTCCATTGCTCCGCCGTGTCGTCGGGGTAGATCATAGCGGTTTTGTGGCGCATGAGATCGTATTCAAAAGTGTAGATGTTGCCGTTGGCGTCGGTGAGCGTGGCTATGTCACCCATTGCAGTGTATGTGTAGCGGGTGACGTGGTTGAGTTGGTCGATGTCAGCAAGGACGCGGCCTGCGGCATCGTATTCTTTTTGTGTTTTGGTGCCGTCTGGGTAGGTGGTGGTCGTGACTTGGTCGCGAGGATTGTATTCGTAGATGGTGGTGCGGTTTAGGGGGTCGGTGGCGGATGTGCGGCGCCCTGCGGCATCGTAGGTGGTGCGGGTGGTGGCGGACTCTGTTTTCGAGTTTTTACCGGTGGTGCTGGTTGTGGCGGTGACGCGGCCCATGTCGTCGTATTCGCTAGTCACTTCCAAGCCGTCGGGGGTCGTGGTTTGCGTGACCTGGCCGATGGCATCGTAGGTTAATGTCTGGCTTGTGCCATCTGGGAGCTTGGCGCGGGTGAGGCGTCCGGCATCGTCATACTCGTAAGTGGTTTTGCCGCCAGCGGCGTCAACCATCGAAACGAGGTTGCCGACGGCGTCGTAATTCCAACGGGTGGTGTTGCCGAGGGCGTCGGTGGCACTGATGCGGTGGCCGGCGCCGTCGTATTCATAGGTGGTTTCGGCGCCGTCGGGGGTGACGGTGTAGATTAGGTTGCTGTCGGCGTCGTAGGCGTAGTCGGTGGTGCGACCGGAGGCGTCGGTTGTGGAGAGCATGTTGCCATCGGTGTCGTAGGTCCATGTGGTGACGCGACCAAGGGGGTCGGTGGTGGTGAGGCGGTGTTTGTCGATGTCGTAGGTGTTGCGGATAATGCCGCCGTCGGGGTTGGTTTGCTGGGTGAGGTTGTCGGCTTCGTCGTAGGCGTAGAGGGTGACGGCTTCTTGCGCGGTGCCGGCGGCGGCGGCGCCCATGAGCAGGCGGCCTTCGGAGTCGTAGAGGAATTCGTCGACACGGCCATCGGGGTATTCGATGCGCGTGGGTTTGGTTACAAGCGAGCAGGTGCCGCAGCCTCCGGGGGTTTCGGTGTAATCGTAGCGGGTGACGCCGCCGGCGGAATCGGTCTGGCGGGTCATGCGCCCGAGGCTGTCGTAGTCATAGGCGGTAGTGCGGCCCAGTTCGTCGGTTTCGGCGGTTTTGTGTCCGTATTTGTCGTAGGAATACTGGCGCGTGGTGCCGTCGGGGTTGGTTTGGCGGGTGACGAGGCCGCGTTCGTTGCGCTCCCAAGTGGTGGTATGGTTGAGGGCGTCGGTTTGCGAGGTGCGCTGGCCGAATTGGTCGTAGGTGTAGGTGGTGGTGGCGCCGGCGGGGTCGGTTTCGGCGGCGACGAGGCCGCGCTCGGCATTAATGTATTTGTGCTGGCCGCCTTTGCGGTCGCGTTTCGTGAGGACGTTTCCTTTGCCGTCGCGCGTGAACTCCTCGTAGGTGCCGTCGGCATAATCCTGGCGCATGATGCGTCCGGCGGCATCATAGGCGACCGCTTCTTTTTTGGCCTGGCCCGGCGGCGTGCCGTTCGGGCCGACGCCGTTGTTGGAGTTGGGATTGCCGTTGTTGCCATTGGCGTTGCCGTTGTTGGTGAGCGAATTTGCATTGGCGTTGTTGGAGTTGGGGTTGCCGTTGTTGGTCTTGGTGGTTTGGGTGACGCGGCCCTTGGAATCGCGGGCATACTCGGCGATGTGCCCGCGATTGTCATGCGTCTTGATGACTTTCCCGTTGTCGTCGCGCTCGTAATTGACCACCAGCCCGTTGTTGTGCGTCTCGCGGGTGATTTTTCCTTTATTGTCGTAGGTGTAGCTGACGTGCGTTCCGTCGGCATCGGTCTTTTCCTCCAAGGAGCCGGCGCCTCCCTTGGCAAAGCTCCATGTGCTTTTGCGCCCGAGTGAGTCGATGCGCATGGTGGGTCTTCCATTGGTGTTTCCCGGCACACGATAGGTGATGGCGCGGTCATCCGAGTAGAGGACAGTGCGTTTCTCCGGCGTCTTGGCGTTATACTCAAGCGTAGCGTAGGCCTGGCCCGTGTCTGGATTGAATTCCTGGCGGATGGCGCCATAGCCAAGCAGCAGTCCCTTCTGGTAACGATAGCCGATGTGCGTGGCGCGGCCTTCGTAGCGGGGATCGTCGGCCTCGATTAGCAGCGGCTCGCGGCCGGGTGTCACAAAGGCGTAGGTATACTCGGCGCTGGTGCCGTCGCCGTAGTGGGCGCTCTTGAGCACGGCGTATTTCGGCTTGGCGGGTTCGTTGGTTTGGGCCGGGGTTTTGGCATTGGCCGCTGTCTTGGCCTTGGGCTGGGGTTCCGACCTGATTTTATATTCATAGTCGACGGCGCGTCCGTCGCTTGTCTCGACCCTGCTGATGCAGGGGATGCCGGCATGTTCCTCGTAGTAGAGCGTGATTTGATTGCCCGCGTCGTTGGTGATGTGTTGCAACAGGCCGCTGCCGTCGTAATCGAAGTTCGTGACCAAACCGTCTTTGCTGGTGAGCGTGATTATGCGGTAGACCTTGTCGGAGTCTTGCCCGGCAAGGGTGCCCGCCGGCTCAAACACGAGCACGTCCTCCTCGTCCGTGGTGATTTCGACGCGCTCGCCATCCATGCGCGCTTTTTCCGTGAAACGTTTCTGGCTTGTGGCAAACGTGCCGTCTTTCTGCCGCCAGAATAAACGTCCTCCTCCCGAGGGGTCGAAGTAACGAAGAGTCTCTCCATTCCCGCTGCTGTGTGATTGCAGTTCATACTGCCAGTTGTGGCGCCATCCCGCGCCCTGGCCGAACGGGACGCCGACTCCGCGAGGCTTGCTGTTGTTGATGCGAATCCATTCCAGCGGTTCGTTTCCGGTCATGCGCAAGTCGGTTATCTCACGAGTGACATTGCCGTCGAGGGTGAAGGGGTTCGCGCCATTATCTGTTCCGACGGGGCAAGTGGCGTTATTGTCTGGCTCCCCAATATCCGCGCTGTCCCCGCACTTGCATGGTTTTTCAGGATCACAGTTGCAGTTGCCGCATTCCCCGTCGCAAGAGGAACCGCCTCGCGTGCATTTGCATAAATCCACGCATTCGCAACCGGCGCATTCCCCGTTGCAGGAATCTTCCAAGTATACGCACGAACACGGCTTCGCGCCCTTGCACTTGCAGCCGCCGGGGCACTCGCCGCCGCAATCCGCTTCCGGCTCGCAGTTGCATTCCTTTCCCCCGTCCCCTTTCCCGCAGGAGATGCTGCAGCCTTCAGGGCACACGCCTCCGCAACCCGCCGTCTCCGGATCGCATCTGCATGCGATCTTCCGCCCCCCGCACTCGCAGTCGTCGGGGCACGAGTCTCCGCACTCCACGTCCTCGCCGCAGTCGCATGATGAATCCTCGCATCCGCAGTCGCAGCCGTCGTAACAAGGCGAACATTTCGTGCATTTATCATTGGGATCATCTTCACCAGAGCCATTTTCATCGCCATGTCCCTTTCCTTCCTGTCCCTTTTCTTCCTGGCTTTTTTTGTCATTTTCCTTGACGTTGATGTCCTCTTCATTGCCAAGAGACGCTTCGTTGTTATTCTCTTTGTCCTTGTCTCTCATATTTGGGCTTGAGTCGCGCGTCGGCCCCCTTGTGTTGCCCTGTTTCAGCCCGGGAGGATCCTCCTCCGTATATTTTCTATACCGTCCACTATCACCCTGATCGCCATCGTCCAGCGAGCCATCGTCCAGCGAGCCATCGTCGCCCTGCCAGTCATCGCCCAGCCAGTCGTCCAGCCAATCATTCAACCAGCCATCGTCCATCCCATCCATGTCCATCCCGTCACCGAACATATTATTCAGGAATTCGCCCGGGTCTTCCTCGTTGCGCCCGCCAAAAATTTTTTTGGGGAGGTTGGAGCCGTAGAGTTCGATTTTTTGTATGACTGTCCTCGGGTTGCCCCAATTTCTTGATACAAAAAACCTAAAATACCTTAATACATGAGAATTTGATAGTTTTCTTTCATAACGCGATATGACCGAGGGCTGGGGATTGTCTACAACCGAGTCGAGATCAGTCCAATGCACGCCGTCTTGTGAGCCTTGTGCCTTCCAGTCGCGCGGATACTGGCTCCCAGCCACCTGATCAGAACGCCCTGAAAAGGCGTAACTCGTAATGATGCAAGAGGATCCGAGATCAATCGCCAGCCAGTCATGGCGGGCGTTGGCATAATCGGCGTTTGGAACGTCATATTCACTGGATTCCCAGTGGTTGTTGTTGCTTGAGAATGCATGCCATCCCTGCCAGCCAGCGTTGCTGCTTTCAGTCACGACAAATGGCGCGGGCTTGGCGTAGCCGGTCATCGAGGGCGTGAGCAACACGGGAGCAGAGGCAGCTTGCGTCCGAGTTGATGCGCAGGAAAACACAAGCAAACAGGCAACTACTAAACTCAATATGCGAGAATTGATGGGTTTCATAATGGTATGAGTTTACGGTTTACAGTTGGTTCGAAGTCGCCGCCTTCGGCGAAGTTTACAGTTCACAGTTCACGGTTTACAGTTGTTCAGAGTTTGAAGTTTGAAATTCCTGCCACTTGTTACTTCGTTTGACGCTTTGCGTATTCAGCCTTGATGGGGCCTTTGTCGACAATCGTGCCTGATTTCAGGGTGACGCGAAACCAATACCAATAATCCGCGTTGGGGTCCGACAGCGTATCCGAGTATTGCGACTTTCCCTCCTTTGAGGTCACCACATCGGTTGTGTAGCGCGGTTTTCTGAACGGCTGGGCAATGGGGCGCGTGGCGCGTATTATCCTTACCTCGGCGCAGGCGTCTTGGGGAAAATCCCATGTGAGCATGGTGAAATCATCGGTTCTGGTGGCGCTTGCCGCATATTCATTGCCCTGGTTAATATAATTGGCCGCTCCAGCCTTGTCGGCGTCCACCCTGACCGGACCAATCTCCTGGAAATTTCCATCCAGCATGACCACCTTGACAGTATACCATGTGGCGCGTTCATTCGGCAGGCGGTCTTGATAGCTGGTCGCATCCGGTTTGAGCACGGCCACTTTTGTTTGCTGTAGTTTTTTGCCGGTGGGGCTTCTGCCAATTTCAATTTGCTTGAACTTGCGCGCATCCCCGGCGACACGCCAGTCAAGGTGGACAAACTGGCCGTTCCTGACGGCGTTAAGGATGTTGTTTTCGTCAGCAGGAATGCTTTTTGCCTTGGCTGCCGCGGGCGCTTTTTTCCCGCTCTTTTCCGCTTGCGCTTCCGGCGCCTTGGAACAAGAGGCCAGGAAAGCAGCGCCGGCGAGCAAGGCTGCGATGATGATAATTGGTTTTTTGGTGGTTAGGTTCATATTTTATTAGGTTAAGGTTAAGATTTGCGGTTCGTTGGCTTGATAGATGTCATTTTTTCTCGGGTTTGGCTTTGCTGGTATTTTTTTGCGCATTCTGCGCCTTTTGGCGGCTATCCGGTTGTTTTTGCGCGTTCGTATTCACGCGGTTTCGCTCATTGTGCAGGTCGTCCAGTTTGCCGATGATTTTATCGGGAGAAAAGAGGAGGCAGTCATACCATGCGGTGAAGAGTCCGTCGGTTGTGACCTGATCGAGGGTTCGCAAATCCCCGGCCCCAATCATCAGGACATATTTGTCGTTTGCGGTGGGATGCCGGACAATGGCTTGAAAGGGCAGGAACCCGGTCAATCTGTCATCCCCATACATGACCGACGTCGCAGTCATTTTCACGGGGAGTTGCGGCTGCAACTTTCCCCATGCGCTGTTGCTCGTAGGATTGCCGACCAAAATCAGGGAATGGGTGGCAATGTCGTCCTGCGTCAGCTCGTCATCTTTTTTAACCACGCACCGCGCTCCACGGAAGGGTGATTTATTCCCGCTGGCACTGGATGCGGCGGCACCGGATGGGGTGTCGGATGGGGTGTCGGCATTCGATGCCGCGGCGCTGGACGCGATGGCGCTGGATGTGGCGGCGGCAGGTTGCGCGGATTGCTTGGCTTGTCTTTTCTTCGCAAACCGGCCGGACTTGCCGGACGTGCCGTTCTTAACTTTCACCGGCTTGTCTGTTAGCTTCATGTTCGAATCAGGATCGATTGAGCCGTGAAAGTATTTCGTATAGCTTTTTTGGAGCGATTCCACGACCTTGTGGATGTTTTCCAAGTCGACGCCTTGCGCATGGGTTCCCTCGACTACAAGAACCGGTGTGGAAAAAATCTCCATGATGGGGCCGGCATAGCCGGCCTTTGCCAGAAAATTGGAGCGCTTGTCATTGGGATTTTCATTTTTGCACGGGGCCAGCCAGGAAAACACCGTGTCCATGCGGGCTGCGTTTGGCATGGGGTATTCGCTCAGATGGCTGACGACATCGCCTCTTACTTTGGCGGCTTGGTCGAGAAAATCGGTGGTGCGCTCCAACGGGCCATGTCCGGGAGTCCTGGAGTTGTCGTGCAACACAAATATCTTGAGCTTGCGATTGTCGATTACCTGACTGCTTGGATTGACGGTTGTATACCATTCCATCAATGACGGGGAGGATGATACATTGCGCAAGGAGAGGTCGAACACGGCCAGATCATAGACAATGGCGGCAAACCGGTTGTTGTATTCCTCGACAAGCCGCCCGGCATTGTAACCGGCGCTGCATGTTCCATACACGCTGATGCGATGCGGGTCGATGGCATAGTCTTTCTCAACCGCCTGGATTGCCTCATTGATATGCACGGATTCGTAGGAGTAACCATCCGGCCTGCCCCTGAATCCGGGCCATAACACGGCAAATCCGTGCTGCTCCGCATACTTTGCCCAAAGCAACGCCTCGCGGTGATTCGCGATAATCGGCCCTCCAATGAACGGGTGCCTGCTTTTGGTCATTCTTGCGGTTGGTATTACAAGCATGGGCAATGGGGCGCCCGGCTTGTAGGTTGACGGAATATAAAGCCTGTAGAATTGGTTGGAACCGTCCTCTCCCGATAGAAAACCGCGAATATGGAGGCCTGTCTGGTCTTTGGCTATATTCGTGGCGCCTTCCTTGAGCCTGCGCTCAAAGGTGGCGAGACAACTGAGCGTGTAGGCGATCTTTTCCTGCCATGGCCTGTCAAGGGCATTGAGATGTTTTTCCGCCAGTAAAATCCGCGCCCTGCGCAGTTGCGCGGTAATGTCGAGTTTCGATTCCGAATCCGGATTGTATTGCGCCAATGCCTCCTGGTATTTGGCAAACAGTTCCTCGGGATTTCCAACCAGGAAAAGTTCCGAGGCGCTTTCGTTCGTTGCCCTCGTCCGATAAAGGGCTTCGTAAACACCCGGCGCAAAATCGGCGTCCTCGTCACCCGTCACCTTTCCACGGCGCGCGCGTTCTTTTTGGAGGACGATTTTGTCCGTGGACACATCACGCACTTCAAGCGATATGGCAAACCCGCTTAGATTCGGATCCCAATCCAGCGCGACGGGATCGTCGGGGTTTCCGGGGGAATAGACCAGTTTTTTCAGCAACCCGTTTTTCGCCTGCCAGACGGCCTCCAGGGATTGCGAATAATCAAGATTGACGGACAATTTAAACTGCGGCTTTCCGCGGACGGTGAACTGCTTGATGTTTATTATGTTGTCGCCCCGCTCAAGCGTGATGGGCAAGTGTCCGCGTCCGCCCGAGGCGCGCACATCGTCGGCGGTCACGGCGGAGGCAAACTTGCCGTTTTGAAACATCACGGCGCCGGAGTTGGTGTAGATTTCTATAATGGCGGTCTGGCGCTTGTCCGAAGTGATCTTGAACGCAATATGCGTCACCTGCCGCTTGCCCCATGTGATGCCGTTGAGAAACGCCTCCATGCCGGCTTGGGTGACCACTTTGGTGGTGGAATTTTCCAGAAAGGTCTCGGGAGAATCAATGCCAATGGAGTTGTTTTTCGTGTCAATCCAGCACAAGGGCGAGTCGATTTTGCGCGACTTGGTGTCGCCGCTCCACGAAGCAATATGGAGAAATGACTCCACCGGATTTTCTTTCTGCGTGAGTTTTGTTTCGGGAATGTAGACTGTTTTGCCGTCAATCCTGACAGTCTTTGTTTCATCCGCCGCCGAAGACGCTGGTGGAAACAGCGCGGCGTGGAATATGAGACATGCAATGATGAGTATTGATGTGCGGGTTTTCATGGGATTGTGCAAAAGCAGTGCGTGCATCGTTGTAAGTTAAACAGCGAGGTTGAGCGGGCGGGTGAACCAATAATGGCAAAAATGGAACAAGCGGCAAAACGCCTGAACCGCCAAAGGAACCGCCCAAGCGCATGGACGGAAAAAAGGAAGTTTGCTCTTCCGGTTCCCCAAAAAATATTCCTCAAAAAAGCAACGTAACTTTCTTGATGTAAACGAATTACAACTGGGGGGGGGGGGGGGGGCATATTTATTCAAAAAAACCCGCCCCTTCTGATCACGAAAACCAAAATAATTTTTACTGCCGGGGGG
>Ga0123357_10005165_pt1 | contig 15575 bp, 9 predicted proteins | sample TergutEmb28metaG_FD_89873 | JGI IMG/M metagenome (GOLD analysis project Ga0123357, IMG submission 89873) | Embiratermes neotenicus P4 segment gut microbial communities from Petit-Saut dam, French Guiana - Emb289 P4 | ecosystem: Host-associated > Arthropoda: Insects > Digestive system > Gut ... | reverse complement strand
ACGCTGACCGAAGAACAGCAGGGACACCTTGAATCCGAAGCATGGGAAGACTTCCTCGATATGTGCGTTGGTCAGGCCAACCTGTGGGCGTCCATGAACATCCAGCCCGAAGAACGCGGTTCGGAAATCATGCCCACCGAACCCTATCTGCTCGGTTCCCACTCCGGCTGCTGCGGCATCTGGGTGTCCGGCCCGAACGAAGCGTGGGTGCCCGACGATTACAAGGTCAAAGCCGGCAACGGTAAAATCTATAACCGCATGACCACCGTGGACGGCCTCTTCACCTGCGCTGACGGCGTGGGAGCTTCCGGTCACAAGTTCTCCTCCGGTTCCCATGCGGAAGGCCGTATCGTTGGAAAGCAGATGGTGCGCTGGTGCGTGGATCACAAGGACTTCAAGCCCAGCATCGCTGAAAAGACTGATGACCTGGTGAAGCTGGTCTACCGTCCGTACTATAACTTCCTGGCAGGCAAAGACGCTTCCACCGACCCTGTGGTGAACCCCAACTACATCACGCCGAAAAACTTCATGATGCGCCTGATTAAGTGCACCGATGAATACGGCGGCGGTGTCGGCACGTATTACACCACCTCCAAGGCTTTGCTGGATACCGGGTTCAACCTCCTCGGCATGATCGAGGAAGACTCCCTGAAGCTGGCCGCCCGTGACCTGCACGAGCTGCTGCGCTGCTGGGAAAACTACCATCGTCTGTGGACCGTGCGTCTGCACATGCAGCACATCCACTTCCGTGAAGAGTCCCGTTATCCCGGCTTCTATTACAGAGCCGACTTCCTGGGTCTTGACGACGACAAGTGGAAATGCTTCGTGAACTCCAAGTACGATCCGAAGACCGGCGAAACCAGGATTTACAAGAAACCTTACTACCAACTCGTTCCCGTTTAGTCTGCTTGACAATGCCTGGGCAGGCCGGGTTTTCCGGCCTGCCTTTTTTCGTAGCGGGTCAGGCTGACGCGCTTTTTTTACAACAAAATGCCCAAGGCATTTTGCCCTTCAGACACCAGGAGGATATCCAAGATGTCCAACTCCATACTCGTCGTGGGCGGTGGTTTTTCGGGCCTCACCGCCGCCATTGAAGCGGCGGAATTGGGTTATGACGTATACATCATCGAAAAGACCCCCTTCCTTGGCGGTCGGGTGGCGCAACTCAACAAATATTTCCCCAAGCTTTGTCCACCCTCTTGTGGTCTGGAAATCCAATTCCAGCGCATCAGGAACAATCCCCGCATCAAATTTTTCACCCAGGCGGAACTTGTATCCGTTTCCGGGAACAAGGGACAGTACAAGGCGAAAGTATGCATCCAGCCCCGCCATACCGTTCCACACTCCGTAGAACTGGGGCTTTTGGCCGACACGCTCGAAGGCGAAGTTCCGAGCGAGTTCGAATTCGGCCTCACGAAGCGCAAAGCCCTGTACCGTTCCATGCCCTTCGCCTTCCCCGGGCGTTATGTGCTGGAGCCTGAAGCGCTGAGCACGAAGGATAAAATCAGAATTGCCAACGCCGCAGGCTGTTTGCTGGACGAAGCGCCCAGAGAGCTGGAGCTGGACGTGGGCGCCATCGTGATCGCCACCGGCTGGAAGCCCTATGATGTGACCAAGCTCGCCAACCTGGGCGCCGGCGCGATCAAAAATTGCGTGACCAACATGCAGCTTGAGCGTCTGGCTTCGCCCTTCGGTCCCACCCAGGGCGTTGTCAAACGTCCTTTCGATGGACGCGCGCCTCGTAGCGTCGCCTTTGTGCAGTGCGCCGGTTCGCGCGATCAGAACCATCTGAATTTCTGTTCTTACATTTGCTGCATGGCCAGCTTAAAGCAGGCTCTGTATCTTTCCGAACAGGATCCGGGCATGCAGATCACGATTTTCTACATCGACCTGCGTACCCCCGGCCGGTACATGAATGTGCTGGACAAGGTGAAAGCCGCTCCCAACGTGCGTTTTATCAAAGGCAAGGTGGCGGACATTACGGAAGACGGCGCCACGGGCAACGTGACGCTGACGGCTGAAGACGCCGTGCGCGGCGAGAAACTCACGCTTACGTACGATATGGTCGTGCTTGCCACGGGCATGCAGCCCACGCTCGCCGGAGCTCATCTGCCTCTGCCTGTTTCGGTGGATGAAGACGGCTTTGTCGTCAGCGGCGAGGAAGCGGGCATTTTTGTCGCGGGTTGCGCCCGCATGCCCCTGGACGTGATGCGTTCCGCCCAGTCTGGAACCTCAGCCGCCATGAAAGCCGTGCAAACGGTGAAAGGGAGGTAACATGGCCACCAAGATTGGCGTGTATTTCGATCAGCAGAATATTGGTGGCGGCCTGGATTGTGCGGCTCTGGCCGAAGGTGTCGGCAAGAAGTGGGGAACTCTCACCCAGGTGGTGAAGGTCTATCCCGTTCTGGCCGACGCCGTGGCGGACATCCAGGCCGATATTGAGGCCAACGGCCTTGACGGCGTACTCATCTGCGGGCCTACTCCCCGTGCCGATCGGGACATCTACAAGTTCCCGAATGTGCAGTTGGAACGCGTGAACCTGCGCGAGCAATGCGTTATGGCCTTCAGGAACCCGGACGGCTCACCCTGTGCGGACGGCGCGGCGCCGCCGCTTTTGACCCTTATGGCCCAGGACTATGTCAACATGGGCGTGGTCAAACTGCAGAAAACCAACCCCATTGAACCTGCACAGCTTGAAGGCGGTGAAGCCGTCAAACGTGTGCTGGTCATCGGCGGCGGCTGGACCGGCATTTGCGCCGCGCTCAGCGTGTCCGCCTACGGCTATGAAGTGGCGCTGGTGGAAAAGGAACAGGAGCTCGGCGGCAATGCCGCGCGAATGTTCAAGAGTACGCCGCTGAGTTTCCCGTACAGCGATCCGCAGGAAACGGGACTGGAGGGCAAACTGGTCACAGTGCGGGCCGACAAGAACATCACCGTGTACACAAGCGCCTCCGTGGCGCGTTTGGAGGGCCAGCCCGGCGAATTCACCGCCACGCTGGCTACCGGCAAGGGCGAAGTGACGCTCCGGGTGGGCGCCGTGGTGCTGGCGACCGGCTGGAAACCCCTGAGCGGCGACTTCCTGGCTCCCATGGGCTATGGAGGACTGCCGAAGGTCGTCACCTCCGAGGAATTCGAGCAAATCGCCAGGCGGGGCGCGCTGGACGCCCGCCGCGTGGCCTTTGTGCTTGATACCTCCCTGGCCGTGAACGACGCCAAGGCCAAGGCCGCCGCACAGGCCGAAACCGGCGCGGCAGCCGCTGAAGCGGCCCCCAAGGCCGCCGAAGGGGATGAACCCGCGTCCTTTGTCAAGGCGGATCTGGAATGCATTAAGCATCTTGGCTATTCCAACGCGGTTTCCAGCTTGGTGGCGCTCAAGCAGGCCAATTATGTCTGCGACAGCGCCGAGGGCGCGCAAGCCTATATCCTGTACGACCATATGGTGGTGCAGGGCGTATACGAACGCTATTACAAGGCCGCGCAGGATCGCCTGGGCATTATGATGACCAAGGCATCCGTGACGGGCATCGCCAAGGGCGAGGGCGACGCGCTTCTCGTCTCCTGCGCCGATACCCTGCTCGGCATGGACTTTGACCTGGAAGTGGACATGGTCGTGCTGCCCACGGGCATCGTGCCGACCACGGCAAAAGATCTGGTGGTTAACTTCGCATACCGCCAGGGGCCGGACTTCCCTGATCTGGAACTCTTCGACGGGTTTTCCGACTCCAACTACATCTGCTTCCCCTATGAGAGCCGCCGTACCGGCGTGTATGCCGCAGGCTGCGTACGCCAGCCCCTGATGCTCGATGCCTGCGAGGAAGACGCCCAGGGCGCCGCCTTGAAGGCCATCCAGTGTATTGAGTCCGCCGGCCGCGGCATGGCGGTGCATCCGCGCTCCGGCGACATGTCGCATCCGGTCTTCAACTTCGTGCGTTGCACCCAGTGCAAACGCTGCACGGAAGAATGTCCCTTCGGCGCGCTGGACGATGACGAAAAGGGAACGCCCAAGCCCAACCCGGCGCGTTGCCGCCGTTGCGGAACCTGCTTCGGCGCCTGCCCGGAGCGCGTCATCTCCTTCGCGAACTACAACATCGACCAGATCGGATCGATGATCCGCGAAGTGCATGTGCCCAAAGACATGAAAAACGAAGGCCCGCGAGTGCTCATTCTGGCCTGTGAAAACGACGCCTACCCCGCTCTGGACATGGCCGGCATGCGTCACAAAGCGTGGAGTCCCTATGTGCGCATTATTCCCGTACGCTGCCTGGGTTCGCTCAACGCCATCTGGATATCCGACGCAATGTCCAAGGGCTATGACGGCGTGATGATGCTCGGCTGCAAGTACGGAAGCGATTATCAATGCCACTTCATCAAGGGTTCGGAAATCTGCAACCGCCGCAAGGAAAACATCGCTGAAACCCTGGCGCGCCTCGGCATTGAAGCGTCGCGCGTGGAACAACTGGAAGCGGCTATTGACGAATATGATAAGCTTCCCGCGATGATCGACGACTTCGTGCGCCGCATCATTGAGCAGGGGCCCAACCCCTTCAAGGGCATGTAGGAGGACGGCAACATGGCTCAATGCACACAAGTTAGGCCCGATCTGGATTTTGTGCGCGATATGCAGGCCGCCGGCGGCGAAAACCTCAAAAAATGCTACCAGTGCGCGACCTGCGCTGTGGCCTGTCCCATTGCCCCGGCCAATAACCCCTATCCCCGCAAGGAGATGGTGTGGGCTTCCTGGGGACTGAAAGACAAGCTCATGAGCGATGTGGATCTGTGGCTTTGCCATAACTGCGGCAACTGCGCGGATCTGTGTCCCCGCGGGGCGCGCCCGGCGGACGTGATGGGCGCCGCCCGCAACATGGTCTACAAAGACCTGACCTCCCCGTCGATTATCGGCAAGTGGATGAGCTCCATCAAAGGGTTGCCCTTTCTGGTCGCGATTCCCGCCTTCCTATGGCTCTTCGTCTGGGCCGTGCGTTCCGGCGCCAAGGGTTGGTTCCCCAGAGCCGCTGACGGACGCATCGTGTTCGGCGAAATTTTCTACGGCGACTACACGATTGACCCCATTTTCATCATCACCTTCTTCGGGGCCCTGTTCATCCTGTACAGGGGTACAATGAACCTGCTTGAGCGTTTCAGGCCTGAAGGCTCCCTCCTCATGCTCGGTAACGTCAAACCCTGGTATATGCATTTGTGGGATGTGCTTTTTGAGGAAATACTGACCCACAAAAAATTCCAGGACTGCAACGATGCCAAGTCCGACCGGAAATTCGGCCATATGGCCGTCTTCTACAGCTTTGCGATTCTGGCTGTCGTCACCGCCATCGTGGCGGGCGGCCATTGGATAGGCAAGGTCATCCCTGCGGTGCATCTGGAAACGCCCATGCCGCTGATCTTCCCCGTGAAGATCCTGGCGAACCTGGGCGCCATCGGCCTGCTTTGCGGCCTGATCCTGCTGACCCTGCGCCGCCTGAAGCTGGATCCCAAATTCCAGGCTTCCAGCTTCTATGACTGGTACCTGCTTGGCGTGATCTGGGCTGTAGCCGTCACGGGTCTGTTTTCGCAGATTTTCCGCTTGATGGATTGCGTAACCTGGGCCTTTTGCGCGTATTATCTGCATCTGGTGGTTGTATGGATGCTGTTCGCGTATCTGCCCTGGTCCAAGCTCGGACACTTCGTGTACCGCGTGGCCGCGCTCACTTACGTGCGCGCGATAGGACGGCGTTAACGATGCTCTTACAAGACTCCCAAGGAGGAGACCTGATATGTCTGATGTAGCTCGCAAAGTATTTCCTATGGAAAGCGTTCTTGCCCTGCTGACGGGCAAAGAAGACGCCGCTGTCGCCGAGATAGCCGGTTTTCTCACCGGGCGCAGCCTGTGCTGCTGCTCCGCCGCCTTGGCTACCCCTATGGCGGCCGGCTGGCTGGCTAACCTGTATCCGGCCTTCATCAACTTGCAGTATGATGAAAGCCGGCCTTGGGCCGAGTTGGTGTCCAGCATGAAAGCCAAGGTGGGCGACAATGTCTCCGTGCCGCCCATGAGCGGCCAAGCCCAGGCCTTAGTCGCCAAAACCCTTGACGCCGTTGCCGAAAAGGCGGCAACCTTGCAGGCCCAGACTGCGGAAATCGCCGCGCTCCAAGCCCGCGTGAAAGAATTGGAACCCTTCCGGAGCAAGGCTGAAGAGCAGGATAAGAAAATAAGCCAGCTCGAAGCCAAGGTGAAAAGCCAGACCGCCGATATCGGCGCGCTGCGCAGGGAGATGGTCCCGTTCCAGGGGAAGGTGCCCGTGGATCAACAGGAACTTGAAAACATCATCAAAGACGCCATCGTCAAAAACTTGAAGAACTTCACCGGCGGCGCGGCCGTCGCAGGCGCGGCCGCCGGTGTCGGCGACGCCGCAGCGGAAGCCGCTGCAGAAGAAAGCGGCGGCGTACCCGACTCCTTCGGCTTCGGCGCCTCCGGCTCGGACGGTGATGGTTTTGGCTTCTAGTGTAAGCTCACGCCTCGCCTGAGCCTGATCTCTCCGGCCTTTGCATCCCCCCAGGGGAGGGAAACGTGCAGCAATGTTTCCCTCCCCTGGATTTTTTGCTTCGCAAAGAACGGAACAAAAATTGCTTGCAGTTATGCAAATTTGGGGGAGCCACACCACCATGCGCAACGCTCTGCATGCCTATTATGATGCGGCAACGACCGCCCTTGCCGCGGGACCGGATTCCCGGCATTTCATGAACCACACGACGGAATGCCTCAAAAAAACCTTTATCATGATGCAGTCCGCGTTGGGCACGGAGGCGAGCCTGGAAATCGGCGCGCGGGGGGCGGAATATTCCCTGGCAATGGCAAACGCCTACGGCGGGGCGATTTCCCTATGTGCCCTGGAAGCGTCGCCGAGAACTCATGCGTATTTTTCAAAAGAGGTCCAATATGCGAATTTTGGAGTGAGTTATATCAATGCTCTTGTATCCGATCGGGAAGAAGACACCGTTTTTTATGAATACATGTATGATGGGATGGAGGCTGCTGCCGGAATGTCGTCCCTGCTCGTCAGAGATATCAAGGGGCGTGGCGCCGTAAGGAAATCGCGATCAATAATGCGATCCATTCGAGGTGATACACTTATAGAAAGTAAATTCAAAAATACGAAGAAAATAGCCTTATGGATTGATGTTGAAGGAGCGCAGTCTGAGATACTTCATTCATTATCTCGATCCTTTGCGCAAGGAATTATCAGTTCAGTATATATTGAAGTTGAGAAAACACCCTTATGGCTTGAGCAAAAAATGCTTGATGCGGACATCATTGCCTGTATGAACAAATATAATTTCTCGCCATTCTTGCGTGACAACGAAGATTATACCCAATATAATATCATTTTTATCAATAACGACATTACAGATTGTGATTTTTCCTTTTTTTCTGCGTATTATCACGAGATGTTGCAGCAAGCGCCTACGCAATAAGGCATTGCCGGGCGCTGCCCGCCTTGCCCGCCGCCTTTGGCATTGGTTGACGCAGCCAAAATATGGCATAAGATGGGTCGGGGCATTTCTCAGTGTTCGGCATGAAAAACTTTGTGAGGTACAGCATGGATCTTGCCGCCGGTATGGAATTGTTGGGTCAAAACGCTAAAAAAGCGGCGCGTCTGCTTGCGGCCGCGAGTCCTGCCGCGAAACGCAGGGCGCTGACAGGTTTGGCGGACTTGTTGACCAGCCGCCGGAACGATGTGTTGGCCGCAAACACGAAGGATCTTGGCGCCGCGCGGGCCGGCGGCATGGACGCCCCGCGCCTGGACAGGCTGACGTTGACCCCCGCCGTTATGGACGGCATGGCTGCCGCCTGCCGCCATGTGGCGGATCTGCCGGATCCCGTGGGGGCGGTGGAAAGCCAGTGGCAGCGTCCGAACGGGCTGCTGGTGGGGCGCATGCGCATTCCCCTTGGCGTGGTGGCGATGATTTATGAATCCCGCCCGAACGTGACCATCGACGCCGCCATTTTATGTCTCAAGGCGGGCAATGCCGTGGTGTTGCGCGGTGGTTCGGAGGCCATCCATTCCAACGCCGCGTTGGCGGGTCTGCTGCATGAGGCGCTGGAGGCAGCCGGGCTGCCTGCGGATGCCGCACAGGTTCTGGCGACCACCGACAGGGCCGCCGTAAAGCTCTTGTGCAAAATGGACCAATACATCGATGTGCTTATCCCTCGCGGGGGCGAAGCGCTCATTCGCGCTGTGACGGAACAGGCGACCATGCCGGTGCTCAAGCACTATGTGGGCGTATGCCATGCCTTTATCGACGCGGGCGCTGATCTGGAGCAGGCTCTGCACATCGTATACAACGGCAAAGTCCAGCGTCCCAGCGTGTGTAACGCGCTGGAATGCCTGCTCGTGCACCGGGATGCGGCAGCGGCTTTTCTGCCTCAAGTGGGTGAACGCCTCGGCAAGGCGGGCGTGGAGTTCCGCGCGTGTCCGCAATCTCTCCCCTTGCTGGGCGTTGCCGCGCGCCCCCAGAATCCTGAGGATTTGGGGCGGGAGTTTCTTGGGCTCATCCTCGCGGTTTGCGTGGTGGACGGGCTGGATGCGGCTCTGGATCACATCGCCCGTTATGGTTCACAGCATACGGACGTCATCTGCACCAACAACCATGCGCACGCCATGCGTTTTGTGCGCGAGACGGACGCGTCCATGGTGGGCGTCAATGTGTCCACGCGCTTCAATGACGGCGGCGAACTCGGTCTGGGCGCGGAAATCGGCATTTCCACATCGAAATTGCATGCCTATGGTCCTATGGGCGTACAGGAGCTGACCACCACGAAATTTGTGGTGCTCGGCCAGGGTCAGGTCCGCGGATGACCGATACGCCAAAAAATTACAAGCGCTACTCTATTGCAGACGCTGCGCGAGCCATGTACAATAGGTAATCGCTTACCATCGTCGTGATGTTGTATGAAACGGTTTTTCGGTCCTGTGTAGGGGAAATGAGTCGCCGGCCATGATGCTGCCTTTACGGACGAAAATGCTGGTGATTATCGGTGTGCCGCTGATGGTCGCCTATAGCCTGCTCATCGCTTATGAATACATCGTGGGCAGGGAGCAAGCCGTGGATATGGTCAAAGTCGTCCTGTCCGCGCAGGCGGCGCATCAGGCGGAGGAACTCAACGGGCATTTCGTCTCACTTGCGCAGGTGGCGCAGACCATGTCCGCCTTTTTTTCCCACGGCACGTTTGCCGGAGATGAAGATTTTTTTCCGCTGCTTGAAGCCGTCACCAGGGACAATCCGGCGATTTACGGGTCGGCGGTCGCTTTTGAAGCGTATTGTTTTAACAAGCAAAAAGTTTTTTTTGCGCCGCATGTATTTAGTCCTCCTGACACGGGCGTCCAGCACAATGATATTACGCCGGAATATAACTATGATTACCATTTTTATGACTGGTTTCTTATTCCCAAGCTGACCGGCGCCAGGATCTGGACGGATCCGTATGTTGACGGCAGCGCCAATGATGCGCTTGTCGTCAGTTTCAGCGCGCCTATTATTCAGGATACGAAATTTATCGGGGTGACCAAGGTTGATACGCGCGTTGAGGATATCAGGCGCAACCTCGCCAGGATGAAGGTGAAGGATGGCTTTACCGTGCTTGTCAGCAAGGTGGGCACACTGATTTCCCACCCCAATTCCGAATATATTTTGCGGCATACTTTGCTGAGTCTTGCCAAGGAACAGAAAAGCGCGGTCTTGGAAGAACTTGCGCATACCTTGCTGCAAGAGGGTGGAAGCGGCATTGTCCATCTGGACCCGACGCCGCAGGAAGATGCGTTATGGCTTGCCTACGCGCCGGTGGCAAGTACGGGCTGGACCTTGCTGGCTGCTGTGCCGGAAACGGTTGTCTTGCGCGACGTGAAGTCTGCGCTGTGGATGCATACCTTGTTCCTGACCTGCAGCGCCGCATTGTTGTTCCTTATTTTGTATTTTCTGATAGCGCGTGAGGTTTCCCGTCCCTTGCTGGCTTTCAATATGGCGGCGGATCGCCTTGGCGGGGGAGATCTGGAAAGCAGGCTGGATCTTGTGGCGACGAACGAAGAAATACGAAGACTGGTAAGTGTTTACAATAGCGTGGTCGCGCACCTGCGGGACACGATCCAGACCCGCGCCCAGGATATTGCCGCACGGCGTCTGGCTGAGGAGGAAAATCAGGCGAGAAACGATTTTCTTGCACGCATGAGCCATGAAATACGTACGCCCATGAACGGCATTCTGGGTATGAGCCATCTGGCGCTGCAACACGATCCCCCTGTGAAGCTCAAAGGATACCTTGAAAAAATTCATGCCTCCGCGCTCGGGCTCCAGGGAGTGATCGATGATATTCTGGATTTCTCCAGGGCGAAGGCGGGCGCCATAGAGACGGAACATGTTCCCTTCGGCATGCGCTCGTTGCTTGCCTCGCTGTGCGAGGACATACAAAATCGCGTCAAGGCGAAAAGACTTGCGTTTGAACTCGTCATTGATGAGGCTTTGCCGGATATCCTCGTGGGAGATGCGCCCCATCTGCGGCAGATTTTGCAGCATTTGCTGCATAATGGGATAAAATTTACTGAGAATGGGCAAGTGTCCTTGCATGTCCGGGCGGAAGACGAAGACGAACGCCATGTCGTCGTGCATTTTCTGGTGCAGGACAGCGGCATCGGCATCGCGCCCGAACACCAGGCGCGCATTTTTGAAGGCTTTACCCAAGCCGATGGCAGCATGACGCGCCGCTACGGCGGCGCCGGCCTGGGGCTTGCGCTGAGCAAAAATCTTGCGGAATTGCTGGAAGGCAGACTTTGGGTGGAGTCCGAACCGGGTAAGGGCAGCACCTTCCACCTGGAATTGTCGTTTGACCATTTTTTGACCTACTGATGACGCCTCTGGAGAATGCAAGCCGGAGGGCGGTAGCCGCGAGCTGTGCGGAGTAAGCATGATAAGCAAGAAAGTTTGCATGATTGGGGCTTTTGCGGTTGGCAAGACTGCTCTTGTCGAGCAATACGTGCATTCGATTTTTTCGAATCGCTATCTGTCCACTGTGGGTGTGAAGATCAGTAAAAGAGAATGCCGCGTGGGAGAGCAGAACGTCAATCTGATGCTGTGGGATATGGAAGGCAAGGACGAATACAATGAGATCAATGCCCTCTATCTACGCGGCGCTATGGGTTTCTTTCTCGTCGCCGACGGCACGCGCAAGGACACGCTGAACACGGCGCTGCTCATTCGTCTGCTTGCCTTGGACATGGCCGGAAGTGTTCCTCACTATCTGCTGCTCAACAAAGCGGATTTGCTCCCTGCCTGGCAGGTGACGGAAGAGGATATTACGCATCTTGAACAGCAGGGTCTGTCGGTGTTGAAAACAAGCGCCAAAACAGGCGAGGGCGTTGAGGAGGCCTTTAGCAACCTGGCTGCGGCTATGCTGCGGGGAGGATAGGCCCGCTTTCGTTCCGTGGGGCGTTTTTGCGGCCGCGTAATGCGTCAAGGCTGAGATAGATGGCGGGCGTGGTATACAGCGTCAGCATCTGGCTGAGCAGGAGCCCGCCGATGATGGATATGCCGAGCGGTCTGCGCAACTCCCAGCCGCTGCCTTGGGACAAGGCCAAAGGCAGCGCCCCCAGCAGGGCGGCGGCCGTGGTCATCATGATGGGTCTGAAGCGGCGCATGCAGGCCGCATGGATGGCTTCCTCAGGCGACATGCCTTGCTTGCGTTGCGCGTCCAGCGCGAAATCCACGATCATAATGCCGTTTTTTTTGACAATGCCGATGAGCAGAATAATGCCGATCACCGCAATCAGGTTCAGATCCGTTCCTGTAAGAAGCAGCGCCAGCACGGCGCCCACGCCGGCCGAAGGCAGCGTGGACAGGATGGTCAATGGGTGGATGGCGCTTTCGTAAAGAATCCCCAAGACGATGTACACCGCGATTAGCGCGGCCAGAATCAGCAGGGGCTGGTTCTGAAGCGATGTCTGGAAGGTCTGGGCCGTGCCCCGGAACATTGCGTTGATATTTTGCGGCAATCCGAGCCTACGCGCGCTTTCCTGCACCGCGTCCACGGCCTGGCCGAGGGAGGTGCCGGGCGGCAGGTTGAATGAAAGCGTCACTGCGGGGAATTGTCCTTGGTGGTTGACCGAAAGCGAGGCGGGCCCGTGTTCCACGTGGACTATTGCCGAAAGGGGGGTCATGCCGCCTCCGTCGCCCCGCACATGGATGTCGGCGAGGGATTCGGGGCGTTGCCAGTATTGCGGGGCAACCACCATGATGACATGGTACTGATTGAACGAGGTATAGTTAATGGATACCTGGCTTTGCCCGTACGCTCCGTATAAAACGGCATCTATCGCTGCAGTGCTGATGCCGAGGCGTGAAGCGCTATCCCGGTCTATGATCACCTTGGCCTGCAAGCCCCTGTTCTGCTGATCGCTGTTCACATCGGTCACCTGGGGCAGAGGGCGCATGGCCGCCTGCATGCGGGGCGCCCAGCGATCGACGTCCTGAAAGGTTTCCCCTTGCAGGGTATATTGATACAGCGCCCCACTCTGGCGCCCGCCAACGCGCAACTCCTGCACCGCTTGCAAATATGTGGGAATGCCTGGAATGGCGGCAAGCTTGCCGCGCAGGCGGGCGATGACCTGATCAACATTGTGCTTGCGCTTCGGCGGGGCTTTGAGGGAAATAAACATGTTCGCCGTATTGCCGCCCCCTGTGTAGCCCGCCACATGCTCCACGTCCGGGTCGTCGCGCACGATATCAATGACCTGAGTAAAACGCATAGACATGGCCTGAAAGGAAATGTCCTGATCCGCCTGTATGGAGGCTGAGATGCGGCCGGTATCCTGTTGCGGGAAGAAGCCCTTGGGCGCTATGGCGTACAGGCAGAAATTCAGGACCAGGATGCCCAGGGTCAGGAGCAGCATCAGGAATCTGTGGCGCAGGGCAAGATGCAGACTGCGCCCGTAAAAAGCATAGATGGACGCAAAAAACGCGTCCAACCCGGCGATCCAGGGATGGCGTTTTTGTTTCGTGTTCCCTTCCGGACGCGACAGGAGGTATGCGCACATCATGGGCGTCGCTGTCAGGGAAACCAGCAGGGAAATGCCGATGGCCACCGAAAGCGTTATCGCGAATTCCTTGAACAGCCGTCCCACCATGCCGCCCATGAGGAGAATGGGGATAAACACGGCTATCAGCGATACGCTCATGGAAATGACGGTAAAGCTCACCTCCTTTGCGCCGTCCAAGGCCGCCTGCATGGGGGAGGCGCCCCGTTCCGTGTGGCTGGCGATATTTTCCAGCACCACGATGGCGTCATCCACCACGAAGCCTGTGGCGATAGTCAGCGCCATCAGGGACAGGTTGTTCAGGCTGAAGCCCAAGAGATACATTACCCCGAAGGATCCCACCAGCGAAGCCACGACGGCCACGCCAGGAATCAGCGTGGCACGCGCCCTGCGCAGGAAGCAGAAGACCACCAGCACCACGAGCAGGCAGGCCGCGACCAGAGAAAACTCCACCTCCGCCAGGGAGGCGCGGATAGGCGGCGACCTGTCCATGACAATATCCATGTCCACGCCTTCCGGCAGGCTCGCCTGGAGTTGCGGCAGGGCAGCGCGCACCGCGTCCACGGTTTGGATGATATTGGCGCCCGGCTGCCGGAACACGATAATCAGTATGGCCGGCACACCGTCCATCAGCCCCAGGGTGCGCACATCCTCCACTCCGTTGCGGAGTTCGGCGACATCCCGCAACTGCACGGCGCGTCCGTTACGGTAGGCGACAATGATGTCCTCGTAATCGGCTGCAACGCGCAACTGGTCATTGGCTTCAAGAATCCAGGCAGTCTGCGCGCTTTCGATCAAGCCCTTGGGGAGATTGGCATTGGTGTTTCGCAAGCTTTGCTGGACATCCTGGAGGGCGATGCCGTATGCGGCAAGCGCGGTGGGATTGATCTCCACCCGCACCGCAGGCAGTGCGCCGCCGCCGACAATAACCTGCCCTACGCCGTCAAGTTGCGACAGCTTCTGTTGCAGTACGGTGGAGGCGACATCGTACATCATGGAGCGCTGCACCGAACGGGATGTCAGGGAGAGGATCAAGATGGGGGCATCCGCTGGATTCGTTTTGCGGTAGCTGGGATTACTGGGCAGGTTGGCGGGCAGGTTGCCCTGGGCGGCGTTGATGGCCCCCTGCACGTCACGGGCCGCGCCGTCGATGTTGCGCTCCAGGTCAAATTGCATGACGATGCGCGTGGAACCGCGCGAGCTGACAGAGGTCATTTCCGTCAGGCCCGCGAGCCTGCCGAACTGGCGTTCGAGAGGCGCGGCAACAGAGGTGGCCATGTTTTCCGGATCCGCCCCAGGCAGGTTGGCGCTGACCATGATCGTGGGAAAGTCCACTTGCGGCAGCGGAGAGACAGACAAGGCCCGGTAGCCGATGATGCCTGTCAGAATAAGCCCAATGGTCAGCAATATCGTGGCCACCGGGCGTGCGATGAATATGCCGGGCAAGTTCATGGTGCCTCAATCTACACCAAAGCGCGGCAACAGGAAAGCGACAAAACGCGCCTGTCCAGGGAGGGGCCGGGTCTAGACATGCATAAAAAGCTTGCTTTTTTTTGTCTTGCGAGAGAATATTACTGTTGCGATAACGTGTTATCGTTAATGCGGAGAAGAAACGCGACCCCAGTCTGACCTGAGGAGGAGATTCATGTCACAGAAACGTCCCGTATTTTCTATCGTTCTTTTGCTAATAGGCGTTGTCCTTTGCTTCATCAATACCCCCACCGTCCTTGCCGCTTTCCCCGCAGGGATGCAGAAATGGGGAGCCCCGCTTCTGGCGATTGCGCTTATCCTCTTTTTGACGGTGGGGCTGGCCAAACTCACGAAGAGCCTCTATGCACGGGTGATGATTGGCCTTGCCATCGGCATTATTCTGGGGTTCGTGCTGCCTGACTTCGCCAAGGAACTCAAGCCCCTTGGAACCGGATTCATCGGCCTCATCAGGATGCTGATCGCGCCTATCATCTTTGGAACCGTGGTGGTGGGCATCGCTAAAATGGGAGACATGAAAAAGGTCGGCCGCGTTGGCGTCAAGGCGCTCATTTACTTTGAAGTGCTCACCACCCTGGCCTTGATCATCGGCCTTGTCATGGTGCATCTCACAAAGCCGGGCGTCGGCATGAATGTTGACCCCGCAGCCCTGACATCGGACACCCAGGGTCTCGCGCAGCTCAGCAAATATACCGCGGGAGCGACCCATCTTTCCACTGTGGGATTTATACTGAGCATCATTCCCACCTCGGTGGTGGATGCCTTCGCCAAAGGCGATATCCTCCAGGTGCTGCTCTTCTCGTGCATACTCGGCGCGGCGCTGTCGCACATGGGCAAAAAGGGCGAGGATGTGGTTCACTTTATTGACCAGTTCACCCACAGCCTGTTTACATCCATTGGTTACATTATGCAGTTGGCCCCCTTGGGCGCCATGGGTTCCATTGCCTTTGCCGTGGGATCGTTCGGGGGCCACATGCTCGCAAACCTGGCGGAAGCGGTGGCGGTCATGTGGTT
>Ga0123357_10005163_pt1 | contig 15577 bp, 12 predicted proteins | sample TergutEmb28metaG_FD_89873 | JGI IMG/M metagenome (GOLD analysis project Ga0123357, IMG submission 89873) | Embiratermes neotenicus P4 segment gut microbial communities from Petit-Saut dam, French Guiana - Emb289 P4 | ecosystem: Host-associated > Arthropoda: Insects > Digestive system > Gut ... | reverse complement strand
TTTTTATTCTTTTCAATAGATATAGTTGATATTTGTTACATTTTTGTTGTGGTCTTCAGTTTTTCTTTTTTTTCCCCCCCCCTCCCCCCCCCCTTTTTTTTTTTTTTTTTAATAACCAACATAACTTTGTTGTCAGCACACCTTTATCCTTTCATTGGCAGTACATGGACTTTCTGTCATCAGTACAACTGAGCAAGTTTTGCTCGAGCATTAGCAATTACAACTTGTCTTTGTGAGACGTCCAGTAGAATCCTGGTTGGAACACTGGCTGTCCTAATGGAGGTTCTTTATTCACATTTTATTTAGTGATGTATAGAAGTAAAATAATGTTTTCATGTGTGTGAAGATAAGGTTGGTGTCTTCCTGTCTAATGTTTTCATTCTCTGGGTAATGACATGGGACATTTTATATTATACGTAGGGAAATCATCTGGCGGGTGCAGGTTGCATTAAGGTGAATTTGCATTGTGACTTCAGTAGCAAATGAGGTTAGGTCATAGTGTGGTCTGTTTAATCTGGATGAAGTGGCCTTGATCTGCTTGCCTTTTAGCCAACACCTCAGTCCATCGGAATGCGTGACTCATGGCATGGACCTGTAACTATCCATGCCGTGTCTCTTTCAGTTGTTTCACAGACATGGATGCCTTAACATATTCACTACACTGTAGAGGAAACAGTATCTGCTACAAACTGTGGCACATTTGCCTAACCATTTTGGCCATGGAAATGCAACAGTGGTAATTTTCTATAGTGTTGTTGAGGTACAGAATGTTTTGTACTAATACCATTGGGCTTGAAAAGAAATTATTTGGAGATGTTGCCTTGCCGTCAGCAATATATACTTAGGACTTGGACTGTCATATGTAAAGATTAATTTGGTGTCTCACAGAGAACACCATGTGCTTCTATCAGAAACAACACTGACCAATTATTCTTTCTAATAGAACCATAACGGTGTTCTGCGTGAGGTACAAACTGAATGTACAAGGTAGTCAGTGAAATGCAACAGTGCATTCCTTTTGCATAGCTGTGCTGTGTGTTACTGCCGACAGTAAAACATGTATGTATATCAAGTGCCCAACATTTTTGTCCAGTTTTAACCAATTTTGGATTTTCTTGACAGATTTCCATAAAAGTCACAAATATCAAATTACATGAAAATCCATCAGGTGGGAGCCAAGCTAATACATGAGGTGGATGGACATATGTGATGAAGCTGTTATGTGTTTTTCACATGTAGCAGACCTGAATGTCCTGTATTGCCAGCTTCCAAGGGGTTAGCATGAAAGCACAGTGTCATACAGCCAAGTTGACAGTGGATATGCTGGAAGAATGTGAAGTGATCCCTGCATCTAACATTTCCTGTTCTGTTTTGTGGGTTTTTCACAAAGAATGTATGTACCAGAATAATCCAAGAAGCATGCAGCTACTGAAACTGAATGCTATTAGTACCATCAACAGCATCAACTGACACATTTCTCTTGCAGCGTGGTCAAGAGGACTGTCTTATGTTAGTGAGATATATAATACAAATATGGGGATGGTTTTAAAAGGATCACTTTTACCCTTGGTTATTTTAGCTGCAGTAATTGAGAGTTGGCTGTAATGTACTGTATATCAGAGGCAGGTGAGTTCCCCCCTGACCCCGCATAGTTGACCATAAGTACACCATTTTCCTGATACAGCTGCCAGCTGATTAATGCCAAAGTTCTAGTACAACCATTGGGTGATAAACACCATTGTTCTCGCACAACTTTTAGTTGACTCACACCGTTGTCCTTATGAAACTAACAATTGAAACGTGTTATACACTGCATCAGTTAGGATTACAGGACAGAGGCTGGCTGTTCTGGTCCATTATTCCCTGTTTTCTTCTCCATCATCCTGCATATTGTGATACAACTGTCTGGTAAGCCCACTTGTATTCATGTCAAACACTATGCACACATATATTGTATGAAGGTGTGTGGTTCGATGTATATTCCTCCTTTGTCATGCAGTCCAGCACATAGAAAATTGGTACAAAAATTCAACAAAAGGCTATTTTATATTGTGTGAATGAAAGTAGTAACTGTAGTTTGTAGGTGACTTAAAGAGGACCAGGTGACTGAAAGTTGGCTGACTGCCTTGCTCTGTTTATGAGTGAATGTGCTTAGAACATTCAAGGGTATATGTTGAGTGCAGGAGGAAGAGTTGTACATATCCCAGCATGTTATGCAGGGTAAACTGTTTTTGGACCAGATTTACTTATAAAGGAACAAGTAATATCAAACACTGTAGCAAGAGCACAGTTGATCTGTATTTAAGAGTGTTAAATATAGGTTCGCTAATTTTATTCCAGTTTGGACATGATATTTTGAGTATGAGTGTGTATGCTTCTCTTCATACTATGTCATCAGTTTTTTGTGTGACTATAGCAAAAGTTGGCACTAACTTCGCCTACCGGCGGCGGCCGCTCTGTCGGTATAGTTCGCTCGCGGACTAAAGCCACGGAGTTTAGTTTTTTATATGACAGCCATTTGGGTTTACATGATAGATTTCTCGACTAGTTGAGACAGCTTCTCAAGAACAATCCCTCTCCATAGAGTTAGTAAACGGATGATTAGTATTCTTACACCATTTGAGACTTACGTTTGCTTATTTACAAGTGTGTACACACATTCGTGCATGAAAAGTCACAACTCAAAATCAGTCAACAACTGGCCTCTATAGTTCTGACAACAGTCCCTGTTAAGATGGGATGTCATGCTATGTAGTTTGGTGGCTAGATACTAACACATTTATGGAGGAACATCCTGCACACATCTTCAGAGTAGAATTTTATTCACTTACCATGAAGATGAAGGCAGTAGGTTCCTCCTGAAACACTGGTATGTATCCACCAAACTATGCATTACCACATCTCAGAAGCCTGTATTCTCAATGTCATGCTGTAAGAATTTCAAATCTCGTGCATTGTGTAAACGTAAGTTGCTTAAAGGAATAGTTTTACAGCAAAGAAAACTGAAAATACCTGCATAATTCAGTACTCTCATACTTCTTCCATCCAGGATTCCATGCTATGGAGATGCTGAAGTGGGTAATGTCGTTGAGATAAGATGGGACATTGAATACAGGTAAGCAGAGTTGTGAGGTATGTTGAGTCAGTAATACAGAACCCATTTCCTGGTTGTACTATAACACTACTCATAACAAATATATGTCAGTGTATAAATTAAGTCCTCATGACTGTGACAGCTAACAAAAAGTGTGGGTGTTGAATCTTCAAGTAAGAATGAGAAATTTGGTTATTGTGAGGTATGAAATGGTATGTGTATGCACTTGATTTTGTTCTTCACTGGAAACCAGAGAATGTTTCACTAGAACCCAAAGGTCCAGGACTAACATGGTGTGGTCACAGAAAGAATTGCCATGGATGGTGGGGATGACTGTGTTTAAAACTTCCCTGTCCCCTGTCTTTTCTACTGTTGTATTTCACTGCGGCCTCCTTTACCCTGTAATAAGCAACCCAAAGCACTTGGTGCTAGTGAAGGTAATAACTACCAAATTTCCTGTCAATGGGCTGGCTAGACTGTTGGAGGGTAATATAAGGACTTATCTGGAGAGGTAGGGCGTGAGACAGATGTGGATAGGGCTTGTCACAATGGTTACATTCCTGATCCTGTTCCATCCATCTTGCATCATCACAACCTGTTTCCTTGAGGGTTATCTGAATATTATCTTCCCACTTCCTCTTCAGTCTCCCAAGTAACTAAACCTAAATTGTATGATTATTTGTTGTCACCTAATCAATCCCACATGTTTTGTTTATCATGAGCTCACTGATTTCATTGCCTTCACAATAATAAATATGTGTATAAATCTTGAATGCGATCACTATGAAATATCCTTTATAGCATGTGCACTTCCTCAGTTTGTGTCCATCTTTTCTTCTAAGTAGTGTAGTTTTTCAAAACACTTTCAATTTATTATACAGTATTTGATCTGACAAATTAAAGTCAATAATAAATAATCATTAGTCACTTATATTTCTCCTACATGTTGTGACCCCTACAAGGTCATCATCACCAAATTCTGTCAAAGATGTGCATGTATAGAGTTAAAATATATTATGTTTATTACAGTTACAAAAAATGTTTCAAATACAAATCAGTTAAAAAGTATTTTTTGGAATTCTCTATAATATTTTATCTTTCATGGCCAACAAACATCAGTGTCAATTGTTGTCATCCTCATTCACATATGTCTTATTTGTAGGATTAGTATGTATGAAACACAGCTATCTGCTGATCTGTTTTATTCATCATCCAACATCACATCACAGGCCTTCACTTATCCTGAAATTCAGAATTTGAGAATCGAAGACACAATACAGAGAGAACTGAGGTTTTTGTGGTGGCAGGATTTATGATCTTGATGTGGCTGTATGTAGTCTGGTGAGTTTGTAACAGTGTTCCTTAGGAACATACTTTCTTCAACTTCAGGACAGAAGCAAACAACCCTCAAAGATGTAGTCACAATGTTTCTCCAAAACATTGCCACCTATCTATGTAACTGTGTTTAATAACACATGAAGCCACAAAATGAATGTACAAAGACTTCTCAAACAATTATACAAGCAAAAGCACTGTCTTGAAAAGTGATCACACATTATGAGCTAATGAAGCAGGGAAGAACACGGTAACAAGCCTGAGTACTAGAGAAAAGAAACGGTTGATTGAGTTGCTGCCACACTGTTGATTTTCACTACCACCACCCCCCCACCCTTTTTTTTAACATAAGTGCATAAACATCTTAAGTAATTAATTAACCCTATGGAGCAGAGTACTTGAGAAGCTGATAGTTACTTAGCTAGTCAAGACATTCTGAGCATTTTATGGAACTTGAATTTTCATTAGTGTTTAGAAGAGCCAAATGATCCAATCAATTTCATTATGGCCCATTTTAGTAATCTCCTATCTATGCCTAGCTACAGCAGTTGGTCTTTTCATCAAGTTTTTTTTTTCTAATAAAATGTATGCAATTCTTCCTTGAGCTATGAGTGCTAGATGCTTTGCCCAGCTCATCCCCCTTAATATCTTCCTCCTAATAATCTTTGACAAGGAATTCAGTTTATCAGACTCATCTTACTTATCATAACTTACCTCCAGCCTTATAGGTGCAATTATTCTCCTAGGACTGTGTTATCAGACACCCTCAGTATGTGTCCTTGCTTTAATGTGAGAGACTTAGTCTCTCACACACACACACATACAAAACAGTGGGCAAAATTGTAGTTCTGTATATTTATTGTCTGTGGTTTTAGATAGCAGTTTGGAAGGCAGAAGACCAATGGTGAAATGTTATTCAGAGTTGTATTATTTCCTAACAGGGTCCAGCAGCCAGAATAAGCAGTGGGACTTCCCTATCTCTCAGATGGGGGGCTTCAAACTGGATCGGCATCAAGGGTTTGAGAAAGTGAGCACAGAAGAGAGTGACGATGAGTGCACCAGCAGTACTGTGGACTTGAGACAACAGCCCCTGCAGTTTGCATAGTAACAGTGTAGTGATATATATTCTCAAATTCCAACCTTCATATTTGTTCAAGCGCATATTACTTTAATTTCCCAAACAAGTTGGCTGAAGCAGTAACACATCTGACTTGTATGCTAATGGCTGTCAGTTCCAATCCAGGGTGAGATGTCCACATCCTGAGATTTAATCCCACCTTGTTGAAAGCATATTTTAGCTAGATGAGGCAGCTTGTGTGCACCAGTAAATGTGGAAGCTATGCCAGTGGCTGGTAGGGTCACCCATGCTGGGCTGGTTTTGAGTGAGGTGCCAAACAAAGAGAAATAGAAAGAGAGACCCTGGCTCTCCAGCTTGGGGGTTGAGCGTAGCAACATATCCTCACCTCATATAAACCCAGATGTCTGTAACCCCAGCAGCAGGGAGGATGTGGCCTGAAAATCGGCCAAAGCGCCATGGAAAAGGAGGAGGAGGAAGACTAAAAAGAAGAAGAAGAACAATGTTCTACGTCTAGACTTCTTTAAAAAAAAATCTGCATTTTGTAAAAATTTTTTTTAAGTGTTGACTGAGTCTTCTTGAATCAATTTAATCAAATTGATTATTACCTTTCAGTCAAACTCTGAATTATGAAGAATCAAAGCAGCAGGAAAGATCCAATTTACAGTGGTATATTATACTTGGAAATGATATGTTCTACATATCTGAGACAATTATCCTGATTTAAGTTCTTACTTTTTTCATGGACTTTAAAGACGAATGTTAAGACTAAGCACATAAAATCATTCTCCTAATTCTGCTAATATGTATTGAACTTTTACGCATGCCCACAGAAGGGGCTGTATATGACTTATGCACAATTATAAACAATACAGATCTTGAGTGATAATACAACATAGAATGTTTTGATGATGTCAAGTCTGCTGAATGGTTAAATTATAAACTGACTTTCAAAGAACCACAAGCATTGCCTTTCCAGTGAGGCTAATTCAGAACTCATAATGAACCAACACACATTAAAGTGTGCTAGACAATTACCAACACCTTGGGTTTGATTACAAATAGGAACAAGAATATTTACCTTTGCCAGTGTATCCATGCTGTCTGTGGGGCATACTCAGCCTCCCATCCTATGGGTACTGAGGATAAATGAGGCAGAGTGTGAAGCTAACCACACACCTCTATCTAATGCCAACATTAAGATGTGCCGAGGTACCTTCAGTCCACCTGTACACCTTCCTGACATAGTGTTCCATAGCATAAGGACCTTCAGACACTCCTGTAGTCTGAAGCTCCCTTCATGCGAATAAAGAAGTTTAAGGCCTCAGCCTACAAAAGTGATATGAAATGCGATCAAATCATAATTTACAACAAAGCTTTTAATGATACATATGAAGTGCTTTTTCTAATAAATTGTGTGTTTTTAATTTACTGGTACATTTTAGGTTAAAATTAATACAACCTCTCTGCTACTGGCTCTTTTTTTTATTTCAGCAGCAGTTGGTAAAAGCTTCATGGCTCTGTAGAGCACCCAAGCTTCCATTTTGAGGAACAGTGGTCGTATCTATAAGCCTTGTAGTGAATTCTTGAAGTAATAAATAAATATTTATACAAACAGGACATGAAAGAGTAAGAATATAAAAATACATGGAATAACTTTTCACATGAAGAGAAGATAAAATAATAGAAAATAAAAAATGTAAATTAAAAACTGAGCACTGTAAGATTTTTTGTCCTCACTGGTCACTTCTAACATATTTCAATATACACAATTTTTACACATTACAAGTGCTTAATTCATTTATGTAGTTGATATTGATTATCATTTTAATCTTATTACAGTACAGAATTCATATTCAATGTTTTAACACTGCTACATGACTATATTGTTAGTATACAGATCTAAGGTAATACATTATAATCGAAAAACTGTGAAGTTCAGTGGCTTCTATAAACAATGGAATGTGCTCTTAAAATTTTGATGGATTGAAACATGCCAAGCTGATTGTATTATTCTATATGCATGTTATATTTTGGTGGTTATTGTATTGTCATTTGCACAGGCACTTTCACTAGTATAGCCCATCTTGTATAATACAGCAACAAAAATTCAGCCCTTGCAAAGATGATGTTTTTTGATACGAACAGATATTTGCCCATCCTCAGACTGCTGCTCTCAAAAAGTAGCAGTAGCTTTAGAGGAGCCTTATGTATAATGTTTTATGTTTGTATTATTTATTCTAGGATACATTGATTAGTTGTAATGTTGAATATGTTTTATGCATTAACTGTGGAGGTTGAGGGAGAAAATGTGTCATCATTACCATCATCATGAACTTTGTGGGGTCACATTGTTAAGATCTCTACTGGTGCTGTGAATCCCAAGATGGCCTTCAGCTCTCCATCATGATATTGGTCATCCAAGAGTCTTGTCATCTGCTTGAATGGAAGTGGAATCACATATCTTTTCATAATTCATTACTAGTTGAATGCCAGTTGTTTTCCATTCTTTCCAGTTCTGTTGGTATCCTATATCTCTTGAAATATGTATGGAACTTCCATTGCTCTTCTAGTGTACAATTTCTTTGGTAGTCTAATTCTGCTGAAGCCTAGTAGAGGTTTCAAATAAAGTAATTGTGATACTTCTAACTTGAAGGATTTATTTCAATTGATAATCCATATTCACTGTCATAATTATCACTCATAATATGATATAACATAGGCATAATTTTGTATCAGTTGACATTTTTGTTCATAAATTTATTTTAATATACTTTCTTTTTTGTATTTTTGCAACTATTTAGTATCTTCAGTTTCAAAATCACATTTTCTAAGTATGATATCAGATATTTGTTGTGTTCCTTTTCTTTCACCATTTTTTTTTATATTCCCTCCTTATGTTCCTGTTACTTTAGTTGTTTTGTAATTGTTATGTTCTATATTCCCTCATTATGTAAATCTGAAGATGTAACTTATTTGGGTTATACCCTACATTAATCTTGAATTGTACCTGTTCTTCAGTTCAGGTAGATAGATGACCACCAACACAGTTGCGATAGCCATACATGCAAGAAAACCAAGTGCAAGATACACATTTTAGATAGTGAACTGTCAGACTATACTAAACTCTCCTAATTTGTAGGGTGCAGCAGGCCTACCTAAATTGTAGGTTTGCATTATCATGGTTTCACTTATTTGCAGATAGTTATTTTGACCACCCCTTTGCACTGTGGTGTAAAGCTATTGCTTATCCATACTCATGTTTGTGTAGTAACATACACAGTCCTGCCATCTTCCTGTGTGTTTCACTCAGTAGCTACTTAGATATATATACAAAATGTATGTCAACTGTACTCATAATCTTTAGAACTAATTGTTGTTGCTCTCCTGTTTGAAATGTCTGCAGAGGGTGATGTACATGCTGAGGACATGCCTAAGGATAAAAAGGAAAGTGATGTCTGTGTTAGAGAAAGCTGGATAAGATGGACAGGGGAATGAGACTTGCTGCTGCTGGACACCATAATGATATAAACAAATTGATGTTTCAGTTAGCCAAGAAAACTGAAGACATGAACCAGAAAAGCATAAGGCCAGTGGTCCATCAGTTGCAAAAATTTCTTGTGTAATTCATTATGGCCCCGTTGTCTATACAGTGGAAAAGGTTTTGTTCATATGGTTGGGAGACGAGGCACAGAAAGTGTTGAAAATCAGTGGTGCTGTGGTACGGGAGAAGGCCACATGATTATACAAGCAGGGCACAGTGTTTTTTTTTACCATGTTTTGTATATCGTTGGTTCCTATAACCCATTGTTCCCATAAGGCTGGACCTTCATCCATTGTGGTTTTACCATTTGCAAGATTTTTCAAGAACACAACCCCCACAAATAACAAGGGCCTCCTTCAGTTTCTTCCACGCTGTTAAATTACAAGATACATACCATGTTTCAATGTATGAAGATGAGGATAAGAAGTCAGTACAACTGGTTCATGAACATGCCCCCTGGTGGGGTTTGGTATTATATTGTTGGAGTGTGGGTTATGCTGAATTTTATTGTGTGTAACATTAAAGTATCAATGTCTGCGGTCCATGAGACATTTCAGAGCAACAGTAATGATCTGAGTGATGGATTGTTCTTTGCACCAAGTGTACAAAATAAAAACAGAAGAAAGAGTTCATGGCTGTGTGTCCATCTGCATGCTTCACTTCCAACTACACTGAATTGATTTTTGCCAAATTCAATGTTGGGATTTATTTCAGACATTGTAAGGCAGAAAGAATTTTATATATTCACTTTATTATGTATATTTCAGTCAACACAACTATATATATATATATAGTTGTGTTGACTGAAATATGTATAATAAAGTGAATATATAGAATCAATACACAGCGGGATGACTTTGTTCAATAAGAAGGAATTTTGGTTCACTTCATACTAATATAATTCTTACACTATGTGAAACTTAAATATATAAATTTTCTAAAAACAATAGCTCATTTTATGACAATCAGGTATATTGAAATAAACTCTACAGCTCATAAGATCCACAACTGCTCTTTGAAGCACTTTTCATTGTGGTGTACATTTTAAGAATTCAGAAAAAGTACAAGGAAGGAGACTATCAGACATAACCTAGCCTGGAGAACCATCCACATGCTAAAGGAATGGAAGTGCCTTAACCTTTCACAGCTTACAAGCTCCCAGTCGTCAGTGCCCAATATATCGGTGCCACTGTTGATTTGATCTGACACATTTTTTTGGAACTAATTTTTTTTACTGTTTAGGTTTTGCAGGGTATGGTCCTTCAATCCCTACGAAACAGAGTGGTCCTTATAAATATTCCATTTCCTACTGGGTACTGCTCACTTCCCACGTGATGGACATGTACTTCATCAGCCATGCGCTTCACAAGACCCACTTCTACTGAAGAAGGAAAATCACAGGTCAGACAAAAATGGCTATTATATGAACTGTCTTTTCCACACTGGGGTTACAGACATTAGATTCCTAGGGCAGTGACAAGTATCATCATCTGAAATCTGTAGTCATGTAGTTTGGTAGGTAACAAAGTAAATGGCATCACATACCACAAGATCATGATATTCATGCTTGGTACATTTCACCATTCAAAGATACTGCTATCAAGCATAAAACAATTACATATACAGTACAAACATTTTATTTGTTTCTTTGAGATCTACATGAATCTAAGGTCCTGCCACAACAAAAACATCATATACATGGTAATGCAGACTAAAATGCTTATATATTACAACTAAATAAAAATAGTATTATATATACACAAAGTAAAATAAATATGTAACATTAATTTATAAGATTTGAGGTTCTAATGGCAGTGAATATGAATGTTGCCGTCTTCTGGTATGTAACATCATGCAGTGTGGCAGAAGATTGCCACTGTTACAAAGGATTCTTGCTGTCTGCCAGACTATGTGGTGCCAGACCCCGGGAGACAGTAATACTTACGTAATATTGTCTAAAAACATAAACTGGAGTACTCAGTTTATGGTCTTCTGGGTTGTGACACACTGTGTAGTCTGGTACATGGATACCAAACCTCAAACCATACACCAGAAACTAGACTTTAAAACTAATAAAAGTGCTTGAAAATATAAAATTCACAATGATCAAAAATAATATCAATTCTAACAACTAAAGTTCTTATTAGAGAGTCCATTCATGTGTAGTGACATACACATTTGCAAAAGTATTGGGGCATGATGCTCTTGATGAGCATCTTATCATGCATTCACATTTATCATAAAAATTACTGCCCACACAATTTTTGTTCTGAGCATTCAACCTAATACTGTTAATTTCAAACACACAGGCTGAAATATATTTATGAAAAAACACACAAAATCCATACGACTTAATATTAGAAATGAGCGAGAACTGTGATTCTCAGAGGCACTGTGTCTGTGAAAATACACTCTTCTTGCATTCTAATTTGAACATCTGTAGATAATAAAACAAGTAATGTGGCTGAATAAATTTGATTGTCTTAAAAGTTTATTGAAAACAAGCAGAAGTTCTTGTTCTTCATCAGCATGTGGTTACTTTTCTTGTTAATATCACACAATACAACAGCTAAAACTTTAAAAAGAACATTCAAATTAAGTAATTGAAGTTCATTCATGCAATTAAAAAGAAAAAAAATGAGAATAAGGATTCAAATCACATCCAATACTTGCACATTATGCTAACAGTCTTGGCTACTGTACATGTTTTGTATCTTTGGGTGTTCTCTATTAGGTCATGATACAAAACACGCAGAAGACAGGAAATGACAAAACACCTAGATTTTTGTACGTATTAAAAAGTTTTTGCATAGCCTATATAACTTAAAATGGAAAAGAAGAAAGTGAATTATGAATTGAGAAAGATGTGTAAGTGGGTGTGTCCCAGCATTTGCATGGGAAATGACCAAAAAAAAAAAAAAACGTCATTACAGCCAGACTCTGTGCCAAGACTCAAATCTCAGGTCTCCTGAATATGATACACAGTCCAGCCACTCAGATATGACACTGTTTCTATCACTATTAATAAAATTAAGACTTCTCTTCAAGTGCTAATATAAATGTTTAACATGTCTGTACAGAAGACACTGGTATTTGTGCAAAATATCCACTTTACTTCCACGGTTGTAAACAGTGTCTTCCGCAGACCATTTACTGTGCTGCCACAGAGGACACTGATGTCAACCCCCTGATACCTATCTGGATATATTTTCATATAAATGCCAAGTATCCATTGGCTGCATGCAAACTACAGGGGTATGTCCACTACTATTTGTGGTTACTGCTACGCTTAGCACCAGGCATAGCCCACAATAGCGTAAAAACAACATGCCTGAACATCGTGACCTTCGATTAAAAGAAATATGAAAAATCATGGCAGTAGGCCACATGTTAAGAATTAGAACACATACGGACTCTACCCCAATGCAGCTCAATATATGTGACCTAAATTACAAAAATATAAATTTCATATTATACATCTTCCATGCAATAAACATATGCAGGTGAATTTATTTCAAATTTATTACCCTAGTTCCTAATAAGGGTTACACTTACATGTTACTCCTGAAACATGTACGGGTAATCATTATGCACAAACTGATGCAAAAAAATATAAATGTATGGTTTTAAACTATATTTTAATGAAACAGGTTGGCATCACAATGACATTCTAGGCCTTATATTTGAAGGAACCAGGTTCAAATCTTGGCTGTGCTAATGGCCATTGCCAGTGAATTACCTAGTCACCCACCATACAAGATCACTTTCCCATTGCATTTGATGCTATATAACCTGTACAGTTGAAATAAAGTTGTACAGGAGCCTAATAAACTATCAGTAATAATATCTCAACCTGAAGCATGGAAGGAAACTTAATCACAAAACCCTGTTGATTGTACTACATTAATTATTATTGCTGGCTGTTTTTTTTGTTGTACAGTATTTGTGACAGTTCCATTTTTACACTCTCTTTCTCACCAGATTTCATTTTCTTAAGTTCTGCTGTTACCAGTTCACCAAAAAGATCATCTTCATCTAAGGATTTTCTTGTTGGTAAATTTTCTACAAGTTTTGCTAATACCGACGTCAGTGACAAACATGACTGTCCCAAATCATCCCCAGCTTTTCTCTTGTATCTGTCTTCACAGGCTTGGCATTTTGTTGTTTTATCTGATAGTAGCTTCGGCAGTGAGACAGTAGAAGTTGTTGAGCTTGCTTCCACTGTTGCCACAGGTGATGACCCAGTTGTTGGGATTGGAGATGATACTGTTGTTGCCACAGTAGTTGCAGCAGTTGTGGATACTGATGAGCCCACATTTGGTAACATTTCTGTTGTCACAGGAGGTACCACGTCTGTTGTGACTTCTGGTAACAATTCAACCTTACATACAACCTCCTCAGGTGAATTGGCCATTTCTGCAGATGTTAATGAGCAAACTGACTGAATTAAAGGTCTTATTGGTCTGAAAGATCTGAAATCAGAGTGACACAGTGCAAGGTACATATAACTGTAAGCATAAATTTTTGTGAAGGCTGACAAAATATAGTTACCACCACACTCTATATAGACATGAGAAATTGTTAAAGTTCCTAATTTTTCTTAAGGCTATGGTCCCATGAAATGTGCCATGTAGTCTGGTGGAAAACAGCAGGTGCCTCCAAACTGCCGGTAACCACATTCTAGCCTACACAATCTCACATCCCAGAACACTACTATCTCTGAGAACCTTAAATCTCATACAATGAATGTGATTCATCATAACGGTCTCATCCAGTAAAATGTACAAACAACATGTAGATGTATCACTTCTCTCCCACTTTCTCTTACTGCTACCATCTTCCCCTCTTTACCCACCTTCACTTTCTACTGAGCCCATCTGGGAATAATCATTACATTTGCTACATCTGTTTTTCTTGGACACACATGAATTATTTTTTCAGTCTCACAATTTTATTCTGCAATTCCAAATATAAAAGAAAATAAAGCAAATGTGAAGTGCAAAAGTGCATCAAAATGACATGTGAAACTTAACAGTTAAGGGTGTACACTTGATGCAATATATCCATCTACATCCTATATCTAAATTCATAAAAATCCTCCATACAATTAAAACCTTCCAGCACACTCAGCTACGTGAAATGTGATGCATGTCATGCCTACCTCCGCTTCCTAATGTGTGTGGTGAGAAAGGACATGTTTGGAAACAAGTGCCAAGGCCTCCTCTTTGGAATCTCACTTGTACATCCATTTCGTCTTTCCTTTTCTTCCAAGCGCTTTTCCTTTGTGAACCTCTCCCTAAGTCGCAGCCATCTATTTTGACATTCAGCAGCTATAAGATAAAGTGATACTCAATACTAGTAGCAGCAATGAAGAAGGCAAAGTTGTGACTGTACCTATGCACAACACTGTGGATAATGGAGGTAAAGCTCCACACATTCATAATTTCTGTGCTAAATGTATTATGCGGTCACCTTCAGGCGTTACCCTAAGGAAGAGTCCACAATACCCATTGGACCAAAGGCAAAAATAATCACAGTCTCAATCTACAAACTAGGCCCTTTCTCAGTCTGTCATCAGTGTATGAATGAATGGAGAATACACGTTTCAGGTGGAAAAGTATAAACTGCCATGACTGTAAACAGAAGGATATACTCCTTTGTTTCATTTAGTGGTAAACATGGATTCATATGTAACTGTTAATCTGAAGAACCATAACATACATGGTGTTTCAAACAATATTGCAACAAATGAGTACTGTTCATATTTCATGTTGCATTTCAAATTAAGAACTACAAAAGCAGTGAAAGGAAATGGAAATGCTAATGACAGAAGGAAATGCAAAACCTGTATTCGAAGAGAAGACGTAATAGACATTTTATTATGGATTAACAGACAACCCGCTGCTGATTGCTCATAGCTCTTTACAGACAAGCAAATACCTTCCATATTTTTAAAACGCCAACAAAATGCATTAATTAAATACAAAACACAATCACAAAGCACACCATATCAGGTGCCAACTCCTATATGTTTCAGTACCTCATATGAAGTCAGTTTTGTGATCTCACTTTTGTATTTCATTAGTGCATTTTGTTGGGTTTTTTTAAAATATGGAATGCAAGTCAATGCACAGTATGAATAACATAAAATAAGCAAATACCTGTTCCTAATGAACTTCCATGTCTTTTGTGCCTCAAAGACCTAACACAAGTTGCAATTAAGATGTAATGTTGTTGTACAATCCAAGCATTCATCATCATCACAATGCAACCTGGTACTTCTGAAATTATATCCTGAACCAGTTCCTCACAATACACACCACATTCTATATCTCTCAGCTGCATAGTAACATTCATCATATAGCAGTAGCATTATTTAAATCTTTGCTACTTCAAATATGGTGGCAATCTTATGTTTATGGGTCCGTGCATCATCTTGATAGTTGAATAAAGAGAAACCAACTTGATGCCACTTATTTTATTATATATTCAATATTCATTGAATGCTCAACATGTTTCGGCCGTTAAT
>Ga0123357_10005162_pt1 | contig 15578 bp, 8 predicted proteins | sample TergutEmb28metaG_FD_89873 | JGI IMG/M metagenome (GOLD analysis project Ga0123357, IMG submission 89873) | Embiratermes neotenicus P4 segment gut microbial communities from Petit-Saut dam, French Guiana - Emb289 P4 | ecosystem: Host-associated > Arthropoda: Insects > Digestive system > Gut ... | reverse complement strand
TTTTTCGCTCAGTGGTAAAAGAAATATTCAAAAACTAAATAGAGCTTACAGCAGCGGGTCTGTCCGGGATTTTCACCCGGTTCCCTTTTAATCTTTTTCTCGAATGAGAAAAATGAACCGTTGCACGGGGCAAAGATAAAAAAAATTTTGTATTTATTACGAATTACTGCTCTTTTTTCGATGAAATATTATAACTTTGTATAGGAAAAATTCTAAAAGCGATGGAAAATAAACGGTTAAAATTGCCCATAGGGATACAAACTTTTGAAAAGTTACGAGAAGGAAATTATGTTTACGTGGACAAAACAAAATATCTTGTTGATTTAGTTGATAACGGCGACATCTATTTTCTTGCCCGTCCCCGAAGATTTGGAAAATCGCTGACTGTTTCGACTTTCGATGCCTTGTTTTCGGGTAAAAAAGAACTTTTTAAAGGACTTTATGCAGAAGAGTTTTTGAACAGACCCGATTTTCAGCCAAGTCCGGTTATTCGTTTAGATATGAGTAAGATAATAACAAATCACGGATTATCTGAAATAGAGAATGGCATCATCAAACAAATGAAGGATATTGCCGACAATCTGGCAATTACATTAGCTGACAGTCATTTGCCCGGAATTATGTTTGAAGATTTAATTGTAAATATTGCAAAAAAGTATAATCAAAAGGTAGTTGTTTTAATTGACGAATACGACAAACCTTATACTGATTTTATGACAGATAACAATATGGCGGATAAGGTGCGCGATGTATTGCGAAATTTTTATATAAGAATAAAAGCAAACGATGAATATATCCGTTTTGCATTCCTTACCGGAATCTCAAAATTTACTAAATTTGGCGTTTTCTCTACATTGAATAACCTGAATGATATTTCTCTTGACGAGAAGTATGGGAATATTTGCGGCTATACGGAAAATGAAATTATAAACTGTTTTCCGGATTATCTCGAAGAAACTGCAAACGATATGCAGATTACTACTGAAGACCTGATAGTAAAAATGCGTAATTATTATAACGGTTTTTCATTCGATATAGGAGCTAAGACAAGACTTTACAATCCGTTTTCTACTTTACTGTTTTTTGATAAAAAGGAATTTTTGAATTACTGGATTGATACCGGTAAGCCCAAATTCATTGCGGAATATTTGAAAAACAGGAACTTAACGGTTGAGCAATTCCGACATTTACCCGTTTCTAAGGATTTCGTCAAAAGTCCGGGTGATGTAGATTCCACGCTGCCCGAAGGGTTTTTATATCAATCCGGTTATTTGACTTTGCGACCGGGAATTACGGATGATATTTCTTTAGATTATCCTAACGTAGAAGTCCTCAATTCCATGTCGAAATTGTTGGCTCAAAATATTTTACCGGAAAATGAATATAATTATTTCCGTAACGATTTGTTAACGGCGCTGATGTATAAAGATGTTGAAAAATTAATTCAAGTACTTAACAGTCTGTTAGCAAGTATTCCTTACGATGATTTTTCGGCGGCTGCGAGAAGAAGCATCTCTGATAATAATTATAAAATCAAACCACAGGAATGGCTTTACCGTTCCACTATTCTTGCTTTTCTACGCGGTTGCGGCGTCGTGACGACTGCTGAAATGCACACCAACTTGGGTCGCGCCGACTTAGCGCTTTCTCACAAGGGCAGAACTTGGGTAATAGAAATAAAAGTTGCTTACGAAGGTGAAAATCCTGAAGAGAAAGCTGAAGAAGCCATCCGGCAAATTTTAGATAGAAATTATGCGAAACCCTATGCCGATGCTGTTTGTGTTGGATTGGCGATTGATGATTTGCAAAGGCAGATTACGAGCTATAGGTGAAATTTGCAAAAAACATCATACCTCATTATTAATATGATTGGGAGTGGGGACGACTTGCAAAATGGGTTAGAATAAAAACAGGTATAATACTTATTCCCGAAGCGTGTCTTACCTTTCGTAATGATTTGGTCTTGTGGATGTCGTAAAGCGTGGAAAAGCGAAAACACTGCAAATCAAAACGGGAATTTCGGACGATATTAATCCATCATCACAAATGCAGCCCAATAATAAGGCGATTTATATTTCTCCCTCACGCGTTGCTGCGCCGCTTTGAAAGCCGACTGTTTGGTTTTACCTCCCAGCCATTCGCTGTAGAAAGTAGTCATCAATTCGGCAGTAGCTTCGTCCGGAACTTTCCAAAGGCTCATGATCAACGATTCCACGCCAGCAAGTTTGAATGCGCGTTGCAAACCGAAAACGCCTTCGCTGTTTTTTACGTCTCCCAAACCGGTTTCACATGCCGAAAGTACAACAAGTTTCGTTTTTGTCAAGTTCAGGCGGGAAATTTCGTCAGCGGTAAGGATACCGTCTTCTATGTCGTTTTTCATGATGTATTCCTTAGCGAGCCATTGATTGTTAGCGCCCGACATGATTAAACCTGAGCGCAATAACGGATTTTCAAATGGCTTTTCCCTGTTGCCGCCCAATTGTTGAACAATATCTTCGACAGCTTGGTTTTCAATATCAGGGAAGAAAAAACCATGCGTGGACAAATGGATAACACTGGTTTTCGTACCTGACAAATGCTTGAACGATTCTTCGTTGCCGTTGTCTTCAGTATAATATTGATTCGGAATATGTTTGTTGTTTAATTCTTGAACGATTTGTTCGGTTTCCGTTTTTGTGCCTGCGAGGTATTTCCATTCCGAAAAACCGCCGCGCAGGGTGGAGTCGGGCAATTCGGCATCTCGCCTGCCATCGTTCTTGCGAAGACGGTCAACAAAGCGGTCGGCGTTTTCATTTTCCTGCGTATCGCTGCTATAACGTTTAGCGGCGGCAAGCATTGCCGACTGTTGGGCGTCATAAGCCAGACCGCCATAAACTACCGTCGTATCCTGAACGGAAGCAGCGGCAGTTTCCTTTTTCAATCGCTCTATTTCGCGGGTACTCGAAACAAGCTGCAAGTTGTATTTATCGGATAGCAAAATGCTTTCTTTATCAGTTGGCAAGGCATTGAAAGCAATTTTGTACAACAAGCCCGAAGGCGAATAATAGATGTTTTTTACATCCGGCAATTCTTTTTCGAGTTTTTGCCAGATTAGTTGATATATTTCCTTGCCTTTATCCGTATAGAGCGATTGCGTTTGTTCCTGCGTATCCTGATTGCCGGTTTGCAGAACGGACTGTAATTCTTTCTGTTCGCAAAGCGGAATCCATTCGGGAGATTTCATGCCTGCGCGCAACACCAATGCTGCGTACATCGTACTGTCTGTCCATTGCTTGTCGTACAGGCGGAAACTCACAAATTCAACGGCAGCATCGGTTGGGAGTAGTTGTTTTTGAACGTCTTGCCAACTTGCAGGTAATGTGTTTTCCGTATTTTGATATTTTTGCGAAGCAATATTCAAATATCTTAGTAATCCATTTGTTAAAGATTCAAGCGTTTTTGTTTTAGTATCTTTGTCGTCATCGTCTTCGGGCGCTTCTTCTATCTGTTTTTGGACTTCTTCAAATTGAGCGTATTTTTTTAACAGGATTGAATCGCCCGAATTGATAATTGCTTCACGTAAATTATTTTCAACGCGAAGAAGCAATCCTTTGGTAAATAAAGCATTATTGAAAGATAAGCCTGTTGAATAATTGGAATAATCAAAAAACAAAGAGAACAATAAATCAGTTTTATCTTTCATGGTTGCCCAATATTTATTTCTTTGGTTGGAAGAATAATAAGAAAAGTAATAATTAACGCGGTTTTTAAAGATTTGAAAGCCTTCATCCGCAGCTTTCAGCGCCTCTTCATACCTGCTTGTAGATTGATATACGGCAGATAAATCAAATAAAACGTTAGCAATCTGCGTTCTGTCATTTCCTACTTTTTTTGTAAGTTCCAATGCTTTAACAAGACAATCTTCCGCTTCTTTGTATTTTCCTAATTTCGTATATATTTCAGCAGTATGCGCTATTGTAAATGCGTATTGTCCTTCTCTCTTTTCAGATTTTTCCAGATTTTCGCAAGACAATACTAAATACTGTAACGCTTGGGTGTAATTTCCATATTTCTCTTGTATTAATCCTAATTTATACAATGAATTTATATAAAAGATTAAATTCTTTATATCTAATGCTTCCTGACAAATATTCATAATCTCAAGAAAACGCTTTTCTGCTTTTGGAGTTTCCATATCGTTGGAAATCACGTAAAAATTTGCTAAATATTGCAGAGAATTCAGGTATTCAATGCTGTTATTACCTTTTTCTTTTTTTGTATTTTCAGCCAATTTAATCAAATATTGCTCGGACTTTTCCCTTTGTGAAGTTTTGTTATACAGTTCGCTAAATTTCTTCAATATAAGATTGTAATCGGCATAACTCAATTTATTATCATAATAGTATTGCTGCGCTTTAAGCAGGTAATTCTCCGCTTTTTCAAAGTCTCCTTTGTCTATAAACAAAGCAGCCATATTAATCAACGCATTGCATTGAATTGACGGCTTGTTCTGGGTAGCATCCAAAATTTTAGTTAAATATTCTTCTGCTTTCTGAAAATCGCGTTTTTGCTGTTGATAGAAATTGACTAAATGATATAAATCTCTAATATATTCTGTATCTGTATTTTGAAATTTTGATTGCGTAATATCAAACATTGACAGAAGATATTTTTCGGCTTCATTGTAATCGCCCATTTCAGTGTACACAGTAAATAAATCATATAGGGACTTTATGTGTTCTTTATAATTCGTATCCTTATTTTGTTCCGTTAATTTACTTATTTTCAATAAAATATCTTCTCCTTTGGTTATGTTCATTGAAGATTTATACAGATTGCTCAGTCTTCGTAATATTTTGACATTTTCACTCTTTTTATCAATGGCATTCCGAGAAATAAATGCTTCTATCTGTGCTTCTGTTTGTCCTTCCTTCTTGTAATCTCTCATCATAACATACAATTCTCCCAAACCTATCATCTGAGTCAAATACTCTATTTTATCTTCGGTCGATGCGGATAACAATTTTAAAATGCAGGTTTCGGCTTTATTATAATCCTTGTTGTCATATCTGTAATAGTTTGCTAATTTTAATAGATTTGATTTAAAAATTTTATTGAAATATTGCTGATTTTTTACGCCGGTAATTTTTTTTTCTTTATCTGATAATTCTGATAATAACAATTCAATCTTATCATATTTTTTTTCACTTGAATAAGCTGTTGTAAGATAATCAATTGCTATTAAATACAATGAATCGCTGTTGAAAATCGACAAGTTTGGTTCAATTAGCTCAATAACGTTCTGAAATTTCTTTTCTTTGGAGAATTTGGCAACTTGCGCAAGAAGCGAATCGGCTTCTTGCGCTTGCATTGCGGCGCAAATTCCTATCAGCAACGCTATTGAAGTAAAAAATCTGTTCATTTTATTTTTTTCCGCTTGTTTTAGCAGCAACCGGCAAATCCATTTTCTCCAGCACATCTTCGGTCATCATATCGGCGGGGGCTTTCAGCGTCGTGATTACCCACTGTTTGGTTATGTCGTTCCATTTTTGCGAAGAAATCATTTTCCAAGCCCTTTGCACAAAATTTTCATCGTTGTCGGCATCTTGCCGCAATTTCCAGTCGGATTTCCAGTTTTTGCGGTAATTATCGGTAACGCCGCAGGTTTCCTTGATATTCAGTTCTATTCGGTAGTCTCCTGTACCCCAACTGTTTTTGTATTTATTGTTTTCATCGCGGTAGCCCATATACGAACGGGGAATAATAAAACTTTCCCCTGCAATTTTGTATTTGCTTTCACTGCCCTTTGCCCTGACGTAGCGAAGTTTGTTATTGCTGTCAAAATCTTTCGGACTTACTGCTACGCTTAGCGTAAAACTGCCTAATTCCTGATCTTTTTGCATTTCCGTCAATTCGTTCATCCACGACGAAATCAAACGCATCTCTACTGCAATTTGCAGGTTGTTGCGCTTGTCGAACGAAAATTCGGTATCGAAATTCGAATTAGGCAAATCCAATTGGTAGGGGTTAATTATCAATGTATCCAATGCAAGCTCAAACTTGGTGTGATTGACGATCCGGCTGATTTTTGATTCGTCGATATGGCAGGAAATGTAGAATGCCGTATCGCCGTCAATGGTGCGCAAACAGCCTATTCCATTAAAATTCATCCCTGACGGATCCAGCGGACCGTCGAACGACGGATGCGAATAGAAATTATTGACAGGTTCAACCGTGGTCAGCGTTTCCTGATAAGCATTTTCCGCTTTCACAATTTCTTCCCATTTTATTTTATCGTTGGCGTTTTTAGTAATCAGCGAAGCAATGGTATTTACTCCAATGTCAACAAAAGACGTTACATAGCCTCCCGCTACGCCTTTCCCTGCATTCAGAAAGGCTTTTCCCAAATCTAACAAGAATCCGCGCGAACTTTCTCCCTGTTTTTTGGACTCGTTCTGAATAAGAACATCTATCTTGTCGCTGGTGTAAATAAAAGTTTCGTAGCGGGAAATCTTGTCGCGTTTCTGCGCCGAGGCATTCCATGATAAAGCGGCAGTCAGCAGTATTGCAAAAAAAATGCAGAATATTTTCATAATTTTAAAATTTGATTGTGTTATTATTTATTATAATTTTTTACTTTTTTCGCGACAAAAATAATAAAAAATTTTAATTTCTTATTAAAATTATGCACTAACGGTCAATTTTTGTCGTGAACAGTAAAATATTTTTTAGAGGTTATGTGCAATACGCGCATATCGGTAAGGCTCGGACGGGAGGTGAACTCCCAAAATCCTGCGAGGCGTCCCACGAGCCCCCCGCTTGCGCCAACCTGCCTGTTATAGGCAGGTTGATTTGTTTATGTTTAGATATTTACTTGTTAATCTTCATTCCTTTTTCAAACTTGTAGTTTTAATTACTAATTATTTGATTGTAAAGAACTAACTACTGAAACTTCTGAAGATGAGTTTCTTGTGCTTCTTAAAGATGCTACATTACTCTGTGTAGTTTTTTCTGAAAACCCATCGCTATCGTAAATTAAACGCCCTTGACCTCTTTTTATAGTTCCTGGCGCTTCCTCAGTTATCATTAATGCAGAATAAAAGTTTTTTATACCGGAAGACGTGATTTCCCCTGAATAAATCTCTACTGATTTAAATGGATAACTGCTCATTGTTCCGGTTACTTCCGTAAAGACAGAAAATTTATTTCCATTGCCTGTAACGAATGAGCCCAATCCACTTCCAATTTGAGGTCCGTTAATGTAATCACAGACAACAGTCAGTTTTGTGTTATCCTGTTCCGAAAAGGTTATTAGCATATCAGCGAATTTGTATCCAGGAGAGAAACCATCAGAAAAGTTACTTTTTACTAAAATGTCAGGCGAGACAAAATATATCCCCTCAATGTTAGGAGGATTGTTGCCGCCATTGATTTCTATGCCGAGATCTTTGAAATTTTCTAAAATGTCATCTGGAATGATATTATGAACATCTGGGGTCAGACCTTCATCGTCAACAGGTGGTTGCTCAACAAGGCGGAACGAAGAAGCGGAAGAAGGATAATATCTTAATGTAGCAGTATTAGTATTATTTAGTGAAAAATATGAAAAATCGTCAGTTAAATCTTTATGTTCTAATAACCAGGTTACATCAACACCATTGCTATAGTCGTATCTCTTTACTGCAGGAAAATCTTTTAATATTTTGAACGCTTCATCTAATGTTTTCCCATTAAGTAATTCTTTATATAAATAGTATCCGCTTTCTTGTCCCGAATAATTACTTTCATCCCAACCTACATAAACATCTGCGCCCCCATAATCAGTAAATGACTGTGCCATAGAATAATTTACATTGCCATCGCAGCCCATACTTTGGCATGCAACCATATATATGCAAGCCCCTGAGAAATCGCCCTGCTTGTAGTATTTTCGTATGAAATCACCGGAAAACGCATATCTTTGGGAAGGAGAATTTGATATTGAACCATCTTTAATATCGCTTTCCAAATAATTAACTCTACAAACCAATTCAGGTTCAGCTTTATTTACATTACCAATATCTTCTCCTGATAATATCCATGGTTTGTTATCGGCAAAAAAGCCATGAGCAATGTAATAGATTGCATCATAATCTGCAAGGCTTTTTCCTCCTTTATTACTAATATCTATTCCCCTCAAATAATCTACTGTAATATCCGGAGCGTTTAATTGGTAGCAGTTCCAACCTGCTTCGCTAAAACGGGATTTTAGATTTTCTAAAAAATAATTGTTCCATGGACGATCGGTTTCCGTCGATTGCTGATTTAAAAGCAATGCATATTTCTGCGTATTTCCAGGAGATTGCCTGAATGCGTTTGTCACAGTGATATTGTTTGCGACAGACGAAATACTATTTTCAGACATCAACTCATCAGATGCCGGAATAGGTGGAATATACCAGCCTACAAGCTCATCATTCTCTAATTTGATAAACATTCCATTCTCTTTTACTTCCACATTCTTTACTTCTTTCATTTTCCTGTACTCCTTAGATAGTGCGTTAAATCCTCCAATTGGGTCATCGCTCAACAAAACCGAATCCGCCGTTACTTTGATTTCCTGATAGGCTTGCTCAATCTGTGCATCCGTAAATTCAGATTTGCCGGAACTGTCGCTTTTTTCACACCCCGTCAGGATTAATCCTATAACAAAAAATAAAATGCTGTACTTTCTAAAATCTTTCATAATTTATATGATTTATAATTTATAATTTATAATTTCTCCTCATTCATTCAATATAATCAATCCTCGCATAATCCGCCGAAACAATCCCTCCGGTACTAAGCCAAAAACCGTAATTCGGAAGAAATTGGCTGTAAGTTGTCTTATATACGAAATTTTTATCGGCAAAGAAATACATCTGATTTCCCGCTTTTCGTATCGTATAAACATGATGCGCGTTTTTTGTTAAATTCGACGGTTGAATATACCAGTTGTCATAAGCGCTGCCATTACAATACCCTATTTGCATCTTATCGTTATTGAACAGGGCGATATAATAAAAAGAATTTTTATTGCTATCTACTCCATAAACGATTCCCAAATACGCATCAACGCTTGTCACTGCAACAAAGTTAAATTGAGCGCGAATCTCCATTTGAAAATCGAGCGATTGATTCAGATTGGAAAAGTTTTGCCATGTGTGATAATTTTGTTTTCCCTGAATAACCAATTCGCCGTTTTCATACCCTTGCATCGAGTATCCATCATTTTTTTCAACCCACTCTGAGGTTGCCGCATTGTCGAAATTCTGCAGATAGACATTCTGTGTCGGCTGCATATCGCCGTAATTTTCCGGTCGAATGCGCGGAGTATTGTTTTCTCCGTTACCGATAAACATATCTATCAGTTCATCCTCGTTCTTTGTCTGTCCGCAAGAAAATAATAGGATTACGGTTGCTATTATTAAAAATATTTTTTTCATATTGTTTATTGATAATATTATTATATGAATTACTTTTTATTCCATTTTTTAAATGTTTCAGAATCATTTTTATCCCAAACGTATACTGCATCTATAGCTTCCTCTTCAGTTTCATAGAAATATATATTATTACCACCTCCACCGATCCAGTATTTCCCGCCTTTATCTTTGTGAATAGTACTCATTGTACCATCTTTAAATACGATTGAACGTTTTGACTTATTTTCTATAGAATTACTGTCATCTACCCAACTTCCGGACTTATTTTTATCGATGGTTCCAATTTTTATGTCATCTTTCTTCGAATTTGAAGAATCATTCGACGACCTTGAATCATCATTGCTCGAAGAGTCACTATTGTCTGAAGAAGAATAGTTCAAACTTGGGTCATTCATGATTTCAACGATATAATTAAGAACCTTATCACCCACATAATTAACGGCATCATATACTCCTTGAGTCTGGCTTATTTCGGCAACATCATTATCGGATGCATTAAAACCGCCTATGGCTTTAAGATAATAAAGCGTATAGTCATATACTTTGGCTGTTGAAGGTAAGCCTGCCTGTACAAAATATTGCCAATCTCTTTGTTTCCGAAGTTGTTCGGTTAATATTTGATCGGAATAATAATTTGGTATAGCTTTGGCATTTGCTAAAAGAAATTCAACTTCTTGCCTCATTATGCCATTGACTGCGCCGGCTTGCTCTTGATCGCCAAAGTCAATTTTTGCTGCATAGGTTCCCTTTTGATGCGCTTGAAGCAACGGAATATAAAAACTTGCTTTACCTTCTGTTATATTCTTTATTTCATTAGGAATAGCCCCTGTTACAGCATCTGCGATAGCGCCCAAGAGAGACCATGAGTTTTTCTTAGTTGTCAGCCAATTAGCTGTTCTTGTTATTATTTTAGCCTGCAGCATACCGCTTGCATCTATTTCCAAAGGCAAATCAAATTTACTGTTGTTTTGTATTTCTCCATAAACAATATAACTTACCAATCCTTTTACAACTACGGCTCTGGCGGAAAATCCTCTTGCTTCTTTCCATTTCTCCCATTCTTCATTTGTTGAACCAATATATTCCGTACTCAATATTTGAATATTGTTTTTGGCTTCTTCCTTTAGTTTTTGGTTTACCACATCCAAAATATTAGATTGGTTAATTGCGAAATCTTTATATATAGGGTTATAGCGTATATTACCAATGTTTTTCAACACATCAATACCGGAAGAATAAGTAGAATTGATCATATCCCAATATCTTGACAATAAATCTGTTTTTTTATTAGAATACGATAGCCACATATATTGTGAGTTAAAATTGTCGAATTGTTCTATTGATTTTGGAGATTGCAGTAAATATAATCCTTTAAAGTAATTTCCTCGGATATTTTCAGTTTTATTGCTTAAATCATTTGCCGTCAAATTAAAATCTTGTCCATAAGCGGTTTTCAGTTGATTTATTTCATACACTGAAGACGCCTCTTTTTTGAAAGCATTAGCTACAGCTAATCGTTTATTATTAAATGATCCATACATATTTGCAAAATTCAGTGAATTATTTATATTTTCAATTTTGTCCACACATAATTCCGCTGCATTTGGAACAGGATATTTTTGTACCGCAGCAATAATATCTTCATACGAGGAGCTGCTTGTTATATATTTCATTTTTGCATCGCCCGCATATTGATTTGTTGGGTATAAATCAATCAAAGATGGTAAGCTGCTTCTGTCTAATGAATTTATAGCTTTTTGAAAAACTTCATCAGTTTGTGAACTGTTAGGAAATGCCGTCTTAAAATCTTTTACATCTGTAATATTTTTCACCGTGTAGTTATTTTCCGCCGAAGCGTGCATTATACTGAAGTTCTGCCCCGTTCCATTGATGAACTTATAGTTTTTGTTAGCCTTTTTTATCCATTGCATCGGGTCGTTAACAGTCAATGTTTTATTTTTCCCCGCAATCTGATCAATCAAATAAGCCACCGAAGCCCCTGCAAGCGCGCCTATTGCCGCATTGGCGACCCGAACCGGTTCTTTCCCATTGGCAGTCTGCTGTTGAACAAGGTTCATGTTATACCCGCCATAAGCGCCCACTCCTATCAATCCAACATTGAAAACGATATCCAATCCGTTGCTCTTTTTCTTGTACCCGGCGCCGGATACATTGACCCGTTTATTATAATCCGGCGAACTTACGCTGCTCGCTGTTGGTCTGCTTGTATAGCATCCTTGCATTGCAAGCAACAGGATGCTTATACCAAAAATGCTGATACTGTTTATTATTCGTTTCATAATTTATATATAGTTAACTGATTAAAATTTTATTCCCGCTGAAATTGAAATTAATCTCATTGCTTCCGGCTTTGACAGTGAAAGCCCTTGCTTGTATTCTCCCTTTATGAAGACAGGTCCTAAATTAAACCTGACGCCTCCTTTCCACATGGGCGATGAAACGCCGTATGTAGCAATGAAATTGCTCGAATTAGAATTGCTTGAACCTGAATTTCCCGAATCGGATTTGCTGTCGTCTTTTACAAATAATTGAGCCGATTGATACCCCAATCCGATATAAGGCGTGATAATTTCGGATATTTTTCCCCAATCGGGTAACAGCGGAGCGTATGATAAATAAACGTCAATGCCTTGCATGCCTGTCGATTTCTTAGGATAATCATAGTAATAAGCATTTGAATTTACCTCGAAAGCAGATCGGAAGTATGCTAAATCGAGCATAACCGGCGTGATATTGAAAAACATTGAAACTTCATATCCGCCTTTGTTTTTAATGGCGGAATTATTCACATTATTAAAAAACGTTGGATTAAAAAAAGACGCCTGCTGGTATCCGCCCCCTATCCCTCCTACCGTTTTCTTTCTTAAAACGCTAAAAAAATCCGACAGCGATCGCCCCTGTGGCGATTTGTCGAGTTTTAGCTCCTGATTTTGCTGTGCATTCACTGTGAATGCACAAAGTAAAACAAAACTCAATAAATATTTTTTCATAAACTTGTATTTATATAAATTAAACATTCTCGTCAATCAAAAATCTTTTTTTAACTTTTGCGCCCAAAAATATAATGAATTTTTATTACTTCCTAAAATTATGCGCGAACGGTCACTTTTTTGTCTCGAACGGTAAAATTTTATTAGTTGAGCTGCATTTTTTTATTTATTTTTGCAAAAATTTATTTGTATTAGGAATCATGCATAAAATTTTGATTGTTGACGACGAAAGACCGGCAAGAGATTATATTGCCGAGTTAGTGACTTCTTATATTCCAAAATCTAAAGTGACTCATGCCGACAGCGCGCGGAACGCTTATAACCGGTTGCGGGCGGAAAATTTTGATTTGCTGTTTGTGGATATTGATTTTGGCGTCGGTAAAATGACAGGTCTGGATTTGTTGGAGGAAATCAAGCGGATGGAAAAACAGATTTATGTGATAATTATTTCCGCTCACCACAAATTTGATTATGCCGTCAAAGGTATGGAGCTTGGCGCTGCCCGCTATATTCCTAAGCCTTTGGATAATGAGGAGACGGAAACAGGCGCGGTGCAATGTATAAGTAAACCGCTCTATAAGGAAAAGATATATGATGCTATCAAATTGTATTTAAGTCAGACAAATATCAATTATGTTAATTTGAAAACGCCGAGCGGGGTTCACAAGGTGTCTGTCGACCGGTTGCTTGCCATCGAAATAGCAGGGCGGGGAAAAGTTAAAGTCTATACTTCTGATGCTCTTTTTCCGGAAGTCTTCTGTTCGCTAAGCCGGTTGTATAAACTGTTGCCGCCGAATTTCACTTATATCAACCGGAACTGGATTGTTAATATGCATGAAGTTAAGCATTACAACACTAAATTGCATTCGCGGGAAATCTTCATCGTCTGTCAAAACAAAGAGTATTCGTTTGTTGTCAGCCGGAGTAACATGAAAAAATTATTGGCTGCGTTGAATCCACAAAATATTGAAGACGATAAAAAAATGAAAAATGAATTATGAATTATAAAATTCTGCTTTTCCTGCTTTTGTTTTTGGCGAGCGTTTCCGGTTTTTCACAGGAATCGAAAAAATGGGTGTATTCCTATACCTATCGCTATTTGGGCGTTCGCGACGGTTTGGCGCAAACGCAGGTTTTCAAATCTTTTCAGGATTCATACGGTTATTTGTGGTTTTCGACCAACGACGGAGTAAGCCGTTTCGACGGTCTGCGCTTTGATAATTTCAGTCATGACGATTTGCATATTGATTCCAAAATAAAATATTTCAATCAGTTTGAGTCGGCTGTGTATATGGTTTCTGCAAATTGTATTGCCTTTATATATCCCGACCAGACTGTGGAATATTATCCCTTGCCCGATAATTACCGGATATCTATATTTGATGGAGAAATTGCAGTTATTGGAGAAAATCTTTATCTGTTCAACTGTTATCCTGCAAAAGAAAATCTGGATTACTTTGCCCTTTTAAGGTTTAACTTGAAAACCAAAACATTTACCCGTTTGGAGGAAAATTTACCTGTTCTAAAGACTTGTTTATCCGGACAAAAACTGTATGCCATAACTTTCAATGAAATTAAAAATCAACAACTGATGCTTTACCGGTTAACAAATGAACGATTGCAAACCGTTCAAACCGTTCGTATGGAAAAGCAGGATTTCTATGTTGGATTTTACAAGACCAAACAAAATGAATGGTTTGCTGCACTTGAAAAACGGACGGGATCGCAGCGTGCCGTACATCATTATCAATGTTTTATCGAAAACGACAGCATCCGCTGGGAGGATTGCCAACTGTCATTTCTTGAAGAATTAAAATGTATTGAGCGATGGGACGAGCATCGTTTTTTATTAGGAATAAACACATCCAATCAATCGGCTTTTGTTTGGGATGTAAATGACAAGAGCCTGTTGCCTTTTCCATTGAGTGCGCTTATAGTCAATGATATATTGGTTGATAGGGATGGTAATATCTGGTTTTCGACCGAAGAAGGCGTTTATCAGTGTTCGCGAGCTATGTTCGAATCCTGCCAATTGGGTTTGGGACATAACGATAATATATGGGGCGTAATCAAAGACATGCACGGTAACGTTTGGTTTTCTTCCTTCACTTACGGCTTGTGGCGGGTGGATGGTCAAGGGAATTTACATAAGGCAAAAACCGTTTATAAGGGCAACAATTATCCGGTTTCATACGGATATATGAGCAATTGCGAAGACGGCAAAGGGCGGGTTTTTCAAACGTTCAGCGGCGGATTAGCCGTTTTCGATCCCAAACAAAACGATCCCAACCGATTGGATATTATTGAAAAAGGTACTTCGCTTGCCGTTTATCACGATGCAGAAACAAAAAATATTTATTTTGGAGGGGATACAAGTATTTACCGCACTTTGAATGTTTTACATCCCGATGGAAAATTATCAACCTATCCTGCAGGGGCACGTTTTCCCATAGTTATTGGTAGGGACGGCAATCGAAAATTGAGAATCGGCGCTTTTTTAGGCGAGTCATGGCTGGATGAAGAAAATCAGTCGGTTGTGGAGGATACGGTTCACCGTCCATACACCGGCTTGGTTTCCATGGCATTGGACGAAAAAGGCATTTTGTGGAAAGGAACCACTCATGGCATTTTTGCGGAAGACCTTCAGGGAAACGACCGGAAAATAGCCGGCGGGAAAATTCAATTTGTGATAAACGACAAGAACCGCTACATCATCTGGGGAGTGAAAGATTCTTTGTCGTTGATGGACTTGACGGCTTATCGCCGCGATTCGACCGTTCATATCCGTACTTTCGGTTATTACGACGGTTTCAATTTGCTGGAATGCGGACAGAACGGAGCGAGCATCGATCACGAAGGATATGTTTGGCTGTCGGGAGGCGATAAAGTGATTCGTTTCCAGCCGGAACAAATCATGAAAACGCCGCCGCCGCTAACGCATGCGCCTTATTTGTCGGCAATTTACAACGCCGATAAAAATTCGGAATGGTCGTTGGCGCGGAAAGATTCTTCAATGGAGTTCGACAACGGCAACAACTATTTGCGTTTCGATGTGTTGCAGGCTTCGCCGACTGCGCCCGACAAACTTGTTTTCCGCTACCGGCTCGATGGCTACAACAATCAA
>Ga0123357_10005161_pt1 | contig 15580 bp, 10 predicted proteins | sample TergutEmb28metaG_FD_89873 | JGI IMG/M metagenome (GOLD analysis project Ga0123357, IMG submission 89873) | Embiratermes neotenicus P4 segment gut microbial communities from Petit-Saut dam, French Guiana - Emb289 P4 | ecosystem: Host-associated > Arthropoda: Insects > Digestive system > Gut ... | reverse complement strand
GTTTACTCCTCTAGATCCGCCTTGTTCCGTTTAAACAGGCTCACCTCTGGTCGGATGTAGTTACTCACTACGCACGGACGGTCTTGTATGCAGGGAAGTGAGTGGCTGGTGCCTCAAGTTGCACTACTGCACACCTGGGCTGGGCTGGTGAGGACCAGTGCAAGGTCAACCTCTTACAAAGGTACTGCCTCTCCCATACCCATTGAGCCCTTATTATTATTAATATTATCATCATCATCGTCGTCGTCTCTTGTCACAGGCCTATTCTTCCTGGCGCTTTTCTTGAACCAGCGATGATCCCCACCACTCAGGCTTCAAGTTTCAGGCTGCAGTACTTTCCGTAGTGTGTGTGATATTCCAAGCGTAGCTGTCTTTTTTAGTGAATCGAATATTTTCCTGGTACAGCTTCCAAATTTTTCCTTAAGCTGCTGCTTCTTCTTCTACGTATTATTATTATTATTGTTGTTGAGGGAAACAGGAAACTAGACCGAGACCATGAGCACTGTAAACCAAAGGGCAAGGAGGACGAGGAAAAGCAAAGTTCTAAGGGGAAGAAGATTAGAAGAGGAGCGAAAGAAAGAAATATACGAGGACGAAAGGCTCTGAGAACAGCCTCAAATTGTGTGTGTGTGGGGGGGGGGACATTTAAGGGAAACGGCTCCTTTGTTTTAAGAGGCAGCTTCTCTTGCCATCTGGCTTGCAGATAACGAACAACTCAAGACTTTTCCGTTGATATCACTAAATGAGTCACTCATTACGCCAATCGGGCGCCTTCACATGAAAAGGCCGTCTTCCCGGACATACAAACTGCTGCAGGAATTTCGTTGGATCTTAATTGAAGTACATATTTATGCAAACAGAAACCGTGTAGTCGACAGAGGAGTGTGGCTCGGTGTGTTTGGGGCGGGGGGGGGGGGGGTGGGAGATGCAGCCGCCCCCGTCGGCGGGGTTTTAAGGGGGGAAGAGTGGGCGGCAAAATGAATCTTATAAATTAAAAAAAGGGGTATTCTGCGCTAGACAAATTTTAAATTTTCGAGCCAAGTAAGAGGACAACTAGTAAATACCTTTGTCACATGAACTTGACTGCGAATAATTCGTTTACTTGTTTTCAATCATCGACCTTGTCCGACTATTGCTGCATACTAAAAGAACGAAGACAATAGAAGTATGGCAACCGATAGAGAGGTCTGACACAGCTTAGTTTGTGGGGCTCCTGTAGGGTGAAGCCGTTTGTAACCGCAGGATTTAGTAAGTATTACAAGTTTTCGGATACAAAATTCCCAAACGGTAATCATATATACAGAAAGTCGGCATCAAAATTAGTGCAGTAATTGCCAATTTTAATGTTCGTTTCAGCTTTGGGTGGTCAGAAATGTTCCTGGCAGTGGACTGGGCGACCGGTATTCGATTACCGGACAGGGCTGTGATTCCTCTGCACAAAACGATGTGAAGAATGACTACGAGACTTCCCTTTCCCACACTTCAGTGGATACACGCATCCGTGGTTCAAGGGCCATATCTTCAAACATCAAGTTGATATGAAGAGATTCGAGGTTTTTTCCTCTGACAAGACATCTTTTCGTTTTCCTCAGGCCATTAAAGCAAATGCTGGGGTGATGACGTAAAGGAAGCTACGATTGTTAATTTTCCTTGCCGTTCTCTTCTTCCCTGTTAAAAACCATCCTATTTTTCGTAAATACATCATGTACGTAGCTGACAATGCGTCGTTAAAGAAAAATAAGAAATGAAGGACCATGCTCTTAACAAGGAAGACTGTTTTTATTATAACTCAATGCTTTTGTAAAACGAAGGTCTCTAAAAGAGAGGCACACCTCATCTTGCAAGATATGAGGTTCTGTCACTGTGGTGATGTTGACGAATAAAATTATATCAGATATCAGGCCGTGACGACTGATAACGGTAACTTCGATTGCATGGGTTGGGATTTGAATGATAAGAATAATCGCTTTATAGGTGCCGTTGTGCTCTTTGCTGCCATCTGCAGCGTTTCTCTGGAGCGAAGATAGTGGGGAAGGAAAGACAGTACGTTAAGAGAAGAGGGTGTTTCAGTGATAAATCTGTGATAAATTTTGTGTTGAAGGTCGTGTTTTAAGGTGAGCTAAAAGCAATGACTTTTTAAACATTTGTGCATATGTCCACTAGGGCTTAGGTAGACGTGCTGCACTGAATTGCAGTTTCTTGCAAACACACTAAGGATAAATACGAATCAAGAATGCTTAGCGCAAAATTCTGTGTTAGTAGGTTGTCTGGGATACCAAACGTAGTTATATACCAATAACAACTTCCGGTGAATAGAGAAGTTTTGGCTAATGTTGATACTTTCATCACACAAGCTATATTTTTCAACCATTCAGCCAACGCTTTTATGAAGTTAATCAATTAAGCCACTTATGTATGTAGTAGTTTTGTTTTCAACGGTAAATTTGAACTACAAATAGGGCAGTCGTGCAGGGCGGATGAAGTGAATAAAGCCCGAAAAACTTTTCGACAAAGCAGAAGCTTTTCGCACGCAAGAGCAAGATCATCTTCTTTGTAGACACAATAATTTCACAAATATGTTCTTCTGACATTTCGGCCCGCTTTGGGACCATAGCCCTCGCGATCTTCTGCCTCCAACCTTCAAGTTCAGAGGGATACATTTGATAAATTCTTATACTGTTGTTACGTGGTGGTGCTGCCCGACCTACTTCCCGATTTAGGATGGAATCGATAGTGTCATTTGAAAGAGGGGTCTGTTCATGTGCCGAATTGCAAGTCTTTTCTTACTACAGAGACTGAAAGGAAGCATGTCAGGCGACGCGCGCGATTTCAACAACATGGAGACGCGAGTTGTCATCAATTTTTTTTCCTGCAAGGCAAGGTGCCGAAGGAAATTCACGCCATTCGGACAGAAACATTAGGGGGACATGCACCATCGTATGCCACCGTCAAAAACTGGGTGGCCAAGTTTAAGCGTGGTGATTTTTCCAACTGTGATGCGCCTCGTCCTGGACGACCCAAAACAGTGACCACCCCGGAGATTATTGATCAAATTCACTAGCTCATCTTGGAAGACCGCTGGATTTCGGCTAAATCAGTGCTGAGCAACTGGGCATCTCACGTGAGCGGGTTGGGTCCATCGTTCATGAAGATTTGGACATGCGGAAGCTCTCCGCGAAGTGGGTCCCGAAATGCCTGAACGCGGATCAAAAACGTCAACGGTAACACTCGTCTCAGCAACTTTTGGAATTTTTTCGGCGCGATCCAAATGATTCCCTGTCGCGATTGGTGACCATGGACGAAACCTGGTTATATCACTATGACCCGGATACAAAGCAACAATCAATGGAGCGGCGGCATTGCGGCTCACCCCTCCCCCAAAAATTCCGCGTGCAAAAATCCGCTGGAAAAATTCTCGCCTCGATTTTTTGGGATCAAGACGGCATCCTCCTCACTGATTATCTTCCAAAGGGCCAAACTACCAAGGCGGAGTATTACTCATCTCTGCTGGTGCAATGAACGACATTTTGAAGGAAAAACGCCGCGGGAAGGTCGCCAAGTGGGTCTTGTTCTTGCACGACAATGCTCCGGCTCACCGGGCACTTGCAACCCACAATAAACTGGCCTACCTGGGCTTCCAGTGTCTTGATCACCCACCCTATTCTCCGGATCTAGCCCCGTCGGACTACATCCTGTTCCCTGGACTGAAAAAGCAATTGAAATGTTGCCATTTTTCGTCCGACGCGGAGGTCATTGCTGCCGCGGAGACCTGGTTGGACGGACAAATTTCTTTTTTTTTTTTTTTAATGGCATACAAAAGTTAGAGCAACGGGCTAAGAAATGTATTGAGCTTCGTGGGGGAGTATGTTGAATAAATCCTGAGTTTGTTCGCTGTAGCTTGTTTCCTTCCTGGTCGGACTAAGGACTTATGAGCACCCCCTCGTACAATATAGAATTGATTCGAAAGAATATGGATTCTTCCAGCGAGTTGGTACTACTGCCTCTGCAGTCAATAATTCAATGACTTTTTCACGTAACATTTTTGGCGGACGCGTAATTAATGGTCCTTTGTGACTTGCTCGTTCGCCCGATCTGCCGCCGCATTACTATTTTCTGTGTGGGATTTGAAACTCAACGCATATAAGAACAATCTACACACAGGGAAGCATCGGAAATTTCTAGACAAGACTTTATTTTATTGCGTTGTGTATTGGTAACAAGTTACACTAAGCCAAATAAAACCGTGTTTCGTTTAAACGACAGCTTCAAGCAGTTTCAATAATCTGTTTTCAAGTACGTCTGATTGTTGAAGAAGGTCGTGTGTAACACCTTCCATAATGTGTGGTAAGTTATATTATACAATACAGATTGGCGGGTTCATCTTTCACTGGACATTCTGTGTTTACCTCATGTTAAGAGTACTGAAGGATCAGTATTTTATAAGAGGAGCCGTTTGATAAAATTTATTTTAAAAAATTCGATTTGAACTTCAAGTGAATTTACAGTTGTTCTGGACCGGTACGAACGAAAATGCAACTTGACCACCAATTTTCCTTGTAGAAAACCAGTATAAAATTTAAAAAGTGGGGAGGTACGGGACCTCACTCTTGTTCATGTATCATAATGGGATGTCATACGTAAAGATGAAATTAGAGCGAATTTAGTTTAGTGCTTATGTCTGTGAAATACATGAGTGGATAGATTGTACCTCCTGATACGTTCGTTTTATACACTTCGTGACAAGAAACCACACATTGGATGATATGTTGTGTGTTTCAGTTGTCGACACAAGAAACCCTGCAACAATTGTAATCGATTTAGGCCCATAGTTTGTGCCCATTTCTAACAAAAGGAACCGGAAGGGAGTTTGATTAAGTTTGTTGTGAAGTTCGTATACTTAATTTACTACACAACACAATTGCAAACGACATTTCACGTCCCTATAATGGAAATCACTTGAACTTAATTTTCTGAACACTGTGCTTGTTGTTTGGCTATAACATTCTTCAGTCATGCATGGTCAACTTCGTCAGAATGACGTAATGCATGTGAAGAGGATCTCACCATATCCTGCAGCTCTACGACCTTGCGTGCAAGCCAGTCATTACGCACACTTGTTGCTCATTTCATCCAAGCTACGAAAAGAGAAGTAGGTTCCTTCAAGGCCGGAAATAGCTGATGGCACGCAGATGTCTTCTGCTACGTCAGTGATTTGAAGACACGTCTGAACTGTGCAACGCAATAAGTCTGTATCGCGTATATCTGTCGCATTATATTATAGGAAATAATAATTATAAGCTACTCTGGGACAATACAGATTAGTGATAAATTAAGCCGAAAGTTAGTGTTACTACAATTAAAAAACAAAGAAGGAATATCTGGTTGACGTGGTAACTTCTTTAACCAAGCGAGTTTAAGGAAACCCATGGGAAAATGTGAATTTAGTCCGAAGATTAAATTTCCTGCGGTGGTGCCTATTATTAGCAGGCCATCAGTATGGAACTTTCTTCATGTCACTCTGCTGGCGGTTAAAATCTTGAGGTGGCTGGTAGTTTTTTTTTGGTAAAATTTTTGCCCCTGATAAATATAGGCAGCCTGGAAGTTGCAATAATTGTAGCTCAAGTAACGGGAATAATCTCTCTACAAAACTGAAAAATTAGGTGGAATGCTTCTGGCCATAAACAGACCGTTTTACTGGATACATGGAAAGTCACAGGGTTGCATTTATCTTCAAACAAAGTGGTGATTGAAGACTTGAATCTTAAGCAAAGCTGCACAGGAATTATAGTACAGATTTCCTAATTAATTTCCGCATACCTGTGTATTAAATCCCGGCTTAGAGTTCACCAAATTATCCCGTAGAATACACACAAAGCCATAAAACATTGCGGCAGGATGAAACTTCAAGTGATGTATTACGTACAAAATGGGCAGTGCGTGATGATGGAGCAACAATATATTGAAATATGAAAAGTAACAGGAGTTTAAAAATCCCTATACTATTTCAGCAGGAAAGGAAACATTTGGAATGTGAAGTATAAAGTGTTGCAATAATAGCATAAATACATAGATGCACCTAGACCTGTACTAAGTCTATTCTTTGGAATGAAAGGGCAGCTGAGTAACTAGTTTACATTTTATAAGTACGCGACGTAAATGGAGCCACATGCTGTCAGTAATTGGTGGGCTTATACTTTGAAAATATAGTAATATTTTTTTTTTAGTTATTTCGTTAAATAATTTACCAGCAAAGTTGAATTCGTTGGCTAAAATCTGCGGATGATATCCTCAGGCAAGAGCTTGAACATTTATGGAAATGTAATTGCTAAATTTGAAAGTAATGACGAAATGTTATGCTAATTACGATTTAAAATTTAAGATAATTTACTGTCAAAGCATTTGTTTTCAGCTACAGTTTACTATTTTTGTTCCAGCCCCTGTCACGCTGTGTTAATTATGCTGTGTCTTACCTTTCTACGGACAAGATACAAGTCTATTTTCGCTTCTGCTTATCTGAATTTAAAATATAGGAAACCCATAACTCCACGCATGTTCAATTTTTCTTCATGGATTAGGCAACTTGTTCCTCCATATTCTCTTCGATCGTGAAGTTTTATAATAATTGAATACCGCCTATGCTTGCATATTCTATTTATATAGTATTTCCACCTGCGTACATGAAGCAGAGTCGTGCTTCAGGCAGGTCAAGAAATTTCCCTCTTTTCATGGAAATAGAAGTTTAACTTCTCTGTGCTCGAGAACCCACTACTGGTTCATACACGGAGGCAGGTAAATGTAGGTCAGCACTTCAGGAGTTTTGTTGCCTAACTGCTGCCCTTCTTAAAGATTTCTGTAATGTGTAGTGCTTAAATGATCCGACATTTCGGATAAAATACTGCCTCCATCTTCATGGTGAATGAATCAATCTGAATCAAGTTCATTCACTCTGCGGATGAACGGTTTACGGCCTCCGAAACGGTGGAAACTTCAACAACTACAAAATGCAGAAACCCAAAATAAGCCAAGTAATTGATGAACAACCGTGAAGACTTTAAAACTTCCTGCAGGTATTCTTATTAAAATTCTCTATGCATTTATCATTTCTCCTATGGATGTTACATTCCCCACGCTACTCCATCACATTACGTATAACCTGAGATATACTCCAATGACATTTCATAAAAATAAGTTATTGAGTTCCACACGGGGCGGCGTTCACTAGAACATAGTTATTCATCTTAGGTCTCTGCCCTTCAACGTACTCAAAATTGATCTTCTGTTAACGTGAAAACCCGAATTTTACAAGCACAATAAGAGGACAGATTGCATGTAGGAGGAATAATTTGTCCAACTACATAATTTATCCCATCACACATGAATCAGTACGTACCTTTTGCGAAGTCGTCTCTATCCAGCTCAGGGTGTCATGTTTCTCTCTTGCCGTCCTTTGTTCTTATCTTTAACTTCGAGCACTCTAAGCCCAAGTCTCATTACTTTAACGAGCTCTTATGTAACCTGAAATATGCAACAGTGAACATTAGTACCTAACGGTGTCTAAACCTTATCATTTAAACTTTAAATACTTGTATTTTAGCAATTATATTTATAACTTTCCAAATAATGCATATATATAATTATTTGTAACGTTCAATAATGCATCCTACATGGTTGCTACACTGGTTGAGTAATTCAACCATTGTAACAAACTTGTAATAAGCAGATGGTTTTGAGAAGTGATGAGTTCCCCCTGAGGATAACGCAGTGGGCGCTGAAACATGTAACAGATATTGAATAAACAATAAAAATATTCAGTTTATATGTACATTTAGTTGGAAAATTAAAGATATAATTGCTATACGAAAATGCACGGTATGGAGAGCTTCACGATACTTGTATTGTATCTTACAAACTTCTCGTGCCTTCCACAATTACTATGCAGGATTTCCCATATATATGAAAATCCTTTCGAGTTAACACTTTCGCGTGAAGAGCATATCTTATTTTCAGTCCTGTCTTGCAGTAAGAGTACAGGTAAAAAAAAATTATTTGAAATAAAGTGAAACGTCGCACGGCACCATCCGCACCATACACACGACCTACACAGCGGCTCTCAAGATACCACCCATCCAAAAACTCGGTGCAGAAAACCGTATGCTGCAACTCAACATCTAAAGCTTCTGATGATGGGCGTATGTACCCGAAACATGTCGAGCTAAGAATACATCAATAAAATTACCTAGTTGCATCAAGTTGGCATTTCACTTTACTTCATGAGGAAGACGCACGGTCAAACAACCCTGAAAATTTATTTTTTTGCACGCCATGGGGGTGGTTGGTGGGAGAGGGGACAACTAAAGACGTATTGCAACTCATCCCTAGCCTCGCTAATAGATGAAGGGGAGCGGTCAGTTTCACGCCTCTGCCAATTTATCCCCAGAACAATGGACCCAGGTACCTGCTGAATTACGATCTTGGTGGTCCCCAGAGCCTGTATGGCAGTTGTCGCGGGGAGAAAACTTTTATTCCTACCAGGAATCGAACGACGATCCGTAGGTTGTCCATCTGAGTTATCTTTGCTCCCCTAACTTGCAGTTATTATTAATGCGTAGATTGGTCAAAGAGTGAATCTTCGTAGTATTCATGTATCATCTAATGTTTGTAGGAGTATGTGCCAGTTCACTGCCTATCCGCTGTAGAATAACAGAGTAAATACTGTTCTATAACAGCCCTCAGCGATAAAAGTTAGAGGAAACCAATATTATTGATAGGGTTATAGCACATTATGTATTATATGCGACGTCCATTAGGCCACCCGATAGGTTCATCCGCCTTACTAGGTGGCTTACAGGATGTCTAACGGTTCATTGTGTCTTTATTCTGCACCACAACAGGACAGAAAATCTAAACTCTAACACTGGGGTTTATAAAGAATTACAGTTTAATGAATAATCTGGAGAATATGCTAAGGTTTCTTACAAATTTGCGTCAAATCATAATTCGCGGATGCCTCTCACAATTGCCTTCACTTTCTTCAATACAACTGAGTACTAATATTTCAGACAAAATTTACCAAGCATAACATTTGTAAGAAAATACATTCTAATCCGTGAGATCAGAGTCCACTTTGCTGCAGCTGATAAGCCGGATGTAAAAGTAGCCAGGCATATGCAGAGTGCTCACCAGTTCGCCGCAAACTACGTTATTCATCTGGATGATTCGTAAATAATTTAACTAAATCATGCATATCAGAACTTTCGTGAAATCTGCTAGAGCGGTGAAGCTGGTTACGGTTTAGGTTCGACTCTGACTACAGGGACAGTCACGTTCCGATCAAGAATTCGCTTAAGTATTGTTCTCTGTCTATACATAGTAGTGGCCAGACTCTAATCCATATTCAAAGCACTGTGTGAAGGAATATTGTCCCCGACTGTAAGCATACAGTCAGCGGGCCGTGCACAGTCCTTAAGCATACCTAGAGATAGAAGCAGGCAATAAGATACTAGCCTAAAATGAAGAACTGGATAACCGTGTAGTTTGTGTGTTTTATTCAACTGTATTCTCAAGTGTTAAGATTTTAGAGTGTCTCAGACAAATGAATGAAATACGAGTTTGGAGCATTGGTGAAATGATACTGAACGGGAAAACTGTAGTTCCCCGAGAAAAACAAGACCCAATGCCATTTTTCTGTAGCTGATTTAGCGATATTTCGAATGGTAGGCCTATTAATACGTGTATAATAAGCTAGTTTTAATGCTTCACTTCTGTATTCGCAATGTGCCGCTTACTAACTCGAATGACATAGATTATTCTCACGAATTCGTGATTGTTATCAAGCCTTTACGGACGAAACACCCTTATAATCCTTCGGACTCCCAATATGCACTTACGTATATTCAAATACATCATTTATCACTGAACAGGCTACGACAGAAATTGGCAATAGAACTTTAAATTAGAAGGAAAAAAGCCAATCTTTTGGAGAACTAAATAGATTCATTGTTTTACTGCAACTAATACAAATCTATTAAATATTATTTTCGGTTTGCAGTATTTCTAATCCGAAATGGTAAACCAGCTGCGAATTCCAACACGCGTCTTCCATTTTCTTCCGCAGCCACTCCATTGCAGTTTTCTTAAGGCTACTTATTCATAACAGCCTCTCACTACAGCTCCTGTTATGCTCTTTCAGGCCGGTATGTTTAAGCACCAGCAGTTCCCACCAAACATCCCCCTTTTGTAACCATGCGAAGTACTGGACAGGAAGGTGATATTGAAGAAATTCGAAGCCCTCTTCTAATTTAAAACCACGTTCATTCAAATTTGTGATTACTAGGTTTCTGCCCATACTCTTCAGTGATTCTGAAGCTCTACCTGTCAGACTCAAAAGAGTTCCTCCCCCCCCCCCCCCCGACAGACACAAAAAAAACCCCCCCCCCCCCCCCCCCCCCCTTGGACTGGGTGTACTAAAATATGGACAAAGCCCATAAATCCAGTAATCCTAAATGTAAGGCAGCGTAGTTAGAACCATGGAGAAACTGAGTACTGTTGCAGTAAGAAGTTCTAAGCGGAAAAATTGATGTCGACATAGCCCAGGGGAAGGCACCTAGACGCTCCCCAGCACTAAATTTCCCATTATTCTGATATACTTCACCCAAATCGATGAACCCGTGTTTGGGGCACGACTGATGCATCGTTATATACAGTTGTCAGCTACCTTACGCGAATACGTGGCTGAACAACCATTTGCGTCTCAAGCTACAAAAAGTTTCGGCTTACTAATTAATTTTAAGACACGAATCTTTGTTGAGAACCCCTTACGACGACTCGGTTTCCTGTGGCCTTTCTCCATCCCTCCAGACAAATTCCGGGACAGTATACCTCGTGGCGTTGCTGGGCTTTCCGTTGCCCGGAGCGAGTAATCACACTGCCCCCCCCCCCCTAATAAGCATTACACAATTTTAAAAAGTCAAAATTGTTTTTGAACTTTCTATTACTAAGCTCAGTAACTGAATATCTGGTTAGCGCAGGAAATCAAATATTTTATTTATAAATTCATTGTGTCGCCCATTCTGTCTTCCCTTGGACTCTGCTGTCCGAAGCGGCCACACCATTCGCCACCCCCTAGCTACACCCCTCGGAAGACCCACACGAAAATTAGCTGTAACCTCTCTTTCACAATTTTTTCAATTTGCGATTCACATACATTCTCATATTCGACGCTATACAAACTGTGAGGTTGAGAAAGTGTCCTTAAATAAATCTAGACAACTGTGCTCACGAAACAAGACATGATGGTCTTCAGCACGGACGTACATGTATAACATGTGAAAATTTCTCCGGTTGCACTCATCATGACACTCATATTTCAGACCACATGTCATTTTCGGCATTTGTATGTCAGACTCTCGCAATGTAATTATAACAGCGAGAGATCAACTTCTCTCGTTGAATTCTTAGCTCCTCCAGCAAATATAGGGAATAGTACACAAAAATAAGTCATGAATGTTATTTTAAAACGTGTTCCCTTACAGTCACCTTAACAATCCTACATATTTCTCATTGCTATAATGTTTCCCATCTCGTTCGGTAAGTTTACGTAGATTTCAGTCCAGATATCCACTGTACCTTACACAAATGAAAATAATTCCTGCAACGGGATATTCTCGTTAGGTAAGGCTGATAAATTCCCTGCTTGTAATTTCCCCACTTACGACACCATATGTATTTTTATTCCAAAATTTTCATAAAAACAGGTTCTTTCTTAGATTCAAACCAAAACTGACAGTAAGTCTTTATGGTAGGTTCAATTCAGTTGATCATTCCTAGGATCCTAACAGATGGACCTATCTTGCTGATTTGTCGGACATAGTAATAGGCACCAAGGAGCTGAAATGGGTCATTGGATGTATGGAGAGTTTGTCAGTAATATTCCTGAACTCAGTACACTGGGAAATTTAGCACAACTTTCCTTCTTATAAGTACGTGTCTGTTCTTGTGACGATTACAGTATGCGATGGGTAAGTTAGGGTTTTTTTTTTTTCTGAACTTCTTCTCTTATCACTGCTTCAGAAAGACTTGGAGACTTGTCAATGCTGGGTTCAATATCAAATGAAAGATGCGGTGCAGGCGAAGGTAAATATTTGGTTTTGTGCGCTGTTTCTGTGTGAGGTGAATGATGATCACCCAGCTTCCGCAGCAGCAGACGGCTTTTGACTGAACTGCTTCTTAGTCCTGCATTAGAACCGTCTTTGTTAAAGCTAGGAATGTGAAACAGAGCCAAGATCATCAATCCCCCCGATTATCACTAAGAAAAACGTGTAGTGACAGCCCGTGATCCATAATCTGGCATTATTCCTGTAAAATATATCACCAGAATAATCAGCAGTGTTATTGAGAAATGATCGCGCTTCGAATAAATTATTTATTAATGCTACGAAAACCTGCTTGTTTTCGTATAATAGCTCAAGGAAAACAATATTAAAGTATTTGGATAATGCCAACTGGTTTATTCTGACAGTAATCCTCTGGACTTCACAAAATCCTGAAATACCTTGACTAGTTGAACCTTTGTTGGATTCTGAACGATTTATCTCCATAAAGTGAATTTTGGAGGTTCCTATTACTTTCATAAGCGTTGTTCAGATAAACCGCAAATGCATCTCTCAAGAAGCACATGAAACAAACGATAAGCTGCAATAGCCTGTTTCAGAACAGACCAGAAAGAAAATACGAAATCGTTAACTCTGTTAATTTGTAGAAGCAGAGTGTAGTAAAATACAATGTCCCTTGCCGTGTCTAACTTACTAACAGCGAAGATAATTTAAATGGTTTGCAGGGCGCGCCACGCATTAGAGGTGTTTAATTGGTACCCTAAAAGAATAATGCTTTGTCCCAATAGCGTCCCTTTAAGCTCGTGAACTACTGTTTTAGATTAGACGAATTCGCTAAACTTCTGCGAAAGTGACTGTTAGCTTCGTCATGTTTGAAAGACTGTCTGTCCGCATGCAACAGCTCGGCTTCCATTGCAGGGATTTGTTGGAAATTGTATATTGGGTGTTTTATTAAAACCGTATTCAGTTTTGTCTAAACTCTGAAAAAATAGCACACTTTCCCTGAAAACTTATGCACATTTATCAAAATGTCCCTCAATTCTTCTTCGCTGCAAAGAAAGCATCAAAAAAGTTTCCAGAGAAACCCCCTTTTATTTTTCGTTGTTTGAGGAATGCAAAAGTTTTGAAAGAAGCCTGCTATAACCTGTATTAAGTACTGCTGTTGCTCTTTGTTGTGGGAACCGTATGAAACAATGCATTGAAATGGGCACCCTATGAATTTGAGACATAATTTACGATCTATGAGAAAACTGAAGCGACTCGATACTTTTTCGTAAAACGCCTGCATAACTACTGTAAACTAATCACACTTCCAGCAAGCAATGTATTTGTTCCTGCTGCTGAAAAGTGACGATTTTTATAAAATGACACAGTGTGAATAATATTAAAATGTTGTCATTATACAAACTGCATTCTTTTGACTTAATTTAGGAAAAGGAAGCAGGATGCTGTCAAGGTGACAGTAATTTTCTAGACTTCATAAAAATCATGCAATATTTTGATGACATGAACGTCTGTTAAATTCTTAATGATTTCACTGCATGCAGGAAGTTTGGGAGATCCATTCTACGTCCACTTGTATTGTTCAAATGGACCACGAAGACATCTTTCATGAAACGTGCGCTCTGATTTGTGACACTATTTAACAATGTATTTTTTAAATATGATATGTCCTATGTTATGGATTAAATGTCAAGTAAACATATATTCAAGTACCATTTTTATACACTCAGACAAACCTCCTCTTGATGAGGAATCAGTCAGACTCAACACACAGCACTCAACAGACGGACATCCATGCCCGCAGCGGGATTCGGACCCGTAATCCCAGTAAGCGAACGGCCGTAGACTCACGTCTGAGAAGGCACGGCCACTGGAATCGACCAAGCACCGTTTATAAAGTTTAATATATATATATATATATATATATATATATATATATAGGCGTTACAAGCAATGTTCACCTATAGCAGGCCATGAAAGCACAGGCGGGTGTAATGCAATAACAAGTGGCTCGTTTTTTATCCATTCTAAAAAACGTTACTTGCTAGTCCCAACATACCCATATACTGCTATACATCATTTCCCTTTTCTAAACTAAGTTACGTTTGTGTCCCACCTCCAAAGTTTAGGCATCTGCCTCTTTACTAACGACTGTGAGGTGTTAGGAAATACAAAAGTGGAATGGCCTTTCATGGCAAAACGTCCTTTTTGGCCTTAGTGAAAAATAGTCAGTAGATTCGAAAGTTAACAATGGTGGCAGACGGGGGGAGAGGGGAGTTGGAGAGACACAGAGACAGCATCTTTCCGAAAGAAATAGAGTGGGCTATAGCTAGAGGCCAGTGCAGAAACTGCTGCGTAGCATGGTCACATTATTCTCTGACTTTTATTTTGGATTGTGTGAAGTGTGCTTCCCAATATTCACTGTGGGCATGTAGTGTATTTTAAAGGGTAACCTATCTGATGCGGAAACTGTTCAATTCCTTGGAATCTGTCATAATCAGGATTTACATTTCCGTTCTTTGTGAGGTCGAGAGAAGCAAATGTGCTTGGTTTGGTGGCCTGCCGAGGTGACACCAATATGGTGTTGCGTAATTGGTGGAATTGTACAGTAGTAGAAGACTCTATGACCTAGAAGTTTCAATGAATCCTCACTATGGAAAGTAGTCACAACATATCGTCATGCAGAACACAAGAAACTTTAAAGTCAGTGAAGGTTTAAACACATGTTACTTATTTCGGGATGATGACTATGATGATGACGTTATGCATTAGAAACATCGCCCATGCCTGTCACAAGATAACATCATGAAACACTGATCAAAGTGGTTACTGACGCAAGAAATGGAAAAACGCGAACAGAATAAAGTAGTAACAGTTCTGTTTAATAAGCATCGCCGACAGAAGGAATATTGAGAAAAGACAGAGCAGTTAATTTTGCATGCTGACTCTCAGCAAGCAAACCAAGCAGAATACAGTTTTTATTTCGTGATATTACTACCGTGCTACTAGGACTAAAATTATTCAGACACGTGGAGAAATTTGAATTTGGTGGTGAAAACTGTTAACATAATGTGCCTGTGCTTGGTAATAAGAGGCTCCAGTAAGTCAGTGTGGAATTTTATTTCTTGTTGTTTTATTTAACAACACTGTCAGTTTCTAAGAATGTGCAGCGTCTTGTAAGGCCACATTTGATCAAACATCCACATGTGTAACTCACATTGTCCTTTCGTAAGTCACGCTCTGTACCTGGACCGTCGGAGCCAATCCATTTGCGCCTTCGTCTGACTAGGAGAAAAACACTGGTTCTTAAACAGTGAATAATATTAAACCTAATCACTAAATATAGACCGCCTCTGTGGTCTAGTGGTCAGAGTTTCTGGCGACAGATACAGAGGTCCCGGGTTCGATCCCCGGCGCTACCAGATTTTCTGAGTAGTAGTGGGTCTGGAACGGGGTCCACTCAGCCT
>Ga0123357_10005159_pt1 | contig 15581 bp, 10 predicted proteins | sample TergutEmb28metaG_FD_89873 | JGI IMG/M metagenome (GOLD analysis project Ga0123357, IMG submission 89873) | Embiratermes neotenicus P4 segment gut microbial communities from Petit-Saut dam, French Guiana - Emb289 P4 | ecosystem: Host-associated > Arthropoda: Insects > Digestive system > Gut ... | reverse complement strand
GTAAGTAAGTAGGTAAGTAAGTAAGTAGGTAGGTACGTAAGTAGGTAAGTAAGTAAGTAAGTAAGTAAGTAAGTAGGTACGTAAGTAGGTAGTAAGTAAGTAGGAAAGTAGGTAAGTAAGTAAGTAAGTAGGTAGGTACGTAAGTAGGTAGTAAGTAAGTAGGTAAGTAACTGAGTAAGTAAGTAAATGTTAAATACCCCGTAAATATTTTGAAAATGACCTAATGCGAATTTTATGGTGTATAATTAACGTTCAAGCACATCCAAATCTGAGTCAGTATAAAAACGCCTGAGTGCTGTGTAGACTGTCCCGTTTAGCTCCTGTGGCAGAGATGTTGCCGCTGCGTTAAGGCTGCATGACTTACGGGCCTTCATGCATTGTCGATATGGTGAACTTGCTTTTAAGAACGTGCATAAATGAACATATATTGTCATGAAAATAAGTTCCAATAAATCGGAATATTAGAGGCAAGCTGATAATTATTCATTTATATTCGCTATAAAAATAAAAAAGATTGAAGGAAGAAAATTCGCCATATACTTAACAATTTGGAGGAATACGGTAAATGTAAAATTACACACCAATTGCTGTAACATTGAAAGATTCTCCGTCTTACGCACAGACCGTATTTATGTGTTTCACGAGATTCTGAGAATAATTTCATATGCAGCATTAACTTGTAGGCCTTTGTAATGAAACAACACCATGTTCTCCACGAGGTAGTAACCGAATACTGACGCACTGTATAGGTGATATTCAGGCTTGAAAGCGATACTATCTTTTCATTGCAGCCTATGTTTTTGTAGGCGCGTTCGTAAAGCAAAGAGCGACTACTAGTTACGTCATGTTTGTCCGTCTATCCGTCCGTAGGGAACAGCTGGGCTCCCGCTGGACGGATTTTCATGAGATTTGATATTTAAGTGTTGTTCGGAAACTTTAGAGAAAATTGAAGTCTGATTAAAACTTGAGATGCATAGCTGGTAATATACAAGAAGACCTAGGTACGTTTATGGTAGAATCCCCCCGAATTATTCTTAGAACGAGAAATGTTTCAGACAGAAGTTGTAGAGGAAATCAAAACACATTTTAATATTCAGTAAAGGTTTCCTGAATGTAATGCCGTTTGTGGGATAATGTGTAAAATGCAGTGGAGCCAAACAGGCCACTGATGACAATAAAATACGGCGCAGAAAAGGTGTGATATGCAGGCCGGATAACTAAGGGAAGAATAGAGACACACACGGAATATGTAATACTTATTGCTTTTTCACTACGCACAGTGTTACGTGAACAGTCCTCAATGTTATGCCTACTTTGTCTGTCTCATGGAAAGGGACAATCTCGTGAAATGTAAACAGGTATTTTAACCGTCCATTGCTGTTGCGGTTGAAGTTCCAACCACTGTCCAGGCAGGGGGCATTTGACGTTTATATTGCTTGTAACTGCATTGACACCCGTTCGGTGTGCAGGTTCGGGCAGCATGTGAAGAAGTAACGGTTCGTACAGTGCACCGAGACCGACATTGCAGGGTTCAATATGGCCTCTGTAACATTTTATCTAAATACGATTTAAAGGTAGCCTACAATTCAATATTTGCTTCAGAAATTGAGATTCTGCCATTAACCCGATTTACAGTGGAACCGAATACTCGAATCTTATCTGTTCGCTAAACTCCGTGTTCATAGTTTGATAGAGGTCAGGTAATATGCTACAGAATTCCTTTTATTTGCTGTGCACTCTTGCTATCTAAAAGGATGCTTAATTACCTGTCTTTGCGGTAGTATGTCATTTTATTTTACGAATTCACTACCGTGTACTCCGGTGTGGTTGTAATTATTACGTGAAATCAAATTCCGACTTGTAGCACAAGATCCGTAGAAACGTTTGTTGTTCGAATTTTGGTTGAACGTGTAATCGAAACGAGATCTTTGTTATTTTGTATGAGTTTTGTTAACACAGAAATGTGCGTAATTAAAAGATTTAACCAGCATGTGTCTATTTCTACTTACGTACGTTATTTTAATTGTATTTCAGGAAATATTTGCTATAAATGTGACCATTATTTCATTGGAGTTATTGTGATTGTCAAGGTCTTTCACCTTGTCAAGAGATTCTCTGGGTTATGACACCCGATATTTCTTACAGCATTTCACCGGATCTCGTTCTGAAGTACATGAAGCCTTCAAGCACAGTGGTAACTGTATATCCCACCAGGTTTAGCGTAAAGTGATCTACGTTTTTGTGGATCTCAAAACAAACAGCAATTATTCCTCTCTACAGCATTAACTGAAGGGTTCTTAGGCGTGTACGCAAAATTACAAAAAGCGATTATTAACTTCATCAAGTTTCTCTGTCTATCCATACGTCCGTTTGTCTGTTCGTCCGTGCGTCCGCATGGAGCAACTCAGCTGCCACTGGACGGATTATTATTAAATTTTTGTGTGAGTATTTTTCGAAAATCTGTTGAGAAGAGTCAAGTTTCATTTACGTATGATAACAATAACAGACACTTCACGTGAAAACCAATATACATTTATGATCATTTCTTGCTGAGTTCTTCCTACAATTGGAAATATTTACGACAAAAATTGTAGACAAAATCAAAACACATATTTCGTGTTCAATAAACCTCTTTTCTCGAAAATTTTGCCGTGTATGGGATAACGTGGAAATATATTGTAGAGCGGGGCAGGCCACAGACGACAACATGACCGTTGCGCATTGCAGGCTGGATACCTAAGAGTACTAATAAACTCAGAATATATAATAATAATTATTATTGTTTTTCCACTGCAACAATGGTTTCACGAACATATGTCAGTGTTACGTTATACACACTGTCCTCGTGTAATCTGGACGGAGTGTACTTGTTGTGTTACGAACTGAATCTTTAAATACAATTCCGGCTATTGCAGCCTTTAAAATGTAAACTCGGTCCAGATCAGAACATCTTGTTGCTTTAGGATCCATTTTACTAATTCATTTCCGTTAAGGTCTGTATCTGCAAGGCGGGGTGTTATAATGACATGACTGTAATTTGTATGCAACTCTCATCACGCCGTTAGTGGCTTCATTCACGCGACTCATTTTCTTTATGCTGATAAAGTATGATGCGGAGCACAAATTACAGAGTTCTTTATTTTATAGTTTTTTTTCCGTAATTCTGTTTCCACCTCTCGGCTAGGTCCAGACAGTCTCCTACACGCCTTGTTCTATGGTGAACCACAATTAACTGTTTCCCTTATAGTAATAGACCATGTTCCACATGCAAACTCTTAGAAGCAACATGTTCATTAAGCCTTTAGTTGTGTATTTTATTTAATGCAGGAACTCGTGTATGATGTGCAATTTAGAGGAAATATACCCGCATCTTACTGGGGCTTTAGTTAAGTGCTCTTGCGGGTTGTATTGTACAGGTAATGGCTCAGATGAAAATGCCCCGTACTCTTACTGTTTGTATGTGTGTATGTACGTACGTACGTACGTACGTACGTGTGTGTGTGTATGTATGTATGTATGTATGTATGTATGTATGTATGTATATGTATGTATGTATGTATGTATGTATGTATGTATGTATGTATGTATTACGTATGTATGTATGTATGTATGTATGTATGTATGTATGTGTGTGTATGTATGTATGTGTGTGTATGTATGTATGTATGTATGTATGTATGTATGTGTATGTATGTATGTGTGTATGTATGTATGTGTGTATATATATATATATAATGTGTCATTTAAATGACATAAATTTATTAGATTTCGACGGATCGTTCTCTTCCTTATATGCTTATTTATGTAAACTGTAAGATTCATATACACCCCAGAATTCATATGGCCTCATAAGGCATAATTTTACCTCAATTTTATATGCCTGTATCCTTGTGATCTGCATAAGGGTAATTTCATACAGACTTCTCATTTCTGGAGGGAAAACTGAAACACTGATGTATGTCGCTTGATACAAAATCAGTCAGATGCACTCCATTTCTCTTTACAAATTGCAAGCTCTTCACGTTTCTCTACACACGGAAGTAATTTCACTGTCACCCAAGAATTCATTAGACCCTCTGTTTTATATGCTAACATGAGGTGACTGTAAACGAGATCAGTTTTGTGTGTACGCGTACATTCGTAGAAACCGGTTAATTGGTTAAAAAGTCTAAGTGGGTGATACACAGACCCACATGCTGCAGGGTTTTTCTCCTAAGCCAGTTATTTTTTTCTGAAGGGAGGAAAGTAGGCTAAAATGTTTAAAAGTAGATGCAAATGCAACAGTGAGATCAGTACGAGTAACCTTAAATCTTGGTTATGTAGAAATACTAATAAAAGGACATACACGCCGGTCTTTTGCAGCACGAGACTAAGAGTTGGTCAATAAATAAGCTGAGGTTCGCAATAAAACATGGTGTTGTGCGGACAGGGATCTGTGTACACGAGAAAGCGGCTCTTACTCACGTAACTTAAATCATTTTAATTCTAGAACTTTACACGCCATAGTATTTCAGTCGTCAAAGCAGTTTTGTACTATATACACTACTGGAATCGATGGGGACAGGAAATGTTCCTTCAGAAACACGTCCAGCCCGGCGTTGGGTCGTCACTGTGGCCCGTTGGGTGCGTGTGGGGCTGGGATATCTTCGTTGGGATAAATCGATAGGAAAGTGAAAGTAACAGGTCATGTGCATGGCGTGCCGAAATGTATACTGGCAATACGTCCAGCGTTCATGAAACGAGAAATGTGTAAATTTCTTTTCAATAATCCGGAATATGATAACATGCGAGACACAGGATGAAAGTGCTAAGTAGGAAATGTACTCATTGGAATAATGCAACATCGAGGCGCTTTCAGATTTCTTCATCCTAGACTGTTGTGAGATATTTATACCATTCATGCCCCTGAGATCACGGTTTTTGTTGTTCACATTTGTAATCCATTGTAAAGTGTTAACTCTGTTATTTGGGTCTGTTATTATATTTCTTCGGAGAATTAAGTATCTGCATATCTACGTTGATTTATTCTTTGTTAAATTTATCGGTCAGGCATAACCGCAGTATTCGTTCCTCCGAAATGTTTTTGTAATATCTGACTTACAATTTTTCATACAAAATTTATAAGCAAATTTATAATTAATGTACATATCTAATTACAGATTCCCTTGTACGAGCAATAAATATTACTCATTGTGATTGAAGAACTGTATTTTCTTTATTTACGTCATGTAAATGGCATGAGCGAAAAAGATCGGTAGTGCATACAAACTTGAGAATTAACTACACGAAGGCTACGTCACTAGATTATAACGTCACACCACAAATCTCACTCGCCTGGTGTCATCCTGTAATTTTAATCGGCTATGGAGCAATATTTTTGCCAATACCAGTGTTCGCGCGGTCTAAGGCGTGGTTCTGCGGCTGCTTGCTGGGGCTGTGGGTTCGAATGCCGCAGGGGGGATGGACGTATCTTTTGTGAGTGCTGTATATTGTGGGGTAGAGGTCTCTGCTTCGAGCTGATCACGCGTCCAGAGGAGTTCTACCGACTGTGGTGCGTCGCTATGTGTGATCTAGAAACCTCAAGAATGAGGAGGTCATGGCCCACATTGGGCCGCAGCGCCACAAAAAAGAATAAATACAGCAATATATATAAAACAGCACAGAGTGGTTGTTCATTGTGAAAACAGCTTGATGACGTATGCCTTACTACTCGACTAGATTCGAAATACAATTATTGTTTTAAGGTGCCTTGATCCACAAGATATTGACTCCATTTTAACACAACTTGAGCACTGTCAACATTATACATGGGTGTTATAATGATATATTGGCACTATACGAGGGTGAATCAAAAAGTAAAGACAATTTTTAAATTACGCGGTAACCGGGACAGAGAGGAGCTGGCGCATTGTGCAGCATTGACAATGCCTGTTGAAGAGTTCAGCCATGTGCAATGCAGCGCTCTGTATTCAGTCGAGTGGCAGCAACGGGGGCGAAAACATGGACGCTCCATTGCAAGATTGCACCATCGAAGAACAATGTGGCGTAGTGCGGTTTCTTTGGGCAGAAGGAGTGAAACGTGTGGAAATTCACAGTCGTATGTTGGCTCAATATGGACAGAGCACTATAAGTCAACGAAAGGTTTATGAGTGGGTGGAAAGGTTTAAATCGGATCGGACACGTGTTACTGATGAAGGTCGTTCTGGTCGGCCATCAACATCGCGCAGCCGAAAATCTTCTTCTCCGCAAGAATACAGAAACTAGTTGAACGATATAACAAATGCATTGTGTTGTAAGGGGACTGTGTAGAAAAATAATATGTAAAATTACTCACAGTTACTTCTATTAAAGCCGTTAAATGTATTTTGTCTTTACGTTTTGATTCTCCCTCGTATATAATTACCATTTACAATTGACAAAGCGATATCCTGATGCTGGCAAGTCTTTTAGTATAAAGTGCTGCTGTCTGAAGATAGCTGTAAAGAATAGCCGAAACTTGTAGGAGTCGTAATCCATCTGTGGGCAAGTGCAGTTTGTAAGTTATCGGTTTATTTATAAATATGTATTAAATATTACGACCTTAACCTTATTTTGCCTCTAATAATCGGATACGTGTGTGTCCACGTGGGGTGCCGTTTTGTATTTAGACTGTCAGCTGTACTTTGGAAAGTATTTTGTGAAAGACGAAATATCATAAATGTACATAGTTCTTCATGTTCAACGTCTGTTTTTCTCTATCCTATTTTAACCGAACGTTCATAAAGATCCGTATAGCGAGAGACATTGGCAGACATACAGAAATGAGGAAGCTAATATTCGCTGTTCCCAGTCGTTTTGAGAACGGGTCTAAAGGTTAATTTTTAGGGAAACAGGTGTTCTTACTCGTACTCACATCAATGTATGGGAGCTTAAAGATCAATGATCTATTATTGTTATGAAATTTGCTGGTTGTTTTTTAATCAACGAGCCATTAACTGTCCAAATACCTTCTTGTAATATGTCCTGTATGAAATGTGTAGCAATATTAAAGTAACATAGATGAAAGGTGGAGAAAATAGCATAAATTTCAGCATTAGTATATACAAAACCAGTAATTTCGGTACACAAATCAATACTTCATTAAAAAGAAACTTATGTTCAGCAGTTGTCACGAATGACTGGAATGCATGGAATTCTAGAAATTTAGTAACATGTATTCTATATATATCAACTGGATTTAAACTATATCGCGTGTGACTCGTAACTTCTTTGTAAATTATTAAATTAAATCGAACCGAACAGAAATTTATTCACCGATTTAGAATCTTATGGTGCAAGAAATATTATCGCCCTTAGAAACCACAGGAGAGCGTTCAATGAATTTAGTGATAGACTTCTTTATTATGTACACTGAGAGATTTATTTATTTTGTATCGCTAGGAATCGAATGAAGAGATATAACATTGTGTTCTTTATCTGACAGAAAGTGCAGGGAGTTCTAATTGCGCATTAGACTGTTTTATTTTTATTGATGATGGTAATGGATTAGGCAGATTTGTAGCAGAGAACTCTGTGTCGTCAGGCTCCCCCTTACTGTGGGAGTTTTTGCACATATAAAATCCTTCTACAGATGTCTGGAGTTACAAAGGGATTTCTCAGTAATGTGAAAAGATTGAACGTTTTTTAAGTGTTCAGAAGATGATAATATTGGAACAGCCGAAATATAAGGTTCCTGGGAAATAGTGAGAAGCTAGTTGGAAGAAAGAGTGATGGAAAAGGAAAAATGTTTGGGGACATAAAATAATATGAAGAAAATTGCTAGGGCATGTTGGATGAATGCCCTCGGAACGTCTGAAGTGTCAGGGACACTTCTTAATTCCCACAGGAAGAAGAGACACAGGCCACCAAAGAAGGCATGGAACGGATAGAGTAGCCTCGAAACGACATTCTTTTTGTTTTTTTTAACGAAAGAAAGGAAACGACAACAACATCGAATTTCTGAAACGTCTTTTACCGTCCTCTTGTATTTTACTTGAGTGGTTTCGAACAGATTTACAAAACGTAAATAGATGAGAACAACATTTGTTTCTGAGAGGATGAAAAGACAGTGGAGAGTCCTTATCGAGAAAGTTTGTAAGGTGCATCTGTAATTTACCTAATATTGTTGGGGCAGTTAGGTACCGAAGTGGTGATTGAGGAAACAAGTGTGACATAATGACGAACATAACGCCAATAATGTTCTTGATAATGGTGATGGCGATAATGAGGATGACTGTGATAAGAGAAAGAGAGATAATAGAACCAAAGGACGAAACTGATATTTACACATATCTTTCTATACTAAAATCCAGACAAATTGAAAACACTAAAATCAAGAAACAATCAACAACTTAACTGATCAGTAGACTGCACAGAAACATGGAATACCAGTTGTTGCAGAACCCTTACGGAGGCGATCAGTACGCACATTATTCTGTCATTAACGTACTCGTATGGGTGAACTGGGTAGCTCAATCGATATAGCGACTGACTACGGGCTGGACTGTCCGGGATCGAATCCCGGTGAAGACTAGATTTTCCGCCCGTCCAGACCGGACTTGGGGCCCACCCAGCCTCCTGTGCAATGGGTACCGGGTCTTTCCCGGTGGTAGATGCAGCCGGGGCATGGGGCTGACCCCCACCCCAATCTAGTGCCGAAGTTCCTAGAAAAGAGCAGAGCTATACCTCTACTCACCCTAAAGGCATGCGTGGCCTATAAAAAGGATGAAAACCTACCTACGTACTCTTACGGTATTGTATCACGGGCTCAGATGAATCTCGAGGATCTAGTAAGAATTATTAGAACTAAAATGACGAAAGCCTGCATGCACCATAAGAGCCTACTTCTGAAAGGGTTCTGTTACCGAAAAATGAGGTTGGGGTACGAATACTGATAGACACAACCTTAATAATAACCAGTTTAAATAATTAAGAACTTATTTTCACAACAAGAAAAATTACTTCCTCCTGATTCGAATTATGTGCGACACAGATGTTAATTGCTCATTTATTAACGTACATGATCCTTTTCACAACAAATGAAAACACCAGAACGTTGCAAGAAAGAAACCCCACGTTGAAAAGCAGAAATATGTATGGAAGATACGCCTGTCACCTTGAAAAGTCAGGTGTCGATGAACAGCATCGAACGCTTGCCTGAAAGTTGATGAAATCTTTAGAGAATCTACTGGATTTGTGGTGGCCATCCAGGACCAAGTTGTTAGTACTTGCAATTATAAAAGTTACATTTTGAAGAATTTAGTTATTACTAACGACACCTGTAGAAAATGTCGAGGGAAGTCAGAAACATTTCAACCTCTAACTGGTGCACACCTTGCATTAACTGCAGGTGATTACATCCATCGTCGCAATAAAGTAACCAACGTCTTCCATCAAGAACTGACTATCAAATATGGACTTTCAAAGGGATCACCAGTGCGTGTTACAAATATGAGCCACATCAGTGTTACAGGTCCATGACACGTGATCGAACTGTCTATAACTATAGACCAGATATAGTTATGATTGACAAAAGCATCCAAGAAGCATTTTTAATTCTGTAGCAATTCCTAACATTCATAACCTCTACAACAGCATCACCGAGAAGCTCAAGAAATATACAGATCAAAGAGCTAACAAGATTAGGGCAATTTAACCCTTTGGCCCTGGAGCTGGACATTTACAGTTTATCACACCATTTGTGTAAGATGTGAATATTTTATGAACCAAGAAGAGTAACATTAGGAAATACTAGACATTTTATGGAGGAATAAACGAAGATGGCGCGAGAAAGTCTAAATATATATATATATTTGTTGACTAAATATATAAAAAGTTTACTCTGGGGAGTAGCGGTACGCGTGTCCTATATGTAGGATGCATGGTGCCTAAAGGTTAAAGCAGTGTATATAGTACGATTAATATTATCCGCAAAGGTTTTATCCCGAAACTAAAGTACACGACAGCTTTAAACTTAAACTTAACTTCAACTATTGTTATTTACCACACTCTAATGCGGAAAATATTAATAATCTATACATGCCTATAGTTAGAAAGTTTTTAGCAGAATAATGAATAAAATGTGCTTGGTCAGTGGGACCCGTGCCGTTTAAAAACCAGCTAAACAGCTGTGAGTTAATAATAATAATAATAATAATAATAATAATAATAATAATATACCACTTGTTTGCCTGCATCACCAGGATCGTGCGTATTTGAGAAATGAACCTGCGGTTAGAAGGCGAAGGGTGAAGAGGGGAATGAGCGTGAACCGATTAAGAATACAGTATGTACAGTTTCGGTTACTAATGTGTGGACGAAACTCGCAGTGTGAGGGAAGAGTGTTTGGGTGTCTGGCAAAATGGTTACTTGGACTTGTAAAGTGTGAAGTAGACGTGCAAACTGTTGCAGTTGAATCTTATAGGATTTAATAGTTTATACTAAACAATATTTTGGGGGCTATGAAATGATGAAGGATGAGGAAGAAAGTCGTGAATCATGAGAGAGGGAAACAAATCCATATAGCACTTAAGCATATATGAATCGTGCTGTAATCTTCTTTGCGTAACTCGATAAAGATATACTTCAAGCCATCAGGCTTAACCTACAAAACTTCTGCATTCTGCCCACACAGTATATTTGTTTGGTTGATATGGTCGTGAGAATAAATATATTTTATTTCCCTACACAGCATTAACTGACCAGGTTTCGTAACCGACACGGCGGGTGTTTACTGCGCGGTAAGAACTGCTCTTCACACGAGATTCAGGTAAATTTCGGTTGAGGACTGGGGACATTCTGAGCGCAGTGCTCTTCGGAAATTCGGGCTTCAATTTTTTGTTTTTAAAATAAAAAATTTATTCGATTTGTGGCGCGTTCAGAAGGCTAATACATTTTGCATTTTTGTTCACAAAATGCCTTTATGGTTTTTGTGTGATTCTGGCCATGAACAGTGGTTTGAAAGGTACAGGAAAACTTGTCGCACTACGACCGTCAAAGCTCAATTTTAAACGCCCATTTATTCTTGATGTAACATTTGAATTTACATAAATGTTTATTTCATATTAAGGTCGAACCATAAGGCATTTCTGAACACTGGTAGTGAACCAGTATTAAAAGCACTGAATTCAAATCAACGTGGTCCAGTGTTGATACCCGTCATTTATACTCGAGATTTAACGTCATTGTAGTGAAATAAATGAAAGAGGTATTGTTCAGTTTGTCAGTGGTGTACAGTACACCCCAGAAGTATGTGTTTGATCTAACGCTCTGTATGTACAACACTTCCAACACACAGCACCATCTTTGGGCATTATCCTGACCTATTATCATATTGTCATTTTTCCATCTATTCGTTTTTCCTAGAAGCCGTTTCTGGTAGTTTCCTTCACAAAATTTTCTGTGAAATTCTTTTCACACCCATTCGATTTAAGCCTACATGATCGTCTAATATGAAGTTCTCATGTATATGAATCACTAAGTTTTTGATTGCGTATTATCCTACAGTACGAAATAAAGGACAAAGGTCATTTCTGTTTGCACTTACGAGTAGTACAGTAGAATCTGGATATTTCGAAGAGAATAAGGCGGAGGTTGCTTCGACTTACCGAAAAAGCTCGGACTACCCGGATTGCAACAATTTAGAACATATGACTACGTATATAGTATGGCACATAAGTTGTATTAACACGTAATATATGTATATATATATATATATAATTCTGTTAAAATATCCAATTCATTTCACTTCAATTGTTGTTCATTAGCGCGCCAGGCCAGCAGCCAGATGGCCAATTACAGAACCAGCACAACATAGAGACACAAATAACAAATGACAGTAATCAAAAAACAAATGAAACAGACACAGACAAAAAAGCAAGAGTATGTTGAAACAATCAGAACAACTTGTAATAATGAACTAGTAATAATATCAAATCTAAGTGTGATAGTTTCTCACTCTGAAGACATCCGAATCACTACATACTCAATTTGCCGCAGTGGCACGCCTGGAGGAGGAACGGCTTTTGAAGGACGGACTAACTTGAGACAAAGGAAAGTCTCTGAGGTTCCGAGTGGGAACTTCAAGACTTGAAACTTGAAGTCCATAGAAGATTGACAAGATTTAAAACTCAAGAAAACATGCATGGCGAAACTTGCATGAAGTTGACGTGTTTCTTCTTGTAAAGGGCGTAAGTTCAGTGGAAGCAGAGTTTTAGCATAACTGTGGTCGTTGTAGTATGGGGGAAAGTAGTCGATAGTAGCAAAGAGCTACAAACATTTTCTGAATGCACTCGAGTTGTTTAGAATTAGTGGACGTCATTGATTTTCATACTGCAAACCCGTACTCTAATTTAGGTCTTACAACTGAAAAATATAAAATTAATAAACGTAAACAATCAGAAGTAGAAAATGTAAAAGGGACTTTAAGAATGAGTTCCAAAAGTTTGGTGGATAGTGAAAAAATATAATCGACAATAGTACAACTTTTTAATAATGGTAAAATATACACTAGTAAGTGATGTTGCAAATGAGTCAAAACCTTCTCTTCATTTAAGATGCAAAAGTCTGTTTAACGCTAGTCAGCCATTGAAATTGTGATTGCTTCTTTGTTGCAAAACCACGCTGTGCACTGAGGAGCACAGCGTCAGCCTAAGTTGCACTCTGCGCTGTTCTGCGTAAAGTAGTGCTGTTTCTGTCTGTACCCACCCAGCCTTCACTACAGCCCATCGGCTCTGTCGAAAGGGAACTTCAAACAATCGAGACTCGAAGAATCGAGGCTGCAATGTATTCAGAAAGTTGCTACTGTAGATTTTCTGCTGTAGGACGACCATTCAGAAAGTTTTGTTGCGATTTTCTGGGTTATGAATACCGTGTAATGTGGTGGGTGGTACCAAAGTTGCGAAAAGACACACTGACCCAGTCTTTATGGTAGAACATTTCTGTTCTGAACATGGAGTTAGTACAGTCCCTCGAAATGTTAATAAGCATGTACCAGACTACATGTTTTCGTTACCTGTAAGATCATACGGGATCTAACCGTTCTGAAGACTTCACATGTTAATAGGGAATAAAATTCGTGCGATGAAAAATAATTAACATTATGCGCCATCTACAGGTATGTCCCTATTAAAGTTGCAATTTCGTAGCGCAGAGTTTAGGGTACTTTTCGAAATTTATGCGTCTGTGAAAAAAAATGACGATAACAGCGTGTACGACATGATAATGATGATGGTGACGATGATGACAATTCCATGACACACTGAGCAAGAAATTGTAGGTTTCCAGTTTGTTTTAACTCGTTGACAGAATCCCAACACCTGAACCAGTTGTTCAATCTGCACTTCTCCACGCATGTTACGGTTAAGGTCCATTTTAGTATTATTCCACCGTGTATATTTACCTCTTCTAAGTAGGCTCTTTCTTTCAGTGTTTTTAACATACTTGTATATGCATTTTCGTCCCACCTCCCTCCATGCGTGCTTTATGTCTCTGCCGTATGATCCTTCTTGATTTGGTCACCGTAGTACTTACCCGGTGTTTTGTTGCATTCAGATGTTGTCTTAGCTGTTTTCCCGAAATCACCTTCAGTCTAAATTCTTTTCTCGGACTGAGAGACCGAGACACATAATCACACTATAAAACAATGACTGTCGTGCATTTTGGATATTAGGTGTAAAATAGCTGTAAGTGAGCTCTTTGAATAATAATTCAAAATTGTGTAGGTCATAGCGTTAAATATTTATACGGTTGAATAGGAAATACCAAGCAACAAATGTGAAAGGAAGGGAGATCATTTGGAAAGCCAACCATGAAAAGTGACACAATACTGAAAGATGTTATTATAATAAAAGATGGTTTTCCAATGATCGTGAGTGAATCAGTGTAAGTCTTTAGTTTGAAATTTCATGAAAATTTCTTTCAGCCCCTCTGTACCGAGGCCAAGACACATACTTGAGTGTATATACACATGATACAGACGAAAACAAAACACATAAAGATAGAAGGAGGAACAGACGAATGGATTTGAGCTATTAAGTTAGTTTGCATCACGTTCAAACTAAATGAGTAACGAAATTTCGGTAAACTAAATTTTGTCCGTCAAGCCGGATTGGCCCATATTTCTGTTTGTTCCTGTATGCAAATTCAGCTGCATTCACTCATATGTGATTATGAAATTAATGCGAGGCAACTTTTCCCCCCAAAAATTTAGGTCATGAATCTGAAATCAACGGCGCTGGTAGTATAAATTATACGTACGTTATATACCACACGTATAAATTGCTTTTAAGCGTATGACAGTTTCATTGCTCTTTGAGGGAAGCAGCATCATTTTAAACAATTAGTCCAAACTGAATAACAGACCTAATAAGGAAAGCAGCCTACAGGATTACATACTGGGGATATTCGCTATTTATAAAAATTACGAGTAATTTTAAGGCACTAAATTATAAATGTTAAGGTGACCTCAGTTTTCTCACTGTGTCAAAATACCGAGTTTACCATATTTGTATAAATTTTTATGCCATAAATACGACATATGGACTATCAACATGGCTGTGTCACGTCACTTCAGGAGCCTGAATTACGTTTCATTCACTCTGTCAGTATCCACATTTTAGATGGGAAAACTTTTTAGTATTTTTATAGCCTTGTCTTCGTTACACTCAGTTTCCTTATTGAAAAACATTTTTATTTTACAAAGTTCCACAGACGTTGAACGGGCGAAGTAGATTATGCTGTAGTGATGAAAAGAACGCTATATTTAAAGTACATAAAAATAAAGTGAAAAGAACTTTTGGAATACAGAGTAGCTTGAGCAGATAAATGTTAACTGGTAACGCACACATGTGAACGTGGGATAATTTTAGATAAAAAATGTAAAATGTTGTAGCCCACAGAGAAGACAGAATTATGCCTACAAAGTGATGAGATTTTTGAACAGCTTAGAAAGAGATGTGGAAGAGATCAGCATAATGTCAGTGGAATGAGAGTTACAGTTTTGTAACGAGTTATGGATTGAGCCTTTTGAAAGAGAGTCAAGTACGAATTATGTGGGTACAATTCACTAGAAAAAAAAACGGTAAGAGACGCGAGATAAAACTAAAGCTAAACAAGAACGAACATATTATGGTGGTGTGGTGCTGGTGACAATAATAGTAGTTTAGTAGTTGTGGTGGTGGTGGTGGTGGTGGTGGTGGTGGTGTTGGTGTTGGTGTTGGTGGTAGTGGTGGTAGTAGTAGTAGTAGTAGTAGTAAAAAAAGGTAAAGCAATCCCGTTCCAGGCCTGGTGTGGCCCAGAGGATGGGTAGAGTTATAGCTCAACTCTTCCTTGACCGCGGCACTAGAAGGGGGTGAGTGGTCAGCAGCACGCCCCGGCCGCACTTTACCCCCTGGAAAGATCCTATACCCATTTTACAGGAGGCTGGGCGGGCCCCAGTGCCGCTCTGGACGGGCGGAAAATCTCGTTCCCACCGGGATTCGATCCTGGACCGTCCAGCCCGTAGTCAATCGCTACACCGACTGAGCTACCGGGCCCAAAGTAGTAGTAGTAGTAGTAGTAGTAGT